>Ga0081538_10000963_pt1 | contig 30702 bp, 34 predicted proteins | sample TabmetS5T2R1_FD_71022 | JGI IMG/M metagenome (GOLD analysis project Ga0081538, IMG submission 71022) | Tabebuia heterophylla rhizosphere microbial communities from the University of Puerto Rico - S5T2R1 | ecosystem: Host-associated > Plants > Roots > Rhizosphere ...
TCACGGCGTTGAATGCCCCGTTGACCGAGGCGAGCGGATGGTCCGCGTAGAGGAAGGCGGGGTAGACGTGCACGGCGATGCCGCCGTCGATGCGCTCGGCCGACCCGATCAGCTTGAGCGAGAGCCCGAGTTCCTTGGCGTATGCGATGTCGTCGGCGGTCAGCCGCTCGATTCCCTCGTAGCTCACCTCGTCGAGCCGCACCGTCGCGTTGAAGGCAAGGCGCGCGAGGATCGCCATCTTGGCCGCTGCGTCCTTGCCGGTCACGTCCTCGGTGGGATCGGCCTCGGCATAGCCGAGCTCCTGGGCGTCAGCTAGCGCCTCCGCGTAGGACGCCCCGGTGCGCGCCATCTCGGTGAGGATGTAGTTGGTGGTGCCGTTGACGATGCCGTGCACACGCTCGATGTGCGCGGCGGCGAGCGTCTCCGACATCACCCGGATCGCCGGGACCACCCCGGCCACGGCCCCCTCGAAGCGCAGCTGCACGCCGCCCTCGCGCGCGGCGTCGAAGACCTCCTCGCCGTGCTGCGAGAGAAGCTGCTTGTTAGCGGTCACGACGTGCCGCCCGGCGCCGAGGGCCCGCAGCACGTAGTCGCGCGTAGGGTCGATGCCGCCCAGCAGCTCCACTATCAGGTCGCTGCTCTCGAGGATGTCCTCGAAGCGGCCGCGGCTGCGCGTGAGCACCCCGGACAGCTCGGGCCGCATCCCGGTCTCCGCCTCGATCGCGTCCGCGCGCTCGTCGAGCAGCCGGGCGAAGGCGCCACCGACCGTCCCGTGGCCGAGCAGCCCCACCCGAAAAGCCTCAGACATCCCGTGACCGCAGATCGGCGTAGGTCTCTCGGCGGACCACGACGCGCGCGTCGCCGTCCCGGCAGAAGACGACCGGCGGCCGTGGCACCGCGTTGTAGTTGTTCGCCATTGCGTGGCCGTAGGCGCCGGTCGCGGGAATCACGAGAACGTCGCCGGGGCGGGGGTCGTCGAGGCGAACGTCGCGCACCAGGATGTCGCCTGACTCGCAATGCATGCCCGCCACCGTGCAGAGGTCGTCGCCGCCGAAGCGGTCGGCAATCTCCGCCTCGTAGCGCGCGCCGTAGAGCATCGGACGCAGGTTGTCGGACATGCCGCCGTCCACCGCCACGTAGGTGCGCACGCCCGGAATCCGCTTGACGGTGCCGACCCTGTAGATCGTCACGCCGGCGTTGCCAACGAGTGAGCGTCCGGGCTCGCTGAGGAGCGTCACGCCCTGGGGCGCGCGCCGCACGAGCGCGTCCACGTACTCGTCGATCGAGGGCGGCGCGTCCTCGGCTGTGTAGGCGATCCCGAGCCCGCCGCCCAGGTTCAGGAGCGGCCACTCTCCCAGTCCCGCCAGTACCTCGGTGAGCCGCTCGAATGCCTCCAGATCGAACACCTGGGAGCCGATGTGGGCGTGCAGCCCGCGGAGCTCGAGCCCAGCCGCCGCGCAGGCGTCGACGGCGCGCGCGACGTCCGCGGCCCCGAACCCGAACTTGGAGTCCTCCTGGCCGGTCTGGATGTACGAGTGGGTGCTCGGCCGGATCCCGGGCGTTACGCGCAGCAGCACCCGCACGCCCCGCCCGCGCAGCCGCTCGATCTCGTCGAACGAGTCGACCACGATGTGGCCCACGCCCTGCTCGATCGCATAGTCGAGCTCGGCCCGGGACTTGTTGTTGCCGTGCATGTAGATGCGTTCAGGCTTGATGCCGCCGGCCAGCGCGAGGTGCAGCTCGCCGGCGCTCGCGACGTCGGCCGAGAGCCCCTCCTCACGGAACAGACGAAACACCGCCGTGCACGGGAAGGCCTTGCCCGCGTATATGACCTCGAAGCGGTCCCTGCGCGTGCGGAACGCCTCGAGGTATGCGCGCGCACGGGCACGCATGTCGTCCTCGGCATAGATGTAGGCCGGCGTCCCGAATTCGCGCGCCAGGTCGAGAACGTCGCAGCCCCCGACCTCGAGCCGCCCGGCCTCGTTCAGGCGCGAGCCGGCGGGGTAGACATGTGACACGCCGACCGCTGCCATGATCGGCGGCGATTATGAAGCACGCCCCACCGGCACCGCCCGAGCTGGGCACTCACGACGGCCTCTCCTACGCGCTCTTTCTCCCCGAGGACGAGCCGCACACGGGCGTCGTCGTGCTGCACGGAGCCGGCTCCGCCAAGGAGAGCCACTTCGACTTCGCCCGCGGCTGCCGTGACGAGGGCATGGCAGCCCTCGCCTACGACGCGCGCGGGCACGGGCGCTCCTCGGGCGCTTTCGGCCCCGGCGCGATCGACGACGTTCTCGCGATGGCGGAGTTGCTGCGCGAGCACGCGCCCGTGGTCGCCCTGCGGGGCTCGAGCCTGGGGGGCTTCGAGGCGATTCACGCGGCCGCGCGCGCCGACGTGCCGCTGTGCGCAGTCGTGGCGATCTGCCCGGTGCCCGAGGACATACTGCTGCGCGGGCTGCGCTCCGGCGAGCTGCTGCGCTTCGAGTGCGACGTGGCTGCCACCGAGATGTGGCTGGAGACGACCGACCTCTACGAGTCGGCGAGCAGGCTCGGCCCTCAAACCGCGCTGCTCCTCCTGCACGCGCGCGGCGACGAGCAGATCCCGTACACGGTCAGCGAGGAGCTGTACGCGCGGGCGCTCGAGCCGAAGCGCCTGCTGCTCCTGCCGGGCGGTCACCACCGCTCCCTGCAGCACGATCTCGAGCTGCAGGGCGCGTCGCGCCGCTTCATCAGGTCGGCGGCCTCTTAGGGCAGTCCGCCGCCAACGGTCGCGCCCGCGCCGCCGACCTGCTGCGACCCTGGTACCTCGAGACCGATGCCTCGTCGGGGCCTGGGCTCAGCTGCGAGCCGTAGCCGCCGGGCATCATCCGAGTGAGAATGATTCTCGTTTAGGCTTTCCCGGTGCCCTCGCCGCTCGACCTCGCCGAGATCCCGTTCCTGCGCGACGCCCTCGTCGAGCTGCTTCTGCTGGCTGTCGCGGGAGGGGTCCTCGGGGCCTGGATCGTGCTCCGCCGGCTCGCTTTCTTCTCGCACGCCGTGGGCTCGGCCACATTCCCCGGCCTGGTGGCGGCGGACGCGGCGGGTCTGACCCCCACGCTCGCCGGGGTCGCGGTTGCGCTCGGCTACGCGGGCGGAGTCGAGCGAAGCGGCCGGGCGGGGCGCGAACCGGGCGAGGCCACCGCGCTGCTGCTCGTGGCGGCGCTGGCCGGCGGCGTCGTGCTCGCGAGCGACGTGTTCGAGTCCGGCGCCGAGGTCGACCGGCTGCTCTTCGGCACCCTGCTCGGGCTCGACGCGGCCGACATGGCGCTCTCCGCGACCGCTGCCGTCCTCGCCACGCTGGCGACGCTCGCGCTCGGACGCACCTGGTCAGCCGTCGCCTTCGATCCCGACGCTGCCCGGACACTCGGTCTCCCCGCCGGGCTCGCCGACTTCCTGCTGCTGGCGCTCGTAGCTGTGGCTGTGGTGGCGGCGATCCCCGCGGTCGGCGCCCTGCTCGTAACGGCCATCTACGTGCTGCCCGCCGCCGCCGCACGACTCGTGTCGCGGAACGTGCCCGGCCTTATCGCCTGCGCACTCGCGCTCGCCGTCACCGAGGGGATGGTCGGCCTCTACCTCGCCTACTGGCTCGACCTGCCGCCCGGCCCGCCGGTCGCGCTCCTCGGCGCGGCCGTCTACCTCGTCTTATCCCTGGTGACCGCCCGATGACCACCGTCAAGGCGGAGGGCCTGAGCGCGGGCTATGGCGGTGCGCCGGTCCTGCGCGACGTGAGCTTCGAGGCCGGTCCCGGCCAGGCCGTCTGCGTGCTCGGACCCAACGGCGGCGGCAAGACAACCCTCTTTCGCGTGCTCATCGGCGAGCTCGAGGCGAGCACGGGAACCATCACGCGAAGCGGCCGGCCGGCCTACGTTGCGCAGACCGAGCGCACCCGTCTCGACTTTCCCGTGTCCGCGCTCGACGTGGCGCTCATGGGCACGCTCGCGCGCGGGCGCTGGTGGCTGCCGCCCGGCCGTGCGGACCGTGAGGCGGCCGATGCCGCTCTCGAGCGCGTCGGCCTCGCGGCCCACGCCGCGACGCCCTTCGGCGAGCTGTCGGGCGGCCAGCGCCAACGAGCGTTGCTCGCGCGGGCCCTCGTGCAGGACGCGCGGCTACTGCTGCTCGACGAGCCCCTGTCCGGTGTCGACCCCGCCAGCGCGACCTTGATCTCCGCCGTCTTCGAGGAGCTGCGCGAGGCGGGCCGCACGCTGCTCGTGGCGAGCCACGACGTGGAGAGCGCGCGCGGCTTCGACCTGGTCCTTTGCCTGCACGGGCGCCAGATCGCCTTCGGCCCTCCCCGCGACGTCCTCGACCGCCGCACGCTCCAGGCCACCTACGGGCACGAGATGATCGTCCTCGAGGACGGCGGGCCGCTGCGCGCCGTGACGGTCCAGCACCACGAGCACGGCCACGCCGACGATGAGGGCGGCCCGGGCGCGGGGGCCGGCTGACCGTGGAGGTGCTCGACTTCCTCCTCGAGCCGCTCAGCTCAGGCATCAGCCGCCGCGCCGTCCTCGAGATCGCCCTGCTTGGGGCGTTCTGCGGTGCGCTCGGCTTCTGGGTCGTTACGGAGCGGCTCGCCTACGGGGCGGAGTCGCTTGCACACGGCCTGCTCCCGGGCCTCGTGCTCGCCGCCATCGCGGGCGCGCCGCTGTTGCTAGGGGCCCTGGGCGGCGCGCTCGCCGCGGCGGCGCTGCTCGCGCTGGCCGTCCGCGACGAGCGCATCGGCCCTGACGGCGGCACGGCTGTCGCTGTGACCGGCCTGGTGGGGCTGGGCGCCCTGCTCGCGTTCGTGCCCGACTCGCCCCAGCGGCTCGAGGAGTTGCTGTTCGGCGACCCGCTCGGCGTGACCGATAGTGACCTGGCGGCGGCCGCGGCGCTCCTCGGGCTGGGCGGCGTGGCGCTCGCGGCGCTCCACCGGCCGCTGACGGCGGTGGCGTTCGACAGCGCGGGCGCTGCTTCGGCCGGGCTGCGGCCCACGGGGGTGCGGCTGGCGCTGCTCGCCCTGCTGGCGCTCGCGATCGCGGTGGCCGTCCAGGGCCTCGGCGCGCTGCTCGTGCTGGCCGTGATCGTGGCGCCGCCGGTTGCCGTGCGCCGCCACACGCGAACGCCGGGCCGGGCCATGCTGGCGGGCGCGGCGGTGGCGGTGCTCGCCGGCGCGATCGGCATCGAGGTCTCCTTCCACGCGGGAAGCGCCGCCGGCGCGTCGGTCGCGCTCGCGCTGTGCGCGGCGGCCGCGCTGGGAGCGGCCGTACCTACGCGGTCACGGCACGCGGAGCGGCCCGGCGCACCGTCACGATCGCCGCTCCGAGCGCCAGCACCACCAGGCTGATCAGCTGCGGCTCGGTGAGCCCCGCGACCACCGAGTCGTTCCGGCGGATGAATTCGACGAGGAAGCGCTCCCCGCCCGTGAGGATGAGGTAGAGGCCGAAGAGGACACCCGGCGCGAAACGGTCCCGGAGGTGCCAGAGGATCAGCGCGCCGATCCCAATGGTCACCGTCTCGTAGACCGGCGTCGGGTGCACCTCCTCGGTCGTCGGCACGGTGCCCTCGGGATAGGCCATCGCCCAGGGCAGGTCGGACTCGATGCCGTAGTCGCCGTCACCGGAGAGCTGACAGCCGACCCGCCCGACCGCGTAGCCGATCGCGATCGGCACCGCGGCAGCGTCGGCCATCTGCCAGCCGAGCCAGCGTCGCCAGCGCGCCCACAGGAGCACTCCGAGCGCGCCTCCCACCAAGCCGCCGAAGAAGACGAGGCCGGAGCCGGAGAAAATGTTGCCGAGCAGGTCGTCGGAGACCTCGTCCCAGTTCTGGATCAAGTAGTTGACGCGGGCGCCCACGAGGCCCCCGACGAGCGCGGCGAAGACCATCTCGTAGGCCCACTCCACCGGCTTCCCGAGCTCGTGAAGACGCCGGCTGATGATCAGCCCGGAGGCGAGGAACGCGAGAGCGAAGCAGATCCCGAACGTCTGCAGGTCGAGCGGACCGATGTTGATCTCGGGCAGCACCAGGCCGGAGGCTAGCGAGGCGCCCCTCCCCTACCATCCATCTCGTGCGGAGAGCGGTGCTCGCGATCCTCCTCTGTGCGGGGCCGCTGTCAGCAGTGCCCGCGCACGCGTCCACGTCCCTGGTGGAGCGATCCGCGTTGCGCGAGCTCCTGAGCAGCCAGCCGCGCGCTTCGAGCAACGGGGTGCTACGCCTGCCGCTGCCCGAGGCGCCGCGCGCCGGCGCGGCCGCCGGCCCCGGCGAGCTGGCAATCCTTGCCCGCAGCCCGGGCCCGGAGCGGGTGCTCGTGGGCGCCCGAACGCACGCCGACGTGCCCGGCCTTACGGCCAAACTGCGCCGCCTTGGGGCCCGACCCGAGGCCGTCGGGACGATCGGAGTGCTGGCGGCGTCGGCCCCGTCGGGCGCGGCGCTCGTCGCCGCGCTGCGCGATGACCCGCGCGTCGCCTACGTGGAGCGCGACCGCACGCTGCGGATCGCCGCCGACCCCTTCGACGCCGTGGATCCCGCCACCGGGATCAAGTTCACGTGGTTCTACGACGAGGTGCGGGCGGCGGAAACGCTCGCCGCCGCGGGCGGCGGCTCGGCCCGCTCGGTCGCCGTGATCGACACGGGGATCGACGTCGCCCACCCCGAGTTCGGCGGTGCTGCCCGCATCGCGCGCACGTTCGACACCGCGTCGCGCGGCGCCGACGTGACGGATGCCGTCGGCCACGGGACCTTCGTCAGCGGGCTGGTGGCGGCCATCGACGGCAACGGCATCGGCGGCAAGGGTGTGGCCGGCAACACGAAGGTGATCGCGGTGCGCGGGTCCCGGGACGGGACGTTCACGATCGCCGACCTCGTCCGCGGCATCGACTTCTCGATCAGGGCCGGCGCAGACGTCCTGAACATGAGCCTCGCAGGGCAGTGCCGTTCCCGCAGCCAGGTGCGCGCCCTCGATGCCGCGTTCTACAACGACGTGCTGCCCGTAGCGGCGTCGGGGAACAACGGGCTGGCCGGCAACCCGATCGAGTGTCCTGCCGCGGTGGTCGGCGGCCAGAGGGGCAGGGCCGGCACTGGCCTCTCGGTGGCGGCGACCAAACCGGGCGGCGGCGTCGCGCCATTCTCGAACCACAACCGGTTCGTGAGCATCGCGGCGCCGGGGGCGGGCCCGAGCGGCTGCCAGTTCGGCGTCCTCTCGACCCTGCCGGCTCATGGCCAGACCGCGTGGGACCATCAGCTGTCCTGCTCGCGCGTGTTCACCCTTCCCGAGGGCCGCTATGCCTACGCGGAGGGCACGAGCTTCTCCGCCCCGATCGTCTCCGGCATCGCCGCGCTTGTCTGGCAGGTAGAGCGCCGGCTCGCCTCGGAGCAGGTGGCCGATGTGATGACCCGTTCGGCGCGACAGACGATCGGCAGCGGCTGGAACGAGTTCACCGGCGCCGGGCTCGTGGACGGTGCGGCCGCTGCCGCACTCGCGCGGACCTACGACGTAACGCCGCCGCTCGCGCGCGGCAGGGCACGCCGCTCCGGCCAGACGGTCGCCGTGCGACTCCGCAGCTCCAGGGACCGAACCGAACCCGGCCGCGAGCTGTCGGGCGGGATCAGCTACAGCCTGTGGGTATCGCGCGGCGGGGACATCGACCCGATCGCGCGGAGTCGCAAGAAGCCCATCTCGGCCACGGTGCGCCTGCGCGGCCGCAGGCCGAACGTCGTCGTCGCCAGCGCCTGCGACCGGAACGGCAACTGCGACCTTAGGCGGCTCGGGCGCTACCGGCCGTAGCCGGCGGCGTCAGTGCGCGTGGGGGCTCCCCTCCGCGCTGAGCTCGTCCGGATCCTCGTTCAGCGCAAGCCACGCGGCCAGCCCGGTCGTGATCGGGACCGCGCAGATCAGCCCAATCGAGCCGACCAGGGTGGCCACGATCTCCTTCGCGACGATCTCGAAGTTGGCGACCTCCGATACGCCGAGGTCCGCCGCGCTGAAGAGCAGGAGCGCGGGCAGCCCGGCGCCCACGTAGGCGAGCACGAGCGTGTTCACCGTCGCACTCACGTGATCGCGCCCCACGTGCAGCGCGCGGCCGAACAGCTCGCGGAAGCCGAGGGCCGGGTTGGCGCGCCTGAGCGCCAGGACCGTCGACGCCTGGCTGATCGTCACGTCGTCGAGCACGCCGAGCGCTCCGATGACCATCCCGGCAAGCAGGAGCCCCTCCAGCGACAGGTCAGCCTGGCCGAGCTGCAGGAAGACCGCCTCCTCGCTCGACAGCCCGGTCAGATGCGTGAGCTCGGTGAAGACGACCGCGAGGCCGGCCGTCAGCAGCAGGCTCCCGGCCGTCCCGAGCAGGGCAGCGAGGCTCTTCGGTCCGCGGCCGTGGGCCAGGGGGATGGTCACGAGCGCAATGGCGAGCGACCCGGTGACAGCGACTGCGAGCGGGGAGTTGCCGTCGAGGATCGAGGGGACGACGAACACCAGCACGAGCGCCAGGCTCGCCGCCAGGCCGAGTAGCGACAGCGCGCCCCGCAGCCGGCCGAGCACGAGCACCGCGGCCACGAACAGCACCGCGAGCCAGAGCATCGTGCCGCGGCGCTCGAAGTCGACGAAGCCGTAGCCCGTGCCCGCCAGCGGCTCCGCTCCGGGCGCCGGCTCGGGCGTCTTCGTCACGCGCACTTCGTCGCCCGGGTCGACGTCGGGGTCGAACCCCTGGCCACCGAGCTGCAGCTGCACCAGCTCGCCCGATTCGGGGCCGCTCTCGAGCCGCACGAAGACCTGCTTGCAGTCCTGGCCGATGAGCCCGGGACAGACTGTCTCCTCGACCCGCTCGACGGTGCCTCGCTCGCTGTCGACGAGGACACCCTCCGCGATCCCGGACTCGACATCGCCCGGCCAGAGGACGACGACGCCGGCAAGGGTTGCCAAGGCGAGCACGGCCACCACGACGCTGAAGACACGCATCACGCGCCAAGTACAGCGCGGCGCTCGGCTAGAGGTAGCCGAGCGGGTCCACCGGCGAGCCGCCCACGCGCGTCTCGAAGTGGAGATGGTCCCCGAAGCAGTGCCCGGTGCAGCCAACGTAGCCGATGACCTGGCCCTGGCTCACGCTCGCCCCGTTCGAGGTGGCGAAGCTCGACTGGTGCGCGTAACACGTGGACAGGCTCGCGTTGTGCTGGATGCAGGTGTAGTTGCCGTAGCCGCCCACCCAGCCCATGAGAGCCACGCGACCGGAGTCGGCGGCTCGGATCGCCGTGCCGCTGGACGCGGCGATGTCGATGCCGGCATGGAGGCGGCCCCAGCGCATGCCGAAGGGCGACACGACCGCGCCGTTGACCGGCCAGATCAATGAGCCGCTTCCCTGCCGAATCGGCCCCGGAGCCTGGGCGCCGCTCAGGGCGGCGGTCACCCGCGCCTGCTCTGCCTCGAGGGCGCGCAGGTCGCCCTCGAGCGCCACGCGGCTCTGGCGGACCTTCCTGAGCGCGTCGCGTCTGTCCGCGCGCGTCGCTGCCAGCTCATCACGGGAGCCCACGAGCTGGCCCTGGACCGCGGCGATCTGGTCGCGCCAGCGCAGTATGCGCTCGGCGGTGAACTGTTCACGCTCCTCGAGATTGGCGAGCCGCACGGCTTGCTCGCGGGCGTGGTCACGCAGCACCCGCACCTCGCTGGTGATCTCCCGGTCCTGGTCGGAGATCCGCTGGAGGAACTCGGCGCGCTCGAGCAGGTCGCCGAAGCCGTCCGCCTCGAGCACCACCGTCAGGGCGTCCGGGGCATCCGCCTTGTAGATCTCGACGAGCCGCGCGGCGAGCACCTTGCGCGCGGTCGCAAGCTCCGAGCGCAGCGTCTCGAGTCGGTCGCGCGCCTCCTCGAGACGGTCGCGCACCTCGAGCAGCTCGGCCTTCTGCGCGTCGAGGCTCGCCTGCGCTCGGTCGAGCCGCTTCTGCGTCGCACCGATCTCCCCCTGGAGAGCCTCGATACGGGTGCTGAAGCGCTGGATCGTGGTCGAGAGGACCCCCTCGCGGCGCTTCTTCTGCTCGATCTGGCTGCGCTTCTCCTCGATTCGCTTCGACAGCGGCGGCGCCGACAGCCCCGGCAGCGGCAGCAGCAGATAGGCCGAGAGGGCCAGCACGATGGGAAGCCAGAGGGTCTTCTTCATTGGGGGTCGGGCGCCCTCGGGTCCCCCCTCGTTTTCGCCCTTATGCAGGGGAATTCTGCGCCCGGAACGCGGCCACCTTAGCAAGGGAAGTCGCGCTGGCAAGCGGTTTTTCTCGACTTGCAAGGCGTCCTGCAGCGACTCACTAATCTTCCATCAAATGGCACGCCAGAAGGCAATCTTCCCTCGCGACACCGGTCTCCAGGCCCGGATGCTCTTGACGCTCTTCCTGCTCGGGCTGCTTTACGTGGTCTTCGTTGGAGTGCTGATCGCCGCCGGAGCCGGGGTCGTCACGATCGTCGTGATAATGGGCGCGCTGTCGGCCGCCCAGCTCTTCTTCTCCGACAAGCTCGCGCTCTCGGCCATGGGGGCCAAACAGGTCTCGCCCGAGGAGGCGCCGGGGCTGCACGCGATGATCGAGCGGCTCTGCATCCAGGCCGACCTGCCCAAGCCCAAGATCGCCGTGGCGGACATAGACGTTCCGAACGCCTTCGCGCTCGGCCGCTCGCAGAAGAGCGCCACGGTCTGCGCGACCACGGGGATCATGCGCGTGCTCTCGCCGAGCGAGCTCGAGGGCGTGATGGCGCACGAGCTCTCGCACGTCAAGCACCGCGACGTCCTGATCATGACCATCGCCAGCTTCTTCGCGAGCCTCGCGGCGATAATGCTGCAGTTCGGCTTCTTCTTCGGCGGGGGCGACGACGAGAACCCGAGCATTCTGATCGTCCTGCTCGTCTCGTTCCTCGTCTACATCCTCTCGTTCTTCCTGATGATGGCCCTCTCGCGCTACCGCGAGTTCGCGGCGGACCGAGGCGCGGCGATCGTCACCGGTCGGCCGAGTGCGCTCTCCTCTGCGCTGGTCAAGCTCTCGAGCGCGATGCAGACCGTCCCCTCGCACGACCTGCGCGAGGTGGAGCGCATGAACGCCTTCTTCATCGTGCCGGCGAGCGTGAAGGGCTCGCTGCAGAACCTCTTCTCCACGCACCCGCCGATGGAGAAGCGCATTGAGCGGCTGCAGCAGCTCGAGCGCCAGCTCCAGGGCACCGCGGCGTAGCCTTGGGGTTCCTCGACGCGATCTTCGGCTCCAAAGGCAAGCTCAAGGGGCCTGCCGAGGACCGTCTGTTCGCGATGACGACCGCCTGGGTGACGCTCGACACGTCCCTCGGGTTGAAGCACAAGGAGACCGCCGGGATCGTGTTCCAGCCCCTCGGCACGGCCGACTTCGAGGGAATCCTCGCCGAGACGGAGGAGCTCCTCGCCGGCACCGCGGCCGAGACCGGCAGCTCGGTCGAGAGCAAGGAGGACGAGTTCGGCTACCGCTGGCTCGTGCTGCGCGACCCCGACTTCGAGGACCTCGTGGTGGCGCTCAACACCGTCTCCGTGCAACTCCAGGGCGGCGGATACGGGGACCGGCTGCTGGCGGCTGTGTTCGCATTCGAGGAGAAGGGCAAGGCCGTCTACTTCATCTACAACTTCAAGCGCGGCGCCTTCTACCCGTTCGTGCCTGCGCCGGGCGACAAGGCGCGCGACAACGAGCGCGAGCTGCGCCTGAAGGCCCAGCTGGGCGCCGAGCTCCCGTTCGAGGAGGACATCGGACGCTGGTTCCCGCTGTGGGACGTGCCGTTGTAGGCATGTCCGTGTACCGCGAGCACGCTCCAGCGCCGGACCTGACCGGGCTCGTGGCATGTACGTGGGAGCGGCGCGGAGCGAGCGCCGGCGAGCTGCGGGTGCTTCCCGACGGATGCGCGGACGTCGTGTGGTCGAGGAGCGGAGGGCTCAGGATCGCCGGTCCGGACACTGGGCCGGTCGTGTACGAACTCGAGCCCGGCTACGAGGCAACCGGGCTGCGGCTGCGTCCCGGCGCCGCCGGCAGCGTGCTCGGCTTCCCGCTCGCCGAGATCCGCGACCAGCGCGCTCCGCTCGAGTGGCTCTGGGGCCGCGACGCCACGCTGCTCGAAGAACGCCTGGCGCTCGCCGAGCCCGGCGAGCGGCGAGGCCTCCTCGAGCAGGCGGTCCGCCCGCTGGCACGGGACGCCGAGGCCGACCCGCTCGTCCTCGCGAGCCTGGGGCTGCTCGGCCGGCGAGAGAGCAGCGTCGCCGAGCTGAGCCACACGCTCGCAATCGGCGAGCGCGCCCTACGGCGCCGCTTCGACCGTGCGCTCGGCTACGGGCCGAAGAAGCTCGACCGCATCATCCGCTTCCGCCGCTTCTTGCGCCTGGCGGACTCGCGGCACGGGGAAAGCCTGGCCGAGACGGCATTCGAGCTCGGCTACGCGGACCAGGCCCACCTGACCCGGGAGTGCCGCCGGCTGTCGGGGCTCACGCCCAGTGATCTGCTCGGCGCCTAGCGGGTGCCGCGCGACCAGGAGTCCATCGACACGCGCGCGTCCCGTCCCGACGCGCTGCCGGGTCCGAAGGCGCCGGGCGCGTCGCTGTACGCGTTGCGGTAGGGGTGCTCCGCGATGCCGCTCCCGCTCACCGTGTAGTAGCCGTACACGACTCCGACGAACATGACTGCGCAGAAGATCAGGATCTCCACGGCTCCTCCTAACACGGTTCCTGGGAGGAAGAGCGTCCCGCAGCGGGTGGTCCCGCTGTGTGACGCTGCTCACAAGCGCTAGTCGATCAGCGCGCCGCAGCTGACGTTGACGGTGGCCGCCGTCATCGTGCGCCCCCAGTCGGAGGCGGCGAACGCCGCCGCGTTGCCCACGTCTTCGAGCGTCGCCGCCCGCCCGAGCATCGTCATCTTCTCGATGTCGCCGACGATCCGGTCGCGTCCCGGGAAGCCTTCGGGGATCGACTCCGTCACGCCGCCGGTCCGTAGGGTCACGACCCGTATGCCGTGCGGTCCAAGCTCGGACGACAGCTGGCGCCGCATCGACTCCATCGCCTCGAACGCGACCTGGAGGCCTCCGAGGGAGTAGCCGGGCAGGGGCGGGCCCGAGCCGCCGAAGATGAGGATCACCCCGGACCCGCGCCCGATCATGTGACGGGCTGCGGCACGGGCGGTCAGGAACGTCGTGCTGACGGCAGTGACCACGGGCCGGATGTAGTCCTGGAGCTCCATCTCGGCCATCGGCGTTCCCTGTACGTCGCCGTGCGAGATCAGATTGAAGGAGATGTCGATGCCCCCGGCCTCGGCGGCCACGGCATCGGCGTGCTCATCGACGGCCGCGGGGTCGAGCGCGTCCACCTGCGCCGTGTCGGCGGCGCCGCCGGAGGACCGGATCTCCTCGGCCACCGTCTCGAGCTTGTCCATGGTCCGGCCCGCGAGAAAGACCCGTGCGCCCTCGCGGGCGAACGCGCGTGCGACCGCGCCGCCGATACTGCCGCCGCCTCCGTAGACCACGGCGCTCTTGTCGGCGAGCAACACGGTCAGTCCGGAATCAGGCCCTCACCCGTGAACTCGCCCTGCGCCTCGGCAAATGAGATGTCTCGCGGTGGCAGGATCACGTCCGACTCGATCAGCTCGTCGTCCTCCAGCGCGTTGCCGTCTCCCGTCACGAGCTCCAGCATCTGGGACCAGAGCTCACGGAAGCCGGTCTCGTCGCCCTGCTCGACCGCCGCCACCGCGCGGTTGTCGAGCTCGTTCAGGCGTTCCGAGTCCTCGTCGGGCAACCTGAACTGCCCCTCCCCCGCGATCCGGACGATCACGCGTTCTCCTTCCCCTGCTCGAGCGCGGGCGAGTCGCCGCCGCCCGCTGCGAGCTCGGCCTTCATCTTGGAGAGCTCGTCATCCACCTGGGCGCCGCTCGTCAGCTCCTGGAGCTGCTTCTCGATGTCGTCCTGGCCCGAGCCGAGCTGCGTGATGTCGTCGAACGTGCCGGCCGCCTCGAGCTCCTCGACGGCGCCCGCGCGAGCGCGCATGTTCTCGGTCTTCTCCTCAGCTCGCTGCATGGCGAGCCCCAGGTCTGCCATCTCCTCGCCCACCCCGCTCGCGGCCTCCGAGATCTTCACCTGGGCCTCCGCCGCGGAGTACTGCGCCTTGATGACCTCCTTCTTGGTCCGGAAGGCCTCGATCTTCGTGCGCAGCTTCTGCTCGTTCTCGGTCAGCTTCTCCTGCTGCCCCTCGAGCTCGGTGATCTGCGTGTCGAGCGACTGCAGCTCGGTCTGCGCGAGCGTCTTGCGCTCAAGCGCCATGCGGGCGAGGTCCTCGCGGCCCTGCGACAGAGCCTGGCGGGCCTGCGTGTCGAGTTTGACCACCTGCTGCTCAAGCTTTGTCGACTGCATCTGCAGGCGCTTCTTCGCGGTTACGACGTCGGCGATGCCCTTCTTGACGTTCTGGAGCATCTCGACCTGCTTCTGGTAGCCGTAGTCGAGCGTCTCGCCGGGATCCTCGGCCCGATCGAGCATTCTCGAGATCTTCGACTTGATGACCGTGGACATGCGCCCACCGAGCCCAGGCATTCCACTCCTCCTTGGAGCTTGCGTTTCGGTGCCGCGCCTCTTCCGAGACGGGCCACCAAGACTAATGGCCGCGAGCCGGCGGCCGCGGAACGGCCGTCGATCGCCCAGCGCCGGATAGGGTGGCGCCCCTCCGGCATGGATCCGAAACCCGCCTCAGACTCGATCTCCGTGCTCAGCCGTTGGATGGGAATCGGCGACGCCAACATCGCCGGCAACGTCCACGGCGGCGTGATCCTGCACATGTGCGACGAGGTGGCGGGGATCGCGGCGCTGCGCCACTCCGGTCACCGGTGCGTGACTGCCGGAATGGACCGCATGACGTTTCGAGATCCGGTCTTCGTCGGCTCGCTTGTGACGGTCAAGGCCACCGTAAACGCGGCTTGGCGGACCTCGATGGAGGTGGGCGTGCGGGTCGAGTCGGAGGACATCCGGAGCGGCGAGGTCACGCACACTTCGACCGCCTACCTGACGATGGTGGCCCTCGACGACGAGGGGCATCCGACCGGGGTCCCGCCGGTCAAGCCGGAGACGGCGGACGAGCAGCGCCGCGGCCGCGAGGCTCAGCTGCGCCGCGACAACCGGCTCGCCGAGCGCCGGCGGATCGAGGAGGACCGGGCGCGGGACTAAACGGTCTCCCCGGGCTGCGGCTCGTCCCCGGGGAGCTGCACGAACTCGCTGAACCTCCCATCGCGGAAGGCGAAGCGGACCTTGACAATGCCGGCGCAGGGTCCCCCGGGCCCGGCGCGCAGCCTGAAGCTGGCCAGGACCTTGGCGCCCTCGTCCTCGACCTTGATCAGGTCCGCGCGGCAGGGCAACCCGGAATTCCAGAGACGCGCGGCCGCCCGATCGCGCAACCGGTAGGGGATGCCCTGGTCGATCAGCGCGCCCGGCACGAAGAACGTGGCCGCGTGGTCGTAGTCGCCGCGGTTGAGTGCCCCGAGCCAGTCCCGGATCAGGCGGCCCTCGTCCGACCTCGTGCCGGTGCCCTCGCGCTCGCCGGCGTCGGACCGCGCAGCCTCCGGCTTGTCCGCATCGCCGTCGCCCGCGTCACATCCCGATAGGGCGGCAAGCACGGCTAAGACGGCGATTAGGTGCGCCGGGCGCACACCCGGAGGGTACGCCCGGCGCACCGGCGCCACGCGAAGTTGGCGCGCCTACAAGGAGCGCTGGTAGCGCTCGAGCGCCCGCAGCGCGAACCAGGCGCACAGCACCAGGAACCCGGTGAGTAGGCCGGCGCGGGTGAGCACCACGTCCCAGCCGCCATCGCCGAGCGCGGCAGCGCGGGCCCCCTCGACCGCCCACTCGAGCGGGTTGAAGTCCGCCACCGTGCGCATCCAGTCCGGCATCAGCTGCGGCTGCATGAACGTCGAGGACAGGAACGACAGCGGCAGCTGCAGGAACGTCAGCGTCGCGATCAGCGTCTCCTCCTTGCGCGCCGTGAGCGCGAAGCCGATCGACAGGGTGCCGAAGCACGCCCCGATCAGCACGGCGATCCCGATCATCGCGATCACCCCGGGGAGGCCGTTCGCGAAGCCCGCGCCCGCCGCCAGCGCGATCCCGACGATGATCAGCGACTGGATCGCGATCGTCACCGAGTTCTGGGCCACGCGGCCGGCGATCAGCGCGCCGCGGCTGATCGGGGTCACGAGCAGCCGGTCGGTCACGCCGCGGTCGAGGTCCTCGATCACGGGCATGCCGCCCCAGCCCGCCGAGAAGAACGCGGTCATCACGATGATGCCCGGCGCGATGAACTCGACGTACGACTCCGTCCCGAAGCTGGGGATGTCCGAGACGACCTCGAACAGCGAGCCGAACAGCAGCAGCCAGATGATCGGCTGGACGAGCGTAACCGCGATCCACCAGGGCTGCCGCCACAGCTGCAGCAGGTGGGTCGCCGTCATGTATCGGGTGTGTCGAATCAGGGCCGTCATCGGGCCACCTCCTCCTTGTTCTCGGCGCCCGCGTCGGCCTCTCCGAACGAGCGGCCCGCGTAGCGCAGGTAGACATCGTCGAGCGACGGCCTGGCGACGGTCACCGACGCCACCGCCACGCCGTGGGTGTCGAGCGCCGCCAGCACGGCCGGCACCGCCCGGGCCCCATCCTCGGCGCGCGCGCGGACCGTGCGGCCGTCGACGCTGATCTCACCGATCCCGGGGATGCGCTCGAGCACCGGCCGGGCTCCGTTCAGCTCCGCCTGGTCCAGCTCGACCTGAACGGCGTCGCCGCTCAGCTCGCGCTTGAGCTCATCGGGTGAGCCGGTGGCCACGACCTTGCCGCGATCGACGATCGCCAGCTGGGCCGCCAGCCGATCCGCTTCCTCCAGGTAGTGGGTGGTGAGGAGAACGGTCATGCCCTCCTCGCGGCCGAGCCGCTCGATCTCGTGCCACATGTCCGCCCGCACCTCGGGGTCGAGCCCTGTGGTGGGCTCATCGAGGAACAGGACCCGCGGTCGGTGGACGAGCGCCAGCGCGATGTCGAGCCGGCGCTCCATGCCGCCCGAGAAGCCGCGCACGATGCGGTCGGCGGCCTCCGAGAGGCCGAAGCGCTCGAGCAGCTCGTCGATCCGCGGCTCGCGCTCGGCCCCGCGCATCCCGTGCAGCCGCGCGCTCAGGCGGAGGTTCTCCCTGGCCGTGGCCTCACGGTCGGCGCCGGCCCGCTGGCCGACGACGCCGATCGCGTTGCGGACCTTGGCCGGATCCGCCAGCACGTCGTGGCCCGCGACCCGCGCGCTGCCCGCGTCCGGCCGGGCCAGCGTGGTCACGATCCGCACCGCGGTCGACTTGCCGGCTCCGTTCGGACCCAGGAGGCCAAACACGGTTCCTTCCTCCACCGCGAACGACAGGCCGTCCAGGGCCCGAACGTCGCCAGCGTAGGTCTTGAAGAGGTCTTCTGCCTCAATCGCCGTTGTCACGCTTGCTCCTTCACTCCTTCGGGTGTAGGATTATTCGAACTTCGGATCATTCTAATATCGAAACGTTCGAATGTCAAATAAAACTAGAGTGAGAAAGGTCACACGCCGGGCGGCTGCTGAGGACTCGGGTGCCGCGCGGGCTGACGAGATCGCGCGCATGACGCGGCAGGCACGTCTGTTTCAGATCGCCTCGGACAAAATGGACGATGCGTTCGGCCGCATGGTCGGGATCAACACCACTGACCAACGCTGCCTCGATCTCGTCGACGTGCACGGGGGCATGACGGCGGGGGAGCTGGCCGAGGCGGCGAGCCTCAGCCCGGGTGCGGTGACGACCGTGCTCGACAGGCTCGAGCGCATGGGTTTCGTCACGCGGACGCGCGACGAGACCGACCGGCGCCGGGTGATCGTCGAGATGACCGACAAGGCAAGGAAGCTGGCGGGGGCGGTCTATGGCCAGATCGGCGCCTATGCGGCGGAGTACATCGAGACGCTGTCCGACGAGGAGATCGCGGTGATCAACCGCTTCCTCGAGGCGGCCATCGAGGTCAACGAGCGCCGCGCGCGCGAGATCAACTCGGGCGAGGCCTGAGGGCTACCCTCCTTCGGGATGCTGACGCTGCTCGCCCACGGCGGCCATCCCGTCTACGACCACCCCGCCATGGCGGCGATCGCCGTCGCCGCGATCGTGATCCCGCTGGTCGTGCTGGGCGTCGTCGGCCGGATCTTCGTGCGCGCCGCGCGCGACGAGGAGCGCGACACGAAGACGCTGGGCGACGGACGCTAAGCCGCGACGGTGTCGCCCGGCGCCCCGTCGACCAGCGCCCTGGCCTCCTCCAGCCTGCGCTGGTAGTCCGCGCGCTGCAGGCGCGAGACGACGAGTCGCTGGACCTGGGCCGTGCCCTCGAAGATCTGGTAGATCTTCGCGTCCCGGAACCACTTCTCCAGCGGGCAGTCGCTGGTCTGGGCGTAGGGCCCCACGAGATCCATGAGCGTGGTGGTGGCCCACATCGCCACGTCGCCCGCCTTCAGCTTCGACATCGAGCCCTGGCCGCCGGTCATAGGCACGCCGGTGCGGCCCATCCAGGCGGCGCGCCAGACGAGCAGCCGGGCCGCCTCGATCTCGGTGGCCACGTCGGCGAGCGTCTGCTGGATGCGCTGTTGCTCGAGCAGCGGCACGCCGTCGGCTGAGCGGCCCTCGAGGTAGCCGAGCGTCCATTCGTAAGCGGCCTGCGCGATGCCGAGCGCCGAGGCGCCCACCAGCGGACGGGTGACCTCGAAGGTCGCGAGCGCGTTCGAGGAGCGCCCGGTCGACTCGCCCGAGCGCGCCCGCTCGAGCTTGCGCTGGAGCTTCTCGTAGCCGCCGAGCAGGTGATCCATCGGCACGCGGCAGTCGTCGAGGATGACCTCCGAGGTCTGCGAGGCGCGGATTCCGAGCTTCGATTCCTTCTTGCCCATCGACAGCCCCGGAGTGCCCTTGGGAACGACGAACGAGGCCTGGCCGCGGTGCCCCAGGTCCTTGTCGACGGTCGCCACGACCACCGTGACGTCCGCGATGCCGCCGTTGGTGATGAAGACCTTGGTGCCGTTCAGAACCCACTCGTCGCCGTCCAGCACCGCGGTGGTCCGCAGCGAGCGCACGTCGGAGCCGGCGCTCGGCTCGGTCACGGCATAGGCGCCGAGCTTGATCTCGTCCCCCTCGCCGAAGCACTCGGGGACCCAGCGCGCGATCTGCTCAGGGGTCCCGGATGAGGCGATTCCCGCCGCGGCGAGCGAGCCGCCCGAGATCGCGAGCGCGATGCCGGCGCAGCCGTAGTGGAGCTCCTCGGCGAAGATGCAGGCCATGATGCCGTCGGGGTCCGAGCCGACCTTGGTCAGCTGGTCCATCCCGTGCAGCCCCCACTCGCGCGCGGTCTTGATGACCTCCCACGGGACGCCCTCGTCACGGTCGTACTTCGCAGCGACCGGCCGGATTACCTCCTCGGCGAACCTGCGACAGGTCCGCTGGAACTCGAGCTGTTCTTCGTTGAGCCTGAAATCCACCGTTATCGGGCCTCCACGCCAGTTGACTGACTAGTCAATCGTACGCTACCCCGGCGGTTTTCGCCTGCGGTTCTGGCTATCGTCAAGTCGGCATTGCGCCGCCTTTTCGCCCTCCTGCTGGTCCTTCCCGTGGCCCTCGCCGGCTGCAGTCTCGGCGATGAAGACCCGCCTCCGCCGCAGGTCGGCGTGAAGGCCGAGGACGAGCAGGCGGCTGAAGAGCCCGGCTTCCCCACGAACGCCACCCGGAACACGATCAGGGTCGGCGGAGGCGACGCCGCGGCCGACGCGGCGGGCGTGGCGAACGCGCTCTACCCGGCAACTGGCGACTCCGACCGCCCGACCGCGGTGGTGCTCGTCGACCAGGAGGACTGGGTCTCGGGGATCGCCGCGTCGGTGCTCACCGGGCCGCCTATCGGCGCGCCGATTCTCCTCTCCGACGGGGACGAGCTGCCGGCGGCGACCGAGGAGACTCTCGAGCGTCTCGACCCGAAGGGATCGGATCTCTCGAACGACGCCCAGGTGATTCGGATCGGGCCGGGCGTCGCGCGCCCCGAAGGCTTCAGGACCGCCTTGATCCGCGGCGACAACCCCTTCGAGCGGGCGGCGGCAATCGACGGCTTCTTCTCAGCGGCGCGCGGCGAGCCGTCCAATGACGTCCTCCTCTACTCGGGTGAGCAGGCGGAATGGGCCATGCCGGCCGCCGCGTGGGCTGCCCGCTCCGGCGACTCCGTCCTGCCGGTGAGGGCCGACTCCGTGCCGGCGCCGATCCTCGAGGCGATCCGCGCGCACGAGCGGCCTAACGTGTTCGTCCTCGGCCCCAGGCGCGTGATCTCGGAGCGGGTGTTGCGCCGGCTGGAGGGCAGGGGCCAGGCACGGACGGTCGAGCGCATCGAGGGGCCGACGCCGGTCGAGAACGCGATTGCGTTCGCGCGCTATGAGAAGGGCGATTTCGGCTGGGGTGTCGTGGTGCCGGGCTACAACTTCGCGCTGGCGAACGTGTCGCGCCCGCTCGACGCGGCGGCCGCCGCTGCGCTGGCCACGCGCGGGGTCTTTGCTCCGCTGCTCCTGACCGACGACGCCGCGCGGCTGCCAAAGCCGCTCGAGGCGTACTTCCTGAGCGTCCAACCGGGCTACGAGAACGACCCGGGCGAGGCGGTCTACAACCGCGCCTGGATCCTCGGCGACGACGACGCGGTGTCGGTCGAGGAGCAGGCACAGCTCGACGCGATCACGGAGCTCATCCCGGTCCAGGCGACCTCCCCGTAGGATTCGGCGCGCATGTCCGAGTACGAGCGCCCCGACCGCTTCGTGCGCGAGCCGACCGTCGAGGACGTCCGGCAGCTGATGGGCGCCTCGACTCCGCACTTCGCGCTGCAGCTCCGAAACCGCATCCGGAACCTGATCGCCGGGCTGCCCGATGATCACCCGGCGCGCGTGGAGGGCGAACGGGAGATCGCCCGCCTGGACCAGATCGCGCTCGGCTCCGAGCGCCGCGGGCCGATCCAGCACGGCGAGCACGGGCTGCCGAGCTACCGCGGCCCGGACTGACCCGCCGCCTGCGTCCCTTTTGCGGTGCGCCCCGCCGCGCTACTCTCGTCACAGGCGCCACGAGCAAGGAGAGGCAATGGCTTGGGAGTTCAGCGTGCTGGTCGTAGCGAACGTGACCGCGAGCTCCGACGAGCTGCTCGAGGCCATGCGCGAGCGCGCCGGGGAGGGCGCCTGCCGCTTCACCCTTCTCATTCCGGCGAGCGGGGCGGAGGCACGCACGCGGCTCGAGAAAGCCCTCGAGCGGATGCGGGGCGCCGGCCTCGAGAGCGTGTCGGGTCAGGTGGGCGATCCCGATCCGGTCGTGGCGGTGATGGAGGCCTGGGATCCGATGAAGTTCGACGAGATCCTGGTCTCGACTCTCCCCACGGGAAGTTCGCGCTGGCTCGGCCTCGACCTGCCGCACCGGCTCGAGAAGCTGACCGCCGTTCCGGTACGGCACGTGATCTCGCACCCGCGTCCCGAAGTCCAGACGACCCCGGCGCCCGAGCACGAGCGCCACGGGGTGCTCGCGCCGCTCGCGGCCGTGTTTACGCGGCGCTGAGGTCCTGCGCAGCCGGCTTGGTCGGCTCGACTGGAATCGGATTCGCGGAGCTCAGGCCCGACAGCTGCGCCACCCGCTCGCGATGCTCGACCGCCGAGCCGAACATGAGCCCGTTCGCCTTCGCGCGCTTGAGGAAGAAGTGGAGGTCGTGCTCCCAGGTGAAGCCGATGCCGCCGTGGACCTGGAGTGACGAGGTGCACACCCGCCAAGCAGCGTCGGACGCATAGGCCTTGGCCATCGAAGCGGCCTGGCCGAGCGACTCCGGCTCGGCGTCCGCGCACCAGGCCGCGTAGTACGCGGCGGAGCGCGAGCTTTCCACCTCGAGCAGCATCTGGGCGCAGCGGTGCGACACCGCCTGGTAGGAGCCGATCGGGCGGTCGAACTGCTTGCGGTCGCGCGCATATTCGACGGCCATCTCCATCGCGCGCTGCGCCACGCCCACGTTCTCCGCCGCCAGCCCCGCGCAGATCCGGTCGAGCGCGTGCCCGGGATCGGCCACCAGGGGGTCGCCGCTCTCGGCGCGCACGCGGCCGAAGCGCCGGGTCGCATCCAGGGTCTCGAACGGCTCGATGTGGGCGCCGTCCCGCTCGACGACGAAACCCTGTCCCTGCCCGGCAAGGACGATCAGGTCGGCACTGTCCGCGTCCGGCACCAGTCGGGCCTCACCGTCCTTCCAGTGTCCGACGGTGCCGCGCAGCTCGCCCGCGGCCAGGCCCGGGAGCCAGCGCGCCCTTTGCTCGTCCGAGCCCGCGAACTGCAGGGCCAGGCCGGCGGCGACGGTCGAGAGGAAAGGCACCGGCGCGAGCGCGTAGCCGAGCTCCTCCATGAGGATGATCAGCTCGACCGTCCCCAGCTCCTGGCCGCCGTGCTCCTCGCCGATGAAGATGCCGGCCCAGCCGAGCTCGCACATCTCCTTCCACGCGTCGTCGTCGTAGGCCTTCGACTCCGCCAGCTCGCGAACGTGCTCGAGCTTGAAGCGCGCAGAGAGGAACTCGCTTGCGGTCCGCTTGATCGCCTGTTGGTCGTCTGAGAAATCGAAGTTCATAGCGGGCCTCTCCCCTATCGCAGCTTCGGCAGGCCGAGCACCCGCTCGGCGACGATGTTCTTGAGGATCTCGGTCGTGCCGCCCTCGATCGAGTTCGCGCGCGAGCGCAGCAGGCGGTAGGTCCAGCGCGAGTCCCAGTCCGCGCCGTCCTCGCCGAGGATGTCCACGGCGAGCTCGGTGAGCGCCTGGTTGATCTCGCCCCATTGCCACTTCGGCAGCGAGCCCTCGGGTCCCGGCACCCCCCGCTTCATGATGTGCGTCAGGCCGCGCCACGAGTTGAGGCGCAGCAGCTCGACCTCGATCGTCAGCTGCGCGATCCGCTGGCGGATCACCGGGTCGTCCGCCATGCCGCGCTCGCGGGCCAGCTCCTTCACGTCCTGGAGCGCGATCCTGACGCCGGCCGCCGCCGACGCGCCGAGGCCCGCCCGCTCGTTCATGAGCGTGGTGATCGCGACCGCCCAGCCGTTGCCCACTCCCCCCACGACGTTCTCGTCGGGGATGCGCGCCTCCTCGATGAAGAGCTCGTTGAATTCCGGCTCGCCGGTGATCTGGTGCAGGGGCCGCACCTGCACGGCCTCCTGCTCCATGTCCATGATGAAGTAGGTGATGCCCTGGTGCTTCGGCACTTCGGGGTCGGTGCGCGCCACGAGCATGCACCACTTGGCCTTGTGCGCATAGGTCGTCCAGACCTTCTGCCCCGTCACGAGCCACTCGCCGTTCGACTTGACCGCTCGGGTCTTCAGCGAGGCCAGGTCCGAGCCCGACTCCGGCTCCGAGAAGCCCTGGCACCAGATCTCGTCGCCCGTCAGGATCGGCTGGAGCCAGCGCTCCTTCTGCGCGTCCGTGCCGTGGTGGATCACCACCGGACCGCCCATCACGAGGCCCAGAAGGTTCACCGGCTGGGGCGCCCGGGCGCGGGCCATCTCCTCGCCGAAGAGCGCCTGCTCGACCAGCGTCGCGCCGCGGCCTCCGTACTCCTTGGGCCAGGCGAAGCCGGCGTAGCCGGCGTCGTACAGCTTGCGCTGCCAGGTCCGCCGGTGGTCGAACGCCGCATCCTCACCCGGGGGCTCCTCGCCCGGATGGTTGTCGGCGAGCCAGGCGCGCAGCTCGTCGCGGAACGCCTCTTCGGAGGGCGAGAGCGTCAGGTCCATGGCGCGGTAATGTACCAGCCCGTACACAAGGTGAGCTCCGAAGCAGCCGACATTCCCCGCCGCCTCCCGCGCGGCAGCCACGGACTCGACCCCGAGCTGGTGGCCGCCTCGCAGCGGGCGCGCCTGCTCGAGGCCGTGGGGAGGGCGGTCGCGGACAAGGGCTACGCGGCCGCGACGATCGACGACGTCGTTCGCGGCGCGGGCGTCTCGAAGAAGACCTTCTACGACCACTTCCGCGATAAGGAGGACTGCTTCCTCGCCGCCTACGAGGCTGCCGCCGACCAGCTCTTCGACCGCGTCCGCGAGGCTCAGCGGGGGCCCGAGGGCTGGCTCGAGCGCACGCGCGCGGGCATCGCCGAATACCTGCGCTGGCTCGCCGCCGAGCCGGCGCTCGCGCGCGTCTTCCTGATCGAGGTGGCCGCCGCCGGCCCGCGCGCCGCCGAGCGCCGCGAGCGCCTGCGCGACCGCTACGCCGAGCGGATGCGGACGCTCCAGGACGAGGCACGAGCGGATATCCCGGGACTTCCCGAGCTCCCCGGCGAGGTCTTCCAGGCGGTCGTGGCCGCCGTCGACGACCTCGTGGTCCGCCGGATCAGGGAGGGCGGAGCCGCGGACCTCTCGCAGCTCGAGCCGACCTTGCTCTACCTGCAAGTCGCGCTATTCGCCGGGCCCCGGGCGGCGGCGGAGTCGGCCGGCTTCCAGGCGGGCTAGTAGCTCTTTGGCAGCCCCAGCGAGTGCTCGGCGACGTAGTTGAGGATCATCTCCCTCGACACCGGAGCCGTGCGGGTGAGGCGCACGCCCCACCACATGTCGGAGAGCCCGTACTCGAGCGCGAAGCCGTTGCCGCCGTGCGTCTGGATGGCGCGGTCGACGCAGCGGATCGCAGCCTCGGCAGCGGCGTACTTGGCCATGTTGGAAGCCTCGCCCGCGCCCGGCGCGCCGGCGTCGTAGAGCGCACACGCCTTCTGCGTCATCAGCTTGGCGAGCTCGAGCTCGATCTTCGCCTCGGCCAGCGGGTGGGCTATGCCCTGGTGGGTGCCGATCGGCGCGCCCCACACCTGCCGCTCTCCGGCGTATGCCGCGGCCTTCTCGAGGGCGCGCCGCCCCGCGCCGCAGGCGATCGCCGCCCCCATGATCCGTTCCGGGTTGAGCCCGTCGAACACCGGGCCGAGCCCGCCGCCCTCGCCCCCGATCAGGCGCTCCGCTTCGAGCTCCACGTCGTCGAAGAACAGCGTCCACTGCTTGTCCGGGCCCAGGTAGGGCATCGGGATCTCGTCGCGCGTGAAGCCCGGTGTGCCGACGTCCACGATCGCGAGCGAGGGCAGTCCGAGCGAGCCGTCCGGCAGCCGGCTGCGGGCCACCACGAGCACGGCGTCCGAGTGCTCGACTCCGGAGATGTAGGTCTTCTGGCCGTTGAGCACGAACCGGTCACCGCGGCGCTCGATCGAGGTCGCGAGGTTGTGCGAGTTCGTGCCGGCGTCGGGCTCGGTGATCGCGAAGGCGATCTTCGTGCCGCCGGCGGCGATGCCGCGCAGCCAGCGGTCGTTCTGGGCGTCGGTCCCGTGGCGCGCGAGGATGTTTCCGACGATCGCGGGCGACACCACAATCAGCAGAAGCGACTTGCCGGCCGCCGCGATCTCTTCGCCGACGGCCGCGAGGCCGCTCATGCCGAGCCCTCCGCCGCCCCACGCCTCGGGGAGGTTGACGCCGAGGTAGCCCTTCTCCGCGAGCGTGTCCCAGAGCTCGGTCGGCGGCTCGCCGGCGGCGTGCTTGCGGCGCGAGTAGTCGTCCGGGAACTCGTCGCAGATGCCGCGCACTGCGGCGCGGATCTGGCGCTCCTCATCGGAGGGAATGAGCCGGAGCACGGCCTCCGTGGCGATCGTCATGGGCGCATAGGATGCCACCGCGAGCGCGCCCGCCCGACCGCCTATTCCCCGCCGGCCTCCTGCCGCGCGAGCTCGAGCTCCTTCGCGACGGTTCCTCGCTGGTTGGGGATCTGGAGCCGCTGCTCCAGGATCGGGATCGCTTCGTCGGGCCGGCCGGCCAGGCGGAGCGATCTCCCGAGGTTGAAGAGCGCGTAGGCGTAGTTCAGGTCGCTTGTCCCGGGCGGGAACGAGTCGACGGCGCGCTGGAGGACCGGAATCGCCTCCTCGTAGCGGCCGGCGTTCATCAGCTCGAAACCCTGGGCGTTGAGCTGGGCGCCACTCGGATCGCCGCCGCCGCTCGGCTGTTCGGCCCCGGGCGCCGGCTCGGCGGGCGGCTCCGCCTCGGGCGCGGGCGGCTCCGCCTCGGGCGCGGGCTGTTCCGCCTCGGGCGCGGGCTGTTCCGCCTCGGGCGCCTGCTGTTCCGCCTCCGCCTCGGGCGCCTCAGCGCCCTGGTCTCGCTGCTGTGCCTCGCGGTCCCGGCTCTCGGCGGGCTGCTGTCCGGCTCGGTCGCTGTTCCCGCCGCCACCGTCGCCGTCACCGGCCCCGAGGACGATGGCGAGCGTGGCTATCGCGAGCGCTATCAGGAGTCCGGCCAGGAGCAAGGGCAGATATCGACGCCGGTCCGGTTCCGCGCGGACGCGGCGCGCGCCGGCAGGGGGCCTGCCCGCGGGGCCGCCCGCGCCGGCGCCGTCGGCAGGCGGCGGGCTCGGTATCGCGACAGGCGCGGGCGCCCTCCGCGTGAGGCGGCGTGTGACCGCTGTGCGTGGCTCTTCCTCCAGCGCCCGGGCCAGCTCCCTGCCCAGCTGTCCGGCCGATTCGGGCCGCGCCTCCGGGTCGCGGGCCATGCCTCGCTGCAGGACCTCGGCGACCGCCACCGACGCGGCGGGCCAGTGCTCGCGAAGATCCGGCGGTGGCGCGGACGCGATCGAATGCGCGATTTGCAGGGGAGTCTTGCCCTCGCGGGGGCGGCGGCCGGCCAGTGCCTCGAAGCAGACGGCCGCGAGGGCATAGATGTCAACGGCGGGGCCGGGCTCACGACCCTCGAGCTGCTCCGGGGCCATGTACGCGGCGGTGCCGAGCACGGTCCCGCTGCGCGTAATGCGCGTGCCGTCGGCGGCCGTCGCGATGCCGAGATCAACGAGCTTGGTCACGCCGTCGTTGCGCAGCAGCACGTTGGCGGGCTTCACGTCGCGATGCACGACGCCCTGTACGTGGGCGTGGTCGAGCGCCGAGCCCAGCTCCCTCCCCATCCTCGCCACCCGTCGCGGGCCCAGCGGGCCGTGCCGCAGCGCTCTCGAGAGAGGCTCGCCGGGCACGTATTCCATGACGATGAGCACACCCTCGTCGTCGACGGCGGTGTCGAAGACCGAAACCAGGTTGGGGTGGTTCAGCGAGGCACCCAGCTTGGCCTCACGCACGAAGCGCCGCTCGATGTCGGCAGGGCTGTCGGCATGCAGCCGCTTGACCGCCACCTGGCGGTCGAGGCGCTCGTCCTTGCAGAGCAGGACAGAGGCCATTCCACCGGAGCCCAAATGTCTGATCACCCGGTAGCGGCCGTCCAGCAGCGTTCCCTGCGTCGATACCGACACCCTCGGCCGTGTACCCGGCCTGCCCGCGGGTCAACCGCCCCGAGGGCGGCGCTAACCGAAACTACACGCGCTGGATGAGCGTGCCGGTGCCGAGACCGCCGCCGCAGCACATCGTCACGAGCCCGATCTCCTTGTCGGAGCGCTCGAGCTCGTGCAGGAGCGTCGTTATCAGGCGCGCGCCCGTCGAGCCGAGCGGGTGGCCCAGCGCGATCGCTCCGCCGTTCACGTTCACGCGATCCATGTCCGGCTCGAGCTCGCGCCGCCAGGCGGCCAGGACCGAGGCGAAGGCCTCGTTGACCTCGAACAGGTCGATGTCGCCGATCGTCATCCCGTTGCGCCCCAGCAGCTTCTTGGTTGCCGGGATCGGCCCCGTGAGCATGATCACGGGATCGACGCCGACGGTCGTCTGGTCGAGCACCCGCGCCCGCGGCTTGAGCCCCAGCGACTCAGCCTTGGAGCGCTCCATGAGGAGCACCGCGGCGGCCCCGTCCGAGATCTGCGACGAGTTCCCGGCGGTGACCTTGCCGTCCTCCTTGAAGGCCGGCTTGAGCTGCGACAACGCCTCGAGATTCGTATCCGGACGGATGCCCTGATCGGTCACGTAGGTGTCTCCGTTGACCGAGAACGGGATCATCTCGCGCTCGAAGCGGCCCTCCTCGGTGGCGCGGTGCGCGTTCTGGTGCGAGCGCAGGCCGATCTCGTCGAGCTCGGAGCGGGGGATCTCCCATCTGTCGGCGATCATCTCCGCGGAGATTCCCTGCGGGACCAGGTTGTACCTCTGCATCAGCTCCGGCGGCCACGGCGAACCAACGTCGTCGGCCCACTTGAAGCAGACGCCCATCGGGATGTGGCCCATGTGCTCGACCCCGGAGCCGATCGCCACGTCGTGCACGCCCGAGGCGATCAGCGCGGCGGCGAAGTTGACCGCCTGCTGAGCGGAGCCGCACTGGCGGTCGACGGTCGTGGAGGGTGTCTCGACCGGAAGACCGGCCTGCAGCCAGGCGTTGCGCCCGATGTTGAAGCCCTGCTCGCCGTACTGCTGCACGCAGCCGGCCACCACGTCCTCGATCTCGGAAGCGTCGATGCCCGCACGCTCGATGACCTCGGTGTAGGCCTTGCCGAGCAGCTCGTTCGGATGGGTGTCCTTGTAGTAGCCCTTCTCGGGATGACCGCGACCGATCGGCGTGCGCGCCGCCTCGACGATGACCACCTCGCGACCGTTTCCGCTCTGCATCTGAGTGCTTCCTCCGATTCCCATCCCTGCGCAAGCCGGCCGAGCCGGCTGCTTCGCGGACTCCTATTCCCTGCGCAGCCGGCCGAGCCGGCTGCTTCGGGCCGTGTTTTGTGGTAAGCCTACTTCATTGACTGACTAGTCAACCAATGTCACCGGGGGCTCGCAGAGGATGAACAATCGGCTTGGAATCGCTGGAAGCGGGGCAATCGCCTGCGGGCTGGCGCGCGCCGCGGCCGACTCCCACGAGGTCACCCTGTGGGCGCGTAGCGATGACTCCCGCGAGCGCGCCCGGGCGGAGCTGGAGGACGCGGCCACCGTCGTCACGGAACTGGCGGAGTTGGCGGAATGCGCCGTGATCGTGGAGGCCATCGCAGAGGAGCCCGGGGTCAAGCGCGAGCTCTACGACGCGCTCGCCGCGATCCTCCCGGAGGAGACGATCCTCGCCACCACGACCTCCTCGCTCTCTGTAGCCGAGCTCGCGACGGCGAGCGGGCGCCCGGACCGCTTCGGCGCCCTGCACGTCTTCAACCCGGTCGAGAAGATGAAGCTCGTCGAGCTGTCGTTTCCCGACGGTGCCGCCGAGAGCACGAGGCGCGGGCTGCACGAGCTCTGCGATGCCCTGGGCAAGACCGCGGTCGAGGTTCCGGACTCGGCCGGCTTTGTCGTCAACAAGCTGCTGTTCCCGTACCTGTTCGACGCCGTGCGGCTGCTCGAGCGCAACGGCATCGATCCCGAGTCGATCGACACGTGCATGAAGCTGGGCGCCGGTCATCCGATGGGCCCGCTCGCGCTGCTCGACTTCGTCGGCCTCGACGTGGCAGCCGCAATCGGCGAGTCGATCGGCGCGGACGTTCCCGCCCGCGTCCGCGAGCTGATCGACGAGGGCAAGCTCGGCCGCAAGGCGGGCGCCGGCTTCTACACGTACGGCGAGCGCTAGGCCTGATCCAGGCTCAGCGCCTGGCGGCTTTGCGCGGCAGCCGCCGCTTCGGCGCGGGCGGCATCCCAGCGGCGAGGTCCCAGACGACGTCGGCCTCGCCGATCCCCTGCCGCTGCGCCAGTTCCGTGACGCGATCCCACGGAAGCGCCGCCTCGGGCAGGTCGTCCCAGCGGGCGAGGTCGAGAGCCTCGAGGGCGCCCGTGAGCACATGACCCCGCTCTTCCTCGCGGATCAGCGCGCGCAGGGCATCGCGCTGGGAGTCGCTGAGCTTCACGCACCACATGCCCCGACCTCCTCTTTTCGAGAAGCCGTCGGGGACTGAAGCTAGCCCCCGGGGCGGACGGATCGCCCCAGGGCTCTGTCCTAGCCCTGGCCCTCCCGCTGGCGGCGCTCGAGCCGCTCCCGAGTGGTGGTCGCGGCCTGTTCGACAGGCCGCTCCATGCCCGGGGCTGGCCCTTCCTCGCCGCGTGCGTGGTGATCGCGGATCCGTACGGCCTCGACGCGGTTCTGACGGACGGCCTCCACGCGCAGCGAGTAGCCGTTGACCTGCACCATGTCGCCGCGTTTCGGCAACCGGCCGAGCTCGCCGAAGACGAAGCCGCCGACCGAGTTGTAGGCCTCGGAGTCGACAGGCAGGTCGAGCCCGTAGTCGGCCAGGTCCATGATCGGGACGTGGCCCCGCACCCACCAGTCCCCGTTGGCGAGCCGCCGCACTCCGGCCACGGCTGGATCCGTCTCGTCGGCGATCTCGCCCACGACCTCCTCGATGATGTCCTCGATCGTGACGATGCCCGCGGTGCGGCCGTACTCGTCGACGACCACGGCCATCGACGCGCGCTCGCGCTGAAGGTCGGCGAGCAGGTCGTCGAGCGGCTTGGTCTCCGGCACGATCAGGGCGTCCTTGACACTCGCCTCGATCGACGCGTCCGGCCCCTCGTTCATGAGCCGGCGCGCCAGTGAGTTGGCGTGCACCACGCCCCGGATGCGGTCGGTGTTCTCACTCTCTGTGACCACGAGTCGGGTGTGGCCAGAGTCGACGCAGCGCCGCAGCGCGGTCTCCGCCGACTCCGACACGTCCACCGTGACAACGGCGGGAATCGGCGTCATCACCTGGCGCGCCTGCTGCTCGTGGAGGTGGAAGACGCCGGACAGCATGCCCGCCTCGCCGGGGTCGATCTTGCCGCCGTGCGCGCTGCGCGCGATCAGGAGTTTGAG
>Ga0081538_10000964_pt1 | contig 30700 bp, 38 predicted proteins | sample TabmetS5T2R1_FD_71022 | JGI IMG/M metagenome (GOLD analysis project Ga0081538, IMG submission 71022) | Tabebuia heterophylla rhizosphere microbial communities from the University of Puerto Rico - S5T2R1 | ecosystem: Host-associated > Plants > Roots > Rhizosphere ...
CGGCGCCAACTCGTAGGGGAGCGTGGCAGCGACGAGGTCCTCGTACGTGCACATCCCGGCCAGATCGGCGGTCCGTGCGTCGGGGTCGACCGCGATGACGCCCGTCAACCCCGAGGTGTCTAGGCCCTTGACAGTGTTCTTAGCCCGCGCCCGGAACAGGTTCGATGTGGATTTGGCCAGCCGAACTGTGGCGTTTTCAGGGATGGATCGATAGCTCGTGAGGAGCCGCTGCAGGCCCGCGGCATGAGCAGCCCATGCGTCGGTCGCGGCAGCAGACACAGATACACGCTAGCCGCGGCGGCGGCCGATGCGTCCGCACCAACACCGGTCAGCTGGTCGCATGATCGGGGCGAATTGCACGCTGGGCCCGCCTGCGCATCGATGAGCGGCGACGACGAGTACAGGACGTGGAAGCAGTGTTAAGCCACCGCCAGCTTCTGATTGAACTTGTCCATGTCCGGCCAGCGGACGTCCCAGGCCCAGCCCAGCTTCTCGAAGATCCAAATCATGCGGGCAGTGATGTCGATCTGGCCCTTCATGACGCCATGGCGCGCGCAGCTCGGGTCGGCGTGGTGAGAGTTATGCCACGATTCGCCGAAGCTGAGGATGGCCAGCGGCCAGAAGTTGGCGGCCTTGTCGCCAGACTCGAACGGCCGGTCGCCGATCATGTGGCAGATCGAGTTGACCGAGAACGTGACATGGTGCAACAGCGCCACGCGTACCAGCCCCGCCCAGAAGAAGGCGGTGAGGGCACCGTGCCAACTCCAAGAGATCAGCCCACCGAGGATGGCTGGAGCAATAAAGCTGGACGCTACGAGGTAGGCATAGTGCTTGTCCAACCATTGCATCGCTGGGTCGTTGACCATGTCCCTGGCGAAACGATCCGGGTTGGTGCGTTCGCGCTTGAACAGCCAGCCCATGTGCGAATGGAGGAACCCCTTCGCCAGTGCTCGCTTGGTCGTCCCGAACCGCCACGGCGAGTGGGGGTCGAGCGTCTCGTTGAGCTCGTCGATCTGGTCGCTGAACAAGTGGTGCCGGCGATGCTCGGCAACCCACCCGATCGGGGACATTTCGAGCGAGAGACATGCGGCTGTAGCCAGCGTGATTTCGAGCCAGCGCTTGGCCTTGTAGGACCGGTGCGTGAAGAGGCGGTGGAAGCCGCCTGTCACGCCGAGTCCGGCCAGGGTGTAGAACACCGCACCAATGGCGATATCGAGCCAACTTAGGCCCCAGCCCCAGGCGAACGGTACAGCGCCGGCGACCGCGACCATGGGCCCCACGATGAAGAACCACAGCAAGGCGATTTCGGCATTGCCCTTCCCCTGTTCAGCCAGAAACGGCTTGGGTCCGGAGCCGGGCCGCCAGTGCTGGCGAAGACCTTGCCGGCGTCTCCTTTGGCTGCCTTGACCGGTTCCTTTATACCGGTCACCTGCTGGCATATCGCCGCCGCGGCCTCGATGCCGACGTTGTGATTCCAGGGGCGAGCGCGCAAGGGCGAGAGCAGATAGGCCCGCTCAGGGGCGCCTTTATATCGGCGTTTCCCGATGGTTGACTCACCGAACTCCTCAGGCTTGACTTTGGCGGGTACATCGTGTTCGGAAGTAACCTCAGCGCGACCCGTACGACACCATTGGTCATACCCAAGTGCGATACCGGCTACCGGAAATATGTCTACGTTCGGCTGTGCAGCTGGCTGCGGACACGGATGAACATCCAGACAACGAGCCCGAGCAGGACTGGCGGCCACAGCCAGCCGAAGACATAGTTCACGGTGTCGGACCCGATGAGTGAAATCAGACCGGCCAGCGTGAAGAACACGGCCGGCGCCAGCCGCCCATCGCTAAGGTTGCCCGCTGAACCGTACGCTCATCGTCATCAGCCGCTCGGACGCATCAAGGTCCTTGAACCGGCGCCACCCGAACTCCGTCATTACGTCCGTTTGATCATCGTGACACGCCTCGTCGATCACGATGAGCGGGTTCAGCCCGTGGATGCCCTGGAATGCCGCCTGATCGGTGTCGGCGGGTTTGCGGACATGGGGCTGGCGAGCTCCTTGCCCGCCAGCCCCATGTACCACTCGTCATCGAGCGTGATTCAGCCGGCGAACGATCCTTTCGATGCGCCTGACCGATATATCGCCAAGGATTACATGGACCTGTTTCGTCGTGGGGCCGTCGTGGTCGCAAAGGGATCGAGATGGGTGTCGAGCCACCACGAAACGATGTGGGAGGCTCCCTGGCTCTTACCGGTGTCATGCGATGACGTGACGGCCGTTGTAGCGACGCTCTCGGCGATCTCGCGCTGCCTCGATCACATGAACTCATCCAGTCGATCGCGGACCCAGCCGACCGGATCACGGACGTACGGGTTCTCGGGTGGATAGAGCGGATCAGCAAACGTTCCTCGTCGACGACATGCGAAACGAGCAGCGCTGGCCTGACTACGCCCAACATGCCGCTGCCCACGGCGTACTCACCTCCGTTTCGGTGCCACTACCGTTCCAAAGCTCCACCATTGGGGCGCTCAACACCTACGCCGGACGCCCCAAGGCCTTCGACGAGCAGGATGTTCTCTTGGCCAAGGAGGTTGCCGGCTGGGTAGCGCTCGCGACCGGCAGTGCCGAAGCTGCGACCCGCAGCAGCGATGATCTCGATCACCTGCGCACCGCGATGATGTCTCGCGCCTTCATCGACCAGGCGAAAGGCATCTTGATGGAGCGGCACAAGGTTACAGAGGACGAGGCGTTCACGATCCTCGCCCGCGCCTCCCAACGAACCAACACCAAGCTGCGCGACGTGGCTGCAGAGCTCGTCCGGACCGGCGCGCTGCGCAGTCGAGGCTCGTCCTTTCTCAGCGATTAACCCATAGACTCAAGTTGATCGTCCAAGCCCGATTGGGGTAATCACCTGACATGGCCTGGCGTGGCGGTACCCCGCGCCACGTCACAGGCTCGGCGGGCTCAAAACGGATGCCCGCTGGGCCGCTCACCGAAGATTGACCCAAGAGCAGGTCTATCGGAAATCATCAGCTCCCGCGCCTGATGAGCCAGTGCTACCTTGAACGCGGATGCCTGCTCCGGTGAAAGATCAACTTTTCGCAATGCTGCTACACCATCTCCACTTTCAACTGCCCTTTCGTTCGGCTATCGGCACAGTGCGCTCGGCGATTCCAGCAGCAACCGCATCCCTGCGAAGTTGCGCATCGTTCACGTTCTTTCGCTTCTCAAGATCAGCAAGCCCCGTGTCGCCTCGCCGGTCACGTACGCGCCGACGTCCTTCGCAGCTCCATATGTATTGCCGACAAGTGCAGCGACATGTATTGCCGACAAGTGCAGCGACGCCGCGGGTGTTGAAAATGCAATCAAGATCTTCACGAGCCGTCTCGGCCATTTCCGTGCATTCATCGATCGCGAGAGCGCCGCCGTCGAAGGATCGCTTCAGACGTTCAGCCGCTTCGTACGTCTCCTCGAGCAACATGGCGTAACGCTCAGCTTGACACTAAGACCGTGGCGGGGAGACATCCAAGCGTCGGCCAGATCGGGAATCCGTCAGGTGCCGAGGAGGTTCTTCGGCAAGCAGGCTTGGCCCAACCGCTGCAGTACTCCCTTCACAACGAGATGCGACGGTGGTCACGACCCGGTTGTTTGAGGAGGGCACGACGTTGTTGAGCTCGTCGAGGTTCGAGACGTCAGCCTCAAAGAGGCCACCGGCTTGTCGCGCTGCCCCGACGTTGGATCGGAAAGATCGAGCGCGGCTCGGCGCCGGGCGAGAACGGGTGGGAATAAAATACCGCGGGTATCGTCGCCGGCGGCGACGAGCTTCCCCCAGCTGTCCTCTGCGCGACGGTGTCAATCAGGCTCAGGGCGACCGAGATTCGACGATGTCGGGCTCCGTGGAGGCGACCACCGCAATCGCCCTCAAGAGGATGTCTTCGGGGACTCTGGCCTCCCGCATGGCGGCCACCAGATGGCTGGCGACGGCGGCGAGGTCGTCATGGCTAATTCCGAGGCCGGCGTGGGCCTGGTCAAGCGGGCGTCCGTCGTAGTCTGCCGGGCCGCCGAGCACTTGTGAGATCAACAGCACCTGGTGGCGCTTGAGTCGGGGAAGGTCCACGCCTTCGAAGTATTGGGCAAGCTGGGGATCGCGCAGGACCCGCTCATAAAAATCGTTCACGACAGCGCTTACAGCAGATCCGCCGCCAACTAAGTCGTAATCACTCGGGCCCCTGCCAGTCGTTTGGTCACTCATGCGTGCTGTCCTTGGAGTAGCGAACCTGGCCAACAAATTTGCTTTCACTTGCCACGTATGGACACCGCCGAAAAAGTGGTTGAGCCTGCATCACCGGCTCTCGAGCGCGCGGCTGCCCTCGATCGCCGCAGGTGGCCGTAATCGAGCACCTCTCGGAGCTGAACTCCACGGTCCCATGGCACTAAGCAGAGGTAGAAGGCAGAACCTCAGCAGGCTCCGGCAGCATTTCGCTGTGCTCGGGACGTTGAGGATGACCGGCCGAGGCGACGCCCAACGGTATAGAAACATGGGCCGCTGAGCTTCCGAAGCTTTCAACTTCCCGGCCTGTGCAGAATTCTGTGGACAACGCGAAAGGCGCATAGCCTAATGCCCGGTGCGGCGGCCGAGCTCCGGCTGCCCGGAAGCCGACGGGTATCTGGGACGGTGAAGCAGTGTTATCAGTCTTGTCGATCATGAACACTCCGTCGGTGAACTCGGCATGATCGGCTCTCACCCGCCGGTAGTCCTGCACCACGACTTGATTACTGACATCGAGCTTGAAGATTATCATCGCTCGTGCGGTGGTCGCTGCCGATCCGGCTGAGGCGGCCTGCTGCTCGACACTGTCCCGTTGCCCAGCAGCGGAACGAAGAGCTCGCGGAGACCCACGCGCTTTATTTTGAGCTGCTCGCGCAATCACGGGCAGCTTATTGTGAGCGCGATGACGCTGTTTCTGGCGTCATGAGCTCCACATCGTTCTCTGACAGCGCCTCGAGGAGATCGGGCGGTGGGCTCGAGTCGGTGATGAGGTAGTCGGCATTGCCGAGCTCGGACACCTGGGCAAAGAGCCGGCGACCGAACTTCGCGGAGTCTGCCAGGATCGCGACACGTGCCGCTCGGGCCATCATCCCCCGCATCATGGCCGCCTCACCTGGGTTGCTCGTTGAGTAGCCGACATCAACTGAGACGGCACCTACCCCAATCAACGCCAGATCGCAGCGGAGGTCGAGCTCGATGCCTCCTGCCACACGGAGGCTGACCGGGCCAACCGTGGCTAGTGTGATCGAGCGCACGGCACCGCCGAAGAAGTACAAGTCCCGGATGGCAGAGGGCGGCAACGCTTGCGGCACGAGCAGATTGTTGGTAGCCACCGTCAGGTCCCGGTGATTGTGTAAATGCCGTGCGAGGGCAAGTGTGGTCGTGCCGCCATTGATCATGATGGTGGAGCCATCCTCGACCAACGACGCGGCGAGTGCCGCAATCTTCTCCTTCTCAGCTTCCTGAAGACCGAGCCGTACGTTCACCGCCCGGTCGACTCGGGAAGCCATCGACAGGCTGACCGCCCCGCCATAGGTACGGACCAAGACACCTTCGGTGCTGAGCTGATCAAGATCCCTGCGAATCGTGTCGATTGAAACGCCGAACCGCTCCGCAAGTGCGCCGACCGTCACCTGTCCGGCCTCTGCCACGTACGCTGCCAGTCGAGCCTTCCGCCCAGCAGGTAGGTGACGCTGTTTCTCCTCAGTGTCAACGTTCACATTCACCGGTCAGCTCCTGCTTGATTGCCTCGGCGAGGCGGGTCTAGACAAGCAGAGTACAGCAAACCTTTGCAAGACTCTGTGGAAGCTGTGTCAACCCTAGCCAGTCAGGTTAGGGGTCCGATAATGCTCAGGCCGCTGGGTCTGTGCGGTTGTATGCCGATTTGTAATGCATATTGCGGTAGTGGCCGTTGCAGAGGCGCCCAGATAAAGGTTAGAATCGCGCAGACTTGCACACGACGTAAGAGTCAAGGAGAAGGAGAGGACATGACTGGAGGCAGCACCAGGGTCCAGAGCCGCTTCAGGCGGCTCCTCGGAGTGGTCACGGCGGCGATGGTGGCTGTCGCAGCTGTGGGTTGCGGTACCGGTATGAGCGAGGAATCCACCGGCACAAGCGAGCAAGGTGAGCAAGGACCCGTCACGCTGGAGTTCGCACAGTGGTGGGCACCAGAGCTACCAGAAGGCTCATTCCAGGAACTCATGACGCAATTCGAGTCACAGAACCCCAACATCAAGGTGAAGCTGCTGAGCGCTCCCTATGCGTCGACTAAACAGCAGCTAGTGTCCGGGGCAGCATCGAAAACCCTTCCCGACGTCGTCGGGCTTGATGGTGCATGGGTGAACGACTTCGCCAAGCAGGGTGCCATTACCGACCTCTCCGCGCTCATGGCGGAGGCGCAGTACAACGAGGGCGAGCTTGCCAGCCAGATCAAAGTCGACGGGAAGACCTACATGATTCCTGTGGTCAACTTCGTCTATCCGCTCTTCGCGAATGAGGACATGTTGTCCAAGGCCGGCGTCAAGGAGGTCCCGAGCAACCGCACGGAGTTCCTTGATGCGGCAAAGAAGATCAGTGCTCTGGGCGGCAACGTCAAAGGCTGGGCGCTCCCACTTGACACCGCCGTCCCTAACGGCATTCAGAACGACGTGATGTCGTGGCTGTGGGCATCTGGAGGCAGCATGCTCACCCAGGATGGAAAGCCCAACCTCACGAGTCCGCCGGTGAAGAGCACTGTTGAGTACGTCAAGAGCCTGAACGATGCGGACGTCATTGCACCCGGTTCGTTGACCATGAAAGAGCAGGACAAGGTCGAGAAGTTCACCGCCGAGCAGGTCGGCATGATGATCGACTCCTTGGCACACATTACGCTGATCAAGAAAAACAATCCTGACTTGAACTTCACTGTGGCGCCGATCCCCGCCGAGGACGCCTTCACCGGCAAGCGCGGAATCCCCTACGCGTCATGGGGTATTGGGATTGCAGATTCGACCGAACACAAGGCGGAAGCCTTCAAGCTGGTCCAGTTCTTGATGAGCAAGGAAGCGAACGCCAAGCTGAGCACCTTGGCAAACGGTTTCCCTGGCAACAACACTGCGGAGCCCGACTTCAGCAAGAGTGATCCGCTGTTCAAGACCGCCTTCGCTATCTACAAAGAGGGATACCCCGCCAACGAGTTTGTGGGACTGCCGAAGTCCGAAGAACTGATGCGCACGTTCGATGAGAACCTCCAGCTCACGCTCACTGGCAAGCAGAGTGTCGACGACACCCTCAACAAGACGCAGCAGGCCTGGGCGTCTGTGATCTGAGGCCTTCTTCACCTCCGTAGGGCCGCGCTGGTACGCCGGCGCGGCCCAGAGATCCAAGGAGATATTCGTTGGAACCCGCGCACCTCGACCGCACGGTCCTCCCCGAAGCCGCGACACTGGAGGCGGAGCCTTCGACCCCTCCGGCACAGGACAGGAAGCGACCTTTTTCTGTCAGAGGTCTCGCTCCGTACGGATATATCTTGCCGACGGTGCTTCTGATCTTTGTGTTGATGGTGATCCCCATTGCGATGGTGGTGAGCTACTCGTTCCAAGACAACGTGATCGTCCAGAGGAACCCGGTCTTTACGGGCCTGGCAAATTACGCCGAAGTGCTCACCGACCCGGTCTTCCTGACAGCAATCAAGAACACTTTCATCTTCATCACGCTCAGCACCATCGCCCACCTGGTGCTGGGGCTGGCCTTTGCGATGATGCTCAACACCGGTTTGTTGAGTGGATTGACCAAAGCCATTTTCCGCGTCGTCTACATCCTGCCGTGGCTGTTCACGATCGCGGTTGTGGCAGTCATCTGGCGACTCATGCTGGATCCCTTCGGCGTGGTTAACTACATCCTCACGACCATCGGCGTGCTACAGACTGAGGTCAACTGGCTTGCCGATCCGACAACCGCGTTGTGGGCGCTGACCTTCATCAACATCTGGTCCGGATATCCATTTTTCATGATCAGTCTGCTAGCCGGGCTGCAAGGAATCTCATCTGATCTCTACGAGGCGGCCGCGGTGGACGGCGCCAATGCTGTCCAGCGGTTCTTCAACGTGACGATCCCTCAGCTGAAACCGGTTTTGATCAGCATGGCTGTTCTTGATCTCATTTGGACATCCCAGCAGTTCGCACTTATTTGGATGACGACTGGCGGCGGGCCGCTGAATGTCACGGAGATGCTGAGCACCTACACCTACAAGCAGGCCTTCAGCAGCTATGAATTCGCCACCGCGTCCGCCAGTGCTGTCATTGTCTTACTGCTCACCATGATCTTGGCGTTCTTCTATGTACGCCAGCTGAGGGAGAGGTGATCAGGAGTGGCTACTCAAATGCAGCGGCGACGTCTAGGCATGAAGATCGCTGTGATCGCCGGCCTAAGCATCGGAGCAATCTTCGCCGGTTTCCCTGTCCTTTGGATGATCTCGACGTCCCTCAAGCCGAACGGCGAGGTTTTTCTGGTCCCTCCCAGGCTCATCTCTGAGAACTTCTCGTTCGACGCCTACCGGGCGATCCTGAGCAGCGAGGCCAACCTCAGGTTCTTCCTGAACAGCTACATCGTGGCCCTTTGGGTCACGGCACTGACGCTGCTCGTCGCCATACTCGCGGCTTACGGATTCAGCCGGCATGAATTCAGACTCAAGCGGTTCATCAACGTCGCTATTGTCAGTGTTCAGGCTGTGCCGCCGATCACGCTCATTATTCCGTACTTTGGCCTCCTTGTGGCACTCCGCCTGTACAACACCTACGGAGGCCTGATCGTCACTCACATGGTGTTCACGCTGCCGTACGCGATCATCATGACGACCGCGTACTTCAACACCTTGCCGCGAGAGCTTGATGAATCCGTCAAAGTGGACGGCGGGGGCGGATGGACGGCCCTGTGGCGGATCCTGGTGCCGATCTCGGTTCCCGGGCTCATCGCCGTCGGCATTTACACGTTCATGATCTCTTGGAACGAATACCTGTTCGCACTGACCTTGACCAGGACAGACGACATGCGAACCGTGCCAATCGGTATCCAGCTGCTGATGGGACAGCACTCCTATGAGTGGAACCAGATGATGGCAATGAGCATCCTCGGCTCCATTCCAGTGTTGGTCTTGTTCCTGTTCTTCCAGCGGCGGTTCATCGGTGGGCTCACATCCGGCGCAGTCAAGAGCTGAAGCAATCAAAGGGAGAACGGCAATGCTGACAACCGGCAAAGTGATCTTGGACGTCGCGAATGAACACAGTTTCGCGGTGCCTGCGTTCAACATCAGCGACTACGCGATGTTCAACGGCATTATCGAGATCAGCGAAGAGAAGAAGGCGCCAGTGATCTTGGGCATTCATCCTGACGAGGTGAACCACGTCGGCGCGGAGATGATCGCCGCGGTAACGCAACGCGCTCACCGTTCGCCTGTGCCGATCGCAATCCACTGGGATCATGGGGCGAACTATGAGCAGATCCTGACCGCAATACATAGTGGCTTCACCTCGGTGATGATCGACGGCTCGATGCTGCCGTTCGAGGAAAACATCGCCATCTCCAGGAAGGTTGTCCACACTGCGCACGCCGTGGGACTCTCGGTGGAAGGCGAGCTGGGCACGATCGGCCAGACTGATAGCGAGGCCGAAGACGGCAGCAATGCGATCATCTACACCAATCCCGAAGACGCCCTAACTTTTGTGGAATCGACGGGAGTGGACAGCCTTGCGATCGCTATCGGCACTTCCCATGGCATCTACCCCAAGGCAATGAGGCCGGAGCTCAAGCTTGATCTACTCAAGGAAATCAAGAACAAGTTGAACATGCCCCTAGTGCTGCACGGCGGTTCGAACAACCCTGACGACGAAATAGCCGAGGCAGTCCGGCTAGGCATCAACAAGATCAACATCTCTAGCGATATCAAGGTGGCTTACCACATGAAGATGCGCGAGGTGCTCGCAGATGAGAGCCTTCGCGAGCCGCTCACCATCCAGCCGCCGTGCATCGAGGCGATGAAGGTGGTTGCTGGACAGAAGATTGACCTCTTTGAGACGGCAGGCAAGGCGTCACTGTACTGACGTGGCCTCACGTGTCGTGCTGGGCCTGGGAGGCTGCATCGACTATGAGCTAAGGTCGTCCCCCTCAATCCTGGAGCAACTCGTCACCGAGTACGAAATCCGCCACAGCGAGCTTGCTCTGTCGGTCCCGGTGACTGATGAGCGCAATCTCGTCATCTCGGTGCTCGCACACATGAAAGGCGGTGCCGGCGGCGAGCGGTTCGCCGCCTCCGCGGAGGCTCTGCGCGGATTCGCGCGCCGGTTTCCCGGGCGGATAAGCCTGGGCGGCACATCGGTCCGGGCGGCGCTCGCGATGAGCAAGCTCGCGGTGCCATGCACGCTGCACCTGGTCAGCCTCAACGACCATGTTCGCCGGCTACTGCCACCGTCCTGCGACTACATCTCCAGCGCCCGCGAAGACACTCTGGATCCACACCTCGTGGTGCAGTACGACTCAGACATGCGGATTCAGGTTGGCGACCTCGATGTGAACCCGCCATTTCCGAACAGGTTAATCTACGTCAACGACCCGGCGAACGCGTCGCTGGTACTGAGCGAGCAGTTGGGCTCGCTGCTTCGCGATGCTGAAATCTTCCTGATCTCAGGATTCAACACGATGCGTGATCAGGGCCTGCTCGACGAGCGCCTATCCACACTCCGGGGGCACATGCAGCAGCTGCCGCCGGAAGCATTGGTCTGCTACGAGGACGCCGCCTTCCATCGACCCGCCTTCCGCAGCCGAGTGCGCGACGCGCTGCTCGAGGTCATCAACGTCTACAGCATGAACGAAGACGAGATGCAGGCGGATCTGGACCGGTCGGTCGATCTGCTGTCAGCGACCGACGTGGAGCAGGCCCTCAGTTCACTGCAGGCGCTCATTCCGGCTCCAACCTTGGTGGTGCATACGAAGTATTGGTCATTAGCGCTTGGTGAGCGCGCCGGCGAATTTGCGGAGGCACTCAGCGAAGGCATCCTGATTGCCTCCACTCGTTACTGCTACGGCGACGATTACACCGATCAGCAGTACGAGTTCACCAGTGGCTTGCCGGTGCGCCCCGAGGCTTTGGCGTTCGCCACCGCACTCGAAGAACGGATGGGTCAGGTCGTACGCTGCGTACCTGGCTTCCGGCTTGAGGTTGACCAGCCCACCACCGTCGGGCTCGGTGATTCTTTCGTTGGCGGTTTCCTTGCCGCGCTGGTACGAAGGAGAACAGCTTCGTCGACGTAACCGTGCTTCCGTCCAACCGTCCCCCGGACCGCTTCTACCGCGGCGGACGGAAGATCACGGAGTTCCGCGGGGAGCCGCCCGGCGGCGATCGGGAGCCGGAGGACTGGGTCGCATCCACCACGACGCTTGCCGGTGAGGAGTCCCTCGGCCTTAGCGTGCTTCCGGACGGTCAGGCCTTGAAAGCTGCGATCGAAGAGCAACCGCGAGCCTGGCTGGGGCATCATCACGCCGAACGCTTCGGTGCTGACACTCGGCTACTCGTGAAGCTGTTGGATGCGGGACAGCGGCTGCCTGTGCATGCCCATCCGGACGTCTCGTTCGCAGCTCAGCACCTGCAGAAGGCGCACGGGAAGGCGGAGGCCCGGTTCATGGTGGACGGGGGCGAGGTCTACCTGGGTCTGAAACCTGACGTCATTGTTGAGGACCTCAAGCGGCTGGTCATGAGCCAAGACGTCGCCACCATGCGCGGCCTGCTCCACCGAGTGGATGTGCGGCCAGGCGACATCGTCCACGTAACGCCCGGCGTCCTGCATGCGCCCGGGGAAGGCGTGTTCTTGGTGGAACTGCAGGAGCCTGAGGACCTCTCGACCGGCCTCTTGTTGGAGTGGCAGGACTTCGAACTGGACGGCGAACGTGACGGGCATCTAAGGCTGGGATTCGATCTAGCGCTGCAAGCTGTCGAGTGCCGAAGCCGAAGTGCTGAGGAGATCGGCAAACTGGTGCGCCCAGCCGGATTCGGGTCTTCGGTCTTGCCAGACGGGCGGACCAATATCTCCGGCTGGAGCGGATCGCGGTGAACGGCGAAGCGACACTCGACCCTGGGTTCGCGTACTCGTGATGCTCGCGGGCGAGGTCGACCTCGAGCGCACTTTTCACCTACCAGGCCCGCAGAGCGATCCTTCCGGTGAACCGGCTGGACTCTCTACATCCCATTGGACGACCGGCTGCCGGGCCACTTTCCCGAGGAAGCGTTGGTAATCACATACATAACCGGCGCCGAAACGGACTGCTTAGCGTGGGCGCCTGTGTCGGGACGTCAGCCATGGCGGCCGTTAGAAACCGCAGCCTGCGACCTCGATGAAATCAGCTATAACTGGCTTATGGTTTCGCGGGACCAGGCCGACCGGGAAGAGCAGTTAGCGGACGTTCAAGAAGGCACTGAGCAACGGATGCACAGCGCCGCCGATGTTCTTCCCGACGGCGAATCGGTACATGAGCGTGCCGAGCAGCTCAGCGCACGCGCCCAGGAGCATCGAGATCGAGCCGAGCAGCTTCGCAAGAGTGCTCCCTCTAATGACGACGCCGTGGATCGGCCCTAATGGGCCCGATGGCCTTCAACGCGCTGCGCAGGGTTTGTCGGGTCACCATGGTGAGGTCAGGTTGATCATCGGTGACGGATGTCGTAGGGCCGATCCTCCATGGATTCGGCGGTGGCCGGACCACTCCGGCGCCAACGTATCGGGCTCGTCGGCTTCTGGCTTCTGATGACGCCAGTCATATCAGCGTCGCTGAGATAGGGATCGACGGTGCCCAATCCCTGCTTCAAGGTTGATGTGCACAAGAGCGTTCGGCCATCCGCTCAACGCCAATGCGACGACAACATTTCGTGCAACTCCATTGCAATGACAGCGACGCGATCCGCCTACCTGGGAGGACTCCCGACTAGCGCCGGTAGACGACCCTCTTTAGGGACTAGAACGTGCTTCGCGCTCCGCTAGCCGAACGAAGGATTTAAGTTCACCCCGGAAGCTGCCCCTGTACGACCCGGACGCCCAGATCCTCCCCATGAGTCGAGAATAGATCCCGTCGATCCAAAACTCCTGGGTCAAGCGAGTACCGTCGCTCTGGTCCTCGAACGTAGCCTGCTCGACGCCGCGGAGAAGCCAGCTATCGAAGCGCGTCCTGAACAGCCTCGGCCGGTCGACCTCGAGGACCTCGGTCGGGCTGCGCAGCCGGCCGAACCACACTGTGTAGCGCGTCCCTGCCGTGGTGACCGGTCCTGTCACGTCGGTGATCCGAGTCAGCCCTTCAATCCACTCATGCACTCTGTCCAGGTCCGTCCACAGATCAAAGACCTGTTCCCGAGGCGCCCTCACTTGGACAACGAAGCGATAGTGACCCACGCCTGCAGCGTAGTGACACCTGCTTGTTCAGCGGGCCGTAATGATCACGAATGTAGACAACGCATTTGACCCCGCCGGAACGAGGTGTGATTAACTCCACCGCCGCCTCTAAGGCCGCTGAAATGCCGGGTCCTACGACGGTCCCACATTGATCGTAGGAGCGAAGTCATTACGCCTTTCGCATTTGCCTGAACGTCCGCCCGCCGCGGCACTGTTCTGGGCGCGGCATCCTCGGCGCAACGACGATGTCCGCCGCCTATAGCAAGATCATTAGAACAGCCGGGAACGAACGGGTCACCTACCGCCAATAGTTGATCTTGATGCTATGCGGACAGTGCTGGTAGGCGTCTGGATTGCCGCCTGTTTTGGGGACCGGCTTACGGGCAATCTTGGCCTTTCGAACTTGCACGATCTGGTCATCCTCCGGTCCACGATTTGACGGCAGCGCAGCGGCCTACCAAGAACTGATACTGGAAGGATCATGGCAACCTTCCAGAACACAGTGACGATCCGGAGAGCAATCGAGGACGTCTTCGCGTTCCTCGCCCACTTCGAGAACGTCCCGACCTGGAACTACGCAATTGTCGAGACGAAGAAGACTTCTCCAGGACCGGTGGGTGTGGGAACGACCTACCGACAGATCCGTTCCATCCCCGACAGGAGCGAGGAAGGGTTTGAGGTGACCGCCTTCGACCCGAGTCGCCGCCTGGAGGTCCACGGGGACATTGGGCATTTCATCGCAACCATCAGTTACCTGCTCACGCCTACGGCGGACGGGACACGCCTTACTAATGTCGTAAACCTCAAGCCTTCCTCAGGTGTATTGCGGCTGCTGGCTCCCCTCGCCGCCTCCAGGGTCAAGGCGTCGGTTGCAGCCAATCTCGACACGCTCAAGCAGGTCCTGGAAACCGCAGAGCCGACATGACACGCGAGGAGGCAGTCGACCTAGGCGTAGCTAAACGGCTGCCCTCGCAAGAATCACTGTTGAAATACGATGCCGATGCCGTGGCTATGGGCCTAGAGCAAATTGATGGAGGCGCTACGGTCGCGAGCGCATAGCCAGCTTCGTAGAGCGACCGGTTTGCGGACGCCACATGGTGCTCTTGACGTCTGCAGCCGGCTAGGTGATCGCGGGTGGATGAATGAACGACTGGTAGGACAGGCACGCGTATCAACAGAGCAACAAGATCTCACCGCCCAGCGCAACGGCCTGCATGCGCTGGGTGTCGGTGATGATCGCATCTACGTCGACCACGGTTTGCCCGGCAACAACCGCGATCGACCCGGTTTGCGGCTGGCGTTGGCTGCTTGTCGGGCTGGTGACACCTTGGTGGTGACCAAGTTGGATCGGCTGGCCCGGTCGCTGCCCGATGCTCGTGACATCCTCGACGAGCTCACGAGGCGGAAAGTCAACCTCAGCCTCGGCGGATCAATCCATGATCCAACCGACCCGGTGGGGCGGTTGTTGTTCAACGTGTTGGCGATGGTGGCGGAGTTCGAAGCCGACCTGACCGACTGCGCATGCGGGAAGGGATGAAAGTAGCGAAGGCGAAGGGTCGGCTGCGTGGCAAGCAGCCGAAGTTGAAGCCGAATCAGGCCAAGCCTGCTGGAGCTGCACGACTCCGGTAGCTCTCCAAGCTGAGCTCGCGGAAGTCTTCGGCGTCGGGCGATCCACGGTGTACCGGACCATCAGCGGATCCGACCCAAGCCACCTGTACCCGAGCGGCCATTTGCAAATCTCGCCCATCATCAAGGGTGAACCAGCGACCCGCGGGCCAAGGGTGAACCAGCGACCCGCAGGCCGAGCCGCCGAGGGCCCATATCGAGTACGGCGAGCCAACGCTCGGCGCGCCAGTCGACGACTTGTCAGATGCGTAACGGTTACCGGGGCGAAGCCGGGCGGTGGCATGGGAGAAACCCGCCCTGCGTTCCGGGGGTCTGCCAGCTAGGGGTTCGAAGCCATTGCCGGCAATCATGAAATCGGGTCAACCACGGCCCCAAGAACAGAATGACACTGATGGAGACAGCATGATGGAGAATCAGGGCAGAGCCAGGGTGACTATGTTTCTTGCGCTTGTGGCTTTAGTGGGCATAGCAGTGAAATTCCTGACTTTCTTCGCCTTCCACTTTGTGCGTCCTGACGTCAACCCGGTGGTGGAGCCTATAAGCAACTACGGCGTGGGCCCTTATGGCTTCCTTTTGACTCTCGCTGACATCGGCAGCGTCGTGGCTACGCTCGCTTTAGTATTTGGCCTCTATCTAGGCATGGTGAGGTCTTACGTCGGGCTCTTTCTCCTTGGCCTCACCGGCGTCTCCGAGCTGTTGGCTGGGATCTTTCCGATCGATGTTGGCGCAGAGGTTACGACGGCCGGCACCATCCACAACATCGCCGGCAACATATCGTTCTTTTGTTTCCCTATCGCGGCAATCCTTTTGTCTTTGCGTATGGGTACGGACGAGCAGTGGCGATCTCTTCGGCGTCCCGCGCTCGCGTTGTCAATTGTGGTCGTATTGACGGTCATCTTGACGATTGCCGGCGCTAACCTCGGCATAGGCTATGGGGTGGCTCAGCGGATCGCTAACGTCGCGGTCATGGTGTGGATGTTCGTCGTCGCGCTGCATCTTCGCACCGTGGCTCAGCGCGCATTAGCTCAGCAGCCTTTGCGGGTGAGTTGAACTTCCGGCCGCGACCATCCAACGGCGCGCGGAGTAGGCAGAACGTGCCAGTCGCAACGGGAACCCATTCAGGGCAAAGCACCACACTGCCAACCCGAGCGGCACCACAAGGAATTCGGCCAAGGTGAGCGGTAGAGGTTTTTGAAACTCGGTCTCTAATGGGGAGAGTGCGAACGCGCGATGGGCTGCTCGATGCGCTGGCTGACACGACACGCCGGCTCACATGGCTCCCGCTCAAGCTGCAGACAAGCCAACGCCACAGCGCCGCTCTCTGCGGTGTGCCTGACGGACGTGGGGAGGTTTGTCCGGTGTGTCCGGTGCAGTCGGCGCCCGGTCGCCGTGATCGGGCTTCTGGACGCCATATTTGGCAGGCGCCGTCGAAAGACCCTTAGCCTTGCGATCAGGACGCGGCGTATTGGCTGCAAGCGTGTGTTTACTGGCCGTCCGGTCGAGTTCCCGTCAATGCGCGCAACCACTGGGGCCTCGGCAGCACATCTATGAACGTGTCCTTAAGCCGACCTCTACCGGCATCTGTACTGGTGCCGGATGCCCGCACGCGGAAGGCCTAGCGCAATGCCCACGATGCGGGCCCATCGAAGACATTCCCCGACGGTACAAATCCACCTGGGTGTCCGGCTCGGGACATGGCGGCCGCTCAGGCCGACACAATAGGCATCATTCCAGCGGGGTCCCGGAAGACTGGTCCGGTTGAATTCCCGATGACCGGGGGCTAAATGCAACCTAGATTTGCTCGAATTTCAGCCCAGTGTCTAGGAGCGTTCCGTCGCGTGACCGCCGACAGCCGCCGAGCACCTTTGGGTTTCTGACAGCGCCAAGCTTCAGTCGCATCGCACGGGTCGCCAGATTGCGAGGCGAACGCTTGCCGCTTTTCAATCTGGCTCAACCCAGATCTCGGCGATTGGAAGGGCGGTCGAGATGATGCGACGGTCGGATCCGAGTCACAGGACTGGACTTGAGAGCAGTCCTCGAAGTCGGCTGGAGTCGGCTGCTCGTGGCGATGCGTCTGGGATTCTCGCCTCTGCGGCCCGAGAGGCCCCGGTGGTCTCGCGTTACGATGTCCCGCCGGAAGCTTCACAGGACCTCTTAACCGACGCTCAGCTTGCGGTGCGTTGGCAACTCTCACGCGGGACCTTGGCGAATCAGCGGTCCCAGGGCCGCGGTCCTGCCTATCTCAAGTTGGCCGGCCGAGTACGATACCGCCGCTCGGACGTCGAAGCCTACGAGCAGGCCGGGTTTGTGTCGCGGGAGCCACCCCGAACCACATCCTCCGGTGACCCGAGTGACGTGCGCGAAACGGTGGAGCGCCTCATCCAGTCTCTCGGTTCCTGACACCCAGGGCTTGTGTGCACGCGGCTCACAAGACTCGTGCCAGGTCGCGTTTGTCACCCTTGAGATCACGGCCGAGGTACACGCGGGCGGTCATACTCACGTCGGAGTGCCCTAACTGGTCAGCTATGCGGGCAATGGGAAGGTTCGCCTGGTCGAGGAGGGTGGCGACTGTGCGGCGAAATGTATGCGGAACCGCCCAGGTCAGGCCGCATGCGTCCAGAGCGGCGCGAACCGCTCCCGCGCTGTTGCTCTGATCCCACACCCGCTCGGGGTCCCGTTGGGCTGGCGCAGCAAAGACATAGCCCTCGCTGCCGCAATCAGCGGCGCGCGCCGTCAACTGCTCAACGAGCCAGTCGGGAAGGTTCAACCACCGGTCGGAGGTCTCGCTCTTTGTGCCGCGCAGGTAGACGCGTCCGCCTTCGAGGTTGACGTCCTGCCACCGGATCCGCCGCGCCTCGTCGATCCGGGCGCCCGTTCCTGCCAGGAACGCGATGAGATCTGCCGTCGCACGCCGCTTGCGTCGGGTGCGCGGATTCAACCCTGGCTCGATAGCCGCAAGCAGAGTTGCCTGGATGACGTGGTCTCGTTCGCCGCGTGTCATGGCTCGCCTGTGGTCGCGTAGCTTTGACTTGGCCGCGGTGGAGGCGACGGTGCGTATCTGGCGCAATGCGTCGCTGGGCAGTACGCCGTTGTCGACGGCGTAGCCAATCACGCCGTGTAGAACGCTCTTGGCTTTCTTCGCCGACGCGGAGCCGTGTGCCTCGGCCACCCGCTGCAGAAAGATGCCGCAAGCGCTGCGGGTCATTCGCTTGCTGAAGCGTGAGACCGCGGAGCGAAGACGCCGTCGAATCAACGTACTTCCGCCAGGTCCAGGAGTAGTCAGCGATCGTCCGCGCGCTGAGCCCGGAATCCGGGCGCGAGATCTGCCGCAGCCAGTACTCACCGGCCTCGACCAGCGGCATGTTTCGGGTGAGGACGCCGTCGGCTGCGTGGAGGCTGGCCGCAACGGCCACGTCGAGTGCGGCCTCGGCTTCGTGCCGCGTCCGGCCGAATCGCACGATCTCTTGACGGATCCCGTCGTGGCTGCGTACGTAGACTCGGGCCTTCCATCGGGTCGCCTTCTGAGGCCTCGGAGCGGCGACCCATCGTCCGGCACTGTTCTTGCACTGCGCGGTCAACGAGACGTCTCCGGATTCGCCCAATTCGAGATTCCTCACGGAGGCAAACTTATGCCACATGTGGGGAGTGATGTGGGGAGCAACGCCGTTTGCGATGGGATCTCAAAATTAGAGCACCTAGTCAAAGCACTGTTTTGCGCCCCCGGTAGGAATCGAACCTACGACCGACAGATTAGAAGGCTGCTGCTCTATCCTCTGAGCTACGGGGGCCGGGAGTACGCCGTCCATTGGCAACTACTACGGCGAGGCGTCGCGCATCACTGTAGCGCCATGTCCAGAGACTCCGGCCGGATCTATCTAGGCCCCATGGGATTCAAGCCCTGGGTAGGGTTCGCTCCAGTGAGCGAGATCAAAGGCAGCGACGGGTACCCGAGGCTGCGCCAGGTGGGCCCTCAGCGACTGCGCTGGCGCAACATTGCGATCACTGCGTACGGACCGACGATCTTGATCGCTGTCGGGCAGGGCGCGATCCTGCCGCTAGTGGCTCTGTCGGCCCGCGCGCTAGGCGCCAGCGTAGGCACCGCAGCATTCATCGTCGCCCTTATTGGTCTTGGACAGTTGCTTGGCGATCTCCCGGCTGGTGCGCTGGCAGCCCGAATCGGAGAGAAGCGAGCGCTAATAACCGCATGCGCGCTTGATGCAGTTGCCCTGCTAGGCGCATTCCTCGCCCAATCGGTGATCTTGCTCGCCCTTGCGATCGCCGTCACCGGCCTGGCTGGTGCCATCTTCAACTTGGCGCGCCACGCCTATCTCACCGAGGCGATCCCGGTACCCATGCGCGCCCGCGCCCTCTCCACGCTGGGCGGGACATTCCGCATTGGCCTGTTCATCGGACCCTTCATTGCGGCAGCGATTGTGACGCGATGGAGCATCGCTGCCGCGTACGCTTTTGCGGCTGCCATGAGCCTGGCGGCAGCCATTCTCACCGCGTTTCTCCCTGACGTAACTCGCGCGATCGCAGCCAGCAGTGCGGCGCGGCGCCACCGATCCGTGGTCGGGGTGCTGGCCGAACATCGCCACATCTTGCTCACGCTTGGACTCGGCATTCTGGTCATCTCCGCCGCCCGCGCCACCCGACAATCCATCGTGCCGTTGTGGGCTGAATCCATCGGCGTCAATGCAGCGACGACGAGCGTAATCTTCGGAATTTCGGCCGCGGTCGACATGCTGTTGTTCTATCCAGGCGGCGCGATCATGGATCGTTTTGGACGGGTATACGTCGCTGTGCCGTCGATGATCGTGCTCGGCCTTGGCTTTCTGCTGTTGCCGCTGACCAGCGAGGCCACTACCGTCGGCCTGGTGGCTGCGCTGATGGGTCTGGGCAACGGCATTTCAGCCGGAGTCGTGCTGACTCTCGGCGCGGATGCTTCGCCGTCACAGGACCGTGCGCAGTTTCTCGCGGGATGGCGACTGTGCAGCGACCTTGGCCATGCTGCAGGGCCACTGGTGATCAGCGCCGTCAGCGCGCTCGCCAGCTTGACATTGGCGGCTGTCACGATGGGCTTGATCACCTGGGCCGGTTCGGCGTGGCTGATCAAGTGGGTGCCGGGGTACGCCCCGCCGCTCCATCGGCGACAAAGACGAGAGGCACAGGAAGCCTAAATGGCCACAACCGACCTTCTGGTCTGGGTGGACTGCGAGATGACCGGACTTGATTTGATCAACGACGAGTTGATCGAGGTAGCCGTGCTGGTTACCGATGCCGAGCTCAACGTGCTCGGAGAAGGCGTCGACCTGGTGATCAAGCCGAGCGATCGCGCGTTAGAGCAGATGGGCGATTTTGTACGCGGCATGCATGAGGCATCCGGCCTGCTCAGCGCGCTGGATGAGGGATTGTCCATGGCCGAGGCCGAACAACGCATCCTCGACTATGTGCGCAGCTACGTGGCCGAGCCCGGCAAGGCTCCGCTTGCCGGAAACACCATTGGGACCGATCGGGCTTTCCTGGCCCGGGACATGCCGACCTTTGAACGTCACGTGCACTATCGCAGCGTTGATGTGTCGAGCATCAAGGAGCTGGTGCGACGCTGGTACCCACGCGTCTACTACCAAGCCCCGGCCAAGGCCGGGAACCACCGCGCGCTCGCCGACGTACAGGAGTCCATCGAGGAGTTGCGGTACTACCGCGAGAGTGTTTTCGTGCCACAGCCCGGGCCTGACAGCCCTGCAGCCAAGGAGATTGCCGATCGGCATCAGGGCGCACTGACTCGAGCCGTGCAGATGGAGCACTGACTACCTGCCAAAGGCGACGCCCGGTACACTTCACGCTGCGCAGGATGGTCGCAAGACGGTATTCGACCACTCGCATGGTGGGTGTAGCTCAGCTGGTAGAGCACCTGGTTGTGGTCCAGGATGTCGCGGGTTCGAGTCCCGTCACTCACCCCAGGGGTGTGAGGGCGAACGGCCCAAAATGAACCAAAATAAGGCGTGAGCGTCGGGAATCGCGCGCCGCCGGGCTGAGGAGGAACGAGCAGACACGCTTGTTGGTCTGCGTGACGACGAAGTAGGCGGGCGCCACGCGCGATGCGCGAACGTCCGAAGATAGGGGGCGGGGCAGCAAGTCGGGGAACGATCGTCGCTGGAGGCTCGATGACCTACGACCCGTTCCACACCCAATGAGTGCCACGTACATTTCGACTGCCCGGCTATCAGCAGCGACCTTCGCCGGGCGCCTGGCTGGCACGGCCTCCCGGCTGACCCGGCGAGGCTCCGGTGCCTCGATCCGCGGCAAGGTCATGCTCAGGATCGACCCAAGGGCACTGAGCAAACTGCTTGCTGGCAAGCGAGTTGCCATCGTTTCGGGCACCAATGGCAAGACCACGACTACACATTTCTTGGCTTCGGCATTGCGGGAGTCCCTCGGACCCGATGCCGGTCGGCTGGTCCACAACGCCGAAGGCGCGAACCTGCATCACGGTCTCGCTTCTGCACTTAGCGAGCAGCCCGAAGCTGACATCGCGATCTTGGAGAGCGACGAGCGGGTTGTGGGTGACATGATCAAACTCGGCCACCCAGAAGTGCTCGTCCTGCTGAACTTCAGCCGCGACCAGCTCGATCGGCACCACGAGATCAAGAGCCTGGGCCGCAGCTGGCGCACTGCCCTCGCGCAAGCCGGACCGGCCGGCCCTGTCGTGGTGGCCAACGCCGACGAGCCGCTGGTGGTATGGGCGGCACTAGCCGCCGAAAACGTCATCTGGGTGGATACGGCCGCAACCTGGACGCAGGACTCCTCGCTGTGCCCAGAATGCGATGCCAAACTCGTCCGCATTCAACCAGACTCGGCTCTCGGTCAGGACAGCGATTGGTTCTGCACAGGTTGCGGGCTCGCGCGACCGAAAGGTGACTACCGCGTCGAGAGCGGCACGATCGTCGACCGTGCCCATCAGGTCTGGGATCCCCAGCTCAGCGTGCCCGGCGTCTTTAACATCAGCAATGCCGCCTGCGCACTGGCCGCGGCTGAGCTTATGGGAGTCGACCCCCGAACCGCGCTCATTGGGATGCGTAAGGTCACTTCACCGGCGGGCCGTTTTGCCACGACACAGTTCGGCAACACCACGGCGCGCCTGGTGCTGGCCAAGAACCCGGCAGGTTGGGCCGAAGCCCTGCCGCTCGCCCAAAGCCAAACTGTCATCCTTGCGATCGACTCCGCCGCCGCTGACGGCCGCGATGTGTCCTGGCTCTGGGATGTGGAGTACGAGCGGCTGGCGGGCCGGTCGGTGATCGCGACCGGCCGCCGAGCTCAGGATCTTGCCGTACGGCTCAGGTATGCGGAAGTCGACTACCGGTGCATACCTGATCTTGCCGAAGCGCTCGCTGGGCATCCGGAGCCGGTCGACGTGATCGCCACTTACACACCTTTTCAGCGGCTACGCAGGATGGGGAGAGTGTGATGAATACCCGCGGTCGGCGAGTCGAAGTGGTGTTGATCTATCAGTCGCTGCTCGGCCTTTACGGTGACCGGGGCAATGCCACCGTGCTCATGAAACGGCTGGCCTGGCGTGGCTACCAGCCCGTGCTGAGTCTCGTCGAGCCGGGCGATCCGCTGCCGGGCAGTGGTGATATTTATCTCCTCGGTGGTGGCGAGGACGCGGCCCAGGTCTCGGCCGTCAGGGCGCTCAAGGCCGACGGCGGGCTCTACCGCGCTGTCGACCGTGGGGCCGCCATACTTGCGGTCTGTGCCGGGTACCAGATCGTCGGCAACAGCTTCACCGTGGGTTATAAAGACGAAGTGATTTCGGGCCTCGGCCTGCTCGACGTCACAACTACACGTGGCTCGGTGCGTGCTGTCGGCGAGATCATTAGCCGCTGGAACGGCCGAAACGGTGAAGAGCAGTGGCTAACCGGGTTTGAAAACCACGGCGGTTATACGCGGCTGGGTCCGGGGGTCAAGCCACTTGCAACTGTTGAAATCGGTGTCGGCAATTGCGGCGACGGCACTGAGGGCGCAGTCGCTGGCACTGTGATCGGCACCTATCCGCATGGGCCGGTCCTGGCGAGGAACCCGGCGCTGGCCGACCACATTCTCGAACTGGCCCTGGGACATGAGTTGGAACCGCTGGTTCATCCTGAGATCAACAAGCTTCGGCGGCAACGACTCGCGAGAGTTCGCAGGTTGCATGCGCGTAACTCGCTGCGTGTCCCGAGCGGGTAAGCGCGCTGGTCCAGTTACGGTCGCCCGATGCAGCAGTGGGAGTCGATGACCAACGGCCACTCAGAGATAGTCATTGTTGGCGGCGGGCACAACGGATTAGTTGCGGCGACATATCTGGCGCGTGCGGGACGTCAAGTAACCGTGCTGGAAGGACGCGCCGAGCTAGGCGGCGCCGTCGCCAGCGCTCAAATCTTCCAAGGCGTCGCGGTCCGGCTCTCCCGCTTCTCGTATCTGGTTTCGCTGCTGCCCAACTTGATCATCGAGGAGCTGGGACTACGGCTGGACTTGCGGTCACGCCCGGTGCGGTCGTACACGCCGGTCGATGACAGTGGCCTTCTCATCGAGCGCCAGGAAGGGCGAATGACCCGAGACTCATTCCGCTCACTGACTGGCGATGAGCGCGAATACCAAGCGTGGGTGGCCTTCCAGGACAACCTGCACAAGCTCGCGGCGGTGATCGAACCAACGTTGACTCAGCCACTTCCGCATGTCGATGAGTTGCGATCGCGCGTGGATCCCTGGCTCTGGGCGTCAGTAGTTGCCAGACCGGTCGGGGAACTCGTGGAATCGACATTCAGCGACGACACCGTACGAGGTCTCGTGCTGACCGACGCCCTGATCGGCACCTTCAGCTGGGCGCATGATCCCTCCTTACGGCAGAACCGCTGCTTCCTCTACCACGTGATCGGCAACGGCAGCGGTGAGTGGAAGGTCCCGGTCGGCGGCATGGGGGCTATAACAACTGAACTCGTGCGGGTGGCTCAGGAGGCGAACGTTTCGATCCGAACAGGCTGCCCGGTCGATGCGATTGAGCCGTTGCCGTCCGGCGGGGGAACACTCCGCCTGACCAATGACGAATCGATCACCGCCGAGATGATCTTGGCGAACTGTGCGCCCGCAATGCTGCAACGATTGCTCGGTGAGCCGCAAAAGCCGCCGGTTGGTAGCCAGACCAAGATCAACATCGTGCTGCGGCGGCTTCCTCAGTTCCGTTCTGGCGTTGAGCCGCCAATCGGGTTCGCTGGCACACTGCATCTCGGCCAGGGCTATGACAGGTTGCAGCAGGCGTACCAGGAGGCGTTGGAGGGTGAGATCCCGGATCCAATGCCCTGCGAGGTCTACTGCCACACACTTACCGATGGATCAATCCTGGATCCAGAGCTGCGGGCCGCGGGCTATCACACATTGACGTTGTTCGGAATGCACACACCATCCAACCTGTTCACCGCAGATCCAGAGGGCTCCCGGGAACGGGCCAAGGCCGCGGCACTGCGTTCGCTTCAGTCGGTGCTTGCCGAGCCGCTTGAGCCATGTCTAGCTCTGGATCGGGGTGGCGAGCCCTGCATTGAAGTCATGACGCCGCTCGATATTGAAGCCGAGCTGGGCATGCCCGGCGGCAACATCTTTCACGGCGATCTCGCCTGGCCGTGGCTTGCCGAGGATGCGACAGCCACAACCGCGGCAGAGCGTTGGGGCGTGGCCACTGATCATCCGGGGATCCTGATCTGCGGCTCCGGGGCCGTACGAGGGGGTGCGGTCAGTGGTCTCGGCGGTCACAATGCCGCCAAGGCCGTGCTGGAGGATGACTAATCATCGCCTCAGGTGTGTTTCGCAGCACAGCCGTCAAAACGACCGCGGGAACCGGCTTTGGACGGGTCGTTTCGCAGCACAGGCGCCAAAAAGGTCGGGGCAAAGAAGGTAATTTCCCGGCCCGGCCCGATTTGCTAATGTTGCTCTTCGCGCGCCGCTAGCTCAACTGGCAGAGCAGCTGACTCTTAATCAGCGGGTTGGGGGTTCGATTCCCTCGCGGCGCACCAAATGTGGATCTAACCAGGGCAAACGCGGGCGAACGCAGAGTCACACCGGTGGCGGTGCCCTTCCTCAGGTCGTCGACGAGCCTCTTCAGGCCTGCGTAGCGAAGCTTCAGGATCCCCGGCACAGCGCTGCTAGAGCGTATAAATCGCACGCTCTCTGTGCGTCCGCGCTGCCGCCGGTCGTTGGTCCGACGCCCGTTGACGTGTGGTTCAAGCCCTACCATGCACAGTCTCTTCAGCCTGGCTGGAGAACTCAAAGTCAGCATGTTCTCCGTAGGAAGGGCTGAATGGCAGTCCGAAGGCGTCAGAGCGTCCGGTGGAGGTACCGATCCGGTATTCCGGAGCGAACCCGTATGCTGCGTTCTTCACAGTCGTTGGCAGGCCGTCTATCCCTCGGTGTGGTTCAAAACTGAGCTCGGTCCTGTCACCCACGGTGCCGGTCGGCGTTTCACCGTCGGAGAAACTTACCGTGCCCCGCTCTGTTCCGAGGAATTCAGTTATGAGCTGGGCAAGCTCGCCGAAGGTTCCTCCCTCCTGGCCGGAGAGGATCCTATTCAAGGCCTCTGCCTGCTCATCCGACGCAGTATCGTCGACCACGACTCCCACTTTCCAATTGCCTGCGGAGAGCCTGGAGGGCCAGTAGTTGTAGAACGCGAAGTTGACGTTGGACAAATCGACATCGTCCAAGCTGCCGTCGGCTATGTGGAACACGGCCGCGCCGGTGCATTCCGTGCCGCCGTCGGGATTGTTCGGCGGACCGTCCACCGGACACGGACAAATCAGATCGCACGAGCAGCTCGCCACGTATGTCCCTGCGATGCGCCAAGCCATCACTCCTCCCTTCTTGGCGGCTCTTTCTTTAGCCGCCCATCGATGTCACCGGGATCGACATCACGGCCACCCAGATGCCCACCCCGAGAAGCACGACACCTACAACCTTGGCTGCGGCCCAGCCGAAGGGCATAACCTTTTCGACAAAAATCACCGCAGCAACTAGCGCCATCCAAACGAGGTTCGTGACCCCAAGGGTTAGCAGGACCACCATGAGGCCCCAGCAACAACCGAGGCAGAACAACCCGTGGTGTAGCCCCATCAGTAGGCCGCCGCGGCGTCCGCTTCGCCAGTGGAGCATGAAATCCAAGGGCGTCCGGCAATGCCGAAGGCATACAGTCTTGTATCGCGTGAGCTGATATACACCAGCGAGCAGCAGAGCGCCGCCTCCCACCACAGCAGACTCCCGCGGCGACAGAGTGCCCATCAGCACAGAACTTCCCAGGTATACCCCGAAGGCGAGCAAACCAACTAGCGTCCACGCAAGCAAATAGCCACCTACAAAGACCGCGGTTGCGCCTTTGGTTCGGTTCCGTACCGCCGAAAAGCGAGAGTAGATGACGACCATAGGAGCCACGGAGGGAAACATCATCGCGATCATCATCGTGACCCACATGCCGAGGAACAGTGGCAAGGTCATTGATGCAGCCGATCCGGCATCAGCCATACCCATCTTGTCGGCCTGCCCCATACCCGGATCTAGGCCCGAGGTCATCGAGTCGCCGCCGGACGTGCGAAGCATGAACAGCCAAGCGAGGACTGCGAAACTAAGCAGAACTATCAACACTACAGCCGCCGATGTGCGCAGCGCGCCTACCGGCCAGAGCCTGTGGCCGGTGCCTGATGCACGACCCTGTGTCACGGCTAATCTCCCGGACGTAACGCGCGACTGAGGCGCGACCCTCTCAGTACTACGCCGCCTGCTATGAGCCGTCAAGGTGTCGGCAACTCATGGGTAGACCCGTCGCGGGTGGCACACCGTCGGCACGCCGGCTGGCTCGGCCGATGGTCTGGCAGCGTGGCTTGCGCCACACGAAACGCCACTGGCTGCACGGTGATCGTTTCTACAGCTACTAATTCGGCTACTTTCGCTCGTACCTGACACACAGGAAGCCGCAGGTTGGCACAGCGCTCGAGGTGATCCTTCTCTTAATCAGCGGGTTGGGGGTTCGATTCCGTCGCGGCGCACCTAGTGAGAGACAGTTTCACCGGCCAAGGGTCCCAATCAAACCAGCTTTGACAGCAACGGTGACGAACCCGGCATCGAGGTGGTCGACGAGCGCGACCGTGCCTTCGTTGACGTGGTGGCAGAGTCACTCGGGCTTAGAGAGCTGCGGGTGATCGAGACCGGGGGGCGACGTCTACGCTTCAGAGCGCCAGCGCCAAGCGGACCATGCTGGAACGAGTGGGTGACGCCACAATGCATGAGCCCCAGGCCATGGCGTTATTGGTTTGCGGATGACTACTGAAGCACTCAGTCGTCGTCGATCAGTAGCACAGCCCGTGGCGCGAGCTCGTGCTCGGCGCGGCACTGAGATTCAACGAACGTCGCCAGCCCTAAACTGATCGAAAGGCGTTGACATTTTCGCTGCAGTGTCCCAGTGGATCGGAGCCACGTGAATAAGGCGGTCCTCAACTCGATGACCGAGATAGAGCGTCGGCTCGTAAGTGAGACCGAACGGGAAGCCCTAGTCGAGCTGGATGAGGATGCCCTGCTCGAGTTGCACAGCCGCGTGCGCCGTGCCCGCACCAAGTACGTCAAGAACTATCGGCGGGGCGCTAGCGCCCGGGTTGTGGAGTCCGGCAGCCGTGGGGTCGCCTACCCGCAGAACCAGCGAGACCGGGACAAGGCCGAGGTGTTCGAGCTCGCTCTTGCCCGGGTGAGCCGGCATGTCGAGGTGATGGCCAAGCGGGCCGCAGCCGAGCTTCGAGCCGAGCGTCTCCAGGCCGCTCGCGCCGCCAAGACCACCCCCGGCTTGGCCGGTGCGCCCGTCCCCGACGCCGTCGACGCCAAAGTGGTCGTCAGATCGCGGGCTACCAAGACCACTGGAGGTCTGAAGCGCGATGCATCGACCCGCGCGATGGGCGCTCGCCGTCAGGCAAAGAAGGACAATCGCTGAGACGGTGCCCGCTGGAGGCTGTAAGCCTTCAGCGTTCCCGACACCCGTTGAGTGCCGAGGAGGCGCGGAGAAACGTCGCGGCGTTGGGCGCAGTCGCGCAGCGGCAAAAGGTGACAGCAGCATTGACAGCAACCCGATGAGATACGGCACTGTCCGCCGATGACCGCCACGTCTTGCCCAACCACCAGACGACCCTCAGACTGTTGTGCTGGCTTCTCTCAATAAGCGGGTTGGAGGTTGGGTTCCCCCGCGGCGCACCTAGTGAGAGACAGTTTCACCCGCCAAAGAAGGGTCGCGGCTTCCTCGCGTGACCACGGCCGGACCTCTTCGGAAACTTCGCTGGATCGGCCGTCAGTCATCCCGTTCATCGTCATCATCGTGGCTGTGCTGAGCTCGACGGCGGTGCTTCTCTGCGCTCTCGGACAGTCGGTCAGCCCGCTCGTGGATCTGTTCGCTATCTGGTACCAAGTCAGCGACAGAGTGCATACGCTGCTCAGTCGCTTCCTCCACGTCCGCCAACTTTTCATTTAGGTGTGCGCGTTCCTCGGAAGTCACCCCCGACATATAGCAGACCGCAGCAACTGCTGGCCCACGGAGAATCGGAGGACCATAACGTAGGACTCTCTTGCTAAATCACACCCGTGCTCCAACAGACGTATGCCCGCCCTGCAGGGGTCGTGCCGACGTGCAGTGCGCACTGCGGACTGTTGATCTATTCGAACCTCGACTCCAGCCCGATTGCCGATCCACTTGCGGGACGGCGAACAAGTCACTCGGCCTCACACGTGCCTGCTCGCAGGGACCTTTGCGGTGACGGTTCACGGTAGGCGCTTGAGCCGTTCTTGGGCATGTTGCAGCGCCTTGGCGGCATCCGTGGTGAGTTGCTGAACGATTTCAGCCGCCGGAGCCGGATGAGCGAGGCTATAGGTTTGCCCAGCCCAAAGGTGGAAGCCTTCCGTGTCGCCTGCGGAGCGGGCGGCGGCCCGAAGTGGGTTCGTGAGGTTGTGCACTTCTGGGTAGGCGCTGGGGGCCTGGTCGCTGTGCTCGCGGAGGAAGCGGTTGCTGATACCGCGGGCCGTGCGGCCGGTGAAGGCGCGGGTCAGTGCGGTGGGTCGCCCTCCCTGGCTGATCATGTCGCGGTGAGCCGTACCGGTGCCTGCCTCCGGAGTGAGCATGAACGCCGTGCCGATCTGCGCTGCTGCCGCCCCGGCCGCCAACACACCCGCTACGCCGTAACCGGTGCTCAGGCCTCCACTGGCAATGAGCGGCATCGCCCCGGCCAGAGCCACGTTCACCAGCTGCAGCAGCGCGAGCAGCCCGATGTCTCCGGGATGGGCATCGTCGAATCCGCCGCGATGGCCGCCGGCCTCGACTCCTTGCACGACCAGCGCGTCGGCGCCGGCGGTCTGAGCCGCGCGCGCTTCTTCCACCGTCGTCACGGTCACCCAGACGGCTGAACCGACAGCTTGCAGCCGGTCAACATCGGCGGCGGCCGGGCAGCCGAAGGTGAACGAGACGACCGGTACCGGCCGGATGCAAAGCTGGTCGAGTTTCTCTTGGTAGCCGTCATCGTCCCATTGCGGAGCTCCGAGCGTGACGCCTCGATGCTTGGCTTCGTCGCTCAGTCGCTCCGCGTACGCGGTGATTTCTGCCGTGGCCGATGCGTGGCTCGACGGTAAGAAAAGATTGACGCCGAACGGCACGTCGTCGGCGAGGAGGGTGCGGAGCTCATCGATCTCGCGCTGCGAATCTTGGGGTGACTTGTAGCCGGCGGCAAGGAAGCCGAGTCCGCCGGCACCCGAGATCGCCGCTGCCAGCGCCTGCGTCGAGGGCCCGCCCGCCATCGGCGCTTGGACAATTGGACATGCCAACGAAATGGGACTGAACCTGCTCACGCCCACAGCCTCCACCGACGGACCCATGTAGCGTCAACCACGTCCGCTCCACTCATGCCGAAGGAGTGGGCGATGAGCAACAGTCTGCCGTTAGGCGTGGCTGGGCCGCGTAGTGTGGCCTACGTCACATGAGGTGCATTCGTGAGCGACGAAGGAGGACGGCATGGATACGAGAACGGCCCGTTCGAAAGGCGGGCCTCCGTCATGGTTGGTCAGCGTGGTCGCGGTGGCAGCGGGGTCGCTGCTCCTCGCGGGATGCGGGGGCGGCGGAGGCGGCGGAGGCGGCGAAGAAGCGGGTGCGTCCGGGGCGGAGGGTTACCCCGACCGCGAGATCGCCTTCATCGTGCCGTTCTCGGCTGGCGGGCCGACCGACACCGTGACCCGGTTGGTGGCAGAGCCAATGAGTGCGAAGCTCGGTCAGCAGATTGTGGTGCGGAACGTCGAGGGGGCAGGGGGCACGGTCGCGGCCGGTGACGTCGCCAACGCCGACGGCGACGGCTACACAATGCTGATGCATCACATCGGCATGTCGACGGCCCCGGCGCTGTACCCGAACCTCGCGTACAAGCCGTTGGAGGACTTCAAGACCGTCGGTCTGGTCACCACCGTGCCGATGACAATCGTGGCTCGCAAAGACCTCGAACCCAACACGCTGCAGGAGCTCGTCACCTACGTCAAGGCGAACGCCGACAAGGTGACCTACGCCAACGCCGGGATCGGTGCCGCCTCCCAGCT
>Ga0081538_10000965_pt1 | contig 30681 bp, 24 predicted proteins | sample TabmetS5T2R1_FD_71022 | JGI IMG/M metagenome (GOLD analysis project Ga0081538, IMG submission 71022) | Tabebuia heterophylla rhizosphere microbial communities from the University of Puerto Rico - S5T2R1 | ecosystem: Host-associated > Plants > Roots > Rhizosphere ...
CGTCTCTCGCCCTCGTGCTGGCCGAGGATCTTCAGGGCGCCGAGATTGCGCTCACCGCAGCGGTCGAGGACGCGCGCTCGCGCGGCTCCGTCCTCGGCTTCGCGACCGCCTCCTTCGTGCGCAGCACCGCGATCCTGCGCCGAGGCAGGCTGGGCGACGCGGCGGCAGACGCGCGCAGGGCCATCGCCGCCGAGCGCCAGGGCTGGCAGCTCGCGGTGCCCGCCGCTCGCACGCTGCTCGCCGACTGCCTCCTAGAGGCGGGCGACCTGGCCGGCGCGGAGCGAGAGCTCGCCGCCGTCGGGCAGCTCGCCTCCGCCGCAGAGGCCGAGGCGGGCAGTGGCGACGCCGGCCGCATCGGACTGCTCGCGAGCCGCGCCAACCTGCGCCTGAGGCGAGGAGAGGCGGAGCGTGCCCTCGCTGACTTCCGCGCCTGCGGCGATCAGCTTGCCCGCATCGGGGCACGAAGCCCGGCGATCCTCTCCTGGCGCTCGAGCGCGGCGCGTGCCCTGGCCGCGATGGGCGACGTGACCGAGGCCCGTCGGCTCGTGGAAGACGAGCTGGCGATCGCCGAGGTGGCCGGCGCTCCGGGGCCGATCGGGCACGCGTACCGAGTGCTGGGCCAGCTGAGTGCTGGGCCCAAGTCGCTCGAGCTGCTCGAGGTCGCCGTTGGCCACCTCGAGGAGTCGCAGGCGGCGCTCGAACGCGCCCGCGCCCTCGTCGAGCACGGCGCTGCGCTGCGGCGATCGGGCCGCCGCCACGCCGCGCGCGAGCCGCTCCGCAGGGGGCTCGATCTGGCCCAGCGCTGTGGGGCGAATACGCTGGCGGCACGAGCTCTGGCCGAGGTGCGTCTTACCGGCGTGCGCCCGCGGCGCACCGCGCTAGATGGGCCGGACGCCCTGACCGCGCGGGAGCGCGAGGTCGCTACGCTCGCGGCTCAGGGACTGTCGAATCGGGAGATCGCAGAGTCGCTCGTGGTGACGGTGAAGACCGTCGAGTGGCACCTGCGGCACGCGTTCCGGAAGCTCGGCGTCGACTCGCGCGCCGCGCTCGGCGGCGTCCTGTCGTGTCCTTAGGCCACGGCGAACAGCCCGCCCCGGACAACCCCGTACCGCACCGACTCGAACTCGCCGATGTAATCGCCGTCCATCTCGACGGGGCCGCTCGTCGAGTGCGTCGACCCGCAGCCCATGCAGCTCTCCGAGCCCTCGACCGGGTGTGGCGTAACGCCGTGCGGGCGCGGGTGGAGAGCAGTCGTGGGATGAGCTCCGGACTTGCGATCAGCCAGGAGCTGAATAGGCTAGATCAGGGGGGGAGCGCAGCTCGGCCCTCCAGTTAAGGACGCTTGGGAGATCGGTCACAGAGCATGCGCATGCCCCGCGTCCCGTTATGGGCAGATAGGTCGGCTCGACGTTGGTTGAGGGGTACCTAAATGCTCAAGCCTGCGACGAGCGGCTCGCCTGCTCTGGCCGTGACGGGCACGTTGCTGGAGCGTGAAGCGGAGTTGCGAGCACTCGAAGACGCGCTCGGAAACTCCCAAGCAGGACGGGGCGGTATCGTCCTCGTGGAGGCGGCGACCGGACTCGGCAAATCGCGGCTGCTCAGCGAGGCCGCGACGATCGCCGGCTCCCAGGGCATGCGCGTGCTGGCCGCGAGCGGCCGCGACCTCGAGCGCGACCTGCCCTTCGGAGTGGCGCTGCAGCTGTTCGAAAAAGCGGTAAGCCGCCTCGACGACGCAGAGCGGAAGCGCGTCCTCTCGGGCTCGGCGGGGCTAGCTGCGCCGCTCGTGGTCGAAGGCGCTCCGCCGCCTGCGGGCCTAGGAGCCGCGCTCCACGGCCTCTACTGGTTGACCGCCAACCTCGCCCAGGAACAGCCGCTGCTGCTGTGTGTCGACGACGTCCACTGGTGCGATCCACCGACGCTGCGCTTTCTGGTCTATCTCGCCCAGCGGATCGACGAGCTGCCGGTCGCCGCGGTCCTGGCCGTCGCCGCGGGTCACCGGCCGGACCCGGACCACCTGCTGGAAGAGCTTCGCGCCCACCGGGCCGCTAGGGTGCTGCGGCCGCAGCCGCTGAGCGCGGAGGCCGTCGCACAGCGCCTGCGCGACTCGGTGCTGCCGCAGATCGAGCCGGATTTCGCATTCGCGTGCCACGAGGCCACCGGCGGCAACCCGCTGCTGCTGGGGGAGCTGGGTGTAGAGCTAGCCATGCGCGAGGTGGAACCCGAGGACGGCAACGCACACGTTGTGTACGAGCTTGCTCCGGAGTCGCTCTCAGCCGTGGTGGTCGTGCGCCTTCGCCGGCTGGGGAAGGGGGCGCCCGGGCTTGCCCGCGCGGTCGCCGTACTCGGCGACGGCGCCGAGCTGCGGCATGCCGCGGCACTGGCCGAGCTCCCCGTGGAGCGCACCTTCGAGCTGGCCGACTCGCTAATGGGAGCGGGTGTGCTGCGCCGCGAGCCGCGCCTCTCGTTCGTTCACTCCGTGGTCCGGCTCGCGATCTACGCTGAGCGCCCCGAGTTCGAGCGTGCCGAGGCCCACCGCCGAGCGGCCGGCATCCTGATGGCGGAGCAAGCCCCGGTGGAGCGCGTTGTGCCCCACCTATTGGTCGGCCGGCCGGCCGGCGATCCGCGAGCCGTCGAGATCCTGCTCCGGGCGGGGGAGCGCGCTCTGGCCGGCGGCGCCCCCGACTCGGCCATGCGCCTGCTGCGCCGCGCGCTCGAGGAGCCGCCATCGCGTGAACGGCGTGCCGACGTCCTGGTGGCCCTCGGACGAGCCGAGGGAGCCGCGGGCGCGCCGGAGGCGACCGAGCGTCTGACGGGCGCTCTCGACCTAATCGGGGAGCCCTCGGGGCGGGCCGCGGCGGCACTCGACGCGGGCCGGATGCTGATCAGCCAGGCGTGTTGGGAGGACGCGGCTGAGACCCTCGGGCGGGGGATCGAGGACGTCGGCGGCAGCGACGACGGGTTGCGCGCGCAGCTCGAGGCCGCCTACGCCGCCGCGACGAGGCTAGCGCCTAGAGATGAGATGCAGAGCCGGCCGGTCGCCCTCGACCACGAAGACCTCGAAAGGACCACGGCCGGCCGGGTGAGGTTGGCCCAAGCGGCCGCCGACCGCGCCCTGAGCGGCACGTCCGCCGCTGAGGTCCGCCGGCTTGCGGCGCGCGCGCTGGGTGGCGGAGCACTGCTCGAGGACGAGACCAGCGACGGCGTCGCCTTCTATATGGCGGTCTCGGCGCTGGCTGTGGCCGAGGACCTCCAGACCGCCGAGCTGGCGGCTACCACCGCGGTCGACGACGCCAGGCGGCGCGGCTCCGTGCTGGGCTTCGCCACTGCCTGCCACTTCCGCTCGCTTGCCGTGTTGCGGCGCGGGCGCATCGCCGAGGCGGCCGCCGACGCGGTCAACGCGCTCGCAGCCCGGCGCTACGGATGGCGGTTCGCGCTCGCCTCAGCAGTGGCCGTGCGTGCCGAGTGCCACGTAGAGGAGGGCGAGCTCCAGGCAGCGGCGCGCGAGCTGCAGGGCCTGAGGCTGGGAAACGAGCCACCGCGGGATCCGGACGCCTATCGCTTCGTCGGTGTCCGCGGGCACCTGCGGCTGCTGCAGTTTTCGCCCGCTGCGGCGCTCCAGGACCTGCTCGAGGCGGGGCGCGTGCTGCATCAGCTTGGCGGTCGCAACCCGGCCATCTACCCGTGGCGCACGCTCGCGTCGGCGGCGTCGCTGGTGCTCGGCGACCGCGCCGAGGCGCGTCGGCTCGCCGAGGAGGAGCTCGCACTGGCGGCCGCGTTTGGCGCTCCAGGTGCGCATGGACGCGCGCTGGGCGCCATTGCCGCGGCAGCCGAACGTTCGGAGGCAATCGAGGCGCGCGAGGAAGCAGTGCGGGTGCTCGAGTCCGGCCAAACTGCGCTCGACCGCGCACGCGCGCTGGTCGATCTCGGCACTGCGCTGCGCCGGGCGGCTCGTCGCCGCGACGCCCGCGAGCCGCTCAGGCTCGGCCTCGACCTCGCCCGACGCTGCGGCGCCCGGGCGCTCGCCATACGGGCCCGCGAGGAGCTGGCGGCGGTCGGCGCTCGGCCGCGGCGCGACGCTGTGACCGGGCGGGACGCGCTCACCGCCCGCGAGAGTCAGGTGGCCGGGCTGGCGGCCCAGGAGATGTCGAATCGCGAGATTGCCGAGGCGCTCTTCGTGACCGTCAAGACCGTCGAGTGGCACCTCAAGCACGCTTACGCGAAGCTCGGCGTTGGGTCGCGGCGTGAGCTGCGATCTGCGCTCGTGAGCGATCCGGGTACCTAGGCTTCCAAGTCTTGTGCCATCAGGGAGGAAGAAGAGCGTCAGCCTGCGACTCGACCGCTTCGGGCACGATGCGCTGGGGGAGCACCTGGACGGAACTGGCAGGTCGGAGGTCGCCGTCCTCCACACGGCCGTGCGCTACTACCTAGGCGACGCCGGCAGCGGCCGGATTGCTTGGCGCGTCCCGCGTCTGGCGCGCTCGGCGGCTTTGGCCGACACGCTCGAGGTCGAGCTCGACGACGATCTGCACGCCGAGCTGAGGCTCGAGGCGCGGCGCCAGCAGGTGGCGCCCGACCTGCTCGCGGCGCACGCCATTCTGTATTACCTGACCGACCTCGACGATGGCCGGGCGAGGCGCGTGCTCGGGGACGCCGTGAGTCGCCACGGCGAGCTCCGTTGACCGCTGGACGCTGGTGCTTGGTCGGGCGCGAGCAGACGATGCGCGATGCGTTGGGCGTGGCGGGTAGACGTCCTGGCAAGGTGGTCGTCGAGGCGCATCTGACGATGGAGCCGCACCGTCGAAGTCCGTGGTGGAACCGGACGCCAACGCAGCTACGGCTTCCGGCATGCCTGGCACACCCGCCCCCGAACATAGTCCGGTCAAAGAGAACACCGGCAATCCGAGTGCGCGCTAGCCGTCGCCGCTAGGGGACGGCGGTCATGGGGGCGGCTTCAAGCTCGCGCAGGGCGACTTTGAGTGCACCACGGCCGCGGTGGTGCAAACCGTGGACGGAGCTCTCGGTCTTACCGAGAATCTCGGCGATCTCCGACGGCGTGAGGCCGGCGATGTGGCGCAGGATTAGGACGTCGCGCTGGTCGGCGGGCAGGCGCTCGAGCGCCGTTCGGATGCACTGGGAACGCTCGAAGCCCAACTGCTCATGGCCTTCGTCCCTCATGAGGACTCTTTCGACGGGGATCTGCCGGCGCGCGCGAACGTGGTCGAGGGCGGCGTTGCGGGCGACCCGCAAAATCCAGGCGTTGAAGGACACGTCGCGCTGCTCGTACTTGTCGATGATCCGCATCAGCTTGACGAAGAGGCTCTGGGTGATGTCCTCGGCCTCGTGGTAGTCGCGGACGATGCTGTTGACGAATCTGTGCACGTCGTCGGCGTAACGGACGTAGAGGATGTGGAGCGCGCTGGTGTCACCTTGCTTGGCGCGGGCGATGGCGCTCGCGACCAAGCCCTCGCGCTCACGGGACCCACGCTCCGCGCCGCTGCCGGAGGGACCCTCGTCAGCAAAGCCGGAAGTGTACGAGGCGGTTGCCCCTGGAGCCAGGTGGGTCATAGTTACTCCTATTCCCCGGATACCATACGGATGATTGGTCCGCTTGGACGACCCTAGGCCGACCGCCGGCCGAGTGCACTAGGGTAGGTACCCTAGTTTTTTCACAGAATCGTTACTCGAGGTAGCGCGCGCTCGATACGGGGCCGTTTTTTCGGAGCGTTGATGCCTCAGCTTCCGCGTTTGTAACTTGCGCGGATACTAGCCCCGTATCGGCAGCTGCCTCCGCAGTTCCTCGATCAGAGCCCTAATCCGGGCACAGTGAGCGCTCCACTGAGCGGCGGTCTCAAGCTCGTGGTCGCTGGCTTGCTCCGAGGCGACCGCCGCCGCGACGGCCTGCTCCGTGAGCTCCTCGTCCCAGGGCCGCGCCGCCGCCAGGTCGAACGAGTGGGCGGCCTCCAACTCCGCCTCGTCCGCGAGTCCCTGCGCCATCAACAGCTCACGGCTAAGGGCCAAGCCGTTCTCGTGAGCCGACATGAGCCGGTCGACCACAAGGAGGATGATCGGGTTCGATGGCTCAAGCATGCGTGCCGCGGGGCGCTTGCGGCCGGGCGGTTTACCGAGCAGCGGCGGGTGCGGTCCCTGGTCTCGGGCTTGGGGCTCATGAGGGGGCCTCTCGGCTCGACGTCTTCCCATGCTCGAACAACGCAAGCTGGCCACAAGCCCTGCCAACGCGCCGCGCGGGTCCGACGAAAACAGGACTCTTGGGGCGCGGGGCTGCTACGGAATCCGTCGCCCGAGTCGCGTGACGAGCACGTCAACTGCCGCCTCGAGCGGCAAATCGCCCGCTCCCAGTTCGACGTCGGCGTGCTCCGGCCGCTCGTAGGGGTCGTCGATACCGGTGAACTCGCAGATCTCGCCGCGCCGAGCGCGGGCATAGAGCCCCTTGGGATCGCGCCGCTCGCACTCCGCGAGCGGGATGTTCACGTACACCTCGAGGAAGAGGATGCCGTCGGCCTCGTGTAGCTCGCGCGCCTTTGCCCGCTCGGCGGCGTAAGGGCTCACGAGACTCACGAGAGCCACGACGCCCGCGTCGGCGAAGAGTCTCGCGACGTGTGCCGCGCGGCGCACGTTCTCGGCGCGGGACTCGCGGTCGAACGCGAGATCGCCGTTGAGGCCGTGGCGCAGGTTGTCGCCATCGAGAAGGTACGCGGCGCGACCGCGGGAAACCAGCGCGCGCTCGAGTGCGGCGGCCAGGGTCGACTTCCCCGAGGCCGGCAAGCCCGTGAACCACACGGTTGCGCCGGTACCGCCGAGAGCCTCAAGGCGCTTTCCGCGGGTGAGACCGGAATGCCAGGTGACGTTGGCGCTCGTGAGCGCCTCGGACACCGTCACGCCGAAGCGCCGACGATCGTACCGGCGCCAACGGTGTCGTTGGTGCCCTCGTCGATCAGGATGAAGCCTCCCGTGGCGCGGTTCCGGCGATACTCGTCGACGACCAAGGGTACGCTCGTGCGCAGGGCCAGCCGGCCGATGTCGTTGAGCTCGAGCTCCGTAGCGGTCTTGTCGCGGTGGAGCGTGTCAATGTCGATCCGGTAGCGCAGCGCCTGCACGCGAGCCCGCGCGCTGCGGGTGGTGTGCTTGATGGCGTAGGTCGCGCCGGGTCGGAGCGTCCGCTCGTGCATCCAGCAGACCGTGGCCTCCAGGTCCTGGGACGCCACCGGCCGGTTGTGCGGTCGGCAGATGAGGTCGCCCCGCGAGACATCCAGGTCGTCCTCGAGCAGGAGCGTCACTGAGCGCGGTGGCGTCGCCTCCGCGAGCGGTCCGTCGAAGGTGTCTACTTGGGCGATGCGAGTGGTGCGCCCGGCGGGCATCACCAGCACCTCGTCGCCCGGCCGGAAGCTGCCGCTCGCCACCTGTCCCGCATACCCGCGATAGTCGTGATGCTCGTCGGTGTTGGGCCGGATCACCCACTGGACGGGGAAGCGAGCGTCGATGAGATTGCGGTCCGACGCGATGTGCACGTGCTCTAGGTGGTAGAGGAGGGGAGATCCCTCGTACCAGCCCATCGCGTCCGAGCGCTCCACGACATTGTCCCCATGCAGAGCCGAGATCGGGATGAAGGCCACGTCATGGATTTCGAGCTTGCTCGAGAACGCGCGGAACTCGCCTGCGATCTGTTCGAACACCACTTGGTCGTAGTCAACGAGGTCCATCTTGTTGACGCACACGACGAGGTGGGGGATGCCGAGCAGCGAGGAGATGAAGGCGTGGCGCTTCGACTGCTGAGTGATGCCCTTGCGGGCGTCGATCAAGACGATCGCGAGGTCGGCAGTCGAGGCCCCAGTGACCATGTTTCGCGTGTAGTGGATATGCCCCGGCGTGTCGGCGATGATGAACCGGCGCCGAGGGGTCGCGAAGTAGCGGTACGCGACGTCGATCGTGATCCCCTGCTCCCGTTCGGCACGAAGCCCGTCCGTGAGCAGAGCGAGATTGACGTAGCCATCGCCCCGCGCGGCGCTCGTCCGCTCCACCGCCTCCAGCTGGTCCTGGAAGATCTGCTTCGAGTCGAGGAGGAGCCGTCCGATCAGGGTCGACTTGCCATCGTCCACCGACCCCGCTGTGGCAAGGCGTAGGAGCTCGACGGTTCCCTGCTGGGTCTCCTTGAGGTGACCGTTCGTCGCAGCACCGGGCATTAGAAGTATCCCTCGCGTTTGCGGTCCTCCATCGCCGCTTCGGAGATGCGGTCGTCAGCCCGCGTCTCACCCCGCTCCGTGATGCGGGTCTGGGCGATCTCGGCTACGACCTCCTCGAGGGTCTCGGCCGTCGACGCAACAGCGCCCGTGCAGCTCATGTCCCCGACGGTGCGGTAGCGCACGACCGCCTCGAAGGGCATCTCCCCGTCCATCAGCTCGACATGTGGGCTGACCGCGTACAACATCCCGTCGCGCCGGAAGACCTGCCTCGGATGGGCGAAGTACACCGAGGGCAGGTCGAGCCTCTCCCGCCTGATGTACTCCCAGACGTCAAGCTCGGTCCAATTGGAGATCGGGAAGACGCGTACGTGCTCCCCTTTTCGGACCCGTCCGTTGTAGAGGCTCCACAGCTCCGGCCGCTGGCATCTCGGGTCCCACTGGCCGAAATCGTCGCGAAAGGAGAAGAACCGCTCCTTGGCGCGGGCGCGCTCCTCGTCGCGGCGGGCCCCACCCAGGCAGGCGTCGAAGCCATGCTCCGCGATCGCGTCCAGCAGCGTTGTGCTCTGAAGTCTGTTGCGGGAGGCCCGCGGACCGCGCGGCTCGACGACGCGTCCGGAGTCGATGGACGCCTGGACCGAGGCGACGATCAAGCGCTCTCGGAGCTCGGCCACTCGGCGATCGCGAAACTCGAGTACCTCCGGGAAGTTGTGGCCGGTATCGACGTGGAGGATCGGGAAGGGGAAGCGTGCCGGCCTGAAGGCCTTCTCAGCCAGCCGGAGCAGCACGAGCGAATCCTTGCCACCCGAGAAGAGGAGGGCCGGGCGCTCGAACTCGGCTGCCACCTCGCGCATGACGTGGACTCCCTCTGATTCCAGGGTGTCGAGATGTGAGGTGTCCTGAGTCAATGCTCAGCTCCTCCCCTGCAGAACGACTCGGGAGCGCCGGTCCTCGCATCCGCCGGATAGTCGGACAGTTTCGAGAACCAGCTCCATGACCTCTCCCAGCGTCAGATCGAGACTCGCGTTCTCGATAACGGATACGCCGTGAACCCGCGCCCGCTCGACCAGGAAGTCCTGGAGCTTGCGGATCTGGGGCAAGGAGCGCAGGTAACGCTCTGCGGGTCGCTGGCCGCCACGCTGCGAGAAATGGGCTTGATGCTGCCGGCGGCCCTCCACCACGATCAGGGCCTCGACGAGGATGGCCCGGCGCTTCAGCTCGGAGGGGAGCATGCCGGGAACCAGGTGGACGCCCTCGACGATGAGTCCGACGGACTCCCTCAAGGCTCGCTCGAGAATCGCCTCCACACCCGCTGCGACTGCCTCAGCCTGGCGGGCGAAGCCGGCGAGATCATTGTCTCCGTTGCGGCCCGGATTGAGTGCCACTGCCGCGCTGGCCTCAAACGACGAGTAGTGCACAGCAGGTAAGACGGCGTGCGAAAAGGAAGCACGCAAGACCTCGCGGATCGCGTCGGTCGGGATCACGCGGGTCAGCCCGATGCGGTTAGCGAGCATGGTCGCGAGCGTGGACTTGCCGACGCCTGCGGTTCCGGCTAGTAGAACGATCAGGGGGCGATCGAGTCGGTCGAGACGCTGCCAGTCGTGGAAGCGCTGCACCGCTCGCTCGCCGGCATGCTCGGCGAGCACCTCCTCAGCCACCGCACGCAGCTCCTCAACCTCGACCGACGATCTTCGACGTCCGTTTAGCCGCTGCTCGATTATCCGCGCGAGCGCGTAGGCCTGGTCGAGCGGCAGTCCCGACGCCGACAGCGATTGCGCCATGAGTCCCTTCGAGAAAGGCAGGGCGTTGCGCCGGTTAGCAACGACCGTCTCAGGCACCGTGTTGATAAAACTCGCGAGGCCGCCACCATCTTTCGCCGCCGGCCAATTGCGTTTTGAGACGCGAGCGTCGGTGGAGTGCCCCACGGAGGTCGTTCGTATGCGGCATGTCCGCCGCCAAGTCCTGGTTCTTACGCTGCCATTCGCAGTCGCGATCTCGCTGGCGATCCCGTCGGCGAGTGCCGAGACAGTTGGTGTATGGCTGACGCCAGAGGAGGTTCAGGGGTTGCCGATGTCGGGTCGGGCGTGGGAGAACGTGAAGCGCGCGGCGGATGGTGCGCTTCCTCAGGCTCAGGTCTCCGACCCGATCTCGCTGCACGACACGGCGGCGCTGGCGGTGGCGCTGGTCGCGCTCCGCACCGGCGATCCGGCCTACCGGCGCAAGGCCGCGGACGCCATCAACTCGGCAATCGGCACCGAGAACGGCCCGCTGAGTGCGGGCTCGCGGCACCTGCCGATCGCGCGCAACACGACTGCCTACGTGATCGCCGCTGATCTAATCGACCTGCGCAGCTATGACCGGGCGCTCGACGAGCGCTTTCGGGCCTGGATCAGGGGTCTGCGTGACAGTTCCTACGACGGCGAGCCTCCCGTCCGCCTGATTCAAGAGGAACGTTCGAACAACCATGGGACGATGGCCGGCGCGGCCCGGGCGGCGGTGTCGGCATATCTTGGTGACGCGCCGGAGTTGGCGCGGACGGCGCAGGTGTTGCGGGGCTGGATGGGGGATCGCGCGAGTCATAGCTGGCCGCTGTCGGGCTTCCATGAGGGTTCGGCTACTTTCATGCCGGATCCATCGCAGCCGCGGCCGGTGAATCCGGCGGGCTTGGTTGTGCAGGGGCACGACATGGACGGGGCACAGCCCCAGGAACTGGCCCGGTGTGGTTTATTCGCTTGGCCGCCCTGCCAGACGCCCTTCCCATGGGGTGGTCTGGCGGGGTCGGTGGTGGCCGCCGAAATCCTGCGCCGCAACGGCTACCCGGACGTATTCCAATGGGAGAACCGGGCCGTCCTGCGCGCCTACCAGTGGCTGGACCGAATGTCGCGTGTCGATCGCTTCTGGTGGAGCGAGGCCACCACGGGCGACGACTCCTGGCAGCCGTGGCTTGCCAACTTCGTTTACGGCACCAGCTTCCCGGGTGTCAGCCCCACCAAGCCCGGCCGCAACATGGGCTGGACCGACTGGACCCACGCCGGACGCACGGCGTCCGGCGGACGGGCCCTCTACCTTCCGCCGGACTCTGGGGCCGTCGACCGCAGCGCTCCGGTGCTGCGTGGGCTGCGCGTCCAGCCTCGCCGATTCCGCGCCGTCCGCCGCGGGCGGACTGTCGCCGCCACCCCGCGAGGCGCCGGGGGCGGGCGGCGGGGCGCTTGGGTGAGCTACACGCTCTCGGAGGACGCCGCGGTTCGCTTCCGGCTGCGTCGGGCGCGGCCGGGCCGGCGAGCCGGCAGCCGTTGCGTCGCGCGTACGCGACGCAACCGCGGGGCCCGGCCGTGCGTCCGCTGGGTCCGGGTGAGAGGCGGCTTCAGCCATGCTGGGCACGCGGGCCCCAACCGGTTCCGCTTCAACGGTCGCCTCCGCGGGCGGAGGCTTCGCCCGCTTCGCTACCGCCTCGTAGCGCGCCCCACCGACCCGGCCGGCAACCGGGGTCGGGCGGCGCGCGCCGCGTTTAGGGTCGTGCGGCGCTGAGGCCAGGGTGGGGCTAAAGGCGCCCGACGCCAGGCGCCTAGCGGCGCCGCTTGACCCGCTCGCAGTGGCGCACGCGGTCGACTCTGTCGGCCCAGGCCCTGTCGCGGCCCCGGCCGCAGTCGAGCAGGTCGAAGCGGCCGTTCACGCCATTCAGCCGGTCGTTGCCCGAGCCTCCGAACAGGCGGTTGCGTCCACGCCCGCCGCTGAGGCCGTCGCTGCCCGGGCCGCCGCTCAGGCGGTCGTTGCCAGGGCCGCGGCTGAGGCGGTCGTTGCCCTCGTTGCCGCTGAGGTCGTCGTTCCCCGGCCCGCCCACCAGCAGGTCGTGACCGGCGTCGCCGGAGAGCCGATCGTTGCCCCCGACTCCACTTCGGCTGTCATCGCCGAGAAGGCGGTCGTCGCCCAGGCCGCCGCCGAGACGGTCGAACCCAACGCCGCCGAACACGCAGTCATCGCCCTGCACACCGCTGAGCACGTCGTTGCCCTGCATGCCAAAAAGGCTGTCGCCGAGCGCGGTGCCGTCCAGACGGTCGTTCCCCGCGGTTCCCAGTATCTCCCTCGCGCAGGCGCCCGGGTCCAAGGCGCGCGTCTCGGCGGGGCCGAGCAGGGAGCGGGCCGGAGGGGACGGGTCGGATCTGGGCCCCGGCGGTGGGGGCGACGGATCGCCACCACGATCGACGTTCTCGCAATCGGGGGACACAGCATCGGAGGCGTTGGCCAGCACGGTGTCGTTGCCTTCCCCGCAGCTCACTACGTCCGCCCTGTTCCCCTGGACGTCGATGGAGTCGTCACCGGCGCCGCCGGCGACCGAGTCGACGCCCTCGTTGCCCCGCAGGACGTCGTTGCCGGCGCCGCCCTGCAACGAGTCGTCGCCGTCGCCGCCCAACAGAGTCGAGGGCGTGCTCGTGTTGTTGGTGACGGAGTCGGCTCCTGCACCCGCCCTCACGGTTATCCCGACGATGCCGGCGGAGGGACAGGTTGCAGTGGGGCCGGGCGGGGAGGTCGGGAAGCAGTCCGCAGGCGAGCTGATCGCCGCCCCGGAGTCGGAGAGGGTGTAGTCCGGGCCCGAGAGCGAGATGGTGAGGTTGTTAGCCTCTTCGCCTTCGTCGGTGTACATGACCTGCTGCATCCGGATGGTCACCTCGCCCGCGGATGCCGCTGCCGGGGCGAGCGCCAGCGCGCACAGTGATGCAACTCCGCCTACGGCGGCCTTCCGTCCCCAATGTCGCATGCTCGCCGGCTCCTTCCTTGCGCCCCAGGCGTCGATCCGCTGTGTCGCCTATCTAACGCAAGGCGGCCGTGCGAAGTTTCGCTCCTCGGGCAAGGTCAACCGGGGCGCCTCAGGCTAAGCCGCCGGAGCAGCCGGCGACCCAGGGAAACCGCCATGGTCTGCGCCGTCAGCAGCGCCGAGGGCACCGGATCGTCCCTCGCCCAAAGCGCGCCCGAGGTCGGCCGCGGCGCTCGGCTGAGCAGCAGGCCGGGCGAACCATTAGCCGCGGCCGCGAACTCATGGCGCAGCGAACGGTACGAGACGCCGGTCCGGTAGCCGGGCGGGGTGGCCGGACACCTTGAGCCCATCGCCACTGCGTGCCAGGCCGCCGCGAGGTTGACCCCGGACGCCAGCGCAAGCGGCATCGAGCCGTAGAAGCGCGTATTTACGTCGACCAGCACGTACCCGTGGTCGGTTTCGATGAACTGCAGCTGGGCGAGTCCCCAGTACGCCACGCAAGACAGCAGCCGAGCGGCGGCCTGGGTGAGCTTCTCGTCTGGCGCCGTGCTGACGGCAAAGGAGCTGCCGCCCGCCTCCGGCCATGTCCGCAGAGCCACCTGCTGGAGACGGGCCACCACGCCTCCACCGCGATCGACCACAATCGCCAGCCCGATCAGGGGCCCGCGCACGCGCTGCTGGATCAACAGCCGCTCGTCGGGCGGCAGCTTGCCGAGCATTGCGCGCAGCTCTCCAGGCGACCGGACCACACGTGCCCGGGCTTGGGCTCCAAGCCTGGTGCGCTTTACCACGCATGGCATCGGGAGGTGCCGCCCGTCGAGTTCTGCCGGCGTGGTCTCGACGAGCGTGCGCGGCGCGGTCAGCCCGGCTTCCTCCGCGAGCTGCGGGAGGATGCTCTTGTCGCGAAGGGCTCTCAGCTCAGCTCCGCCGGGGTACGGCAGGAGCGCCTCCGTTGTTCGACTGGTCGCTGCCACGACGGCGTCGATGCTCGCCTCCTGACCTGGATAGACCACTACCGGTCCGTAACGCTCGGCCTCCCTGACGACCGCCGCGGCGAAGCCGTCGGCGTCGACCCGTACGTCCGGCCCGACGGCGTGCGCCCTCCCATGCCGTGACCAGAGGCCCGCTGCGCTTCGCCGCGGGCCCAGCGCCACGACCTCGATTCCGGCGCGGCCAAGTGCTCTGAGGCCCGCCACGCCTGACCGAACGTGCACGTCGGTGACGAGCGCCCTCATCGTGGCTGTGCTCGCGAGGCCCGGCCGCGCTTCCTCCGCGCGCCAGGCCAGATGCGGGACGTGCGGAGACGCCGCAGCCTCGGCGAGACCTTGAACCGAAAGCGCGACGGAGTGTCGTTGAGATAGACCCCCACCCTCGGCCACGCCACGCGGACCGGCACACCAGACCCTCGCAAGACGGCCGCCCCCCGCAACATCGGCCCAGCAGCGACATAGCCGACTGCATCTGCGGCCTTCGCAACGCGGGCGTCCACGTCGCCATAGGGGTAGGCCAGCGACCGGCACACCCTGCCCAGGCGTGCCTCGCAGTCCCGCTTCGAGCCGTCCAGCTCCTCCGCTAGGCGGCTGTCCCCGAGCTGGGGAAGGCGGGGGTGAGATCGGGTGTGGGAACCGATCTCCCACCCCGCGTCGGCCAGCAGACGAAGCTCTGCCCATGACATCGGCAGGAGCTCCGAGGCGTATGGCCCGCGAGCCCACTCGTCGATGCCGGGCCACGCCATAGCTGTCTCGCTGCCGGCGAAGCTCGTCGGCACGAAGACGGTGCCGGGCAGGGCCAGCCGGGACATTATTGGGAACGCATGCTTCAACACCGAGCGGAACGCGTCGTCGAACGTGACCGCGAGGAGCTTTCCGTTGGCCGGCGCAGTAGCCGCCTCGGTGAAGGTCGCTCCCCGGTAGCCCCGTCGGAGGAGCAGCCGCAGCTGCTCTTCCAGCTGGTCAGGCGTGACCGCGATCTCCGCGGGCCAGTCCGCGCTAACCGCGTGGTAGCAGAGAACCAGTCGGTCGCTCACGCCCTAACAACGACCAAGAGCGGAGCAAGTTTTGAGCCCCACGGGAGAACTCACGGCGGCGCGTCGTTTTTAGGTCACTGATCGAGAAGACCGTCACCCCTCGCACCAAATCGCCGTTTGACCGGGCCGCCACGCGTATCGAGGCCAGTGTGCTTGTGCCTGTGCTCGACGAGGAGGCGAACATCCGTGAGACGGTGGCCGCTATGCAGGCCCAGCGGGTCGACGGCGGGGTCGAGTTTCTCTTCTTGGACGGCGGCTCGCGCGACGCTACGCGAGCGATCCTCGAAGAGCTGGCGCGCCGGGATCCTCGTATCCGGGTCCTCGACAACCCGGGCCGTCGAACGCCGAACGCGCTCAACATCGGCCTGCGGCATGCCCAGGGTGAGTTCATCGTTCGGATGGACGCCCACACGTTCTATCCGCCCGAGTACATCGCCAAGGGCATCGAGCGACTCCGCCGGGGGGACTCCGCCTGGGTCAGCGGCGCCCAGCTTCCGCAAGGAAGAGGCACGTGGTCGCGTCGTGTGGCGCTTGCGACCACCACGTTCCTTGGGACAGGTGGAGCGCCGTATCGCCACGGCTCGGATCAGGAGCTCGAAGTGGAGGCAGGCTTCACTGGCATGTGGTGTCGGGACACGCTGGAGGAGCACGGCGGCTGGGACGAGGGATGGCCGATAAACCAGGACTCCGAGCTTGCGGCGCGCATGCGCAAGGCGGGGCTGCGGATTCTCTGCCTCCCGGAGTTGGACGCCTACTACGTACCGCGTAATAGCCTGAAAGCTTTGGCGCGGCAGTACTTTCGCTACGGGTACTACAGGGAGAAGACATGTCGCCGGCACCCGAAGAGCATGCGACCCGCGCACCTTCTCTCACCGGGACTGGCGCTCACGCTAATGGCATCGGGACTCGCTTCGGGCGCGATCCGCCGGTGCGCCTGGACCGGGCTCGTGGCATACGCCCTCGCGGTGGCGACGGTGAGCGCGCGGGCGGGGACCGCAGCCGATCGAGCGTCGGACGCAGCCACGCTACCCGCGGTCTTTGCGGTGATGCATGTGAGCTGGGGGCTCGGCTTCCTATCAGGCTGCGCTCGGTGGGGACCTCCCCTGGGCGGCATCGTCCACCTGCTCAGGCGTGCCCGGATCGCGCGGGCCCTGAAGCCGGCTCACCCTGACGGCCGCGCCTGAGCGCGACACCAGCGTAAGAAAGATCGCGCATGCGGCTGGCCGTCTACACCGACTACGTCTACCGCCGGCAGGGCCAAGCGGTCTACGCCGAGCGAGCCTTTGCGATGTTCGTCGCTCGCCTCGCCGACTGGTGCGAACGGCTTGTCATCGCCGGCCGGCTGTCGCCACAGCCCGGCCGCTGGCATTACCGGCTCCCCGAGACGGTCGAGTACCTCCCGCTGCCCTACTACGCGAGCCTAGCCCGCGCCGCGAGCGGCATCCCTGCCATGCTGCGCTCGGTACTGCGCTTCTGGAAGCTGCTCGCCCAGGTCGACGCGGTATGGATCCTGGGTCCCTCGCCTCTCTCGCTGATCTTCGCCGTACTCAGCGTGCTGCGGGGCAAGACAACCGTGCTCGGAGCTCGGCAGGACCTTCCGCGCTACGCACGCACGCGCCACCCGAACCGTCGCGCTATCCACGCCGCGGCGCTCCTGCTCGAGACGCTGCAGAGGGCCGCTGCGAGACGCCTACCGATCATCGTCGTGGGGCCAGAGCTGGCGCGCCGATACCGAACGGCACCGCACATGCTTCAGCTTGCCGTATCGCTCATCAACAAGGCGGATATCGTGGCGGCCTCGGAGGTGGAGCGCCGCAGCTACGACGACGAGTTGCACATCCTGAGCGTGGGACGCCTCGAGACCGAGAAGAATCCGTTGCTGCTCGCCGATGTCCTGGCCCAGCTGCTGGAGAGGAATGGACGTTGGCGACTGACGGTATGCGGCGAGGGCGCGATGGCGTGCGACCTCAGCCAGCGGTTGTACGAACTCGGTGTAGCGGAGCAGGCTGAGCTGCGGGGCTATGTGCCCATCGACGGCGGGCTACTCGAGCTCTACCGCCGCAGCCACGTCTTTCTCCACGTGTCCTGGACCGAGGGGCTGCCGCAGGTCCTCTACGAGGCGTTCGCGGCCGGCGTTCCGGTCGTCGCTACGGCGGTTGGGGGCGTGCCCGAGGCTGTCGGGGGGGCCGCGCTGCTCGTGCCGGCCGGAGATGCGGAGGCGGCGGCTTCAGCGCTGGCTCGCGTTGCGGCCGACGACTCGCTCCGCCGGCGCCTCATCCACGCCGGCTTCGAGGAAGCACGTCGGCACACGATCGAGGCCGAATGCCGCCGTGTGGCCGACTTCATCCGGGCCAACGGCTGAGCTCCTGCTCGGCGACGACTTCCATCTGGGAGGGCGCGGCGAAGCTTCCTGTTTGCACCGCAAGAACGACCCCGCCCGGACCGTTCGAAGGGTGTGCGAGCGATAGTCCGGATGCCGGAACCCAGTCGCGCGGGAGGTTGAGCTGCGGGGTCCGGCCGACATCTCGGACTCGGGATGGAGCGAGAACGGCCACGGGCCCCACGCATCGCCAACACCAGGCGCGGCACCGAGGTCCGACTACTCCGGCGAGGGCATCTTCGGACCCTACCTTCGGACGCTTCGCGCCCGCTGGCTGCTCGTGGCCACATTCGCGGCCGTCGCGCTGGCCGGGGGCGTGCTGTTGATCTCGACGGCCTCGCGTGAGTACGAGGCCAGCGCCGAGATCCTCGCCACCCCAATCGAGGGGGCCGATCCATCGTTCCTCGGACTGGACCTCCTGCGCGAGTCCGGCGACCCGGCGCGCACGGTGTTGACGGCCGCGAGCGTCCTGGGGTCGCCCGAGGCCGCTGACCTGGCTGCCCGGCGCATGGGCCCGGGCTGGGACCGCCAGCGGGTGTTGGCTGCGACGCGGATCGAGCCGCAGGGTCAGAGCAGCGTCCTGGCGGTCATCGCCACGGCCGATGACGGGTCGCTCGCTGCTCGCCTGGCCAACACCTTCGCCGAGGCCTCGCTCGAACACCGCCACGCTACGTTGCAGCGACAGCTGGACACGGCGATCTCCCTGCTACAGCGACGTCTGAACCGGGAGAGGCAAGGCGCGGGTCCCGCGGGTAACGTCACCGTCAGGGCCTTGTCGGAGCGACTGACTGCGCTTGTGGCTCTGCGCGCCACGGAGCGCGACCCCACACTGGCCCTTTCCGAGCATGCCGACGTACCGAGCGCCCCAATCGGCGCTCCGTCCTGGCTGGTGCTCTCCGTTGCGCTACTGGCCGGGCTCGTCCTCGGCAGCCTGGTCGCTCTCGCGGCGGAGGCCCTCGCCCGCCGGATACGCGACCAGGAAGAGTTCGTGCATCTGTACCCGCTTCCGCTACTCGCGGGTATCCCATGGTTGCCCCGTCGCAAGCGCAAGATGGAACGGTTGCTGCCCACGGCCCTGGAGGCGTTTCGCACGCTCCGCGCCCAGCTCCAGCAGTACGGATCGGGTCGTAGCATCCTGCTGACGAGCGCCTCGTCGGCGGATGGGAGAACGACCGCCGCGGTCAACCTGGGCTTCGCGTTTGTGGAGGCCGGCCACCGAGTTGTCCTGATCGACCTCGACCTGCGCAAGCCGGAGCTCTCCGCGGAGGCCGGCGTCACCCCTACCCGCGGCCTAACCCCTCTACTCGAGGGCGACGCGGACCTGCCCGACCTGCTTCTGGAGTCCTCGGTCGCGCCCGGACTGTATGTCCTCCCCGCGGTGGCGGGAGACGCCGTGGCGCTCGAATGGGTGACGCGCCGGCTACCGGAGCTGCTCATGCAGGCACTGCGGCTCGCCGACTACGTGATCATCGACACGCCTCCCCTCGGCGAGGTGAGCGACGCGCTGAGGATCGCCGCCCGGGTAGATGACGTCGTGGTCGTTGTCCGCCCCCGCCACACGAGCCGATCGAGCTTCCTGGTGGTCCGCGACCTCCTGGGGCGCTTCGGCATTGTCCCTCGTGGGCTGCTGGTCGTGGGCGAGAAGATCAACACACCGGGGGCCTTCTACATGCGGAGCTCCGCGTTCCGCGATCAGCTCGAGGCTGGAGGGGCCCTCGGGCAGTCGGGCCTGCGCTGAGCCGAGATGGCTCCGTTCGCCCGGACGTCACGCCTGGTCATCTCGCCGCCGGCGCACACCGTCGTCGCGCTGGCGCTGGTCGCCGCTGCCTTCGCGTTTGGGGTCCTACTTGTCGTCTCCGCTCCCCTCGCCGCCGGTGCGGCGGGAGGGGCCGCCTATATCGGTGTTCTGGCCGTCAACCTGCAGGCCGGAGTCGCGACATGGGCGGGGTTGAGCTATTTCGAGGCACTCGGACCCTTAGAAGCGCCCACGAAGGCCGCGGCGGTGCTCGTGATCCTGGCGACCGTGTTGACGGTGCTCAGCCGCCGCAGGACGACCGAGGCGCTGCCCCGCGGCCAGCGACGGCTGTACGCCGTGGTGGTTCTCTTCTTCCTCTGGATCACCATCTCACTGGCCTGGTCCGAGGAGCCCGAGTTCGGTCAGCAGGTATGGAAGTGGTATCTCGCAGCGGCCGTCTTCTTCGTGGTCGTCGCCACCATCTCGACGCCGCGCCATGTTCGCCTCCTGTGCGGGGCGATCATTGCGGGAACGCTCGCGTCGGTGCTGCCGGGGCTGGGCAGTAGTGAAACCTTGCTCGGCGGGGTCTTGCCGTCGCTGTGGGGCATCGAGGAGACCGGGCGGCTCGCGGGCGGGCTCGGCGGGCCTAACGGCCTCGCCGCTCAGATCCTCCCTGCGATTCCGCTGGCTGCCGCGCTGGCGGCCGGGACACGCCGTCCGGGCCTGCGCGTCGCCCTGATCGTCGCCTTTGTCCTATTGGCCTTCTCCGTCGTGGCCACCCAGTCGCGCGGCGGCCTGGTCTCCATAGCGGTCGCAAGCCTCGTGGCCTTGGTCCTGTTCAAGGGTCGGCGCCGGGCCGTCTTGCTCTTCGTCGTGTGCAACCTGTGCCTTGTGGGGGTCCTCGTCCTTACCACCCCGGCCTTCATCGATCGCATCCAGACCGACAACAAGAAGGGCACGGGGCGCGGAGACGCCTGGCGCCTGGCCTATGCGATCGGCGAAGACCACCCGATTATCGGCGTCGGCGCGCACAACTTCCCCGTCTACTCTGAGCGCTACGTCGAGCAGCTCGACTTCGTCGAGAATGCGAGCCGACTGGGCGGCGGGCTGGTGGTGCACAACGCCTATCTCGAGTTCTTCGCCGAGCAGGGACTCGTGGGCTTGACGCTCTTCTTACTTGTGGCGGGAGGCTGCTGCCGCGCCTCGATCGTCGCCGCGCGGCGCTTCGACGAGCTTGGCGATCGCTCGCTCGCTCTCCTCGCCGACGCCGTCGTGGTGGCGATCGCGGCATCGCTGACCGCGGCGATCTTCCTGTCCTCGGCCTACCACGAGCGGCTGTGGGTTCTGTTCGGACTCGGACCAGCGATGCTGGCAATGACCCGGCGTCGCGCCGCGGACCGAACGCGCCAGTGAGCGGCGTGCTGCCCAACCTGCTGGTAGCCGGCGTGCCTAAGGCTGGCACCGGCTCGCTCTTCTGGTACCTGGGCCAGCACCCGGACATCTGTCCCTCGGCCATGAAGGAGATCGGTTTCTTTACGCCGCTACGTCGCGAGGACGGCGTGCTGGCCAGCGTCGAGTCCTACATGCAGCATTTCTCACACTGGGCCGGGCAGCGTTACGCAATGGAGGCCACGCCGAACTACTGCTACGGCGGGGATCGCCTGCGCGCGGGGATCAGGGCGACGCTCCGTCGTCCGCGGATCGTGATCAGCCTGCGCGACCCCGTTGATCGCCTCTGGTCGGCCTACACCATGCAGCGTACGAAGGGCAACTTGCCCGGGATCCGCTCCTTCGACGAGTACGTCTCCGCGTGCGAGGGAGTGCTCCGACGGGGCGAAAGAGTGCGGGCGCTCGCCGGGCTGTCCGTCGGCATGTACGGCGACTACGTACCGAGGTGGCTCGATGATTTCGGGGAGGACGTGAAGGTGGTGTTCAGAGATGACCTGAAGGCCGATCCCCGTGCCGTGGTAGCCGGGCTCTGCCGCTGGCTATCGATCGACCATCGTCCGGCGGAGTCGCTGGACTACGAGGTCCGAAACCAGACCGCGCACGCTCTCAACCCGGCCGTTGGACGAGCCGTCTTCGTCGCCAAGGAGAGATCGGAGGCCATCCTCTCACGCACGCCGCGCCTGCGCGGCGGACTTCGTGGGGCCTACTTGCGCTTGGCTACCGGCGAGCTCTCCGAGAGCTTGCAGCCGCGCACGCGAGCACGACTCGAGGCGCTGTACCGCGAGTCGAACTCGACCGTGGCCGCGGCGCTCAGGGCGAGGGGCTATCGCAGCCTGCCGGTGTGGCTCGAGGCCGCGCAGCCCCTGCCGAGCAATCGCGGGCGATAGGCGCCCCAGATTGCTTCGTTGATCGCCACAGCGGCGCTTGCCGTCTCCGGCTCCGCTGCTATGGCTCCCGCTACCGTGACGTCCGCCGGCCCGAGGCCGGTCGCGCGCGGCCCGGCGTCGACGACGACGGGCCCGTCCTTTCGACGGCGCTCCAGGGCCACACTTAGCCGGCGCCGCACGAGTGCGAGAGGGCCCCGCGCCCTCGGCAGCGAGACGCACCTCGCACCAGGGCCAAGCTCGCGCACCAGGCGCGCGGTCGCGCGGTCGGGTGCGTCGAGAACAACCACAATGACGGCCGCAGGACGCAGGGCGCGACGGACGCGCGATGCGCGCCGAAGCCAGCGGTCGCGGCGCATGTGGCGCGCGCGGTCGGGTGCCACGACGTCAGTCACGCTCCGGACCAGCGCATCCGGCACGACCGCCCTCGGGCCGGCGACTGCCCTCTCGAGCTCCGGCCACAGGCGCTGAAGCGCCGCAGGTGCACCCGGGGGCGGCGTCGTGCCTGCTGCTACCAGGCGGCGTAGCTTGGTTTCGTGTCGTCCCGGTGTGCCCTGCTTGTCGACGACGCAGTGCAACAGCAGGAGCGCAGCCTCTACGTGTGGATCCAGTCGGGGAAGGCCATCCACGCGACGGCGTCCGGCGAGTGCGCGCTCGCCGTCGGCGCCCGCCACGCTGGTCACGAAGTCGAGCTTCAACCAGAGCCGATCGGCGGCTGAGTACGCGAGATAGAAGTCGTGTCCCCGGTGGCCCCACGCACGCAGCGGTGCGAATCCGCAAGCCACGAGGGCACGGCGCAGCTCCCCGCGGCGATGGGAAGGGACCAGAAGGTCGACCTCGACCAGGGGTTTACTCGCCTCGAATTCGCGTAGGACCGCGACCGGGATCCCGCACTCACCGAGCGCCGCGAGCGCGCGCGTGAGGCAGTCTGGAACCTGCGCCTCTGTCAGGGTCCGACCGCCCACGCGGGATTCACGGCCCTAGGAAGCCACGGTCCGCCTGCCCCGGCTGCGCGCGCGGGGAGGGTTGGGGGGCAGCACGGATATGTCAGCTCGAGGCGCCGGGCCGATTACCACCATCCCGACCGGGAAGACCTCCGAGCGCTCGAGCAGGTCGCGAACGGCGCCGAGGCTGCCGCGCTCGGTGTGCCCCGGCCGGACAACCATCACGACGTCGTCGACCTGCCCGGCGAGCCGCAGGACGTCGGAGGCCTCCGCGAGTGGCGGGGTGTCCATGATCACGTAGTCGACCAGCCCATCGAGCGCCTCCGACAGCAGGTCAGGCAGCCGCCATGTATAGGCATCGAGTTCGGCACGACCACCCTCGACGGCGGGAAGCATGAGCAGGTTCGGTGTGCCGGGTGCTTCGACCACGAGGCTGGAGACCGGGCTCTCGCCGTCGAAGGGGCTCCCTCGCCCGGGCTCGGGTTTGATGCCAAGCCTCTCTGCCAGGTCGGGCTTGCGCACGTCGAGGTCCATCAGAAGTACCCGCTGGCCGGCCTCGACCATCGCAAGCGCCAGGCCTGTCGCCGTGGTCGTCCTGCCGTCGCCGGCGGACGCACTCGTGATCAGGATCGCGCGCTTCCTGCCGAGTTGCTGGAGCTGCGCACGAACGGTGTGGAAGCCGTTCAGGCTGTCAGGGTCGGATAGGTAGGACCGCGAGCGGGCCCTGGGGGAGTGGCGGGGTACGGCCGCGAGTATCGGCAGCGGGTAGACGCCCAGGAGGTCCTCCTGGTCGCGCACGCGACGGTCGAGGGAGTCAACCACCACGGCCGCCAGCGCACCGAGCACGAGGCCGCCAAGCAGCGCCATCATGAGGACCTGCGAGGGCGGGATGCCGGTGGGGGCGTTTGGCGCATCAGCCGACTGCGCGAGCGAGAGCGTGGGGTCACCCTCGGCGGCCAGCGCGGCATCGAGCGCGGTCATCCGCTCGACGATCTCCCGGCCACCCGATTCACTCTCGGCGGCGGCGCGCTCCACACGGAGGCGTGAGCGAAGCCGAGCGATCGTGGTGCGGAGCTGGCGCTCGATGACCCGCTCACGGACCGCCAACGCCGAGTCGGCAAACTCGTTGGCCAACCGGGCCGCGAGCGCGGCGCTTCTCGCGGTCCCGACCACTGCGAGAAGGTTGCTTTGTCGTCGCGTCTCGACACGAACTCTTGCGAGTACCCGCTTGCGATCCCAGCCCGGCCCTAAGCGCTCGGCTGTGAGGTCGGCGGCGCGAGGCGACTCAACCAGCCTGGCCGCCGTCTCCAACGTACGGGCTGGGTCACCGGTTTCGCGCAGCAGCCCAACCCCGACGAATGTCTCGTCCGTGGCGTGCAGCGGCGCAACAACCAACTGGGCTGTGGCCTCGTAGTTGCGGTTGAGGACGGAGAGCGTGGCCAAGGCCCCCGCGAGTGCGGCGAGGCTCACGAGGGCGACCAGCACCCAGTGGGCGCGAATCGCCGGCAGATAGGTCGAGAAGGCGCTCTCGCCGCCGCCCGACTGCCCCGCCCCGCGTGGTTCCGGGCTCACCACGCCGTCTCGACCAGTCGTTGACGGGTCAACCGCGCGTCGCGCTTGAAGTCGTGCAACCCGCGGTAAGCCCAGTCGGGATGCGCGTCGTTCCACGACATGAAAAGACTCTCCCAGCTCTGGTCCCGGTGGTCCGCGACGAAGACGGCCAGCCGCAGCCGCTTGTCCTCGATCTGCCGGACGCGGCCCGGAAAAAGCTGGCGACGAAGCGCCTTGTAGTGCTTCCTCACTTCAGACGGCGAAACTGAAGGATCGACCTCAAGCACCAGCCGTGTCGGCGGGCGCATAGGTCGCCCGCCGGTGATTTCCGCGCGGATCGGCTCGAGGATGGGCACGAGGTCGGTAAGGACGAACGTGGTCGCCTCGTGGTTCTCCCACCCGTAGCGTTCGACCAGCTTGGCCCCGACCCTTCGAAGGCGCTCCAGAGCACCGTCTTCCACGGTGGGCCGACGCAACGGCACCCCGTGACCGTCCACGTACTCGAGGGTACTCACGCGTCGGCCCCCGCTTTCCTTTCTGACCTGCTCCATAACCCAGTCTTCGACCTGATCGAGGGCCAGAAGCCGGCTTCCCATCATGTCGGCCCGGAAGGCGAGGACCTCGGGGTCGTCGGCGGCCTCTCGGGCCAGGAGGAAGGAGACGGCGTGATGGCGCCCATCGCCGGGCTGAGAGAGAAGGGAAGCTGACGATCGGCCGTTGTGGTGGGCCTTCGTTCGCCGCGTGGACTTGCGCAGCTCCCTGGGCGCGCGGCGCAGCTTTGCTCCGAGCACGCGGACCCGTGCGTCGACTCGCACCGCATGCGACGTCCTGCGGATGCTTCGCTCGTAGCCGGCCTCCTCGAGGACATCTCCCGCGATCGCCTCGAATAGCGCGACGTCCCGCTTCGACATCTGAGAGCGCCAGTCGCGTAGGTTCTTCGTGGGCGGCAGTCGGACGCTGCGGTACTTGTACACGTCCGCCGACGCGACGCCGTCGGCGCGCTCGAAGTAGCGGAGCATGACGGGATCGAACTGCAGCCCGACGAAGTCGCAGAGTGACGCGACCGTCCCGGCTTGATCCTCGAGAAGCTCCTCGTAGCGGACCGCGCGGCAGCGGCTCGGGCCAACCTCGCGGGCGAAGGCGATACCGAGTGCGACCCGCTCCCGCCACTGGAGGGCCGCTTGCGCCATGGTGCGCGGGCCGAAACCCACGTCGAGCAGCGACATCGCGACCGCCCGTCCGTCCCTGATCACGTGTACGAAGCGCGCTTCGGGGAAGAGCTCCGCGAGCAGCGGGAGGTGGAGCACATAGTTCGGGGTCTTGTCCGCGTAGCGACGCTTGCCGTGCTGCCCGGCGTAGACGGCGAACACCTCCCGAATTGCGGCCGGCAGATCGGCGGGCGGGCGCGAGTCGAACGCGTCCCAAGCCGCCTCCTGCGACATCCCGGACCGGCGAAACCAGCTCTGCCTGAAGAGATCGCCCAGGAAGACGGCGCTCGCAAAGCCCCACGGCTGCTCGTACCGCTCCCGCGCGCGCCCGAAGCGGGGGATGAAGTTCGACTCGTCGGGCACTGCCATGTCGGGGTGGGAGTCGAACATCGCCCGTATCAGCGTGGTCCCGGAGCGCCCGGACCCTACGAAGAAGGGGAATGTCGGAGGCTTGGTGGTGCTGGTCGTCACCTAGGCACCTCCGGGGGCGGGCGCCGGGAACAGCCGGCGTGCGAACGGGATCCGCCTGAGCTCGGGGAAGGTGTCGGCGATCCTGAGCAGGTTGTGGCTGACCGCCAAAAGCAACGCGGAGGCAAGTCCCGCGAGCGCGAGACCGAGGACGATCGGGGGCTCCAGGGTCAGCTGGATGAGCCAGAGACAGAGCGCGCTGGCGATGACCACCAGGTAGACGCGGAGGTAGCGCCGCTGGAAGATTTCGACCCCGGTGTGCACACGGAGGCCGGCCTGCTTCAGGACGTTGTGGAAGATCAGCGTCGCCGACATGCTGATGGCGGCGCCGAGGGCCCCGTAGGCGGGAATCAGCAGCAGGAACAGGATCACGTTCACGGCGCTAGCCGCGAGGTTGGTGACGACGAGGAAGCGCACCTTGCCGAACACCTGGAGCGTTACGCCGTTGAAGCCGCAGGCCGATGAGATGAAGTAGCCGAGGGCGAGCAGCGCCAAGAGCGGGGCGGAGTCGCGGTAGCGCTCTCCGAACAAGGCGACTGTAAGCGGCTCGGCGAGCGCGAACGTGACCGCAAAGATCGGAAAGGAGAAGACGGCAATCCAGATCGCCGTCTGCCAGTAGAGATCACGAATCGAGGCACGCGCCCCGCGGACTACCTCCCGCGCCGCGTTGGGCGCATAGAGGAAGGTGAAGCTGCGGATGACGAGCAGGTTCAAGTGCGCCGTCGGGACGATGGCCCGAAGCGCCGCCACCTCCGGCGTACCGTAGTAGAGGCCGATCAGGAAGACCCCGAGCGTCTGGCTGAGCACGGCCCCCAGGTCGGTCGTGGTGAGCGGCAGGGCATATCCGAAGACCTTCCGAAACGGCACCTTGATGTGCCGGGGGCGAAAGTAGCCCAGCAGCCGCTTGCCGCGAAGCAGCCGCACCAGCATGGTCCCGTACAGGAGGACCCCGATCACGCCCGTCGCTACGTAGCCGACCGCGAGGAAGGTGACCCCGCTCTCGGCGGCGATGAGCAGGATGACCACGGCCAGCCGAAGACACGGATTGAGCACGTAGCGGCGGAAGAAGACCGCGCGCGGCCGCGCGAACACGCCGAACAGACTCATCGTTAGGTTGTCGACCGCCTGGATTGGGGCCAGCAGGATGAGGATGACGAGGATCGGGACGACGTCCTTCTCCGTGATGACCGACTCGCTGAGCCAGTCCTGCAGGCCGTAGAGGAGTAGCGCGGCCGCGAGGCCCAGCGAGACCACGCTCCCGAGCACCAGTGCGATCGTGCCCGCCAACCGCGGGTAGTCCCGCTGCTCGTCGTAGGTGGCCATGAACTGCTTGTCGACCCGATCCAGGCCGAGCGTGATGATCGACTCGACGTTCATAGCGACCACCAGCGCGTAGGCGAAGGCGCCGTAGTCCGCCTTTGACAAGTAGCGGACGATCAGGACTTGGGTGACGAAGTTCAGCCCGACAAGGAGCACCCGGCCCACCAGGAACAGCGTGGATCCGCGGACCTCCCGCTTGGTGGCCGTCGTGTTGAGTAGGGCCTCGGGTTCTTGGGTCATCCGAGCTGGCGCGGCCGGAGTCGCCCCGCTAGCTCAAGAACGGGCCGCGAAAGGGTGTTCTTGTGCCTGGTCAGCTGGCCCAGGGGAGCCGCGCTGCAAGCCGGCGGTTGCGCGGATAGAGCGAGCGGAACACGAGCTTCTGCAACAGCACGCGGCTGCGGTTTACCCGCGACGTCGAGTAGCGCTCGAAACGGGCGATCGCTGCCTCGAGCTCTGGTCGCGGGGCTACCAGGTTCATGGCGCGAAGCTGATGTAGGTGGAGGGCGTGATAGCCCCAGCTCGCCACGTTGACCACCCGGTGCGGGTAGAGGTCATAGCGCGACCAGTAGCCGGTGTCCCATCGGTTGATGCTCCCGGCGAGCGCACCGACGCCGGCTTCGAACGCTTCGGCCGCGTGGCGATCGTCCAGCGCCGCCGCCACGTCGTAATAGCCCCAGAGAGCGAAGATGGCGCCGTTCAGGACATGGGAGGGGGGGTCGGTCGGATACTCCTCGGGCAGCGGTCCCCCATCGAGAATGGCCTGCACACCGCCTGCCTGGCTCGGTATCGCCATCGGGGCGAGCGCTCTCCGGGCCGCGTCGGCAAAGGGCTCCTCGCGGGTCTCCTGGTAGACCCGGACGAGCAGGCTCGCCGCCTCGCCCTGGGCAATGCCCGAGACCCAGGGCGGCTCGACCCGGAGCGGCTCGGGATAGGGATGGTGGTGTACCCATCCCCCGTCGTGGGGCCCGCCCCGGTGCTGGGTGGCTACGAGGTGACGTCCAAGCTCGGCCGCGGCCGCAAGCCACTCGCTCCGGCCTTCGGCCAGGTAGCGCTCGTAGGCACCCAGGCCCCACTGCGTGAGCGCGACAGCCGGTCGCTCCTCGAGCGGTTGGAGCTCCGCGGGAGGCCAAGCCGACGTCTTCGCCTTCGCCCGGAGATCGATGTAGTAGCCGTGGACCTGCCCCGGTCTGATCGCCGGTCCGACCGGGAGGGAGAAGCTCGAGATGCCGAACTTCTTGCGGCGGCGACGCCGCCTCTTCGGTGGCGAAGTGGCCCACGCCGCGGAGTCACCGGCCCCTCGCGCGCGGTCGGGCATGCACCCGCACGATAGCCCGGTCGTCTTCAACCTCCAACCGGCGCGTACCAGACGCCGTCGGCATCGCGGTAGGAAAAAAGGACCGTCTGCGCTCACTCAAGCAGAGCTCAAACGTGACTTTTTTGTAAAGACGCTCCCGAGTGGGGCGATAGGTAACGACCCATGTGAGCGATGTGACTTCCTTGGCAGGCGCGCTTGGCCAGCCGGGGCGAGGTTCTCGGCAACCAGGCGTCAGGACGACCCTCATCACCGTCCCGACCGTGGCCGGGACGCTGGTCGTCGCTTTTTCCAGGCCGAGCCGGCCGGCGCTGGAGGTCGGCGCGCTCACCATGCTGGTCTTCCTCGCCACGACCTTCCTCGCCACGCGACCGCTCCGGCACAGTGTCTCACTGAGGTTCAGCCGCGCGGCGCTCGCGCTCACCGGATCGGTGACGGGCGCGGCCGCGCTCGCGCTGCTCACCCCGATGCTCGGGTTGCCGGATGTGCACGAGCTCGAGATGCTCGTGATCATCGCGGCGACCACCGTCATCCCGGCCGCGCCATCTGGGACGATGCGAATGCCGGGGGTTTCCAAGCGACGGGCTCGCCGCGTGGCAGTGGTCGGCTCCGACCTGACCGCGTCCAGTCTCGACGCGGAGCTGCGACACGCCAGCGTGACCAGGTTCGAGGTCGTGGGACGCATCGGGCCACCGGAGGACACCACGAGCCCACCTCCGAGCGTGCCCGACCTGGGCCGCCTCGACGGACTTGAGGGAATTCTCGGCGCTCACGAGATCGACCTGCTGCTGATCACCGGGGACGTGCCCGAACTCGCCGTCTTCGAGGAGCTCGCCCGCTCATGCCTGCATCTCCCCGTTCGTGTCTGCCAGCTTGCGGACTTCTACGAGTCCGTATTCGGGCACGTGCCGATCGCGGAGATCAATGCAGCGTGGTTCCAGTACATCATGCACCCCTCGTTCCGGGCCGGGGAGCCGGGCTCGAAGCGGATCCTGGACATCGTCCTGGCGCTGAGCGCAGGACTCTTCTTCCTACCGCTCGTGCCCTTCATCGCGCTGCTCGTCACGAGCGACGGCGGACCGCTTCTGTTCCGGCAGGCTCGCATCGGCCAGCGTGGACGACGGTTCACGATCCTGAAGTTCCGCACGATGCGGCACGACCCGGCCGGCGACGTGGCATGGGCTAGCGAGCGCGATCCGCGGGTCACGCGCGTCGGACGCCTGTTGCGGCTCACCCATTTGGACGAGCTCCCACAGCTCGTGAACGTACTGCGCGGTGACATGAGCATGGTCGGCCCGCGTCCCGAGCAGCCGGCGTTCGTGGACAGGCTCGAGCGTTTCGTGCCGTTCTATCAGCGCCGACACCTCGTAAGGCCCGGGATTACCGGATGGGCCCAGGTGCGCTGTGGGTACGCGGGCTCTGACGTCGGGTCGGTTTGGAAGCTTTGCCACGACCTCTTCTACCTGAAGCACCGCTCACACTCGTTCGACCTGATCATCCTGGTCGAGACATTGCGCATGCTCTTCCGCGACTCGCACCGCCTGACCGAGCCGCGCAGCGTCCCGTTCGTGCTCAGCACCCAGGCGATTGACATGCGGGGAGCGCCGGCCGCGGTCAGCAGCGACCATACGTCGACGGCTCGCGGCTGATTGGCGGAAGAAAGGGCCCGCCCCCGCACGTTTTTAGATCGTGGGCTCGAGCGCCTACAGCGACAACGGCACCGACCCGCGGCGGATGCTTGTCATCGGACTCGACTGCGCTGCGCCCGAGCTCGTCTTCGGTGCCTGGCGTGCGGAGTTGCCAACCCTGAACCGGCTCATGGCGGAGGGTGCGTGGGGCACGCTGGAAAGCACCATCCCCGCAATCACGGTGCCGGCGTGGTCATGCATGATGAGCGGCCTCGATCCGGGCCAGCTCGGCTTCTACGGCTTCCGCAATCGAAGCGACCACTCCTACAACGCGATGACCATCGCGAACGCGCGCGCAATGCGGGCGCCACGCGTGTGGGACATGGTCGGCGACGCGGGAGGGCGAGTGGCCGCCGTTGGAGTGCCCCAGACCTATCCGGTGGCGCCGGTGAACGGACACCTGGTGAGCTGCTTCCTGACCCCTGGCGCGAAGAGCGATTTCACCTATCCGTTAGAGCTCCGAGAGGAGATCGCCGGATGGGTCGACGGTGAGTTCCTGGTAGACGTGCCGAACTTCCGTTCTGACGACAAGGAGCGGATCCTCGGCGACATCTACCGCCTGGCCGAGCAGCACTTCACCGTCTGCGCGCGGCTGCTCGAGCGCGAGACCTACGACTACTTCATGACCGTCGACATGGGCGTCGACCGCATCCATCACGCCTTCTGGCGGTACATGGATCCCGCTCACCCCAAGCACGAGCCGGGGAGCCGGTTCCAGGACACGATCCACGACTACTACGTCTTCATCGACGGAAAGATCGCCGAGTT
>Ga0081538_10000966_pt1 | contig 30669 bp, 28 predicted proteins | sample TabmetS5T2R1_FD_71022 | JGI IMG/M metagenome (GOLD analysis project Ga0081538, IMG submission 71022) | Tabebuia heterophylla rhizosphere microbial communities from the University of Puerto Rico - S5T2R1 | ecosystem: Host-associated > Plants > Roots > Rhizosphere ...
TGGACGGCCCAGTCGGTGCGGGGCACTTCGCCGAACTCCCGCGTGCCGTCCAGCGGGTCGACGATCCACACCCGCTCGGCGGTCAGGCGGGCCGCGTCGGCCCGGCCCTCCTCGGACAGGACGGCGTCGTCCGGGCGAACCTCGGCCAAACGGGCGACCAACAGCTCGTGCGCCCGGGCGTCGCCCTCGCGCCCCAGCGGCTTGCCGGAGATACCCTCTGCGGACAACTTGCCTCGCAGCTCGACCAGCAGCCGGCCGGCGTCGGTGGCAAGGCGGGCGGCGAGGGCGTGGTCATCGGGGGTGGCCTCGGGCATGGTGCTTGCTTACCAGAGTGGAATTGCTTACCGAACAGGTCGGATTTAGCCTGGAGCGCTCATGCCTGACACGTCCTACGAGTTGACGCACCTGGAGATGCTCGAGGCCGAGGCCGTCCACATCGTGCGCGAGGTGGCGGCCGAGTTCGAGCGCCCGGTCCTGCTGTTCTCCGGGGGCAAGGACTCGGCGGTGATGCTGCACGTCGCGGTCAAGGCGTTCGCTCCCGCGAAGCTGCCGTTCCCGGTCATGCACGTGGACACCGGCCACAACTTCCCCGAGGTCATGGACTTCCGGGACCGCCGGGTCGCCGAGCTCTGCCTGCGGCTGGTGGTGGCCAGCGTGCAGGACGCCATCGACTCGGGCCTGGTGGCCGAAGAGACCGGGCCCCGGGCCACCCGCAACCGGCTCCAGACGGTCCCGCTGCTGGCGGCGATCGAGGACAACCGGTTCGACGCCGTGTTCGGCGGCGCCCGCCGCGATGAGGAGAAGGCCCGGGCCAAGGAGCGGGTGTTCTCGTTCCGGGACGACTTCGGCCAGTGGGACCCGAAGAACCAGCGGCCAGAGCTGTGGAACCTCTACAACGGCCGGCACCGCAAGGGCGAGCACATCCGGGTGTTCCCGCTGTCGAACTGGACCGAGCTCGACATCTGGCAGTACATCGCGGCCGAGGGCATCGAGCTGCCGAGGATCTACTTCGCCCACCGCCGGCAGGTGTTCGAGCGGGACGGCATGCTGCTGGCCGACTCGCCATGGGTCACCCGGCTGGAGGGCGAGGAGTTGGTCGAGCGCACGGTGCGGTTCCGCACCGTCGGCGACGCCACCTGCACCGGCGCCGTCGAGTCGGCGGCGGCCGACGTGACCACCATCATCGAGGAGACGGCGGTCACCCGCATCACGGAGCGGGGCGCCACCCGGGCCGACGACCGCATCAGCGAGGCCGGCATGGAAGACCGCAAGCGCGAGGGCTACTTCTAGATGGAGCTGCTCAGGTTCGCCACGGCCGGATCGGTCGACGACGGCAAGTCGACGCTCATCGGCCGCCTGCTCTACGACTCCAAGGCCCTGATGGCCGACCAGCTCGACGACGCCGAGATCGACCTCTCGCGGCTCACCGACGGCCTGCGCGCAGAGCGCGAGCAGGGCATCACGATCGACGTCGCCTACCGCTTCTTCGCCACCCCGCGGCGCTCGTTCATCATCGCCGACACCCCCGGCCACGTCAGCTACACGCGCAACATGGTCACCGGCGCGTCGACCGCCGAGGTCGCGGTGGTGCTCATCGACGCCCGCAACGGCGTCGTCGAGCAGTCACGCCGCCACGCGTACCTGTCGGCGCTGCTCGGGATCAGGCACCTCGTCGCGGTGGTCAACAAGATGGACCTCGTGGACTGGGATGAGGACCGCTTCCGCGCGATCGAGGCCGACTTCGCGGACGTGCTCGAGCGCCTCGGCGTCCCCGACGGCGGCGCCATCCCGGTCTCGGCGCTGCACGGCGACTTCGTGGTCGAGCCGTCGGACCGTGCGCCCTGGTACGACGGCCCCGCGCTGCTGGAGCGCCTGGAGACGCTCGAGGTGGCGGGCGACCGCAACCTGGTCGACGGCCGGATGCCGGTCCAGTGGGTGGTGCGCGCGCCCGACTACCGCGGTTATGCCGGCCAGGTGGCGAGCGGGGTGCTGCGGCCCGGCGACGAGGTCGTCGTGCTCCCGGCCGGCGAGCGCACGCGGATCGACCGGATCGAGACCTTCGACGGGCCGCTCGACGCCGCGTTCCCGCCGCTCTCCGTCACCGTGCTGCTCGCCGACGACGTCGATGCCGGCCGTGGCAGCGTCATCAGCGCCGTCGACGACCCGCCGCCCGCGGCCCGCCGGCTCGACGCGCGGGTGTGCTGGATGGCCGACGCCCCCGCACGGCCGGGCGGGCGCTACGTCCTCAAGCACACGACGCGGCGGGTGCGGGCGCGGATCGAGTCCCTGAACTCGCGGCTCGACGTCGACCGCCTCGAGGACGTCCCCGGTCCGGCGGAGCTCGCGCTCAACGACATCGGGCGCGTGCACCTCGACCTCGCGGCGCCGGTGATGGCCGAGCCGTACGCGCGCAACCGGGTGACCGGCGCGTTCATCCTCGTCGACGAGACGACCAACGCGACGGTGGCGGCGGGCATGGTGCAGGCGGCGTACGAGGACCCCGGCCCGCCCGGCGGCCCCCACAGCCCGGACGTCATCTGGCACGAGCCCGCGCTGCCGCGCCGCGAGCGGTGGGCGATCCTCGGGCTGCGCGGCGCGACCGTCTGGCTCACCGGGCTGCCGGCGTCGGGCAAGTCGACGATCGCCGAGGAGCTCGAGCGCGCGCTGGTGGCCAGCGGGCGCCCGGCGTACCTGCTCGACGGCGAGAACGTGCGCCACGGGCTGTCCGGCGACCTCGGCTTCAGCGCCGCCGACCGCCACGAGCACGCCCGCCGGGTGGCGAGCGTGGCGCGCATGCTGGCCGACGCCGGCCTCGTCACCGTCGTCGCCCTCGTCTCCCCCGCCGCCGCTGACCGCGAGTGGGCCCGGCAGCTGCACGAGGAGGCCGGGCTGAACTTCGTCGAGGCGTGGGTCGACACGCCGCTCGAGGAGTGCGAGCGGCGCGACCCGCACGGTCTCTACGCCCGCGCCCGGGCGGGGACGCTGGCCGGGTTCACGGGGGTCGACGCGCCCTACGAGCAGCCCGAGGCGCCCGACGTGCGGTTGCGCGGCGCGGACGAGCCGGTGTCGCGGTCGGTCGAGCGGCTGCTTGCCGCGCTAGGACGAATTTCGGCTGGGTAAGGAACTGGACCCGCCGGGGCGGTCGACTCGGGGCGGTTTCCGCCGGACCGTCCTGGATAGGGGTCGTAGAGCGACACCTAGGCAGGACAGTCGTCGGTAGCTCACCTCGCGGGTGGCACACCGCACCCCTACCCAGCCGCCCGTCGCCCCAGCAGCCGCGCCGCCACGAGCTCGGCCTCGTCCTTCCGCGCCGGCGCGATGCGGACCGCGAAGCGCAGCGGCGAGAGGCGCCCACGGGCGAGCAGCGCGACGGCGAGCGTCGGCCCGGGATCCGGCGCCGAGTCCTGCGGCGCCGGGCGGAGCAGGCGCAGGCGGGCGGGCGGCGGGTCGAGCGGCACGATCACGTAGCCGGAGTCCTCGCTCGACACGTGCAGCCAGCCGACGTCGCCGAGCCGGCGCTCGCCGGCACCGAGCGGCTCGCGGCGGCCCCCGGCGAGGACGGCAACGACCGACGCGGAGGCGCCGGTCGACGGGAAGAGGACGTCGACGCTCCAGCGCCCGCGCCGCTCGTCTTGCTCGCGCGGCTCGACCGTCCAGCGCGTCTCGACCCACTCGGCGCGGAACACGTGCCGCGTCGTGATGGTCAGCGCCCGGTCGCGCGTCACGGCCTCGGCCTCGAGCGCCTCGAACGGCCCCGCGTACGGCCGCCGCGGGTACGCCTCCGGCCTCGCCACCGCGCCGCGCGGCGCGCGCAGGAGCCGCAGCGGGGGGTGCCGGAGGTCGGCCCGCGGCCGACCGCGCTGGCTCACCACCCGGCGGCCGGTCCCGACCTGCCGCGCCACGACCCCGAAGGCCGCCGGCGGCCGCCCGCCGATCGAGGCCGCCACCCGCATCTCGCCGTCGAACAGCCGCGCCAGCTCGGCGCCGCCGTAGGGCAGCCGCTCGTAGTCGACGACCGTGACCGCCGTGCTGTAGCGCGGCGTGGTCACCGCGAGCCGGCCGACGTCGGGGTCGTAGGCGTACAGGGGCGGCGGCGCCTCGGAGCCCACGCCGTCGAGCCCGAGCGACGCCGCCCGCGCCGCGTTGGCCTGCATCCGCGCGGCGGACAGCCGCGCATCGCCGACCCCGCCCGGCGTCTGCACCACGCCGAAGAGCACGGCGGGCGGCAGCTCGCTCCCGCCCCGCGACCAGCGGTCGAAGAGCTCGAGGCCGCGGTCGAACAGGAACCGGGCCCAGCGCCCGTGCGCGGGCGACGGCTGCAGCGAGGGCGCCACCGCGATGCCGAGGAGCGCGGCCTGCGCCAGCCCCAGCTTCTTCGCCTGGTGCCAGCGCCGGAAGCTCGCGCCCGTGTCCCAGTTCAGGTAGCCGGCGTGCGTCCAGTAGCCGCACAGCACGCGCTCCACCCACGCGAGCATCGACGCGCGGCGGCGCGGGTCGAGCGGGTCCATGCCCGCCTGCAGGGCCTGCTCGTAGAACTGCAGCGCGCCGCACACCGTCGTCGCGTACTCCGGGTTGTCGAGGTTCGCGCGCGCGGTGGCACGGTCTCGCGGCACGTAGTGGAACCGGTAACCGGGCCCGGTGAACGGGATCCGGAACGGCGGGACGGCGCGCGTGAGCGCGTCGGCGAAGCGCGCGAGCTGGAGGCGCACGTCGTGGTGCAGCAGCCGCGTCTCGCCCGCCACGAGCGCCGCCCAGGCATGGATCTCGACCGGCCAGTTGATCTGGTTGAGCCGCAGGACGGGATAGGCGTAGAACGGGCTCGTGGCGCAGCGCCGGATCGCGTCGGCGATCGCGTCGGCCGTCGCGCCGTCGAGACCGAGCGGCCCGCGGGCCAGCCACGCCTGGGCGAGCCCGCGCACGACCGCCGTGTCGATCGCCACGTGCTGCTCCTCATGCGAGTCCATCGTCGCGCCCCAGCCCCAGTCGTGCGTCTGGTCCCGGGCGCCGCCGGGCGGCGGCGGCCCGGTCCCGGCCGCCCGCCACGGCGGGACCTGGCACAGGCGCCAGGCCAGCGCCCGCGCCCGCTCGTCCTGCCGCGACGGGCCGTCATGCCCCGCGGCCGCCGCGGCGGCGTGCGTGAAGAGCAGGCTCGCGTTGAGGGTCGTCTCGCCGCGGCCGCCGCTGCGGTAGTGCAGGAGCTGGCGGTCCCACAGCCCGTCGAGCAGCGGCTGCCAGCGGTCGGCGTACGCCCAGTACGGGCCCGGCGCCTGCGCCGCCGCGAGCTCGACGCCGCCGAGCAGCCACGCGCCCGCCACCGCGCCGCCGATGCGGCCGAGCGCGGCGCGGCGGGTGAGGCCGTCAGGCGGCAAGCTCGCCGGGCAGGCCGAAGGCGGCGAACGCGTCCGGCGTCACGAAGCCGGTGATGTCGACGACCTCCCGCCCGCGCAGCGCGAGCACCTGGATCGCCTGGGCGCGGAACGCGCCCTCCTGCCAGCGGTAGGTCGCGAAGCCGAGCTGGCCGCTGGCGCGGATCGGGACCAGGCGCACGCGCCGGTCGCCGGCCTCGAAGCGCTCGCCCGTCCAGCGCTGGGCGAACGCGAACTCGCGCAGGAAGGTCTCGACGCCGTCGCGACCCGCGAACCAGGTCGCCATCGGCGGCATGGCGATCACCGCGTCCTCGGCGAGCATCGAGACGAGCCCGTCGACGTCGCCGCGCTCCCACGCGTCGGTGTAGCGCTCGACGAGCTCGCGCACCTCGTCGTCGCCGAGCGCCCGCAGCGCCTCCTGCTGGCTCACCTCCGGCACGCGCTCGTCGACGGCGGCGCGGGCCCGCTGGAGCGCGCTGTTGACCGAGGCGACCGTGGTCTCGAGCGCCTCCGCCACCTCGGCGGCGGAGAAGCCCAGCACCTCGCGCATGATCAGCACCGCGCGCTGGCGCGCCGGCAGGTGCTGGAGCGCGGCCACGAACGCCAGCTCGACGCTCTCGCGCTGCTCGAACGTCGCCTCGGGGTCGTCGGGATAGGGCTCGATCCACACCGACTCCACCAGCGGGCGGCCCGGGCCCTCGTGGGGGTCGGCCGCCGGGCCGTAGTCGAGCGGCAGCACACGGTGGCGCGACCGGCGCTTGGACACGTTCAGGCACGTGTTGGTGGCGATCGTGTAGAGCCAGGAGCGCAGCGAGCTGCGGCCCTCGAAGCGCCCGAGGGCGCGCCATGCCCGCAGCAGCGCCTCCTGGAGGGCGTCCTCGGCGTCGTGCAGGGAGCCGAGCATCCGGTAGCAGTGCGCGTGCAGCTGGCGCTCGAGCGGCTCGACGAGCCGGCTGAACGCGTTCTCGTCGCCGTCCCGGGCGGCGTCGAGCAGCGCACGCTCGTCGGAGGCGATCATGGGGCGCAGGTTATTGTCCAGGCGCATGGGAGTCGCGAGATTCGCGCACCGCACGCGCAGCCTCAGCGGCGAGCTGACCACGATCCTCGCCGGCAGCCCGCCCGGCGTGCTGTCGCTCGCGGGCGGGTTCCCGAACCCGGCCACGTTTCCGGCGAGCGACCTCGAGGACCTCGTCACCGGGCTCGTGCGCGACGACGCCGCGGTGGCGCTCCAGTACGCGCCGGTGGCGGGGATCGCGAGCGTGCGCGAGTACCTCGCCGACCGGCTCGAGCAGACCCAGGGCGTGCGCCCCGAGCCCGACGAGCTGATGGTCACCAGCGGCGGCATGGAGTGCATCGCGCTCGCCTGCCAGAGCCTGATCGACCCGGGCGACGACGTGGCCGTCGAGGCGCCGACCTACCTCGGCGCGCTGATGGCCTTCGAGCGTTACGAGGCGCAGGTCCACGGCGTCGCCATGGACGCCGACGGCCTCGTCGTCGAGGCGCTCGAGGAGCAGCTCGCGGCCGGTCTGGAGCCCAAGCTGCTCTACGTGATCCCCGAGTACCAGAACCCGACCGGCCGCACGATGACGCTCGAGCGGCGCGAGCGGCTGGTCGAGCTGTGCCGCCGCCACGGCGTGCTGATCTTCGAGGACGTCGCCTACCGGGAGATCGCGTTCGCCGACCCTCCCCCGCCCTCGCTGTGGTCGCTCGGTCCCGACGTCGTGGTCCAGGCCGGCACGTTCTCGAAGCTGTTCGCGCCCGGCGTGCGGCTCGGCTGGGCGGCCGGGCCGGCCGACGTCATCGCCGAGCTCGCCGCCGCCAAGCAGACGACCGACCAGTGCTCGGGCGCGCTCGGCCAGCGACTGGTCGAGGAGTACGGCCGCGCCGGCCACTTCGAGCGCCGCCTGCCGGCCGCGCGCGAGCTGTACGCGTCCCACTGGCGGGCGGTCCGGCGCGCGTTCGACGAGCACATGCCGGACGGCTGCTCGTGGAGCGAGCCGTCCGGCGGCTTCTTCACCTGGCTGCGCCTGCCCGACGGGCTCGACGCGCTCGAGCTCCGCCCGGCGGCGATCGACGCCGGCGTGTCCTACGTCCCGGGCAGCGCCTTCTACCCCGGCGACGGCGGTCGCGACGAGATCCGGCTCGCCTTCAGCTACCTCGCCGAGGACGACCTCGGCGAGGCAGTGAGACGGCTGGCGAGCGTGATCGCCTAGACCAGGACCTTGTCCTCCTCGCGCTTCTCGTCGACGCTCTCGACGAGGTGCCCCTCGAGCGAGACGTTGGGCAGCAGCTTGTCGAGCCAGCGCGGCAGCCACCAGGCGCGGTCGCCGAGCAGCGTCACCACCGCGGGCGCGATCAGCAGCCGCACGATCAGCACGTCGATCAGGATCGCCAGGCCGAGGCCGACCCCGAACATCTTGCTGATGATGTCGTTGGTCGTGACGAACGCGAGGAACACGGCCGACATGATCAGCGCGGCGAAGAGGATCACCTTGCCGATCCGGGCCATGCCGTGGATCACGCTCTCCCGCGGGCGGTCGCCCTCGTTGTACGCCTCGTGCACGCGCGAGAGCAGGAAGACGTTGTAGTCCATGCTCAAGCCGAACAAGATCGCGAACATCATCACGGGGATGAACGAGACGACCGGGACGCCGCTGTCGGCGCCGATCAGGCTCGCGCCGATGCCCTCCTGGAACACCGCGGTCACGACGCCGTAGGACGCGCCGATCGACAGCAGGTTGAACACGGCGGAGACGAGCGGGATCCAGAGCGACCGGAACGCCGCGATCAGCAGCAGCACCGACAGGCCGATGACGACGCCGATGAAGAGCGGCAGGCGCGCGGAGACCTTGTCCGAGAAGTCCTCGAAGCCGGCCGTGTTGCCGCCGACGTAGACCTTCAGCGGCGTGCCCGCCGTGGCCTCGGGGATCACGTCGTCGCGCAGCCGCTCGAGCAGGTCGCTCGTCCGCTTGTCCTGCGGCGCGGTGTCCGGGATCGCGAAGATCGTCGCCATCTCGCCGTCCTCGCTGACCTGCGGCGGGGCGACGCTGACCATGCCCGGGGTGTCCTCGACCGCCGACTGGAGCTCCTGCAGCTCCTGCTCGTTCTCCGGCGCGTCCTTCGGGATGTCGACGGCGAGCAGGAACGGGCCGTTGGAGCCGGGGCCGAACGCCTCGCTCTGGAGGTCGTAGGCGACCCGCTGCGTGCGGTCCTCGGGCTGGTTGCCGTCGTCCGGCTGGCCGAGGCGCATGTTGGTGACCGGGAAGGCGAAGATCAGGAGGATGACCACGCCGGCGCCGATCGACAGCCACGGACGCGAGGTCACGGTCTCGCCCCAGCGCTCGAAGCGGCGCGACGGCAGCACGTGCTCGGGCTTCTTCGGCGCGATCCACTTGCCGAGCGCGCCGATCATGATCGGCAGGATGGTCAGCGCCGACACGACGACCGCGCCGACGCCGATCGCCGATGCCAGTCCGAGCTTGCCGATGAACGGGATCCCGATCACGAGCAGGCCCGCAATCGCGACCATCACGATCAGGCCGGCCGCGACGACCGACGCTCCGGCGGTCCCCGCCGCCTTCGCGGACGCGTCGCGGGTGCTGTTGCCGAGCGCGGCCTGCTCGCGGTAGCGGCCGATGATGAGCAGCGAGTAGTCGATGCCGGCGCCGAGGCCGAGCATGACCGCGATCACGCTGGCGAACTCGGGCAGGCCGAGCGGCTCGGTCAGCGCGGCGAGCAGCATCTGCCCGACCACGACGCCGATCAGGGCGCCGATCAGCGTCGCGGCCATGGCGGCCAGGGAGCGGAAGAGCACGGTGAGCAGGATCAGCGCGATGGCGACGCCCACGAGCTCGCCGACCGGCGCCTCCTGCTCGGAGGCGAGGTCGATGAGGATGCCGCGCGCGGAGACGTCGACGCCGCCGTCCTCGGCCGTCCGCGCCGCGTCGAGCAGCGCCTCGCCGTCCTCCTTCTCGAGGTCGCCGGGCTCGATGTCGTAGCGCACGTCGGCGGCCGCGATCCGGCCGTCCTCGGAGATCGCGCCGCCCTCGGCGAACGGGTCGGCGACCTGCGCGACGCCGTTGAGCCCGCGGATGTCCTCGAGCGCGCCCTCGACCGCGGCGCGGTGCTCGGGATCGGTGAGCGCGCCGTCCTCGACGCTGAACACGATCGTCGAGTCGGCGCCCGCGAAGGCCGGGCTGTGCGCCCGGAACAGGTCCAGGGCCTCCTGGGACTCGGTCCCTGGGATCTCGAAGTCGTCGGCCGCCTCGCCGCCTGCACCGGCGGCTGCGCCGATCAGGAAGAGGACGACGATTGCGGCGAGAAGGCTGCGCTTCCAGTGGTGCGTCAGCGTGCGCGCCAGGCTGGCGAGAAGGTGCGACATGAAGCTCCGGGGGTCCGTAGGGAGGGGGAGGCGCCGCGCAACGTAGCAAGCAGCGCGGCAGCAGCCAGTACGGCAGGCACCACTACGTACGGACCCGAGAAGCCGAGCACGAGGGTCACCGCGACGAAGGCGACGGCCGCGGAAGCGCGGGCGGCGCCGGTCAGCAGCCGGATGCCGGCCGCGGTGGCGAGCACGTAGACCGCGACGAACGACGCGCTCGTGGCGCGGACCAGGCCCTCGAGGCTCAGCAGCTCGATCCCCAGCGGCACGAGCAGCGCGCCGCCGACCATGCCGATGAGCGCGAGCGCGCGGCCCGGGCGGGCGAGCGCGGAGTTCGGCGCGAGCGCGCCGGCGAGCTTGGTCGCGGCCGCGAAGTAGGCGTTCATGGCGCCCATCGTGAGCAGGACCGCGAGCGCCGCCGTGACGGTGCGGCCGGGCGCGCCGAGGCCGGCCGCCATCAGGTCCGCCAGTGGGACGTCCGAGGGCGCCGACGTGCCGAGCACGCCGACGGTCGCGACCGCGAGGCCGAGGTAGAGCACGACGACGACGCCCAGCGCGGCGAAGATGGCGCGCGGGAGCTGGCGCGCCGGGTCGCGCAGCTCGCCGGCCAGGTGCGAGACCGCCTCCCAGCCGATGAACGACAGCATGAGCAGGCTCGCGGCGGTGCCGATGGCCGCCCAGCCGTGCGGAGCGAACGGCGTCCAGTTCTCACCCTGCGTCTCGGGCAGCGCGGTCACGATCGCGACGAGCAGGAGGGCGGCCAGCAGCCCGGCGAGCCCGAGCTGGAGCCGCGCCGTCGCCTTCAGCCCGACGGCGTTCATGGCGACGACCGCGGCCATCATCCCCGCGGCGCCGGCGACGGCGCCCTCGCGGCCGGCGTCGAGCAGCTCGGCCACGTAGAAGCCGCCGATGAGGGCGACCGACGGACCGCCGATGATCACGCCGGCCAGGAACCACCAGCCCGTCACCGTGCCCGCGCGCCACCCGAACGCGGCGCGCGCGTAGGCGGCGGTGCCGCCGGCCTCGGGGTAGCGGACGCCGAGCGCGGCGAACGTGACGGCGAGCGGAGCGGAGATCGCCAGCAGCCCGACCCACGCGAGCACGGAGGCCGGTCCGGCGGCCTCGGCGGCGAGCGCGGGGAGCAGCAGGACGCCCGGGCCGAGGACGGCGCCGACGTAGAGGGCGGCGGCTGAGCGGGTGGAGAGCATGCAAGCAGTGTCCCGCGGAACCGGGGGCGTTTGGTGCCCACTTGGACCCCACAGAAGCCTCGCTGCGCAATGATCTGCTCCCACGACTAACATGAGGAGACGATCATGCCCCTGGACCTGATGGACCGCAGGATGCTCGAGATCCTCCAGCGCGAGGGGCGGATCTCCAACGCCGCGCTGGCCGAGCGGCTGCACCTCTCCCCCTCGCCGAGCCTGCGCCGGCTGCGCTCGCTCGAGGACGAGGGCGTGATCACGGGCTATCGCGCAGTGCTCGACCGCGCGAAGCTCGGGCTCGGGCTGACCGTGTTCGTCGAGCTCAAGGCCGAGGGGCACTCCGACCGCACCGCGGCCGCGATCGCGCGCGAGCTCGAGGCGACGCCGGAGGTGATCTCCGCCCACATCGTGTCCGGGTCGGCGGACTTCATGCTCGAGGTGGCGATCGCCGACCTGGCCGCCTACGAGCGGCTCATGTTCGGCACCCTCCTGACGCTGCCCCACGTGGTCGACATCCGGTCGAACTTCGCGCTGCGGACGATCAAGACCGAAGGCCCGCTGCCGCTCTCGATCTAGCCGCCGCAGGCTCGCGGCGTGGTGACCTCGTTGTTCTGCGTCGGGTCGGTGCGCCCGGCGATCTTGCAGAACGCGTAGCGGCCGGTCTCGAAGTCGATCATCGCCCGGTAGGGGTGGCCGAGCGTGCCGCCGACGCTCTCGTCCGTGCGCTCGAACTCGCCGGTGACGGCGACGCACGCGTAGCGGCCACGGCGCTCCGAGAGCTGCTCGGCAGGGTCGGTTCCGCCGACCGTGCGCGGGAACCGCTCGCAGTCGACGCGCCGGATGCGCCCGCTGAGCGTGCCGGACTGCACGCGGGAGCGGGCGTCGGCGGCGATGGCGGCGACGAGGTCGGCCCTCGCCGCCGCCCTGGATTCGAGCCGCGCCTGCTCGGAGCCCTGCCCCGCCGTCGAGCGGGCGCGGCCGGAGACGGGGCGCTGCTGGGCTTCGAGCTCGCGGATCCTCGCCTCATGTGCCGCCGCCCGGCTCTGGTCCTCGGCCGCGGCGCGCTCCTGCCGGGAGTCGCTGATGGAGGGGATCAGCGCAACCGTCCCGCCGACGGCGAGCAGGAGTGCGACCAACGTGCCGATCCGCCCCGACCGGCCCAGCCGGCGCCATAGCCAGCCAGGCAGCTCTGCGAACCCGGGGAGCGGTTCGTAGCGATCGGGAGGGGGAGCGGATCCGGAGACGTAGGCCAGTATGGCGAGCGGCCGAGCGCAAGCACAAGCACCGATCGATGCACGTGAGCGTAAGCTGCCCTTAACGATGCTCGACGTCCGCAGACTGCGGCTCCTGAGCGAGCTCTCGCGACGCGGCACGATCGCCGAGGTCGCGCGCGCCATCGGCTACACGCCCTCCGCCGTCTCGCAGTCGCTGGCGCAGCTCGAGCGCGAGCTCGGCGTGACGCTGCTCGAGCGCGACGGCCGTCGCGTGCGGCTCACGCCGGCCGCCGACGGGCTCGTGGCCCGCACGGACCGCGTGCTCGAGGAGCTCGACGCCGCGGCCGCCGAGCTCGCCGCCGAGCACGGCGCGGTGCGCGGCAGCGTCGTGCTCGGCGCCTTCCCGAGCGCCGCCGCGTTCCTCGCCGTGCCCGCCGTGCGCGATCTCCAGGCCGGGCACGCCGAGCTCGAGTGCCTGGTCCGCGAGCACGAGCCCGAGGACGGGATCCCGCTGCTGCGGTCCGGCGCGCTCGACGTGCTCATCTCCGAGCGCTACGACGACGTCACCCCCGCTCCGGCCGGCGGGCTCGAGGAGCGGGCGCTGCTCAGCGAGCCGCTCGTCCTCCTGCTGCCGACCGACCACCCGGGCGGCGACGAGGTCGAGCTGGCGGCGCTGGCCGGCGCTGCGTGGATCGGCGGCCTGCCCGGCACGCAGTACGCCGTCGCCCTGGAGCGGGCGTGCCGGGCGGCGGGGTTCGAGCCGCGCTTCGCCCACACCGCCGACGAGGCCTCGGTCCACCACGCGCTCGTGGCGGCCGGCCTCGGCGTGGCCCTCGTGCCGGCGCTGGCGTGCACCGGAGCTCCGGGCGTCCGTTACGCGCGCGCGAGCCCGCCGCCGCCGAGGCGGCACGTCTCCGCGCTCGTGCGCCGCGGCGCCGACCGGCGGCCGGCCGTCGCCGCCGCGCTCGACGCGCTGGCCCGCACGGCGGCTCAGGCCTCCCCCATCGCGTAGTGCAGGGGCAGGAAAGACCGGGCCGCCGAACCGTCCCGCCGGCGGGACGAGCTCGGACGTGAGCGTCTGGCCCTTGCGCGGGTGGCTCGACTTCCGGTTGGATCGCCTGAGCACCCGACGCTGGGAACGGAGAGCGCCATGGATCTCGGTGGATTGGAAGTCCTCGATGTCGCGATCGGCCTCGTTGTCCTGTTCTTCCTGCTCAGCACCGCGCTGTCCTCGATCAACGAGGCGATCTCGAACGTGCTCGGCTGGCGCGCCAAGACGCTCGAGGACGCGCTCCGCAACCTCGTCGGCGACGAGAAGGCCAAGGAGGGCCTGAGGTCCTGGCTCGGGCGCGTCGAGCCGCCGCAGGACTCGCCGGCCGACGTCGCCGGCGGGCACGTCATCACCACGTTGTGGGGTCACTGGCGCATGAAGGCGCTCGTTCGTGACCCGGACTCGAAGGCGCGCCGGCGCGCGCGGCCGTCGTACATGCCGCCGCGGGCGTTCTCGCTCGCGCTGGCCGAGACGCTCGCCGCGGGACCGACCGGCGACGTCGACGAGTCCCTCTGGGGGAAGACCGACGACCAGATCCTCGCCGGCGTCCGCAAGGCCGCCGCAGAGCTGCCGGAGGGGCAGCTCAAGGACGTCGTGACCAAGGCGGCGGTCAACGCCCATTCGACGCTCGAGGGCTTCCGCGCCCAGGTCGAGCACCTCTTCGACGACTCGATGGAGCGCGCATCCGGCTGGTACAAGCGCAAGGTCCAGCTCGTCCTCGCGATCCTGGCCACGCTCGTCGTGATCGGGCTCAACGTCGACACCGTGCACGTCGCGACCTCGCTCTGGAACGACGCGGCGCTGCGCCAGGCGGTCGCCGTGCGCGCGTCGGAGACCGGCACGCCGGACGACGCCGCCGCCGCGATCGAGGACGTCGAGGCGCTCACCCTGCCCGTCGGCTGGGGCGGAAACGCGCCCGACAACGTCCTCGCGGCGATCCCCGGATGGCTGATCGCGATCGCGGCGCTCAACCTGGGGGCGCCGTTCTGGTTCGACCTGCTCAGCCGGCTGGCACGGCTGCGCGGCAGCGGCCTGCAGGAGCGCCCGCGGGCGCTCAGCGACACCACGGCGACCGAGCGTCCCGAGCGCAGGCCGATCGTGGTCGCCGCCGAGTCGGCGGCGGCGCCCGAAGCGCCGCCGCCCGAAGCGGCCTAGCCCATGTACCTGCCCTCGCGGAACAGCGCGCCCTCGGCCTTGCGGCGGGTCACGAGGCCGGGGAGCGTCCGCCCGCTCGCCTTCGTCCAGCGGTTGAGCTGCGCCGGGACGCTGTCGTAGTCGCCCTGGTTGAGCAGCTTGAGCAGCGTCGAGTCGCCGAACGCGCCGTTGCCGACGTTGTACGCGAAGCTGATCAGGGCGTCGGCCTGGAACTGCGTCAGCTTCACCCTGACGCCGCTCGAGATCGCGGTCGCGGCGGAGTTCGCATCCTGGACCAGCAGCTCGAGCGCGCGCTCGCGGGAGATGCCGCGCTTGAACTCCGCGGGCTCGCTGCCGTTGATCGGCCCGTGGTGCACGAGGTGCCCGTAGCCGATCGTGGCATGGCCCACGGGGTCGTTGTACATCTCGCCGCGGAAGCCCTCGAAGTGGCCGATGAAGGCGGCGCCCTTCGGGCTCAGCCGCAGCTTGCCGGCCCCGCCTCCGCCCGCCGACGCCTGCGCGCGGACGCCGAGCGCGGCCCACGTCGCGGGGCCGACGACGCCGTCGGCGGCCAGGCCCTTGGCGGCCTGGAACGCCTTCACCGCGCGCTTGGTCGACGGCCCGAAGTCACCGTCGACCGCGGTCGCGTGGCCGGCCTTGCCCAGCGCGCGCTGCAACCGCCGCACCGCCTTGCCGCTCGCACCTTCCTTGAGTACGTCCATCACTCTCGCTCCTCACGACCCGTCGTCGTCGTCCTCGGCCGGGATCGGCGCCGAGTCCTCGTCCCCCGGCTCGTCGTCGTCCTCGTCGAAGAACCCGGGCTCCGGCTCATAGTCCGGATGCTGCTCGATCGGAAGTTCCTTCTCGCTCATGGGCCCGCTCCGTCCGTCGTGACCTTCTTGATGATCTGGTAGCGCTTGCGGCGGCGCTCGCTCTTCCAGCCCTCGGCCTTGCCCCGCCGCCACAGGTCCTTGCGGCGGGCGATCAGCCAGCCCATGTGCTGGATCGCGGTCTCGCGGTCCTCGGCCTCGACCTTCTCGAAGCTGCCGGCCTTCTTGGCCTTGCGGCGCGCGCCGAACAGCGCCGCCATCGCCTCGCGCTCCTCGTCGCGCAGAACGCGCCACGGGTGCTTGTCCTCGATGATCGACCAGCCGACGTCGCCGAACCGGCCGTGGCCGGAATGGCCCCAGGCGCGGTAGAGGCGGTTGACGGCCTTCTCGGTGATCGGGCCGAAGTCGCCGTCCGGCTTGACGTCGTCGAAGCCGTGCCGGGCGAGCCACTTCTGCAGCCGCATCACGGCGTCGCCCTGGTCGCCCGGCTTGAGCGTCGGGTGCTCGTCGATCTCGAGCGCGTTCGGGTCGGCCTTGCCGCCGCCGCGGTAGGTGACGTGCCAGCTCTCCGACGGCGCCTCGCCCCAGCGCCAGCCGTACGGCGCGCCGAGCCCGTCCACCACCTTGCGCATCGACGGCGGATGGGCGAGGTCGACGGCGTTGCCCCAGCCGTGGTTGCTCGTCCCCGGCCGCGCGGCGAGGTTGCCGCCCTGCTGGAAGAGGGTCCAGAAGTGCTGCTGGTCCGCGAACGTGCGGTACGAGGACCGGGGCCCGAGCGGCGAGATCCAGATGCCCAGCTTCCTCCCGCCCTCGGCCCGCAGCGCGAGCCAGTTCGCGGCCGCCTCCCTCGAGAGCCGCCCTCCGGGGATGGCGGCGAGGTCCGAGTCCGCGAAACGTCCGTTGTCCGGCATGCAAGCCTCCTGCGTCGTTCGGCCGGGCGCGCTTCTGGTCGCCGCGCGGCCAGGCTGGGCCTAGACCTACCAGATCCCACCGGTCAGAGCCAAGCCTGGTATTTCAGGGCCGCTGACTAGAGATCCTCGGCCGGCGCGAGGAGCAGCGCCAGCGCGGCGGCCCGCAGGTCGGGGTTGCCCTCGGTCAGGTCCCGCCGCGTGACGGCGTGCACGCGGTCGGCCTCGACGCCGAGGTCCTCGAGCGGTACGCCGACCCTGGCCCCGATCCGCGTCACGCGGCGCAGGGCGACGCGGAAGCTCGTGCCCGCCGGCAGCGGCCGCAGCGTGTCGCCGAGCCACAGCCGCAGGAGGTCGTGCGTCCACACGTTGGCGCCGCCGGCCCCCGTGTGGGACGCCGTGCCGAGCACGCGGCCCAGCCCGTTGTCCTGGAACCCGGCGGCGAAGATGTCCGCCGCCGAGTAGCAGAGCGCGTCGGTGATCAGCACCTTCGGGCCCGGGTAGCGGGGCAGGCCGTCGGCGAGCTCGGCCGGATCGCTGAGCGGCAGCGGCTGCGAGTACGCCTCACCGGTCTCCACCGCGGCCCGGATGCTCGGCGCCCACGGCCGGAACCCCGGGTTGCTGTCGCACAGGTCGAGCGCCAGCGCTGTCGTGCTCAGCGAGAACCGGGCGGGCTCGACGTCGTCCTCGCTCAGCAGCTGCAGCGCGCCCTCGGCGGCCGGGATATGGCCGCCGGGGTTGGCGCGGATGTCGACGACCAGCCCGTCCTTCGGCAGCGCCTGCAGCTCCTCGGCGAGCATCTCCAGGAACGCCCGCGCGCCGGCCACGTTGAAGCTGAACAGCCGCAGGTAGCCGTAGCGGGCGCCGCCGGCCTCGAGCACGTCGGTGTACATGAGCGAGGCGAGCTCCTGCGCGCCGGCCGCCCGCGCCGGCCCGGGCGCGAAGAGGCGGCGCTTGATCTGGCGCGTGGCCTCGTTGCCGGCGTCGATGCCGAGCACGGCGCTGATCGTGCTCACCGGGTCCTGCGCGCGGCCGGCGGCCGACGAGGTCGGCGCGACGCGCCACGGCAGGCGCACCTCGCCGCCGCCCGCCAGGGCGAGGATGACCCAGTGCTCGTCGGGCGGCGGCGACGTGCGCAGGGGCCGGAAGGTGAGCGCCTCGAGCCCGCGCGCGATCCGCGCGGCCGCGTTCGAGCCGGCCTGGCGCTCGGCGTTGAGCTCGACGGCGCGGTCGATCGGGATCCCGTTCCAGGCGACGACCTCCGCTCCCGGCTCGAGCCCGGCCACGGCCACGGCCGGATCGACCTTGGTGACGAGGTGCAGCGGCGCGCCGGCCTCGTCGTGGCAGCGCTCGACCATCACGCCGAGGGTGGCCACATGGCCGCGGTAGGGGTGCGGCAGGTGATAGACGGTGTGCAGGTCGCGCAGGCTGCGGAAGACCGCGGCGAGCTCGACGTGGAACTGCGCGTCGCTGAGCCCTGGGATCCGCCGCTGGAGCAGACGCAGCCGCTGCACCGGGTCGATGCCGTGCATCGCGCGCTTGAGCCGCAGGTGCACGTAGATGCCCTCGAGCAGCGCGATCGCCTGTTCGACGAGCTCGTAGCGCTGCTCGGCCTCGAGCGGCTCGACGGAGTCGAGGAACTCCTGCAGCGAGCGCGTGTCCGCGGGGGCGCCGTCCGGCTCCGCGATCCGCTGCGAGCGCGTCATGAGTAGTACCTCGCCAGCTCGCCGATGTGGGGCGCGCTGCTCGCGGCCACGGCGGCCAGGAACCGCTTGTCGTGGGTGATCGGGTCGAGCGCGGGGATCACGAGCCCGGGCGGGATCTCGCCGGCCGCGCCGAGCAGCCCGAGCTCGCCCTCCGGCATGTCGCCGAAGATCGCGAGCGGGGCGTCCTCGTCGTCGAGCGAGCCGCCCCAGGCGGCCAGCGCGTCCTGCGAGCTCCGCCAGGCCGCGGCCGGGTCGGCGCGCACGCGCTCGAGGTCCGCGACCACCTGCGGCCAGTTCATGGTGGCGTCGGCCTGCCCGGGGCGGCGGACGACGAGGACGCGGCTGCGGCCGGCGACCCTGACCGCATCGCCTCCGGGCGCGCCGGTGGCGGTCATCAGCCCGGGCGTGCCGTAGAACGGGTCGCCGCGCACCATCACCAGCCGCACGTGGCGCTCGGTCGCCTCGATCAGGTTGCGGTGCGGGTCGTCGTGATGGCGCTCGAGGACGAGCAGGTCGGCCTCGGCGCCGTCGCGCAGGCGGCCGATCCGGTTCTGCGGGTAGGCGACCGCGAGCGCGTCGCCGGCGTTGGCGGTCGCCATCGCGCACAGCTCGGCGTCGCTGAACACGCCGCCGAACCGGTCGCGGTTGACGGCGTCCGCGACCTTGAGCTCGCCGAGCACGTGCTTGGTCCCGGACGGCGACCAATCCGAGCCGAGCGCGATCCGCATGCCCTTCGCGTGGGCGGCGGCGACGTCGGTGGTGTCGTGGTAGAGCCAGAGGTTGGAGAAGGGCGACCACACGACCGTGCCGCGCTGATCGCCGCCGGCGGCCCGGACCTTGGCCTGCCAGTGGGCGAAGTCCTCGGGCTTCAGCGCCGTCGCATGGACGCCGATCAGGCCGGGCTGGAGGCAGCCGCCGGCGTCGAGCTCGGTGAACTCGCGGTGCACGAGCGAGCCGGGGAGCCCTTCGGCCATGTGGTAGATCAGCACGCGGCCGTCGCGCAGCGTGACCGCGTCGGTCCGCAGCTTCTCGACCGAGCGCTGCAGGGCCGAGCACAGCACACGGTCGGTCCCGGTGCCGAAGTCCTCGGTGTCGACGATCCGGACGAGCCAGCCGCGGACCGCCCGCGTGGTCCGCGGCGCGCCCTGGAGCGCCGTCGTGCCGCCGATCAGCGCCTTGACCTCGACGTACTTGATGAGCGCCTCGGCGGCGGCCTGCCCGAGCACCTTGGCCGGCCAGCTCACGGCGGTCGAGTACGGCGGCTCGCGCTTCTCGGACGGCCAGCGGTCGTGGTGCGCGTACGGCACTCCCGCCGCCGACCACAGCGGCAGCGTGTTGTAGGCCATGTGCGAGTGCATGTCGATCAGGCCGGGGTAGATGACGCCCCGCGTGGCGACGCGGCGGGCGCCGTCGAACCCCTCGGGCGGGCGATCGGTCCGGGCGCGAACCGCCACGACCCGGCCGTCAGCGACGTACACGGCGCCCTCGTCGATCACGGGCCGCGCCTCGTCCATCGTCACGACGGTCCCGGTGAGGATCACGTCCGCCATGCACTGATGCTCTCCGAGGTCGGGCGCACCGCGCAAGGCGTAGGGTCGCGTCGTTGATCGACACGTCGTCCTTTCTCGTCGTGCTCGCCGCCGCCGCGGCGGCGCCGTTCCTCGCCGCCGCGGCCGACCGGCTCCACCACGGTTTCGTGCTCCCCGTCGTCGTGGTCGAGCTCCTCCTCGGGGCGCTGATCGGGCCGGACGTCCTCGACCTCGCGCAGTCCGGCGACATCCTCGACTTCCTCGGGCAGCTCGGCCTCGGCTTCCTCTTCTTCTTCGCCGGCTACGAGATCGAGTTCGACCGGATCCGCGGTGCGCCGCTGCGGCTGGCGGCGCTCGGCTGGGCGATCAGCGTCGCCCTCGCGTACGCGATCGCCGGCGCGCTCGCCGCGGCCGGCGTCGTGCTGTCCGGGCTGCTCGTGGGATCCGCGATGGCCACCACCGCGCTCGGCACGCTGGTCCCCGTCCTGCGCGACGCCGGCACGCTCGAGACGCGGCTCGGCCGCTTCGTGCTGGGCGCCGGCGCGGTCGGCGAGTTCGGGCCCGTCCTCATCGTCACCGTCCTGCTGAGCACGGATGCGGCCGTCGGCAAGCAGATCTTCCTGCTCGTCGTCTTCACCGTCCTGGCGGTGCTCGCCGCGCTGCTCTCGATGCGCGCGGTCGGGCACGGCTGGACCTTCATCGAACGCGAGATGGAGACGAGCGGGCAGGTACCGGTCCGCCTGACCGTGCTCCTGCTCTTCGGGCTGGTCGTCGTCGCCGCCGACCTCGGGCTCGACATCATCCTCGGCGCGTTCGCCGCCGGCGTGATCCTGCGGCTGCTGCTCCGGGGCCATGAGGTCAGGCGCTTCGAGTCGAAGCTCGACGCGGTCGGCTTCGGGCTGCTGATCCCGTTCTTCTTCGTGACCAGCGGGATGGCGATCGACCTCACCGCGCTCGTCGACAGCACGCGGGCGCTGCTCGAGCTGCCGATCTTCCTCGCGCTGTTCCTGCTCGTGCGCGGCCTGCCCGCGCTGCTGCTCTACCGCGATGTGCTCGACGCGGCCGAGCGGCGCGCGCTCGCGCTGCTCTCGGCCACGCAGCTGCCGCTCGTGGTGGCGATCACGACGATCGGCGTCGACACCGGCCACATGCGGTCCTCGACCGCGGCCGCGCTCGTCGGCGCCGGCGTGCTCTCGGTGCTGATCTACCCGTCGCTCGGCCTCGCCGCCTTGAGAGGGCGAGCGCGGCAAGAATTGCACGCATGATCCTGATCCGCGGTGGCCGGCCCTGGGGGCGGGACGAGGCGGCCGACATCCTCGTCGACGACGGGCGGATCGTCGCCGTCGACGAGCGGCTCGACGGCGGCGACGAGGTGATCGACACGGCCGGGCGGCTCGTGCTCCCCGGGCTCGTGGAGGCCCATACGCACCTCGACAAGACGCTGTTCGGCGGCCCGTGGGTGCCGCACTCGGCCGGCGACGACCTCGCCGACCGGATCGGCAACGACCGCCGCCGCCGCGCGGAGCTCGGCATCCCCGACGTCGACCGCGTCGTCGCGCTGCTCGAGCGGATGATCGTCTCGGGCACGACGCACGTGCGCAGCCACACGGACGTCGATCCGGACGTCGGGCTGCGCGGCGTCGAGGTCGTCGAGGCCGCCGCGGAGCGCCTCGCGGGCCGCATCACCGTCGAACAGGTCGCGTTCCCCCAGCACGGCGTGCTGACCAACCCGGGCACGGCCGAGCTGCTCGACGAGGCGCTGGGCCGCGGGGTCGGCTGCGTCGGAGGCATCGACCCGGCGGGCATGGACCGCGACCCCGTGCGGCAGCTCGAGCTCCTCCTCGGCCTCGCCGAGCGGCACGGCGCGCGGATCGACGTCCACCTGCACGACCCCGGCTCGCTCGGCGTCTGGGAGCTCGAGCTGATCGCCGCCATGACGCGCGAGCACGGGCTCGGCGGACGCGTGGCGGTCAGCCACGCGTACGGCTTCGCCGAGGCGCCGGCCGGCGTGCAGGAGCGCGTGATCGAGCAGCTCGCCGCCGCCGGCGTGAGCCTGATCACCGCCGCGGTCTACAGCTTCCCCGTCCCGCCGATCAAGCGGCTGCGCGCCGCGGGCGTCGCGGTCGCGTGCGGTCACGACGGCATCCGCGACCTCTGGGGCCCGTACGGCAGCGGCTCGATGCTCGAGCGCGCGATGCACGTCGCGTACCGCAGCACGTTCCGGCGCGACGAGGACATCGAGCTCGCGCTCGAGGCGGCCACGTACGGCGGCGCCGCCGTGCTCGGGCTGGACGGCTACGGGCTGCAGCCGGGCGATCGCGCCGACCTCGTGCTCGTCGACGCCCGCACGCCCGCCGAGGCGGTCGTCTCCCATCCGAGGCCCGAGCTCGTGCTCAAGGGCGGTGCGGTCGTGGCGCGCGACGGCGCGCTGACGTAGCGTCATCCGCTGAGCCGGTGGCGGCCGTACTCAGCGCGTGAGCGGCGAGAACGGGATGAACGGGATCTGCGAGCTGGTGCTGGAGGCGCACGACGTCGAGCGCGCGCGCGCGTTCTACGTCGGGCTCGGGCTCACCGAGCTGTCGCGCGACGGCGATCGCCTCTGGCTCGCCGCCGGCCACCGCACGCGACTCGGGATCTGGTCGCCCGGCCGCAAGGAGCATGCCGACCGCGGCGGGCGGCACGTGCACTTCGCGCTGTCGGTGTCGCGCGGGACGCTCGAACGGCTCGCGAGCGACCTGCGGGATCGGGGCGTCGACGTCGAGGGTCCGATCGAGCACGAAGGCGGGGATCGGTCGATCTACGTCTTCGATCCCGAGGGCAACCGCGTCGAGCTGTGGGACTACTTCCGCGACGGCGACGGACGGCGCGCGGGCGTCGACGCCCTGCGCGCCTGACCGTCGAACCGGATCACCGCCTGGCGAGCGTGATCCGGAGCCGCTCGGTGCGGACGTTCCCGGCGGCGTCGACCATGCGGGCGATGAGCCGGAGCCGCACTCGCCTCAGGTCGGCCAGCGCGGCACGCGCGGAGCGGTAGAGCCGCAGCTTGAACGTCGACTTGCCTGCCGCGATGTCGCGCGAGAGCGAGCCGACGCGCCGCTCGATGCCGAGGTCGGTGGCGACCTTCTCGGCGACGAGCGCCTCGATCACGACACGGCCGCGCTCGCTCGCCGTCGTCTTGAGGCGGATGCCGCGGCGGAGGGCGGCGCGGAGCCGCAGGCGGCTCTTCGTCCGGAGCTGCAGCTGCAGGTTGGGTGCGGTGGTGTCGGACGTGTTCGCGGACTGGCCGGGCGGCGACACGACCGTGATCGCGACCTTGCGCGCCTCGGACCGCTGCCTCCACTCGTCGACGGCGACGTACGTCATCGAGTCCGGGCCCGCGTAGCGCGGAGCGGCCGTGTACGTGCGCCGCGCCGGGTCGTAGGTCCCGTGGCTCGGGGCAGCGGTGACGTCCATCGTGAACGAGTCGCCGTCGGCGTCCACGCACGACGGAGCGATCGCCACCGACGACCCGGCCCGCACGGTGACGGCGAGGTCCTTGCAGGCCGGAGCGCTGTGGGCGGGCAGGATCCAGACGTCGACCTGGAACTCGTTCGACTGCTCGCCGTTGGCGACGGCGACGAACGTCATCGTGTCGCGGTTGCCGGCGGCGTCGGCGTTGGCCGTGTAGGTCAGCCGCGCCTCGATGTCGACGCCGGTCTCCAGCGACGCGTTCGGGTCCGCCGCCGCCAGGGTGCCGAAGGCGGGCTTCTTGACGAGCTTGATCGCGATCGCGTCGCCGTCGGCGTCCGTGCACGGCGCGCGCGGGTGGTCCCACGTGAGGCCGGCCGGGAGCTGGTACAGCGCCGGGTCCGCCGCGCACACGGGCGCGGCGGCGGTCGCCGCGCCGGGTGCGCCGAGCACGAGGAGAACTGCGACGACTCCGACCCAACCCGCCTTGGATGCTCGCTGCGCCAGCATGCCTCCTCCTTGCTCGGACGGCTCCACAAGCCGACGCTAGATCAGGCGCGGCGCGCGAATCGCGGGCGACGGTCCGATTCACAACAAACCGGCCCTCAGCGCGAACGGAGGCCTAACGGGGCTCCAACGGAACGCAAACGAACCGACCCCGGCGCCCGGCTTTCATCCGCCCGGCCGGCCCGGCCCGTACCCCCTCGAGGCGGTGATGCGAGCCCACGTCCTTCAGCGCGAGCAACTCGTCGCGGCCCCGGTGGCCGAGGTCTTTGCGTTCTTCGCGGAGGCGCGCAACCTGGAGCGGATCACGCCGCCGTGGCTCGGCTTCTCGGTCCTCACGCCCGGGCCGATCCCGATGGCCGTCGGCACGACGATCGCCTACCGCCTGCGGCTGCACGGCGTCGCGTTGCGCTGGACGTCCCGGATCGAGGAATGGGAGCGGGACCAGACGTTCGTCGACCGGCAGGTGCGCGGCCCCTACCGGCTGTGGGAGCACCGCCACGAGTTCGTCGGCGTCGACGGCTCCACGGTGGTCCGCGACCGTGTGCGCTACCGCCTGCCGCTCGGCGTCGCCGGCGCCCTCGCCCACGCGGCCTTCGTGCGCCGCGATCTCGAGCGGATCTTCGACTTCAGGCGGGACGCCGTACGACGCGAGCTCGGCTGACCCTCCGCTCAGCGCTGGAACGAGCGCTTGCTGAGCGCGTCGAGCACCCCGTCGGGGACGAGCATGCCGAGCCGGCTCTTGCCGCTCGGCTTGAGCTGCTCCTCGTCCGAGCGGATCGCCTCGACGATCTCGTCGGCCCACTCACCGGGGTCCTGCCACTCCCAGCTCGACGGGTCGGTGTGCGGCTCGAGCTGGTCGGCGGCCTTGCGCAGCATGTCGGTGTCGTAGCCGCCGGTGATGACCTCGAGCGTCGTGACGTTCGTCTCCTCGAGCTCGCGCCGCAGCGCGTGCGTGAACGTCGCCACGCCCGCCTTCGTCGCCGCGTACACGCCGGTGCCGGGGAAGTCGAGGTGGGAGATGATGCTCGCCTGGTTGACGATCTTGCCCCGGTCGCGCGCGAGCATGCCGCCGAGCACGTGGCGCGTGAGGTGGATCAGGCCCGCGAGGTTGACCTGGATCGTCGCGTACACGGCGTCGAGGTCGAGCTGCTCGACGGTGCCGCCGACGAACTCGCCGGCGTTGTTGATGAGCACGTCGACCGGCTCGAGCCCGTCGCACGACGCCTCGATCGACTCGCGCGACGAGAGGTCGACCCGGACGGGCTCGATGTCGGCGGCGATCGACCCCTCGTCGACCTCCGGCGCGGCGTAGCGGTCGAGCTCCCGCACGCCGGCCAGCAGCCGAACGGGCTCGACCGCGAGGCGGCTCAGGAGGGCATGCCCGATCCCGCGATTCGAGCCCGTGAGCAGGATCGTCCGTCCTTCGAGGTCCATCGCCGTCATCCCTCCCGCGGGACCTCGCCGCGCCACGCGCCGGACTCGCCGCCGCGCGACTCGATCATCTCCTTGAAGCGCTCGAGGTCGCCCTTGACGCGGCGGTCGGGCGCGCCGAGCGCGGCGCCCACCTTCTCCTTCACGCCCTCGGGCACGAAGTCCATCTGCACCATCACGCGCGAACGGTGGTCGTCGAGCTTGTGGAACGTGACCACGCCGGCGTTCTCCTTGCCGTCGGTGTTGCGCCACGCGACGCGCTCGTCGGGGAGCTGCTCGGTGATCTCCGCGTCCCACTCGTGGCGGCTGCCGCCGAACTCCGCGACCCAGTGGAGGCGCCGGTCGTCGAGCTGGCGGATCTCCTCGACGCCCTCCATGAAGGCCGGGAACTCCTCGAACTGGGTCCACTGGTTGTAAGCGGTCTGCACCGGCACGTCGAGCTCGATGCTCTGCTCGATCGTGGTCATGGCTTCCTCCTGGTCGGGATCGGACCGACGATGCCCTCGCCTCCGACCGGCGCAAACGACCCGTGTCTTGAACATGACGTTGGGTTTTGCTTCAACAGCGGGTAGAGAATGGTCGTGCCCGACTCGGCGACCCTGACGATCCGCGAGGTGGCCGAGCGCACCGGCGTCGCTCCCGCGACGCTGCGCATGTGGGAGACGCGCCACGGCTTCCCGGCCCCGACGCGCGTCGCCGGCGGCCACCGTCGCTACTCGGCCGCCGACTGCGAGGCGATCGAGCGCGTCGTCGCCGAGCGCGGCCGCGGCGTGTCGCTCCCGGCGGCGATCGATCACGTCCTCGCGGCACCCCTCGACGGCCACGCGTCGCTGTTCGCGGCGCTCCGTCGCGCCCAGCCTGAGCTCTCGCCTCAGGTGCTGCCCAAGCGAGCGCTGACCGCGCTGTCGCATGCGATCGAGGACGAGATCCTCGCGCTGGCGGAGCGCCCCGTGCTGGTCGGGGCCTTCCAGCGCGCCCGGTTCTTCCGGGCGTCCGAGCGGCGCTGGCGCGAGCTTGCGCGGACCGCCGAGCTGACTGTCGCGCTCGCGGACTTCGAACGTCCGCGCCTGCGCGCCCATGGTGTCTCCGAGGTCCCGCTCCCCGCCGGCGCCCCGGTCGGCCGCGAGTGGGCGCTGATCTGCGACGGGCAGCGGCTCAGCGTCGCCTTGACGGCGTGGGAGCAGACCGCAGACGCCGCGGTCCCGGACGCGGCCCGCCGCTTCGAGACGATCTGGACGGTGGAGCCGGCCGTGGTCCGGCGGATCGCGATGCAGGCCGCCGGCCTGGCCGACGCGGTCGCGCCGACGCTGCTCCGGTCGCTGTCCGAGCGCCCGGTGCCGCCGTCGGCGGACCCGCGAACGGTGATGGCGATCACGAGCCGCTGTCTCGCCCGCCTGTCGTCGGCCCCGAGCTGAGGACGCCGTCCGGGTCCTGGGCGGCGCTGATCGCTCGCAGCCGGTCCGTGGCTGCGGCGGGAAGCGCGACGTCGCCGGGGCCGGCGAAGGTCGGCAGCGTGTCGCGGTCCGCGGCCGGCCCGAGCGCGTCGAGCGCCGCGAACGTGGTCTCGAGCGCGAGCTCCTGCTCGGGGGTGGCCGGCACTCCCGAGGCGAAGATCAGCGCCTCGGCGTCCACGGCGCCGGCGGCGCCGGGGTCCGCCGGGCGGCGCAGCGCGCCGCCCAGGTGCCGCACCTCGAGGACGGTGACGGCCGGATCGGCGAGCGCGACCAGCGTGTCGACGGCGTCCGGGGTGAGCGACGCCACCAGCCGCGAGCGGCTGCGGTCGGGCACGGGGTCGACGGGATCGCCGGCGATCTCGCCGAGCGCGGCGGCCGGGACGACGCCGACGCCGTCGATCGCGGGCGACAGCGCGCGCAGCGGCGCGACCAGCGCGTCGCCGTCGCGCCGCTCGCCGACGAAGGTCAGCGTGAGCTGGACCAACGCGCGGCCGCGCAGCACCTCCGGCAGCGCAGGCAGCGGCGGGAAGTGCATCAGCCGCAGCGACGAGGTGAGCGTGTCCGGCACGGTCCGGATCCACTCCCGGTAGGCGTGGGCGACCTCGCCGGCGCGGGCCATCGGCCACAGCAACGCGCCCGCGTACGCCTCCCGGAGCGCGACGAGCTCGAGCTCGATCGACGTCACGATCACGCCGGCGCCGCCACCCCCTCGCAACGCCCAGAAGAGGTCCGGCTCCCGGCGGGCGTCCACGTGGCGCCGCTCGCCCTCGGCGGTGACGACCTCGAACGAGCGCACGTGGTCGGACGCGAGCCCGTGGCGGCGGGCCAGCCAGCCCAGCCCGCCGCCGAGGACGTAGCCGGCGACGCCGACCCCCGCCGAGAAGCCGTGCAGGCCGGTGAGCCCGTGCGGGGCGGCCGCGGCGATCACGTCGCTCCAGCGTGCCCCTGCGCCTGCGCGCGCGGTCCGCTCGGCCGGGTCGACGGTGACGTCGTTCATCCCGTCGGTCCGGATCAGCAGCGTCCCGGTCAGCGCGCCGGGAGCGGCGGCGCCGTGGCCGGTGCTCTGGGCGGCGGCGCGCAGTCCTTGCGCGCGCGCGTAGCGGACGGCCTCGGCGACGTCGTCGGGGCCCGCCGCCGCCACGATCAGCTCGGGGCGCTGGTCGGCGAGCAGGTTCCACGCCGCGCGGGCGGCGTCCCAGCCCGCTTCGTCGGGAGTGATGACGGCGCCGGCGACGGCGGCGCGCAGGAGATCGAGATCGAGAGCCGGTTGCGTGGTCATGCGGGCAGCTTGCGCCCGGCGCGCCGCCGTGTCGTCAGTACGGCGCTACTGAACCGGGCCGCCCGCGTACGCAGCCGTGTCACATCCCGCCTCCGCCGGGGGTCCCATGAGCATGACCGACCTCCAGTCCATTGCCGATCGTGTCGAGATCGAGGCGCTGCGCGGCGAGTTCACCGACGCCGTGATGATGCGCGACTACGACCGCCTGGCGTCGTTGTTCACGCCGGACGGCGCCGTGCGGATGCCCCACATCGGCGCCGAGGCGACCAGCCGCGAGGACATCCGCGCCGGGATCGAGCGGATGCAGGGTCTCTGGGACTACTTCGTCCAGAACACGCATCCGGGCTCGATCCGGCTCGACGGTGACACCGCGCGCGGCCGTGCGTACATCTCGGAGCTGATGCACGGGCGCGGCGGCTCGCACCTGAACGCCTCCGTGTACCACGATCGCTACCGGCGCACCGAGGACGGCTGGAAGTTCACCGAGCGCGTCTACGAGGTCCGGTACGTCGACACCACGCCGCTGGCCGGCTCGGCGCCCGGCGCTACTGGGTCAGCCGCTCCACCTCCTCGGCCGTGAGCCGCGGCCGCGTCGCGAACGCGCGCACCGGAGCCGGGTCGGCCGGCCGCCGCAGGTGCCAGTCGGTCGCCGCCTGATAGGCGCCGGCGAGCGAGAGCAGGCGGTCCTCGGCGAACGGCGGGGCGCCGACGATCGCGCCGATCGGCACCTCGTTCCCGCTCTCGTGCGGCTCGAAGCCGATCGGGAAGGCGAGCTCGGGCAGCCCGATGATGTCGAACGGCACGGGATCGGTCTGGAGCACGGCGTCGCACTGGGCGAACAGGTCGTCGAGCACGCGCGTGAGCAGCACGTGCTTGGCGCGCTGGCCCTTCAGCCATTCGTCGCCGGACAGGAACAGGCCCTGCATCCAGGAGTTGAGCGAGACGCCGAAGAGCTTGAGGTCCTGCTTGAGGTACGGCAGGAACGGCTCGGTGCGCTCGGGCAGCCGGACGTTGTTGAACGTCCCACTGGTGAGCAGGTCCCACTCGGCCGGCAGCTCGATCTCGCGCACGCGGACGCCGAGCTCGGCGAACGTGTCGAGCATCGCCCGGCGGGCCGCCGCGGTCGCGTCGTCGTCGTCGTCGGTGTACCCGGGCGGGACGCCGAGCGTGATGCGCCGGGGCCGGCGCGTCACGGCCCGGACGAGGTCCGGCACGCGGGGCAGCCCCTGCGTCCGCGGGTCCTTCGGGTCCGGGCCCGCGAGCACCTCGGTCATGATCGCGGCGTCGAGCGCATCGCGCGCGAGCGGGCCCGCGTGGTCGCGCGTGTAGGTGAGCGGGATCACGCCGTAGAGCGAGGTGCGGCCCATCGTCGGCTTGAGCCCGGTCAGGTTCTGCTGGTTCGACGGGTTCGTGATCGACCCGCCCGTCTGGGTCCCGATGCTCGAGCACGCGAGCCGGCCCGCGACCGCGGTCGCCGAGCCCGACGACGAGCCGCCGGGGCTGTACTCGGGCGTGCTCGGCGTCCAGGCGTTGACCGTCGTGATGACGCCGTCCGGCGTGGTGGCGCGCGTCGTCGCGAGCGGGCCCATCTGCGTCTTGCCGAGGATGACCGCGCCGGCGCCGAGCAGCCGGGCGACGCACGTCGCGTCCTCGTCCGGCACGAACCCCTCGAAGATGTACGAGTTCGCCGTCGTCTCGACGCCCTTGGTCCAGTAGTTGTCCTTGACCACGATCGGGACGCCGTGGAGCGGGCCGGACGGGCGGCGGCGGTCGAGCCTGCGGGCCCGCTCGAGCGCCTGCTCGGCGAGCACCGTGTTGAAGGCCATGTACGTGCTCTCGAACCGCTCGATGCGCTCGAGGTGCGCGCGGACGGTCTCCTCCGAGGTGATCCGGCCCCGCCGGATCGCCGTCGCCGTCTCGGCGAGCGTCAGCTCGGTCAGGTCGTCGATGGCTTCGGGCAGCGCAGCCGCGTGGACGCGCGGCCGCGCCTCGGCCACGGCGCCGCCCACCGCGAGCGCCGACGCGCCGGCGAGGAACGCGCGGCGATCGATCCCGGCGCTCATCGCGTCCACGCGCTGTGCGGGGCCGGATACAGCACCGGCGGGTGGTCCTGCACGCTCGGGCTGTAGTCCGAGATCACCGGTGGCGTCGAGCGCAGGAAGGTGCGCAGCGAGCGCATCACCCGCGTGCGGTCGGCCGGCGCTTCGGGGTCCGAGAGCGGCAGCTGCTCGAGGTCGATCCCGAGCAGCGCAAGGCGCGCGAGGATCAACGCGTCGAGCTCCGCGTCGGTAGGCGGGGTCGGTGGCATGGACGGTCCTCCCGTCGGTCGTAGGGACGCCCACCGTCCCGCCCATCGCCCCCGGCCGGAACGTTACTCGACGGTTCGCGTCCGCTGACCGACACGCCGGCTACCGGAGCGAGCCCTGCGGGCGTAGGGTGCGTGGCGGACGGTCTCGCCGGCGGGGCGGGACCTGGCAGGGGTCCTACGCAAGGGAGGTTGCACCATGCCCACGCACGTGAGGTCGGCGCTGGCGGCGCTCGGCCTGATCGCGGCGGTTGCCGCCGCGGTGTTGGTGAGCGGCGACCGGCCGGCGACGGCGGTCCAGGGTGCGGCGCCGGTACCGGCGCCCGAGGAGGTGGTCGGCTTCGAGGCCTGTGCCGACTACCGGCTCGCGACATACGAGCAGATCGCGCGGTACTTCCGCCGCGTCGACGAGGCGAGCGACCGCGTGCAGGTGCGCAACATCGGGCGCTCGACGGAGGGCCGCCAGATGCTGCTCGCGGTGGTCTCGTCCGAGCGGAACATGGAGAGCCAGAACCTCGTCCAGTACCAGGAGATCGCCCGCCGGCTGGCGCGCGCGAAGGACCTGACCGACGAGCAGGCGCGCACCCTCTCGTACAACGGCAAGCCCGTGGTGTGGGTCGACTACGGGATCCACTCGACCGAGAACGCCTCCCAGCAGGCGGCGATGATGTTCCTGCACCGGCTCGTCACCGAGGACTCGCCGGAGGCGCGCCGGATCCGCGACAACGTGATCACGCTCGTCGTGCCGAGCCTGAACCCGGACGGCAACTCGATGATCGCCAACTGGTACCGCGAGCACCGCGGCCAGGAGTGGGAGCTCTCGCTGCCCGAGCTCTACCACCACTACGCCGGGCACGACGACAACCGCGACTGGTACATGTTCAACCTGAAGGAGTCGCAGAACGTCGCCCGGCAGCTGTACGAG
>Ga0081538_10000967_pt1 | contig 30667 bp, 30 predicted proteins | sample TabmetS5T2R1_FD_71022 | JGI IMG/M metagenome (GOLD analysis project Ga0081538, IMG submission 71022) | Tabebuia heterophylla rhizosphere microbial communities from the University of Puerto Rico - S5T2R1 | ecosystem: Host-associated > Plants > Roots > Rhizosphere ...
GGGAGCAGAGGGGGGCGCCGGGCGAGCAGAACCTCGAGCTGCACGAGCGCCTCGGGAGAGCTCAACTCGTGCAGGTCGTCGACCACGAGCACGACGCGCTCGTCGAGCGAGCCGAGCTCCGACGCCAAGCGCTCGACCACGGCTCCCCCATCGAACTCCGGCATCGGCGTGAGCCTCTCCACGAACGCGTCGACTCCGACAGCGGCCCGCAGCTCCTCGATCACCGAGACCCAGAACCGCTGCGCATCCCGCTCGCCCCGCTCCACCGACACCCACGCGACACGATCGGCAAGGCCAGAGTCATTGATCCATGACCGAAGCAGAACCGTCTTGCCACTGCCCGCGGGCGCCGAGACGAGAGTCACACCCGTTGCGCCGTCAGAGAGTAGTTCGAACAGGGCTCGTCTCGCGACCACCGAGTACGGACGCGCCGTCGACGCGTCTCCAGTGCCGGTCGACCGATCCGTTAGCGCCTCGACCTCCTCAGCGTTCGACCGAGTCACGATATCTCCCTCAGCGAACAGCGGCCGGCTCGCCGAGGAGAGCGGCAACGGGCTAGCCCGCGCGCACCGGCGCGGGTTCGCGGTTGCTTCCGGCGAAGCGGGCCAGCAGCGGGAAGAGCAGACGCTGCACAATGGGCGGCGGTGAGCTGAGGACCACCGTCTCCCGGTAGCGGTGCGCCAAGGCGGCCGCCTCGAGCAGCCCGCGTAGACCGCGCGGCTTGCCGCTGGCCGTGAGCTTCCCGGACTCGCCCAGTCTGACGCCGTCCTCGATCGACTCGCGCAGCTGCAGCGCCGGCTCGACCTCGACGACCAGGTGGGCTATCCCTTGCCCGGTGTTCTTGAAGGAGTGGCGCATGCCGGGAGGAACGACCAGCCGCTCGCCGGCGGTGGCGGCGCGCTCCTCGCCATTGAGGCGGAAGCTCACCTCGCCCTCGACGAGCTGGTAGCGCTCCTCGAGCCTCGGGTGGACGTGCTCGGCGAGCACGCCGCCGCCCGGCTCCGTCCAAATCTCGACGCGCAGCACGTCACCGTCGCGGGAGAAGCCATAACGCTGGTGGAACAGCGGGTCATTGATCGGCTCGCTGGTCATTTCGCACCTCCAGGCTCGTTAGTTGACCTGATGGCAACTTAGCAGATCAAGTGTACCCTAGGTCAACTTATGAGCGGAGTACGCAGACGGCGGCTGCCAAGAGCCAGACGACGCGAGATCATCGAGGAGGCGGCGTCGGCGCTGTTCGCCGAGCGCGGCTATGCCGGCACGCGGCTGGAGGACATCGCCGCCGCCGCCGGCGTGACCAAGCAGCTGCTCTATCGACACTTCCCCTCCAAGAAGGCGCTTCACATGGCACTGCTCGCCAAGCACCGCGACGAGCTCCTTACCGGGCTCGCCCAGGACATGGCGACGCACGGCCCGCTCGCCGAGCGGCTCCCATGGGTCCTCGACCGCTGGTTCGCCTACGTCGAGCAGCACCCCTACGCCCTCGCCATGCTCTTCCGCGACACCACCGGGGACCCCGAGGTGCAGGCCTTCTACCGCGAGCTGCAGGCTAGCGCGCGCAGGGCCAATGTCGCGCTCCTCCGCGCCGAGCCCGAGCTCGAGTTGCCCGAGGAGCAGATCGAGCCGATCGCCGAGTTCGCTCGTTCCGCGACGACCGGGCTCGCGCTCTGGTGGGCAGATCATCGCGACGTCCCCCGCGCCACGGTCGTCGACGTCGCCGCCGGCATGCTCTTGCGCGGCCTGCGACTCCCCTTCTCCGACGGCACAAAAGACTGAGCCCACCTACAGCATCGAACCGGGCAGCCCGGCGCGCAGGCGATGTTCCGTGCGCTCAAGCTGCGCCGGTTAGGCAGAAGAGCTGCAGCTCTCTTCAGGGAGACGCGAAGGGCCGGGGCCGCCGTCCAAAAGGACAGCGCCGTCAGCGCGGACAACCAGGGAATGGAGCATCTATGGAGCCCAGCGGTCGCGACCGCTGGCAACCGGTGGCGAATGGGACTGTCCCGAAGGCGGCTCAGATAGGCGAAAACCATTGCCGTGGGTCGCGACCGGTTGCGGCGAAAGTTCCATGGTAAGGAGGGCGTCGACGTAGGACTTGCTCTGCAGCTGCGATCCATTCGCGGCAAGGCCACGGATTCCGCACACATCCCGCTCTGTTTGCCACATGGGCAACTACACATCCCGCGTTCCTCCCGCATGAGGCTCCCGGAAACCCCCGCCCCCACGCGCGAATCCCCGCAACGACAGAGGCGCAAAGCCCTGCTTACGCCGCCAATCCCCGCCTATCCCCGCCCAGGCCGCAAGCGCCCAGACCGGCCTGTCACGCCGTAGGTCGCGGGTTCGAGTCCCGTCGCTCCCGTCTAGAAAGCCCTGCAAATCAGCATCTTTCGTTGCCGATTCTGGCGCGAACGACCGCCGGTTTCCCGACCGGTCACGCGCTCATCCCGCACGCAAAACTCCGACGCGGTTCGCTCGTGTAAAGCCCTGCAAATCGACATGTTCTGTGAACGGCCGCGGGGTCGGAGTCGTCGGTCATCCCGCGCGGATCCCGCAACCGGATATTTCAGCGGCGGCTTGGCGGGCTGTTAGGGATGGTCCGGGGCGTCGTGCAGCTCGGGCTCCTGAGGTGTCGCGGCCCAGCTTCCGAGGAGGCTGAGCGCCTCGGCGGACTTGGACCCGGGTTCGGCGGTCCAGACAGTGAGCGCCTGGCCGGGATCGGCGGCGAGCTCCAGGCGGTCGTAGGTGAGGGTGAGGTCGCCGACGATGGGGTGGTGGAGTTCCTTAGTGCCGGTGTCGTGGAAGCGGACGTTGTGGGCCGCCCAGCGCGTGCGGAACTCGCCGCTCTGGGTGGAGAGCTCGCCGACGAGGTCTGAGAGGCCGCGGTCGTAGGGGTCGCGGCCGGCCGCCGAGCGCAGCACGGCGACGACGTCGCCGGCGGCGCGGTCCCAGTCGACGTAGAAGTCGCGGGCGCTCGGCTCGAGGAAGACGTAGCGGGCGCTGTTCGCGGGACCGGGGCCGGCAGCGCGGCTGAACATGTCGGCGTAGAGGGCGTGGCCGAGCCCGTTGGCGGCCAGGTTGTCCAGGCGGGCGTTGTGCACGAACGCCGCTGCACCGGTGAGCCCGTCGAGGACGTGTTGGATGCTTGGCCGCACACCCTTCCTCGGCGCTCGCCGACGCCGCGGCGAGCTCATCGGCCCGAGGGCGCGGGCGAGATCGAAGAGGTGCGCGCGCTCGGCCTCGTCCAGCTGCAGAGCGCGGGCGAGCGCTTCGAGCACGCCGTCGGAGACGCCGCTCATGTCCCCGCGCTCGATCCGGGTGTAGTAGGGGACGCTGACGCCGGCCAGCACGGCGACCTCCTCGCGGCGCAACCCAGGAACTCGGCGGCTGCCGTAGGAGATCAGCCCGACCTGCTCGGGCGTGATCCGCGCCCGGCGGGAGGTCAAGAACTCTCGGATCTCGCTTCGCGCGTCCACCGATCAGACAGCGTAGGGCTGCTCGCCGCAGTCTGGGAGACCCTGCCGGTACCCCTCTCAACAGGGACTATCACGGCCCTGGCCGCGGTGGTTTCCTGAAGGACGACGGAGCGACCCCGGACACGAAAGTGAGACACACCATGCGAGCGACTGTGATGTACGGCCCGGGCGATGTGCGGGTCGAGGAGCGCGTTGAGCCGCGGATCGTCGAACCCACGGACGCGATCATTCGCCTGTCCGCGACGTGCATCTGCGGGTCCGACCTGTGGCCCTATCGCGGGCTCGACACGCCCGAGTGGCCGATGCCGATGGGTCACGAGTACGGCGGGATCGTCGAGGAAGTCGGCAGCGAGGTGACGACGATCAAGCCCGGCCAGTTCGTAGTCGGCTCGTTCTTTGCATCCGACAACAGCTGCGAGATCTGCCAGGCCGGCTACCAGAGCTCCTGCGTCCGGCGCGAGCCCGTCGGCGCCATCGGCACGCAAGCGGAGCGGGCGCGCGTCCCCCTCGCCGACGGCACGCTCGTCGCCACCCCCGACGTTCCGCCCGACGAGCTCGTCCCGAGCTTGCTCGCGGCCTCCGACGTGCTCGGCACCGGCTGGTTCGGTGCCGTGGCAGCCGAGGTCGGGCCCGGCAAGACCGTCGCCGTCGTCGGTGACGGTGCGGTCGGGCTGCTCGCCGTGCTGGCCGCCAAGCAGCTCGGCGCGGAGCGGATCATCGCCATGAGCCGCCACGAGCCCAGGCAGCGGTTGGCGCGCGAGTACGGCGCGACCGACATCGTCGAAGAGCGCGGCGGCGACGGGGTGGCCAGGATCAAGGAGCTCACGAACGGGCTCGGCGCGCACTCAGTCATCGAGGCGGTCGGCACGCAGGAGTCGATGATGCAGGCCATCCGCGCCACCCGCCCCGGCGGGCAGGTCGGCTACGTCGGCGTCGCCCACGGCGTCGAGCTGCCCGGCGAGGAGCTCTTCTACAGCCACGTGCACCTCCACGGCGGCCCAGCGCCCGTGCGCCGCTTCCTCCCCGAGCTGATCGACCTGATCTGGAACCGCCAGATCGACCCGGGCAAGGTCTTCGACCTCGAACTGCCGCTCGAGCAAGCCGCCGCCGGCTACGAGGCGATGGATCAGCGGCGTGCGATCAAGGTGCTCCTACGACCGTAACCGCAAGCGACGACACGAGCAGAGGGTGATTGCGATGAACCAGCAGGGGAGCCTTACGGGCAAGGCGGCATTCGTGACGGGTGCGGCGAGCGGCATCGGCCGTGCCACGGCGTTGGCGTTTGCGCGTGCGGGCGCAGGCGTGGTCGTCGCCGACCTCGCCGAGGAGGCCAACCAGGAAACGGCCGGCCTGATCGAGCAACCCGGCGGGCGCGCGGTCGCCGTCCGCTGTGACGTGACCCGTTCACAGGACGTGCAGGCGGCGCTCCAGACGGCCGTCGATACGTTCGGGCGCCTCGACTTCGCCTTCAACAACGCCGGCGTCGAGCAAGAGATCAAGCCGGCGGCGGAGACCACGGAGGAAGAGTGGGACCGGATCATCGCCATCAACCTGCGCGGCGTCTTCCTGTGCCTCAAGCACGAGATCCCGCTCATGCTCGGGCAGGGGGGCGGCGCGATCGTCAACACCTCGTCGGGCGCCGGAGTCAAGGGCTTCGGCGGCGGCGTCGCCTACGCGGCATCCAAGTTCGGCGTGGTCGGCCTCAGCAAGTCGGCGGCGCTCGACTACGCGTCGTCCAACATCCGTATCAACGCCATCTGCCCCGGGATCACCGACACCGCGATGATGCAGCGCTTCAGCGGCGCCACCCCCGAAGGCCGCCAAGCGGTGATCGCACAGGAGCCAATCGGGCGGATGGGAACCCCCGAAGAGATCGCCGCCGCGGTGGTCTGGCTGTGCTCGGACGCAGCCTCGTTCGTCCTCGGGCACGCCCTGGTCATTGACGGCGGGCAAACGACATAGGAGACAGCTGTGGCTCGGCACAGAATTGAGCGCAAGGGACGATCGCGGTCGCATCGAGCTCGGCGCCACCGCCTCGCGCTCATGCTGGCGCTTCTCGCCACCGTCTCACTCTCGGCTTGTGGCGGCGACGACGAGGACGGCGATCAGGCCGGCGGCGCTCCCGAGATGGGCACCTCGGCTCCGTCGTCAGGTCCGAGCCCCACGTCCGGCGACCAAGACGCCGGCGCCCGGAACGACATCCCGATCCGGATCACCTTCGGCAGTACTGAGCTAACCGCGCGGCTAGACGACAACGCCACCGCACGTGATCTCACAGCCCAGCTGCCCTTGTCGCTCACCTTCCGCGACCACAATGACGTCGAGAAGACCGCGCCGCTTCCGCGCGAACTGCCGCTCGACGGCGCGCCCGAAGGGCACGACCCCGCCGCCGGAGACATCGGATACTGGGCGCCAGGCGGCGACCTCGTCTTCTACTACGACAGCGACGCCCCGTTCTTCGACGGGATCGTCCGGATCGGCGCGTTCGACGGCGACGTGAACGCGATCGAGCGCCAGAGCGCGGACTTCAGCGTCACGATCGAACGGGCTGAATAACGCTCGCCCGACCGTTCGGGCGTGATCATCTCGGCCCGCCTGAAGAACAGCCGGTGAGATAGCGCGGCAGCTGGTGTTCTTCTCGGCGCAGGCAGACCCCTGGTGAACCTCAGCCCGCACCATCCGATGCCCAGGAATCGAGCGAAAACGCCTCCTAACGGACGGTCGGTCCGTCGCGGAGTACATAATTCGTCTCCTAGACAGTCAACAGACCTAGCCGTTTTGCAGCACTTTTAGAGCCGACGCCCGGACTCGAACCGGGGACCCCTTCATTACGAGTGAAGTGCTCTACCAGCTGAGCTACGTCGGCGCGGCGTGAAGGCCGGGTTCGAGTATAGCCTCGCCCGACCGCTTCCCTTGGTCGGCACGACGCTGAGCAGCCAGTAAGCTCACGCGCAAGCATAGAGAAGGGCGGACGCCGACCGACCGGTGACGTGGACTTCGGACTGACCACTGAGCAAGAGGCCGTCCGCCAGGCCGTTCGTGAGACATGCGCCCGGTTCCCGGACGAGTACTGGCGCGACGTCGACGCTCGCAGGGCCTATCCAACCGAGTTCGTCAGCGAGCTTACTGCGGGCGGCTGGCTCGCAGTGCTCATCCCGGAGGAGTTCGGAGGAGCCGGCCTCGGGATGGTCGAGGCCGCGCTCGTGCTCGAGGAGATCAACCGATCGGGCGGTAACGCCGCGGCATGCCACGCGCAGATGTACACGATGGGGACACTGCTCCGGCACGGCAGCGCGGAGCAGAAGCGCACCTACCTACCTGAGATCGCCGAGGGCCGTCTCCGGCTCCAGGCCTTCGGCGTCACAGAGCCGACCAGCGGGTCCGACACCACGCGGATCGCGACCTTCGCCGAGCGAATCGACGACGGCTACGTCGTCTCCGGGCAGAAGGTCTTCATCTCACGCGCAGAGCAGTCCGACCTCTTGCTGCTGCTGGCGCGGACGACGCCGGTCGACGAGGTCGAAAAGAAGACGGAAGGCCTGTCGGTCTTCCTGGTCGACCTGCGCGAAGCCGGCTCGGGTCTCGAGATTCGACCCCTTGACACGATGCTGAACCACCACACCAACGAGCTCTTCCTCGACCGGCTTCGCATCCCGCACGAGAGCCTCGTGGGAGAGGAAGGACGGGGCTTTCACTACATCCTCGACGGGATGAACGCCGAGCGAATCCTGCTCGCCTCCGAGGCCATCGGCGATGGGCGATGGTTCGTCGAGCGCGGATCGCGCTACGCGTCGGAGCGCGAGGTCTTCGGGCGGAAGATCGCCACCAACCAGGGAGTCCAGTTCCCCCTCGCGCAGGCGCATGCCGACGTCGAGGCGGCCAGCCTCGTCCGCTTCGAGGCGGCCTCGCTCTTCGACGCCGACAGGCCGTGCGGACCACAAGCGAACATCGCCAAGCTGCTCGCGTCGCAGGCTTCGTGGCGCGCTGCCAATGCCTGCGTGACGGCATACGGCGGTTATGCGTTCGCTCGTGAGTTCGATGTCGAGCGGAAGTTTCGCGAGACGAAGCTGCTCGAGATCGCGCCGGTAAGCAACAACTTGATCCTCGCCTACATCGGCCAACATCTCCTGGAGATGCCGAGGTCGTACTGATGACCCGACACGTGGGTAGCCTGGAGGCATGAACGCCGAGCCCGAGACTCCGCGGCGCCGCCTGTTCGGCGAGGAGTTCGGCGGTGAGGCGCCGCTCCTGGAGCTTCTCGCGGAGGCTCAGGGTCACCTCGAGGCGCTTGCCGACCGGTACGGCCCGGAGCTCTCTCCCGACGAGCAGGTCGAGCTGCTCGACGAGGCGCTGGACGAGCTGGACTCCGCGCTTGTCCGCGTGCGGGAAGCGCGCGCGAGGCTCGCGCGGGTCGAGCTTCGCCTGGCGTCGTCCTACGAGACCGCCGTCGCCCGCGTCCGGCAGGCCGAGCGCGACGGCGGCTCGGACGAGTCGTAAGAGCTCACGCCACCTCGCGGCACTCGTCGATCGCGACGTCGAGGCCGGCCGCGCCCTCCTCGAGCTCGACGACGCAGGCGTCCTCGAGAACCTTGTAGCCGGTGACGACCCCCTCGCCGTGCGGCGTGGTCACCTTTCGGCCGACGCGCGGCGCGCGGTCTCGGAAGCTCTTGTAGAGCGGGTGCTCGAAGGCGAGACAGCAGCGCAGCCGCCCGCAGAGGCCCGTGATCCTGCCCGAGCTCATGGGCAAGTCCTGATCCTTGGCCATGCGGAGGGTGATCGGCTGCTCGTGCGTCGGGTAACGGCGCGAGCACTGGCCGCCGCCGCAGAGGCCGTGGTCGCCGCAGAGGCGGGCGCATTCCCTGGGCCCCACGGAGCGCAGCTCGACACGGCGGTGCAGGCGCTCACGCAGCGCTGCCTGGAGCTTCGCCGCGTCCGGACGGCGCTCGGCCTCGTAGGAGAAGACGAGCCGGGAGCCGTCGAAGACGAGCTCGGCGGCGACGGGCTTCAGCTTGACCCCTTGCTCCTTCACGACCTCCCTGAAGACGCGCATGGCGCGCCGAGCCTCGTCGCGGTTGCCTGCGGCGGTCTCCAGGTCGACTTCCGTCGCGCGGCGAACGACCTTCTTCAGCGGAGCGGGCGGCTCCTCCTCGAGCCCGTGGACGCCTTTCACGACCCGACCGAGCTCCTGACCGCGCGAGGTGTGGCAGATGACCTTCTCGTTCCAGACGAGCTCGAGCCCGCCCGGATCGAACGAGTACACCTTCCCGCCCGGCGAGAACACCACTCCGACTGCGACCGTCATGCCGAAAGTGTGCCTCCCAGCTCGCGCCGAAGGCGGACGAAGAGCGCTTCGAGCGCGAGCCCGGGCTGGACGTTGAACTCGAACGAGCGCCAGACGTCGCGCACGGTCGCGGCGGCACGCTCCGCCTGCGGGCCGCGCTCGGGGAGGCCGTCGGCCGAGAGCTCCGCGAGCTTGTCCGAGTTGAGGACGGCGCCCTCGGCGCCGGCGGCGACGACCATCAGATCGCGATACCAGCCGGTGAGGAGGTCGAGGGCGTCGAGAACCTCTTCGCGCTCGGCTCCGCGGCCGGCACGTCTGCCGCGCTGCTCGGTCTCGCGCGGCGTCTCGGACGGGAGCGGCTCCTTCTCGACCTCGGCGCGCGTTCTTCCCGCCCGCTCTTGAGCGAGGTCGGTGACGATGCGCGAGGCCCTCGCCGCGTCGAAGGCGGGGTCCAGGTAGACGGAGCGCGCCAGCTCGATCAGGCCGTCGCGGCGCTCGCCTGCGTCCGAATCGAGCAGCCGCTCGGCGCGGTCCAGGCGTCCGGCGGCGACGCGCGCGAGCGCGTCCAGAGGCTCGCCCTCGAGTCCCCGAGAGGAGAGGAACGCCTTGATCGCGCGCTGCGAGAGCCGGCGGAAGGGAACGAGCTGGCACCGTGACCTGATGGTGGGCGGAAGCAGGCCGAGCTCGTCGGCGACGAGGACGATCACGGCGTACGGAGGCGGCTCCTCCAGGTCCTTCAGGAGGGCGTCCGCCGCGTCCTCGTTCAGGAGGTGCGCACGCAAGACGAGGTAGACGCGGCGGTCGGCCTCGAACGGGCGCATGTGCAGGTCTCGGCGGAGATCGCGGATCGGGTCGATGCGGATCTGATCCCCGAGCGGCTCGAGCACGTAGAGGTCCGGGTGGACGCCGCGCCCGACACGGTCGAAGTCGCCGAGCACCTCGGCGGCGAAGGCGACGGCGGCCCGTCGCTTCCCCACGCCGCGGGGGCCGTGGAAGAGGTAGGCGTGCGCGGGCCCCTCGGCCAGAGCAGCGCGAAGCAGGCGCTTGGCCTCGTCCTGCTCAGGGAAGGTCTCGAAGCTGTCCACGGACGATCTCGGCGATATCTTCGGGGTTGAGCGTCCCGTCGACCACCCGAACCCGATCGGGAAAGGCATCGGCGATCCTACGGTAGGCACGATCGACGTCCTCGGCGAAGGCGACTCCCTCACGCTCGATCCGGTCGAGCTCGCCGCTTCGGCGCGCCGCGGCTTCCGCCGGCGGCAGGAGGATGACGAAGGTACGGTCGGGCAGAAGCCCGCTCGTCGCCAGACGGTTGAGCTCGAGGACGGGCTCGACCCCGAGGCCACGCGCGATGCCCTGGTAGGCGAGCGACGAGTCGAGGTAGCGGTCTGAGACGACGTCGGCGCCGCGGTCGAGGGCGGGCCTGACCACCTCCTCGAGCAGCTCCGCGCGCGCCGCGGCGAAAAGCGCGGCTTCGGCCCAGGGAGCAAGGGCTTCGCCGTGGAGCAGAACCTCGCGGATGCGCTCGCCGGTCGTGGTCCCACCGGGCTCGCGCGTGAGCACGACCTCGCGGCCCTCCGACCGAAGCCGCCCCGCGAGCAGCCGCGCTTGGGTCGACTTCCCGGAGCCGTCGACTCCTTCGAAGGTCACGAACATGCGAGCGCCGTAGGATACGCGCGTGCGGGCGATCGTCACAGGGGGCGCAGGCTTCATCGGCTCGCATGTCGTCGACATGCTGGTTGCGCGCGGGGACGAGGTTGTCGTCCTCGACGACCTCTCCCACGGGAAGCGGGAAAACGTGAACCCACGGGCCGAGCTCGTCGTCGCCGACATCCGAGACCACGCCGCCGTGCAGAGCGTGTTCGGCGAGGCGCAACCGGAGGCGTGTCTGCACCTGGCCGCCCAGGCCGACGTGCGCGTGGCGATTGCGCGCCCCGACTTCGACGGCGAGGTGAACGTCCTCGGGACGATCCGGCTCCTCGAGGCGTCGCGGGAGCACGGCACCCGCATCATCTTCTCCTCGACGGGCGGCGCCATTTACGGCGAGTGCCCCGAGCCCGCCGGCGAGGACGCGCCGCGGGAGCCCCTCTCCCAGTACGGAACCTCGAAGCTGGCGGGAGAGGAGTATCTAGCGACCTACAACCGCCTGTACGGGAGCGAGCACACTGCTCTCCGCTACGGCAACGTCTTCGGGCCCCGCCAGGACCCCCACGGCGAGGCGGGCGTCGTCGCCATCTTCCTCGGTTTGCTCGCGGGCGGAGAGCCGCCGCACATCTTCGGCGACGGCACGCAGCAGCGCGACTACGTGTACGTGGGCGACGTCGCGGCTGTGACCGTGGCGGCGCTCGAGCGGCCGGCCGGAGTCTTCAACGTCGGCACCGGAACGGCGACTTCCGTCCTCGACCTCTTCGAGGTCTGCCGGCGCGTCTCCGGCGTCCACGTGGAGCCCGTCTTCGACCCGCCGCGGCTCGGAGAGCTGCAGCGAAGCGTGCTCGACGCGAGCCTGGCCGAGCGGGAGCTGGGGTTCGCCGCCGAGACCTCGTTCGAGGACGGCATCGCCGCCACGTGGGAGTTCATCAGGGCGGAGAGCGAGATGGAAGGAGAGGGCGGCCAGGGGGCGAACTAGACCGCCCCGTGGATCATCGAACAGACCTCGCTCCCCCGCCCTGGCGCTCCGCAGCGTTCATCGCCGCGACGGTTGCGACCGTCGAGGCCGTGATCTTGATCATCATCGGCATCTGGCTCTTCGGGAAGTTCTTCTCGGACGAGGTGAGCAAGGCGACCGACCCCTCGACGGTGGCCCGGACGGCCGTGGAGCGGGAGCTCGGGCCACAGCTCTCCGAAGCGGGCAACTCGGAATCCGGCGCCAAGGCGATGCTCTCCCGCACGGAGACCTCCGTGCTCGTCTTGAACGGGAACGGCAAGGACGGGGCCGCCCGCGAGGCCTCCGCCAAGGTTCGCAGGCGCGACTACCGGGTCGCCGGCACCGGAAACGCCGAGCGCACCGACTACCCGCGCTCGCTCGTCATGTTCCGGTCGGGCTTCGAGCAGGAGGCCCGCCGGCTCGCGAAGGACATGAAGGTCCGCCGCGTGGTGCCGCTCGACGGCATGCGCCCCAGGCAGCTCCAGGGCGCGCACGTCGCCTTGATCATCGGCGGCTAGACGGCCCGAGCTAGATTTAGCTCGTGGCCGAGCCTCTCCTGGTCCGCGCCTCGCGGCGCGAGCATGTCGAGCGCACGCCGGTCTGGTTCATGCGCCAGGCAGGGCGGTCGCTGCCCGAGTATCGCGCGATCCGCGAGCGGCACAGCCTGTTCGAGGTTTGCCGCCGGCCTGAGCTCTGCGCGGAGGTCACGCTCCAGCCGGTGCGTCGTCACGGCGTCGACGCGGCGGTGATGTTCGCCGACATCATGCTCCCCGTGATCGGCATGGGGATCGACGTCGAGCTGGTCGACGGCGTCGGGCCGGTCGTCGCCAGGCCGATCGAGGGCCTCGACGACGTCGCACGGCTGCGCGTCCCGGAGCCGGAGGAGTCCGTGCCCTTCGTGCTCGAGTCCGTCCGGCTCGTCCGCGCCGACCTCGACGAGGAGCTCGCCGTCATCGGCTTCGCCGGCGGGCCTTTCACCGTCGCCGGCTACCTGATCGAGGGCAAGCCGACCCGCGACTTCGTGAAGACGAAGACGTGCATGTACGCCGCTCCGGAGGTCTGGCACGGGCTCATGGACAAGCTCGCGGACACCTTCTCGGCATACCTCCAGGCACAGGTCGAGGCCGGAGCGGACGTCGTCCAGCTGTTCGACTCCTGGGTCGGCGCCCTCTCCGAAGCGGACTACTGCGAGTTCGTGGCGCCCTACTCGGCCCGCATCCTCCAGGCCGTAGCGGCCCCGACGATCCACTTCGGAACCGGGACGACTCACCTCCTCCGCGAGATGAAGGCGGCCGGCGGCGACGTCATCGGCCTCGACTGGCGCGTCCCGATCGACCGCTGCTGGGACTCGCTCGGCTCGGGCCGCGGCGTGCAGGGAAACCTCGACCCGGCCGTCCTCCTTGCGCCGTGGGAGCGCACCGAGGAATCGGCCGTCCGGGTTCTGGACGCGGTCGCAGGGCGGCGTGGGCATATCTTCAACCTCGGCCACGGCGTCCTCCCGGACACCGACCCGGCCGACCTCGGCCGGCTCGTCGAGCTCGTGCGCGAGCGAACCTCCGTCGAAGTCACCGCTTGACCGCCGACACGTCACGGACCGCGGTCATCCTCATGGCCTACGGCAGCCCTGAGCGGGCCGAGGATGTCCCCGCCTACCTCGCGGACATCCGCGCCGGCCGGACGGTTCGGCAGGAGGCCGTGGACGAGCTGGTCGAGCGCTACCGGCGCATCGGCGGCACATCTCCTCTGAATCGGATCACCGAGGCACAGCGGGCCGCGCTCGCGCAGGCGACCGGCCTGCCGGTCTACGTCGGCATGAAGCACTGGAAACCCCGGATCGGGGATGCGGTGGGGCAGGCGGTCGAGGAAGGTGCCGGGCGCATCGTGGGGCTCGTCCTGGCACCGCACTACTCCCGCATGTCGATCGGCGGCTACCGTGAGCGCCTCGAGCAGAGCCTCGACGGCCGTGCAGAGCTCGCCTTCATCGAGAGCTGGCACGACCACGAGCCGTATGTCGAGCTTCTGGCCGAGCGGGTGCGGGGCACGGACGCGCACGTGGTCTTCACCGCGCACAGCCTCCCGGAGCGGATCCTCGCCGAGGGCGATCCCTACCGCGAGCAACTGCTCGAGACCTCCCGCCTCGTCGCCGCGCGCGCCGGCATCTCGGAGTGGTCGTTCGCGTTCCAGAGCGAGAGCCCGACCAGGGAGCCGTGGCTCGGCCCGAACATCCTCGCCGAGCTGGAGACGCTGCACGAGCGCGGCGTCCGCAAGATCCTGGTCGCACCGGTCGGGTTCGTCTCCGACCACCTCGAGATCCTCTGGGACCTCGACGTCGAGGCCCGCGAGAAGGCCGTGGAGCTCGGCCTCGAGCTCGACCGCATCGAGTCCCTGAACGCAGACCCGGCCTTCATCCGCGCGCTCGCAGACCTCGTCGGGAAGGCCTCTGCGACGGAAGGGCGAATCGAGGAATCCCATGAGTAGCACCTCGCGCAGCTGTCCTGACTGGCCGGTTCTCCTCGAGGTCGCGCCCGACCTCCACTTCAAGCACTACACGCTCGGCGAGGCGCGCCTCCCGGCAGAGGTGATCGTCAGCCTCCCCGACATCCCGCTGGAGGCCGTGGCGCTCTGCGCCGACCTCGAGCACAACGTCTTCAATCCGAACCACACCGACCCGCGCGTGGCCGCAGCCCTGCAGGAGACCTACTGGTACTCGCTGACGGAGTGGTCCCGACAGGCGCCACAGGCGTAGTCTTCAGGGCGTGGGAAAGGGTTACGCAGAAGGCCCGGCCGCCGAGGAGCGGTTCGCCGACCTCGAGCGCGCCGAGCGGGGCGAGGCCCCGGAGGCGGCGCCCGAGCGCGCTGCCGTCTACGGCTCCACCGACGACGAGCCCGAGCGCCACTTCCTCGGCTGGCTGGACGAGGTCGACCCCGACAAGCTCTTCGCCAGCGGAGAGGCCTGGGGCCTGACCGTCGTCAGGCGCCGAGAGACGTAGCCCAGTAGACGTCGGTTCGGTACTGGAGGTCGATCGCTTCGCGACCGCGCGTGGCCGGATCCGTGGCCAGGAGCTGGCGCACCTCGGCAAGGACGCCTTCCCGCTCCGTCGGGAGGAGCGCGGCAATGAAGCTGACCGAACTGACGCGAGCCACCACGCCGTCAGGGGTCAGACGATGGACGTGACGCGTCTCGGCATGGCGGAGCGGGCTGAAGAGCTGCGTCCGCTCGAACGCCTTGCGCCACGCGCCCTTGCGGTGGGCGGGCACGTCGCCACGGTGCGGCTCGATGATCTCGGACAGCCGCGCCACCCAGCGAACATTCTCGTCCCGAGCGTTCCAGACCAGCGCGAGACCACCACCCGGTCTCAGGACGCGGTGGATCTCGGCAAGCGCTTGCTCACCGCGAAACCAGTGGAACGCCTGCCCCACCGTTACGACGTCCACCGAGCGTGCGTCGAGCGGGATCTCCTCGGCCGCACCCGCCAGCGCCCTTACACTCGGAAGCCCTCGCTCGAGCACGGCGCGCATCTCCGCTACAGGCTCGACCGCCACGACTTCTGCCCCGGTCCCGACGAGGAGCGCGGTCAGCTTGCCCGTTCCGGCCGCGAGGTCGAGCACGACCCGGCCGGGACGCAGCCGGAGCTCACGGGCAAGGCGGGCGACCGCCTTCGGCGGATACCCGGGTCGTCCCAGCTCGTAGGCGTCGCTTGCCCGCGCGAAGCCCCGCAACGCGGATCTGTGCACCATGGAGACGACCTCGCCCTACCGGGTGAGAACGTACAGGGCGATCAGCAGGACCGGCACCGCGATGTCGTACCAGAAGATGTAACCGGCGTTGCCCGGTGCGAAGTTGCGCTCGGCGACCATCGATCGCACGTGACCGACCGCGGCGCCCAGCATGAACACCGAGAAGACGACGATCGTGGCGAGCCAGAATCCTCGGTCGAAGCTCGGCGCCATCACGCCGGCCACTCCATAGGAGAGATCGGCGAGGCCCACCTCCCACTGGAACCGGCTCGTGGGCCACCCGATCGAGGCCGCGATCTGGGCAGGCATGAACATGTGGCCGGTCCCCGTGATGATCCCGTTCACGCCGACCAGCCAGAGGAGCGCGACCTCCAGAGTCGTGACCTTCCAGTCGTCGACGGCCCCGGCCAGCTCGATCGCGAGGTGGACCGCGAACCCCGCCAGAGGCACGTACACGATGTAGCGCCCAACCAGCGCACCCCAATCCGCCGCACCCCGAGGAGCACCGGCCTCGTCTCGCACGGCCGGATCCTACAGCGCTACGCGCCCGCGGCGATCTTGCGGAGCGCGTAGAGCAGGATCCCGCCGTGGCGGAGGTAGTCGCGCTCGCGCGGCGTCTCGAGCCGAACGCGGGCGGTGAACACAATCGGCTCGGCGCCGCCGTCCGGCCTCACAGTCACGCGGACCTCCTTCGCCTCTCCGTTCTCGAGCCCCTCGACCGCGAGCTCCTCGCGGCCGGTCACGCCGAGTGACTCGGCATTCTCGCCTTCGGGATACTGGAGCGGGACGATGCCCATGCCGATCAGGTTCGAGCGGTGGATGCGCTCGTAGCTCTCGGCGATCACCGCCCGCACGCCGAGCAGGTTCGGGCCCTTCGCCGCCCAGTCGCGCGACGAGCCCGAGCCGTACTCCTTGCCGGCGAGCACGATCGTCGGGACGCCGTCCGCTCGGTAGCGCTCGGCCGCGTCGAAGATGGTCATCTCCTCGTCGTCCGGCAGGTGCACGGTCCAGGTGCCCTCGCTCTCGGGCACGAGCAGGTTCCGCAGGCGGACGTTGGCGAACGTCCCGCGCACCATCACCTCGTGGTTCCCGCGCCGCGAGCCGTACGAGTTGAAGTCCTTGCGCTCGACCCCGTGGTCGAGGAGATACCGGCCGGCCGGGCTGTCCGGCTTGATCGCGCCCGCCGGCGAGATGTGGTCGGTCGTGACGCTGTCGCCGACCATGACGAGGCAGCGGGCGCCGACGATGTCCTCGACGGTCGCCGGCTCGGCGGACATGCCCTCGAAGTAGGGCGGCAGGCGCACGTAGGTCGAGTCGGGGTCCCAGGCGAAGAGATCACCTTCGGGGACGGGCAGGGCCGCCCAGTTCTCGTCGCCCGTGAAGACGTCGGCGTAGGTCCGGTGGTACATCTCCTCCGAGACCGCCTCTGCGATCGTGTCGCGCACCTGCTCGGGGCTCGGCCAGAGGTCGCTGAGAAAGACCTCCTGCCCGTTCGAGTCGCGGCCGAGCGGCTCCTTGGTCAGGTCGAGGTCGAGCCGCCCGGCGAGCGCATAGGCGACCACGAGCGGCGGCGACGCGAGGTAGTTCGCCTTCACCTCCGGGTGGATCCGCGCCTCGAAGTTGCGGTTCCCCGAGAGGACCGAGCAGACGACGAGGTCGCCGTCGTCGATCGCCTGCGAGATCTCGGCCGGCAGCGGCCCCGAGTTGCCGATGCAGGTCGTGCAGCCGTAGCCGACGGTGTGGAAGCCGAGGGTCTCGAGGAACGGCGTCAGGCCCGCCTTGTCGTAGTACTCGGTCACAACCTTGGAGCCGGGCGCGAGGCTGGACTTGACCCAGGGCTTGCGCTCGAGGCCGCGCTCGACCGCGTTCTTGGCAAGCAGCCCAGCGGAGACCATCACCGACGGGTTGGAGGTGTTCGTGCAGCTCGTGATCGCAGCGATGACGACGGAGCCGTGCTCGAGCTCGAAACTCTCGCCCTCCATTGAGACCGGAACCGAGACCTGCCCTCGTTCCTGCACGGCGACGGGAGTCGCCGGCTCTTCGTCGGGCTCCCGCCGGTGCCCGGGCTCCGTGAACTCGGGCGGATCGCTGGCGGGGAACGAGTCGGCGAGCGCCTTGTCCTCGGAGCCGTTGCGGTACGGGACGCCGAAGCTCGAGAGCGAGTCGAGGAAGGATGCTTTCGCCTCGGTCAGTGGCACGCGATCCTGCGGCCGCCGAGGGCCGGCGAGGCTCGGCTCGACGTCGCCCAGGTCGAGCTCGACCACCTCCGAATACTCGGGCGTCGCGTCCGGGTCGTGGAAGAGTCCCTGCGCGCGGCAGTACGCCTCAACGAGCTCGACCTGCTCCGCGCTCCGGCCTGTGAAGCGCAGGTAGCGCAGAGCCTCCTCGTCCACGGGGAAGAAGCCACAGGTTGCCCCGTACTCCGGGGACATGTTCCCGATGGTCGCGCGGTCGGCCAAGGGGAGCCCGACGAGGCCGTGGCCGAAGTACTCGACGAACTTCCCGACGACGCCGAGGCTCCGAAGGATCTGCGTGACGGCGAGGACGAGGTCGGTCGCGGTCGCGCCCTCCGGCAGGCGGCCGCTGAGCCGGAAGCCGACCACCTGCGGCACGAGCATCGAGACCGGCTCCCCCAGGAGCACCGCTTCGGCCTCGATCCCGCCGACGCCCCAGCCGAGCACGCCGAGGCCGTTGACCATCGTCGTGTGCGAGTCGGTGCCGATCAGCGTGTCCGGGAAGGCGAACCGCCGGCCGCCCTCATCGCGCGCCTCGACGACGCGGGCGAGGTATTCCAGGTTGACCTGGTGCACGATCCCGGTGTTCGGAGGCACGACGCTGAAGCTGTCGAACGCGCTCTGCCCCCAGCGGAGGAACGCGTACCGCTCGCGGTTCCGCTCGAACTCGCGCTCGGTGTTCCGGAAGATGGCCATCCGCGTGCCGAACTCGTCGACCTGGACGGAGTGGTCGATGACGAGCTCGGCCGGGATCTGCGGGTTGATCGCCGCGGCGTCGCCGCCGAGCGCGACCATCGCCTCGCGCATGGCGGCCAGGTCGACGATTGCCGGGACGCCGGTGAAGTCCTGGAGGAGGACACGCGCCGGCCGGAACGAGATCTCCTCGGACGGCTCGGCACGTGCGTCCCAATCCGTGAGGGCGCGCACCTCGTCCTCGCCGCCGAGGCCGAGCGCCTCGGCGCGCAGGACGTTCTCCAGCAGGACGCGCAGCGTGTAGGGGAGCCGGGAGACGTCGGTCTCGCCCGCGAGTGCGTCGAGGCGCGCGATCGTCGCCGACTGCCCGCCGGCCTCGATCTGCCCGAGTGCTCCGAACGTGTCTGCCATCCCCTTTCTCTACCCGATTCTAGGCAGGGACACGCGCTGTCCGAGGCCGGGACGACGAGGCGAGCCTAATCAGGCTTCGCCGACATGGCCCACGTCGCGATCACGAACGCGATAACCGCCACTATGACGAGGACAGTGGCGATCCGGACGAGCGTCCCGCCCCGCTCGCCGTCGCTGCGGCGCAGGCTGCGGACGCCGAAGCCGGCGAGGATCGTCGCGATGAGGAGGAAGAACCCGCCGCCCTCGGACGTGATGTAGCCGATTCCGAGCCAGGCGGGCTCCTCGGGGACATCGTTCCAGCCCTTCGAGGCCACCCACTCGGCTGCGATGCGCATGAGGAACCACGCCGGGATTGCCACGAACAGGAGCGTCCGGAACGAGAGCCGAGCGAAGGGAAGGATGTCAGCAGATGCCTCCCGCTTCCAGGCGAGCACCTGCGCGGTCAGGGCCGTGATCAGCGCCCCGAGCAGGAGCGAGGCGCCGAGGACGTGCAGAAGAAGCGGGAAGTTCCAGTCGTCGGGGCGGATCGCGGCGAACAACTACCCGGCCCCCGGCTTGTAGATCATGACGACGAGCAGGGCGAGGACGACCAGGATCATCAGCGTCAGGAGCACGAGGCCGCGCTGGGAGCGGAGCATGGCGTTCAGCTCCGGGCTCGGCTCGTTGCGCCCCTCGTCCACCAGGGCCCTGGCCCGGTCCCTAGCGCCGTTGTAGACCTTCCCCGTCTGGCCTCCGACGGCACCGGCAACGAGCCAGAGGACAAGAGCGGTGATGATCCACCCGTCCCAGACCTGGTAGGCGTCCAGGTCGATCGCGAGCCAGATCCCGAAGATGATCGTGCCCATCATCCCGATCGCGATGAGCGCATCGCCGACGCGCGAGACCCGAAACATCCGGATGACGTCGCTGGGCACGCTCAATCCCCAACCGGCCGCGACCACGACCGCGTAGATCACCAGGGCCGCCACCCATGCGAAGGCCGATAAGACGTGTAGTGCGAGCAGCCAGTCGGAGAACGTCACGGCGCGCAGCCTAACTCCGTTTGCCCGTTTCCGTGATCTGGAGGCCCCGCCGGCTGAGCGCAGCGTCTCCTCACCGACCCCAGGGCTCAGCTGTCGAAGCCTAGGCCGAGGCGGTCAAGCGTCCGGAGCCAAAGTCCGCGGCGTCCGGCGTCGCGGTCGGCTGAGTCGAGCCGGTTCCGCGTCAGCTGGATGACTCCCGAGCGCAGCGGCTCCGGCGGAAACGGGACCGGCTTCGAGCGAACGTAGCGCAGGCGCGTCGCCTCGGTCTCACGGCCAGCGAGAAGATCGAGCGCGACGCGGGCACCGAAGCGCGTCGAGACGACGCCCAGGCCCGTGTAGCCGACCGCATAGGCGACCCGGCCGCCGTGCGCGGTGCCAAAGAAGACCGAGAACCGGCTGCAGGTGTCGATCGCGCCGCCCCAACGGTGCGAGAAGCGCACGCCCTCGAGCTGGGGGAAGGTCGTGAAGAAGTGTTGGGACAGCTTGGCGAAGGTCTCCAGGTCGTCATCCAGCTCGGGCCGCACTGGGCCGCCGTAGCGGTAGACGGCGTCGTAGCCGCCCCAAAGGATCCGGTCGTCCGCCGTCAGGCGGTAGTAGTGGAACTGGTTCGCACAGTCGCCGACTCCCTGGCGCCGCTTCCAGCCGATCGACTCCCGCTGTGCCGGCGGGAGCGGCTCGGTCATGAGCGCGTAGTCGTAGACGGGCGCTACATAGCGACGAACGACCCGCAGCAGAGGCGGGTACGCGCTCGTCGCCAGGAGGACGCGCCGCGCGCGGACGTCGCCGGCCGCCGTCTGGACGCGCACACTGTTCCCGTCCTCGGCGATCTTCGTCGCGCGCGAGCGCTCGTGGAGGCGGACGCCGGTAGCCAGCGCCGCGTCCGCCAGGCCGGTCGCGAGCTTCCCTGGGTCGACCAGCGCGGCGTCAGTCTTGTCCCAGAGGCCGGCGAGGTAGGTCGGCGAGGCGACCTCGGCCCGAACCGCGTCGGTGTCGAGGAGCTCGTGCTCGTGGCCGAAGCGGTCGAGGAGCTCGGCGCTCTCCCTCAGCCACTCCACCTCGTGCGGCTCGAGCGCGACCGCGAGGTCGCCGGTCAGCTCGAGCTCGCAGTCGATTCCCAAGCGCTCGAGGTCTTCGACGAAGCCTCGGAAGTTCTCCCGTCCCAGGCGCTCGAGCTGCGGCATCTCGTCGCCGAAGCGCACCAGGCCGTTCTCGATCCCGTGAGTGAGCGAGCCGAGCGCGAAGCCGCCGTTGCGCCCGCTGGCGCCGAAGCCGACCGTGTCCGCCTCGAGGACGACGACGTCCCGCGCAGGATTGTCGGCCTTCGCGTGAAGCGCGGCCCAGAGCCCGGTGAAGCCGCCGCCGACGACGCAGAGATCGGCCTCGGTCGGCCCGTCGAGCGGTGGCGCCGGCTCGCGAGGCGGCAGTGCGTCGAGCCAGTACGGTCGCACGGTTGCCTCGGCGAACGCCTCGCGGTGAGCTCGGGTCGGCGGGCTCGTCGGCCAGGGAAACGTCACGCCGCGAGTCTACGGAGCGGACGCGGCGCCATTGCTCCGTGGTCATCCACGCGATTGCCGGCTAGAGGATGTCGACGAGGAGATCGCACGTTCGCCGAGTCAGTCGCCCGCCGGGATCCTTCTCCGGGTTGAGGCAGCCCAGGCTGAGGCCGGCGACGGCTGACGAACCGGAGAGTGGCGCCAGCAGCTCGCCGAGCTCCTCCCACTCGAGCCCATCCGGCATCAGGTAGTCGGTGGCCGGCATCGCCTGCTCGTCGAGGACGTCCACGTCTAGATGGATCCAGTAGCGCCCGGCCCGCTCGGCGAGGCGCTCCGCCGCGAGGGCGCCTGCCTGCCCGAGCCCCTGGGCGCGCAGGTCGGCCGGGGAGAGAACCAGCAGATCGGCAAGCTCCCCCTCCAGCAGGCCGGCGATGTCGACGGCCTCCTCGGGGTCGCGCGCGCCGAGGACGACTCCGCGGGCCGGAGTCGTCGAAGCTCCGCCGGCTGCGGCGATCCACTCCGCGGGCGCTCGTCCGAACGCGACTCCGAGCGGCATGTCGGCCGCTTCCCCTGTAGGCGAGCTCGCCCCGTCGTAGACGTCCACGTGACCGTCGACGTTTGCGATCCCCACCGAGCCCACGGCGTCCCGAACCCCGGCGAGCGCCCCCGGAACGAGCGAGCAGCAGCCGCCGAGGACGAGCGGGCGCTCGCCGGCCGCCACCATCTCGGCCACGGCCGTCCGCACGACGGCCGTCATCGTCAAGACGTCAGGCGAGCCGACGACCCCCGTCTCCGGATCGCGCTCCTCTCCGCGAATGCGAACGTCGAGGTCGCCGCGGTCGGCCGCGTCCAACCGGTCGACTAGCCCGGCCTCGCGCAACGCGGACGGCGCGAGCTCGGTCCCTCCCGAGCGGCCGACGGAGTCGATCGGGACGCCCAGCACGGTCCACCCGGGCATGACCCGACGCTACCAGCGGAAGGGCGGGGGCCGAAGCCCTCGCCCTTCCGGGCCGCAGCAGTTCAGAGCTCGTTCAGCTGGCCCCGGACGGCTCCGCCGGGGAAGTCGGTCGTGTGGTAGTTGACGTAGTAGCCGGCCGGATTGGCGCAGATCTGGCCCGCCAACGTCTCCGAGATCTGCAAGCGCGCCGCCTGGAGGATGAGCCTCCTGTCGGTCGAGCCGCTGAACAGCGTCACCTGGACGGGGCCGTTGACGCCCGCCGCTCCAACGTGGATGTGCCCGGCAAAGAAGGACTCCCGCGCCGGATTCACGATCGCCACGCTGAAGGAGAGGTTCGTGCCGTTGATGTGGACGAGCGCCGCGCCGAACGCCTTCGACCCACTCGGCGGAACCTCGTTGTCCGCCTTGAGCACGGTGGCTGCCGTGCACTTGGTGGTCTCGCCGCTCGCCCCGGCGGGTGTCGAGACCACGAGCGCGGCGAGCGCGGCGACGAGAATGAGGACGGCCATGAGCCGTCGGTTCACTGCCATTTGCTACCCCCTTCGCAGAATGGACTCTTCGCCCGGATCTACGCGGGGCGCCTCGGTCCGGTTTTCGAGCGGGGTATAGGACGTCGGAGACCGCCGACCTAGCCGTATCGGGGAGCGACCGCCAGGCGGCCGCTCCCCGTTGACTTTCCTAGCCGGCCGGAACCGCTGCCGGCTCGGTGCCGACCGCCGGCAGGTCGTCCTGGCGGAGGACGACGAGCGTCGTGATCAGCGAGACGAGCGCGAAGCCCGCGGCGACCCAGAAGCCCCAGCTGAAGCCGGAGGTGAGCGCCTCGGCTTGGGGCGTTCCGTCCTCGAGCAGGCTCGTCGTGTGCGTCGTGGCGACGGTCGTCAGGAGCGCGAGCCCCAGCGCGCCGCCGATCTGCTGACTCGTGTTGATGAGCCCGGAAGCGAGCCCGGCCTCGGGCCCCTGCACGCCCGCGAGCGCGGCGATCGAGATCGGCACGAAGGAGAAGCCCATGCCGACGCCGATGATCAGGAAGCCCGGGAACAGATCGGCCCAGTAGGAGCCGTCGGGCGAGACCTGCGTGAAGTAGACCATGCCCGCGGTGAGGAGGGCCATCCCCGCAACGAGCACCGGCTTTACGCCGAGCCTCGTGACGAGGCCCTGCGAGATCGTGGCCGCGGCGACGACCGTCAGCGCGACGGCCAGGTAGCCGAAGCCGGCTTCCATCGCCGAGAAGCCCAGCACCTGCTGCATGTAGAGCGAGAGCAGGAAGAAGATCCCGAAGATGACGGTTCCGAGGCCGAAGCCGATCACGTTCGCGCCCGTCAGGGTCCGCCGCTTGAAGATGCCGAGCGGGACGAGCGGAGAGCGCGAGCGGGTCTCGTTCCAGAGGAAGACCGCCATCAGGATCGCCGAGCCGATGAAGACGCCGATCGTCTGGGCCGAGCCCCAGCCGACGCGGTTCGCCTGCGTCAGGCCGAAGACGAGCAGCATGAGGCTGGCGGTGACGCTGACCGCGCCGAACGAGTCGAAGTGTCGCGTCAGGCCGTCCGCCTTACTCTCGCGCACGTAACGCGGGACGAGGGCGAGCGCGGCCGCGGCGATCGGGATGTTGACGAAGAAGATCCACTCCCACCCGACGTACTCGGTGAAGACCCCGCCGAGGAGCACGCCGATGGCGGCCCCCGAGCCGGCGATCCCGCCGAGGATGCCGAGCGCCTTGTTCCGCTCCGCGCCCTCCTGGAAGGTGACGAGGGTGATCGAGAAGACGGACGGCGAGAGGATCGCGCCCGCGGCGCCCTGCAGCAGCCGCGCGACGATGAGCATCTCAGACGACGTCGAGAGCCCCGCGAGCAGCGAGGTTACGAGGAAGAGGCCGAGGCCCACCATGAAGAGGGCGCGTCGGCCGAGCAGGTCGCCCATGCGTCCTCCGAGCAGCAGGAATCCGCCGAAGGTGAGGGCGTAGCCCGAGACGACCCACTGGAGGTCCTCAGTCGAGAACCCGAGATCGGTCTGGATAGAGGGCAGCGCCACGTTCACGATCGAGATGTCGAGCACGACCATGAGGTACGCGACACCGAGGACAGCGAGCGCTTTCCAGCGCCGTGGATCGGCCATGGTGTCAGTCATTCAGTTCTCCCGTGCTTCGAAGTCTTGTGAGCAGTCACTCAGCCGAGAACGATGCCGGTGCCGGGCTCATGCCGGGATGGGGGTGGCGCTAGACCTTAGGTACGGCTACCCACACCCTCGGCGGCGTACGACTCGAGCCGGTCGGCCAGCTCCCTTGGGCGGGCGATCGTGACGTAGTGGCCGCCCGGCATCTCGTCCGCCCCGATACCGAGGCGTTCGCGAGCGTGACGGCGTGCCCACTCGGGCGGGAACATGCGGTCCTCGCGGCAGAGGAGATACCGCGTCGGTACGTCCGGCCAGGCCGCGAGCGGCCAGGGCTCCTCGAGCGGCTTCTTGGCCTGGTCCCGCTCGTGCTGCCGAGCTTCAGCCGCCGGCTCGGGCGGGACGTCGTGGTAGAAGACATCGTCGCACCCGCTCTCCTCGTAGCCGGTGTTGGCCCACCAATCCGCGAAGAGCTCGCCCGGCGCTGGAACCATCGCGGCGACGAGCACGAGCATGGTGACAGGCCGGCGCGCGCAGACGAGCGGTGCCGTGAAGCCGCCCAGCGAGTGCGCCACGACGATCGTGTCGGGCCGGTCGCCGAGGGCTTGGACCACGGTGTCGGCGTAGTCCCACCAACCGGCGGACTCGTCCTCGCTGGGCAGGTCGACGGCGACCGGATCGTGGCCGCGCTCGCGCAGCTCCGGCTCGACTCGATGCCAGTCCCAGGCGCTTCCGCCTCCACCGTGAATCAGCGCGAAGGTCGTCACTAGGCCCGCACGGCCTTGTGCAGGCGCACGGCCTTCGAGACGCCCTTGAGCGGGACGTCGCCGATCAGCTCGAACTCGACTCCGTCGAGGCCGCAGGTCTCCATTGCCGCCTCGCTGACGAGCACCTCGTGCGGGCGCGCGTAGTCGGCGATCCGGGCGGCGACGTTCACGGTGCGGCCGAAGTAGTCACCCTCCTGGACGACCACCGCTCCGGCATCGATCCCGACCCGCGCCGGCACGGAGACCGCCTTCGCGGTCTTCTCGATCAGGTCGAGCCCGCTTCGAATTGCCGTTCCCGCGTCGGAGAAGTGGAACATGACCCCGTCGCCGAGCCACTTCACCGGCCTGCATCCCTGCGTCTGCGCGGCCTCGTGCACCACGCCGGCGAGGTCGGCAGCCAGCTCCGCCGCGGCCTCGTCTCCGCGCTCATCGGCGAGCGCCGTGTAACCGGCGAGGTCGAGGAAGGCGATTGCGGGCGGCCGCTTCGGCTGTTTCGGCATGAGCCCGCGCTCCTCCATGAACTGCTCGGTGACACCGACGATGTACTGGAGCACGGCGTGCTCCCGGTGCCGCCGCTGGAGCCAGGAGACGAGACCCTGCACGAGCTCGGTGTAGGCGCCCGCGCGCTGGTAGACCATGGTGTCCTTCTCCTCGTTGGAGAGGCCTCGGCGGGCCGAGACCTTCTGCCGGACGGCGAGGTCGAAGAACTGCAGCCCGGACCCGACGAGCCGCTGAATCGTGCCGCCGTAGAGCCGCGCGAAGCGCGAGAGCTCGTCGTCGTCGGCCAGGTCGAGCGTGGTGACGACCAGCCTGAGCATGTCGGCGTCCTCATCACGGAGCCGGTCGTCCTCGGGCGGCGGGAGGCCGAGCTCGCCTCCGAGCCTTCTCGGGAGCTCGGGCGGCCGGCCGAGCTCGGCGGCGAGCGCCTCGTAGGTCGCCGTCGCCTGGACAGGCTCGGGCAGAAAGAGCCCGAGCGGAAAGGAAAGCTCGCCTGCCGCAACGCCGTGGGCGACGTCCTCGAGCGAGATGCCGGCCTCCTCGAAGGCGGCCATGAGGCGCACGACGTGGACGCCGGAGGATGGGTAGAGCCCATCGTCTTGGGCCTCGAGCAGCCCGAGCTCGGTCAGCCGCTCAACATGCTCGGCCGAGCAGGGGACGAGCTCGGCAAGCTCCTGCGCCGACAGCTTGGGCACGCGCCTGACTCTAGCCTTGGCAGGGTGATGGCGGTGGTTGAGCTACCGGAGAGGAGCGGAGATGGTCGAAGAAGCACGCCTTGAACAGCTGGATGCCGGCCTCACGCCGGTGAGCGAGGGCTGGTTCGTCGTGAACGTCCGGGAAGGCGCATGGATGACGAACGAGGCTCTAGGAGCCGCCTTCATCATCGAAGGGGACGACGCACCCTTCGGCGACGTCGGCTTCACGTTGACCGTGCTGCAACCGGAACAGGCGACCAGGTACCACCGCGAAGCGAACCAGGAGGACTTCCTCGTCCTCGCGGGCGAGTGCCTGTTGCTCGTCGAGGGTGAGGAGCGGCCCCTCGAGGCATGGGACTTCGTGCACTGCCCGCCCGACACCGAGCACGCCTTCGTCGCGACGGGGGAAGCCCCGTGCGTGATCTTCATGACGGGCGCGCGCAGGTGCTGGCCCGAGAAGGGCATCGTCTACCCACGCTCGGAGGTCGCGCTCCGTCATGGAGCCGGGGTCGAGACGGAGACGACGTCGCCGGCCCAGGCGTACGCCGCGTTTCCGAAGTGGCAGCTGGGCCCGCCGGAGGATTGGAACGGCCTCCCCTGGGCCTAAGGCCAGACCACTCGGCCGCGAAGAGGCTCAGGATCGATCAGGACAACCGCCTTCCTCGCAAGGTGACGCGCTGTTTCCGTTGGCGCCGCCGCCAGGTAGCTCCGGACCACCTGGACCGGATCGGCGTTGGGCGAGACATCCAGCGAACGACCGATCAGGTCGACGCGCCGACCGCGGAAGGAGTCGGGGTCGCCAGGGTGACGTCCGAAACGTGACATGCCGAAGTCCGCCTGGATGCGCCAGCGGGCCGGGAAGGCACCAGCCGGATGCTCGGCGTAGAAGGTGTAGACGTCGAAGTCCTTGACGCCGGTCCGGCCGTCGATGAAATGCAGCGCCGCCCCTTGGCAAAGCGCGACGCAAAGGACTCGATCGGCGTACGGCCTCCAGCGCGGCCGGCGTTCGAAGCGAGCCTGTCGGTCGCTTCGTGCGATCGCCGCCAGGCGATCGAGGTCCTCTCGGACGATCCTCTCGCAGCTTCGCGCCGCATCGTCCACGGCGCGGAGCCTACGACCTCGACGATCTCAGCTCAGCTACACCCGGTGTTCTGGCCGCAGTCTCGGCACGTGTAACAGCTGCCCGTCCGGACCATCCGGCCGCCGCACTTGGCGCACTCGACTGCGTCCTCGAAGGCGTTGAACAGCGCGGTCTGGCCCGGCGGCGGGGCCGCGGCGGCCTCCACGTCGGAGGAGCCGTTTCCCTCCAGGATGTCGTTCGCCTCGGCCAGGCGCTTGCGCACCTCGGGGCTGAGGATGCCGAGCGCCTCCTGCGTGTCCGTGTCGAGGAACTTCTTGCCCATCCAGCGGAAGATGTAGTCGACGAGGGACTTGGCCGCGCGGATATCCGGGTCGTTCGTGAGCCCGCTCGGCTCGAAGCGCATGTGCGCGAACTTGGAGACGTACACCTCGAGCGGGACGCCGTACTGGAGCCCGAGCGAGACCGAGATCATGAACGAGTTCATGAGGCCGGCGAGGGTCGTGCCCTCCTTGGCGATGTCCACGAAGATGTCGCCGGGCGTGCCGTCGTCGTAGAGACCGACGTGGATGTAGCCCTCGTAGTCGCCGACGCGGAACTTGCGGCCGATCTCGGTGCGGTCGTCAGGGAGGCGGCGCCGATCTTCGCGCGGGACGGGCGGCTCGGCCTTCTCGCTCTTCTTCGAGAGCGGCTGCGCGACCTTGCAGTTGTCGCGGTAGATGGCGATCGCTTTCACGCCGAGCTTCCAGGCGTCGACGAAGAGGTCAGATACCTGCTCGACGGTCGTCTCCTCGGGGAGGTTGACGGTCTTCGAGATGGCGCCGGAGATGAAGGGCTGGACGGCGCCCATCATCTTCACATGACCCATGTAGTGGATGGCGCGCTCGCCGATCGCGCAGTCGAAGACCGGGTAGTGCTCCGTCTTCAGGAACGGCCCGCCGACCACCGTGTTGCGGTCGTCGATGAAGGCGACGATCTGGTCGCGCTCCTCGGGCGCGTAGCCGAGGCGGTCGAGCGCCATCGGGACGGTCTTGTTCACAATTGTGAGGTCGCCGCCTCCGACCAGCTTCTTCTGCTTCACGAGCGAGAAGTCGGGCTCGACCCCGGTCGTGTCGCAATCCATCATGAAAGAAATGGTCCCAGTAGGTGCTAAAACACTGGCCTGCGAGTTCCGATAGCCGCTCACCTCGCCGAGGTCGAGCGCGTCGTCCCACGCGCGGCGGGCCCCCGAGAGGAGGTCGTCGGGCACGGCATGCGCGTGCTCGATGTTCCCGACCGCGGCGCGGTGCTTGGCGATGACGCCGATCATGGCGCCGGCGTTTGGCTGGTAGCCGGCGAACGGGCCCATGCGCGAGGCGATCTCGGCCGACTTGCGGTACGCCCGACCGGTCATGAGCGCCGTGACGGCGGCGGCGAAGGCCCGGCCCTCGTCCGAGTCGTACGGGAGCCCACGCGACATGAGGAGCGCGCCGAGGTTCGCGTAGCCGAGGCCGAGCTGCCGGTAGGCCTTCGCGTTCGTCTCGATTTCGGGCGTCGGGTAGCTCGAGTAGCCGACTAGGATCTCCTGCGCGAGGAAGACGGTGTCGACCGTGTGTTCGAAGGCCTCGACGTCGAGGTCGCCGTCCTCACGGCGGAACTTCATCAGGTTGATGGACGCGAGGTTGCAGGCACTGTCGTCAATGGACATGTACTCACTGCACGGATTGGACGCGTTGATTCGGGACGTGTTCGGGAGCGTGTGCCACGAGTTGATCGTCGTGTCGTACTGAACGCCCGGGTCGGCGCAGCGCCAGGCGGCATCGGCCGCCTGCGTCACCAGGTCGCGCGCCGGAACGGTGGTGACCACAGCGCCGTCGGTGCGCGCGGTCAGGTTCCAGTCGTCGTTCGCCTCGACGGCCTCCATGAAGGCGTCGGTGACGCGGATGGAGTTGTTCGCGTTCTGGTATTGGATCGAGGCCCAGTCGGGCGAGTCGAGCGACATGTCGTACCCGTTCGCCTCGAGGACGCGCGCCTTCTCCTCCTCGTGAGCCTTGCACCAGATGAACTCCTCGACGTCCGGGTGGTCGATGTCGAGAACGACCATCTTGGCCGCGCGCCGCGTCTTGCCGCCGGACTTGATCGTGCCGGCGGAGGCGTCGGCGCCGCGCATGAAGCTGACCGGCCCGGAGGCGTAGCCGCCCTTGGAGAGTTGCTCCTTGGAGGAGCGCAGCTTCGAGAGGTTGACCCCGGAGCCGGAGCCGCCGCGGAAGATGATCCCCTCGCGCCGGATCCAGTCGAGGATCGACTCCATCGAGTCGTCGATGGAGAGGATGAAGCAGTTGTGGACCGCAATGTTGTTGGCTAGGAACTCGCCCGACTCGGTCTGGATGTCGTACACGTCTTGAGTCGAAACCCGCTCGATTGAGACGACCTCCTCCTCGCGCAGATCGGGGCAACTCTTCGGCCCGCGCAGAGTGAGCGAGTCGAGCAACCTACGCTGCTTCCCTTTGCCGACGAAGCCGACGAGCTCGGCGAAGCGGGCGCGTTCGGAGCCGATGCCGATGACCACCTCGTGGAGGTCGTGCCGATCCTCCCTCTTCTCGACCTTGCGGAGCCGCCGAGAGTAGATCCCGAGCACGTTCAGCAGGAGCTGGACGTCCTCGGTCCAGCGCTCGCCGATGACCGCGAACGCGACCCGGCCGCTCTCCTGATCGTTCTCCCGCCGGACGCTGACATAGCCGTCGGCCTGGAAGAGGCTGCGGAGATATGCCGCGATCTCCTCGTAAGACGCGGACCAGAGCCGGCGAGGCACGCGAATCTCTGTTCCTCGAGCGAGCAGCTCCCAGCCCTCCACGAACTCACGCAGGTCCTCGCCGTAGAGGCGAATGCGCCGGCAGCTGAGCGACTCGTCCACGGTTTCGACGTCACGCACGTGTCGATGGACATGCGGCAGGGCCACGTCGAGGTTCTCCATGACCCAGGCGAACTCGTCGTCGTCGGCGACCTGGAACTCGATCGTCAGCGAGCGGTTGGTGCCAGCCTCGTATTGCCCGACGAAGCCGTCCGCCTGGAGCCAGCCCGCGAGCGCGGCCTCGGCCACCCTGGTGCGGGCCTCGGCGGTCGGCGGCTCCTCGTCGAGCACTGGACCCTCCGGCAGGCCGGCGCCGGCCGGGACGAGCGCGGGCGGAGCGACCTTCGCCCTATGGGGATGGAGGTGCATGCGCATGCCGACCTTGAGCTGGTCGACGCGCAACCACTCGGGCGCGGTCCGCCGCTCGCGAACGGCTTTGACGACATGATCGGCCGTCGCCTCGACGAAGCTGCCGTTCCGAAGCCGCACCCGGTACACCGGCTTCACGCCGTTGGCCTGCACAGCCACGATGCGCGTGACGCTGTGCGAGTCGTAGACCTCGCGGCCGACCTGCTCGCCGAGGACGAGCTCGCCGATCGGAACCATTCCCGCGGGCGTTGCGACGAACTGGTCGTACGGCATGCAGGCGCTCGCTTGCGGGCGCTCCTCGAAGCCGACGTTGAACCAGACCGGCGAGTTGAAGGAGGCGAGCTGGTTGACGAGGATCGCCTTCAGCTCGGCCTCGAAGG
>Ga0081538_10000968_pt1 | contig 30658 bp, 36 predicted proteins | sample TabmetS5T2R1_FD_71022 | JGI IMG/M metagenome (GOLD analysis project Ga0081538, IMG submission 71022) | Tabebuia heterophylla rhizosphere microbial communities from the University of Puerto Rico - S5T2R1 | ecosystem: Host-associated > Plants > Roots > Rhizosphere ...
GCTCGACTTCGACGCGGCGACTCAGGGGCACGGGCTCGTCACGCCCGGCGGGGTCGTAGGCTCGACGGGCGTGGCGGGGCTGACGCTGGGCGGCGGCATCGGCCACCTGACCGCGCAGTACGGGCTGAGCTGCGACAACCTCGTCGGCGCAGAGGTGGTGACGTCCGAGGGCGCCGTGGTCCGCGCGAGTGCGGACGAGAACGCCGAGCTCCTCTGGGGGCTTCGCGGCGGAGGCGGCAACTTCGGCGTGGCGACGCGGCTCGAGTTCCAGCTGCACGAGCTCGGCCGGGTCGTGGGCGGTTCGCTCGCGTACGGCGGAGACGGCGTCCGCGCCGCGCTGCGCCGCTTTCGCGACGTCGTCGCCTCCGCGCCGCGCGACCTCAGCTGCCAGGCCGGCCTGGCCCTGGACGGGTCCCTGGCCCCGACCCTCTCCATCTTCCCGTGCTACACGGGGTCGGACGAGGATCCCAAGGAGCTCGCCGCGCTCGGGGCGATGCCCGGCCTCGTCGAAGACGCCGTGCGCCCGCTGACCTACGTCGAGCAGCAAAGCCTGTTCGACTCGACGTACGGCGTCGACCGCAACTACTGGAAGGGCCACTTCGCGCGCGAGCTGTCCGACGAGCTGATCGACGTGTTGCTGGAACGGATCGTCGCGCTCGGAAGGCCGCCCGGCGGGGTGCTGATCGAGTCGCTGCACGGCGCACCGAAGGACGCCGACCCGGCCGCGGGCGCCGTCGGCTTCCACCGCGCCGCGTTCAACATCAGCGCCATGGCGAGCTGGCAAGACCCCGCTCTCGACGAGGAGTACATCGAGTGGGCCCGCGCCACGGCGTCCGCGATCGAGCCGTGGTCCGTCAGCGGCGGCGGCTACGTGAACTACATGCAGGCTGACGAGCCGACCGAGCGGGTGCGCGCGGCGTTCGGCGCGGAGGCGTTCGACCGACTCCAGGCGCTCAAGACCCGCTTCGACCCCAGCAACGTTCTCCGCCGAAACCAGAACGTCCCGCCGCTTCAGGCGGCGTGAGGTCGCGCGAGCCGGCCTGACGCCTCGGCGATCCAGAGGTGCGTTGCCGCCAGGGCGCGCCAGGGCCGCCAGCGGTCGGCGAGCTCCTCGAGCGCGGCCCGAGAGCGAGGAGCCGGCCGCCCGAGTGCGCGGCGGAGGCCCAGATCGGTGACGGGGAAGGCGTCCCGCTCGCCGATCCGCAGCGCGAGGTAGTGAGCCGTCCACGATCCGAGGCCGTCGATCGCCGTGATCGACGCCGCCAGCTCGTCGAGGCCGACACTGCCGTCGAGCCGGATCGTGTCGTCTGCGACCGCCGTGGAGAAGGAGCGGATCGCCTCCTCGCGCGCGCGTGTGAGCCCAAGGCCCGAGAGATCGGCGTCCGCGAGCGCTCCCGCCGCCGGGAAGGCATGCGTGAGACCGAGCTCGCCGAGGCCGGGCACCGGCGTCCCGTGTCGCCGGACGAGGCGTCCCGAGAGCGTGTTCGCGGCCGCGATGCTCACCTGCTGGCCGATGATCGCGCGGACGCCGGTCTCGTACGGATCCCAGGTCCCCGGAGTTCGCACGCCCGGCCGCGCGCGCAGCAGCGGGCCGATGGTGGCGTCGCGCGCGAGGTGGTCGGTTGCCTCGTCAAGGGCGAGGTCGAGGTTCGCAATCCGCCGGGCTCGGGCGACGTGGTGCGTGAGCTCTTCCCAGTGCGGCAGGTGCGCGACGAGCACGAGCGAGGCGTCCTCACCCGGGTGGAGCTCGATCACGCCGGGGTCGCCGTCGACGGTGATCGTCCGCCGGTAGTTCCGCCCGGAGACGTGCTCGACGCCCGGGATCGCCCGCGCGGCGCAGTAGTCGAGGATCGCGTCCCAGTCGAGCGGCCCACGGAAGGCGAGCCGTAGCGGCAGGCCGCCGTCGGCGACGAGACGGTCCGCCTTGCGCCGCTTGGCCCGCAGCTCGCGGGGCGAGGCGCGAAAGATCTCACGGCAGGCGCGGTTGAACTGGCGCACGCTCCCGAAGCCGGTCATCAGCGCGATCTCGAGCATCGAGAGATCGGTGTCGTCGAGGAGGCGGCGGGCGAAGTGGGCCCTCGCGGAGCGTGCGAGCCCGTCGGGCGTCACGCCGAGGTGAGATGCGAAGAGGCGGCGCAGGTGCCGGCCCGAAACACCGAGCCGCGCGCCAAGCTGGTCCTCCGTCGCCCGGTCGAGCCCACCGTCGAGGATCAGCCTCGCCGCTCGGCACACGAGCTCGGGGCCCGTCCAGGTCACCGACTGAGGCCAGCGATACGGCCGGCACTGGAAGCACGCGCGGTAGCCGGCGGCCTCCGCCGCGGCCGCGAACGCGTAGCTCGTCAGGTTCTCCGCGTTGGGCCGGGCGCCGCAGCCCGGGCGGCAGTAGATCCCGGTCGTGCGGACGGCCGAAAACGGCTGCATGACCGAGGTATAGCCGCCCGGCTCGGGGAAAACTGGCCGGATCCGGACACGCCGTCAGTCCGGGAGCAGCGGCACGACGAGGCCCTGGTCCCGGCCGAGCAGCACTGCGCGTGTGATCGCCGCTGTGCCGAACCGGTCACGGATCTCGTCGAGCGCGGCGTCGAGCGCGATCCAGCTGTGCCGGTCGAAGGGCAGTGCGAGCTGGACGGCGGTCGCGTCCTCGAGGTTGCTGATCGAGATGCCGACGAGCGTGATGCCGCGCCGTTCGATCATCGGCATCGCCGCCGCCAGCAGCCCTCGTGCGGTCGCGACGAAGGCCCGCGTCTCGTCGGTGGCTTCGAGCAGCGTGTACGAGCGTGTCGCGCGGCTGAAGTCGTCGAAGCGCAGACGGAGGACGACCGTCCGGCCGACCCGCCTGCCCGTCCGCATGCGGCGCGTGACGCGGTCGACGATCCCGATCAGGATCGCGTCGATCTCGTCGGCCGAGCGCGGCGAGCGACCGAGTGCCCGCTGGGAGCCGATCGACCGGCGACGCCGGCCCACCTGTACCGGCCGCGGATCGCGGTTGTGGGCGAGCGCGTGGAGGTGCCTCCCGGACGCGCGCCCGAGCATCGAGACGAGCACGGCTTCCCCGAGCTTGGCCACCTGGCCGACGGTCGTGATTCCCCGCTCGCGGAGCTTGCCGCCGGTGACCGACCCGACACCCCACAGCCGCTCGACCGGTAGCGGGTGCAGGAACGCCAGCTCTCGATCCGGCGGCACGAGCAGGAGACCGTCGGGCTTTGCGACGCCGCTCGCCACCTTGGCGAGGAACTTCGTCCTCGCCACCCCGACCGTAATCGGGAGGCCGACCCGCTCGCGGACGGCGCGCCGCAGCCGCTGGGCAATCTCGACGGGCGTCCCGGCAATCCGGCGCATGCCGCGAACGTCGAGGAACGCCTCGTCGATCGACAAGCCCTCGACGACCGGAGAGAAGTCGTCGAACACCCGGTACACCGCCTTGCTCGCCTCCGAGTAGGCCGACATGCGTGCCGGGACGACGACCGCGTCCGGGCAGAGGCGGCGGGCCCGCGCGCCGCCCATCGCCGTGCGGACGCCGCGTGCCTTGGCCTCGTAGCTCGCTGCGAGCACGACTCCGACTCCGACGATGACCGGCCGGCCGCGCAGCCGAGGCTCGTCGCGCTGCTCGACCGACGCGTAGAACGCGTCCAGGTCGGCGTGGAGGATCGTCGCCTCGTGCATCGAACAGATGTTCGCAGGACCATCGTACCGTCGTCGGCGGCCAGTACTGTCGGCCGATCGACAGCGACACGCTGCTTGGCGTCTTCGTCGGCCTCGGCCTCAGCGCCGCCGCCGGGCTCAGGTTGTTCGTGCCGCTCCTCGTCATGAGCGTGGCATCGCTCAGCGGTCACCTGGAGCTCTCGTCGACCTTCGACTGGATTGCAACTCGGGAAGCACTGATCGGCTTTGCCGTGGCGGCGGCGCTCGAGATCGCCGCCTACCTGATCCCGTTCCTCGACAACGCGCTCGACGTGATCGCGGCGCCTGCTGCGGCCGTCGCAGGGACCGTGCTGATGGCGTCGTCGGTGGTCGAGATGAGCCCGTTCCTACAGTGGACGCTCGCGATCGTCGCCGGAGGCGGTGTCGCCGGCACGGTGCAGCTCTTCACGAGTGCGACGCGGCTCGCGTCGACGGCGACGACCGCCGGGCTCGCGAACCCGGCCGTGTCGGCGGCCGAGACGGGCGGTTCGGCCGGGCTGTCGATCGTCGCGATTGCAGCGCCCGTTGTCGCGCTCGTCCTGGTCGTCGTCCTCGTCTACATCGCTGCGCGGGCGCTCCTTCGACTACCCCGACGTGCGGTCAGTGGCCGGAGACCCAGCGATGGGCCTCGGTCGCCGAGTCGGCAGGGAAGAAGGACTCGAGCCTGATCTCCTGCAGGGTGACGTCCTGAGGCGTCCCCACCGTGGTCACGAACGAGAAGTAACTGACCTCGAGCCCGGCCTTCGCGAACTCGACCGGTAAGACGGGAAGCGTGGTCGAGGTGAAGTCGGGCGTGTGCCACTCGGAGGGGACGCCGGGGAGCGCGAGTACGTCGTCGAGCAGGCGCGTTGTCTCGACATCCGGGACGCCGCCGACTGCCTCACGGTGGACACGCTGGATCAACGCCGCGCCGGCTTGATCCCAGTTGGACACGTGCGAGCGCAGCAGCGTGAACATCAGCCGGACGATGTTCGGCGGGTTCCCCGGGTCCTCGCGGTCGAGCAGCCACCCGAACATCGCCGCGGCGGCGCGGTTCGTCAAGAGCACGTTCCAGTGGCGGTCCATGACGATCGCCGGGTACGGGTCGTGGTGAACCAGGACGCGGTCGAGAGCTTTGCGGACGTGGTCGAGCTCGACCGCGTCGAGGCCCGTCTCGCGGTAGATGGGCGCGTAGCCGGCGGCGAGAAGCAGCTGGTTACGTTCCCTCAGCGGCACGTCGAGCGCCCGAGCCAGCTTGAGCACCATGTCCGGGCTCGGGTTTGCGCGCCCACTCTCGACGAAGCTGACGTGCCGGGGGCTCACGCCGGCTTCGATCGACAGCATGAGCTGACTCATCCTGCGCTCGCGCCGCCAATGCTGAATGAGCTCGCCCACCGGGCTCGGCGGAACGCGGCTTCTCCCGATTCTCGATGCCGTTGCCATGCCACCACTGTACGAGCCCGCTGCCCGCGCGCACTTCCCTCGCAGGGAATTGTCCAGCAGCCGTCCTTGGCCCAAAGTGGCGGCATGAGCGAATTCATGATCCATACAGTCGAGTCCGCCCCAGAGGCATCGAAGGACGCTCTGGCGGAGCTCGAGCAGAACGTCGGTTTCATCCCGAACCTCGCCGCGACCCTGGCCGGGTCACCCGTAGCGTTGCGGAGCTTCGCCTCGGTGCAGTCGAACCTGCGCAATTCGAGCCTGACGCCCGTGGAGCGCGAGGTCGTCGGCCTCGCCGTCAGCTATTGGAACTCAAGCGAGTATTCGATGGCCGCTCACTCCACGTTCGCCAACGCCCAGGGCGCCCCCGCCGAGGCCATCTTGGCGCTCCGGTCGGGCGAGGAGGCTCCCGACGAACGACTCGAGGCACTCCGCGTGTTCACGACGGAGCTCCTGCACGACCGTGGCCACGTCTCCCGTCAGGCGCTCGCAGCCTTCCTTCAGGCCGGCTACTCGACCGAGAACGTGCTCGAGGTGATCACCCAAACGGCCTACACCACGCTGGCGAACCTCGTCGCGAACGTCGCCGAGACTCCGGTCGACGGGGCGTTCGAACCACAGGCCTGGACGGCCGCCGTCATGGCGAATTAGCCGAGGGTCATCCCTCAGGGGGACGTGTCGGTCATCCGCGGGCGGGACGCAGGATCCCGCGACCGAGGGATGACTTTTCGGCCTTTGCCCGCAACGGTTTCTCTCGTCGAACCAAAACCAACGAGAGGAATGAGAACCATGATCCACGCAGGAGACAGGCTCGAGAATCCAGTCACCGGCGAGGTGCTGATCTTCCACCGCACCTCCCAGGAGACGAACGGCGAGTCCGTGCTGGTCGAGACGATCGTCCGACCAAAGGGCTTCGTCGCCGCGGCCCACGTCCACCCGTACCAGACCGAGCGCTTCGAGGTGCTCGAGGGCGTGCTCCGGCTTCGCATCGGCGACGAGGAGCTTCTGGCGGAGCCGGGTGACGTCGCCGTGGTCGCCCCGGGAACTCCCCACAAGTTCTGGAACGCGGGCGAGACCGAGGCGCGCTTCGTCTGCGAGGTGCGGCCCGCGCTCCAGTTCGAGTCGCTGATCGAGACGATGTTCACCCTCGCCGCCGAAGGCAAGACCAACCGGAAGGGAATGCCGAACCCGCTTCGGCTCGCAGTGATCGCGAAGGCGCACTTCGACACCGTTCGCCTTCCCTTCCCGCCCGTCGCGCTCCAGCGTGCCGGGCTGGCGTTCGCCGCTCCGCTCGGGCGGGCGCTGGGCTACCGCGAGACGGTCGCCGCCACCGCCTAGACGACCGATCCCGCCGCGCCGGGGCCTTCGGCCCCGGCGACGGGGGGTGGGGCGGGACGCTGCTCGTCGATCTCGCTCCTCAGCGCCTTCCAGCGCTTCCCCGTCACCCGCGAGTAGGCGGCCGGATACCGCGCTCTCAGCTCGGCCGCGCTCTGTCGGTAGCGCTCGGCGATCTCGCCCATCGCGAACACCGTCGCCGGCGACAGCTCGCGGCCGCGGCTGGCAGCGAGCCGACGCAGCCGGTCGATGGCGACGTCGGCGTCCTGGTGGAGCCCGAGCAGGTCCTGGAGCTCGACCAGACGCTTGATCACCGGCCGGGAGCTTCCCGGGTAGAGATCGCCGAGGAACTCGAGCGCGTAGCGCAAGCGCTTGCCGCGGATCCGCAACCGGTGGTACTCGCGCGGGTCCGAGTCCTCGTCGATTCGGGCACCCGCCTTGCGGAATCGCCGATAGCGCGCCTGGATCAAATCCGGGGCGGCCGCGCGTGCCGGGACAGCCGCGGGGCCTGAGCGCGGCGTCCGCACCGCCCGAAGCATCCGTCCGAACCGGCTGATGAACGTCTGGTAGCGCTGCGAGTCGAGGACCTCGAGCATCTCGGTCCGAGCCGCCGCGCGTTCCGTCTCGAGCAGCGCACGCAGCGCGCCGATCGGCCGTTGGTCGGCTTCGGGGAGCGCCGCCAGCCACCCGTCGAGCTGCTCGAGCTGGACGTCCAGGTCGCGGACTGCCCCGAGCGCCGCACCGATCCAGCCGAGTTCCTCGCGCAGGGTCGACGAGCTCGGCGGGAGCGCGTCCGAGAACAGCGAGAGCGCAGCCCGCAGCCGCCTCGTGGCGACGCGCATGTCGTGCAGCTCTTCGATGTCGTCGCCGAGGCGAGTCCCGGGCTCGTGCGCGAGCATCGCGGAGAACTGCGTGCGGAGGACGGCGCGCGCAACCGCTCCGATCGGCCCCTCGGGATCGACATCCGTGGGCCCGAAGGTGTCCGCCGCCGGTACGCCGAGACCCGCCGAAAGGAGCCCGGCCTCGTACTTGGAGAGCCCAGCCGGCTGAAGCCCACACGCCTCGCGCAGATCCTCGACCAACGACGACACGGCAGCCTCGGCCCCCTCCGGGACTTCGACCTCGACGCGCCGGAGGCGCGCCGGCGCGCCACCAGTCGGAAGCCGGATCGTGGTCTCGTCGAGCGCGATCTCGCCACGAGACCCGAGCGAGTAGATCCGACGGCGCGTCCGCACCTCGAACAGCGGTGCCACCCGTCGCTTGCCCGCGACGGCGCGAACCCGCTCGCCGACCGGCCCGTTGACGCTGCCCAGAAGGCCCGGGTCGGGCCGCTCGAGCCGCTCGCTGAGCTCGCGCCGGACCCGAGGGCCGGCGCCCACGGGCCCTGAGCCGAGCGCTTTGAGCGTGACCTCGCCCTCTGGGTTCGCGCGCCGAAGCGGACTGCGAATGCGCAGCGTGTACCCGGCTCGGTGGAAGCGCCGGTCGTCCGTGTCGAGGTAGAGATCGACGTGGTTGTCGGTGCCGGTTCGTGCGATCGTCGTCGCACCGTCGGCGTGCTCCTCCAGCCAGCGGACGACGGGACGCAGGTCAAGGGCGTCGAACTGCCACTCCAGCTCACGAACGTCGACCGCAGCCACGGAAACCTCCGTGGACCTTAGTCAGTGCGTGTGCTCGGCGGCTTCGGCGTCGGCCTTCGTCTGGTGGACGGTGTTCGGCGGGTGCTCGGGCGGCGAGTACAGCGAGTAGAGCTTGAGGTCGCCCGTTCCCGTATTGACGACGTTGTGCCACACGCCGGCGGGGACGATCACCGCCCAGTCGTCCTCGACGTCATGGGTCTCGTCGATCGTGTCCTCCGTTTGCCCCAGCTCGACCCGGGCTCGACCTTCCTCGATCCGGAGGAACTGATCACGGTCGTGATGTGCTTCGCGGCCGATGTCCTCCCCGGGTGCGAGCCGCATCACCGTGAGCTGCGTGTGCTCGCCGGTGAACTCGACCGTGCGGAAGGTGGAGTTGTCGAGTGTCGCTTTCTCGATGTCGCCGATCCAGCCGATCATGGTTGTCCTCCTTCTCGCGTGACGAGATCAGCGTATTCCGGGTGCCGGTCCAGGTACGCCCTCACGAACCGGCAGACCGGCACGACCGTGAGCCCCCGCGCGCGGATGTCGTCGAGCGCTCCCGAGATCAGCCGCGAGCCGTAACCGCGGCCCTCGTACGCTCGGTCGACGTCGGTGTGGATCAGGACCACGGTGTCGGGTCGCGTGTCGTAGACGATCTTCCCGATGACGTCGTCGCCGAGGAGCAGCTCGTACCGCTCGCTCGAGGGGTTGTCGCGGACGCTGAGGTTGTCGTTGCCTGCCATCCGCCCGTTGTACCCGTTGGACGCCAATCGGCACCGGATTCGCACGTGAGAGAGGCGGGAACGAACAGCACGATGCTCAGTCGCGTCGTCCTCGCGCTCACGATCGTCGCACTGCTCGCGACTGCCGGTCAGGCCGCCCCGCCGGCCCGCAACGGCCAGCTGCTGTACCTGAGACCTCTCGGCGGGAACGCACCTCCTTGGGGCCGGCTGTTCGTCTCCCTGCCGAGCGGCGCCGGCGCCCGCGACATTACGCCCCCCGGCATCTACGACGTTCAAGGAGCGGCGTGGTCTCCCGACGGCCGGCGGATCGCGATCTCGGCGCTCGCGGAGGCGGACCACGATCCCGAGATCTTCATCGTCGCCGCCGACGGGACGCGTCTGCGCCAGGTAACGAACAACCACCTCTCGGACCGGCAACCCACCTGGTCGCCGGACGGACGGCGGATCGCGTTCGCGAGCGCCCGTACCGGTCTCTTCCAGATCTACTCGATGCGCGCGGACGGAAGCCGGCAGCGTCGTCTTTCGCATCAGGCCGAGGACTGCGTCACTCCTGCGTGGTCCCCGAACGGCCGCTGGATCGTGTTCAGCTGCGAGCTCGGCTACCACAAGCTCGTCCGCATGCGCCCAGACGGCTCGGGCGAACGCAGGCTGCTTCCCGGCTATCCGCTGACCGAGGCTTCGCCCAGCTGGACCCGCGATGGGCTGATCATCTTCAGCCGCGGCGCGAAGTCCCCGCGTGGCCGCGGAATCTTCACCGTGCGGGCAGACGGAACGCGCCTGCGTCGTCTCCGACCGACCGGGGGCGAGCCCCAAGTCTCGCCTGACGGCAGGCTCATCGCCTTCACGTGGACGCCGGACGGGGCCAATCAGGAGCTGTTCGTGATGCGCCGAGACGGCACCGGTGCCAGACAGATCACGGCCACGAACGGCGTCCTCGAATGGGGCCCGGACTGGCAGCGAGGCTCGTAGCGCGGAGGGGCCGGTGACCGCCGGCCCCTCCGGAGAGTCGGTCGTTCGTTACTTCGACAGCGTGCCCTGAACCTGGCCGTTCGGGAACGTCGAGGTGTGGACGTTCACATAGAACGCGCCCGGATCTCGAGCGATCTCCTGCAACAGCGCACGCGCGACGATCGTGCAGCCGCTCGCCGTCCGATTCGTCGGAGCGGTCAGCGGAACGACGATCGCCTGGGTCGAGACGCGATGGATGTGCGCGGCCGTGACGTCCACCAGACCGCTGACGGTCACGTCGTAGCAGAGCCTGGTTCGGCCGAGCTGAACCGAGATCGTTGCGCTGCCCGACCCGGTCGCTCCTGGAACGGGCTGCAGAGCGGCGCTCAGCTTGGTCCCCTGGTTCGTCGGGGAGCCGCTCGGGCAGGGGGCCATGCCCGGCATCAAGAGATCACCGGTGTGGCCCATGTGGCCGCGCAGGACCTTCCCCGGCGTCGAGCTCGGATTCGTGACCGCCCGGCTCGAGACCGTGATCCGCCGGAACGGGTTCGAGGTCGAGCCCGTCGCGTGGCAGATCGTGACCCTGGTCGCCGGGGTGTTGGTCTTGGCCGGCGTCACGGCGGGCGCGGGGCAGGCGGCGGTGCCCACGACGACCGCGTCACCGGTGTGGCGTAGATGGCCGCGAAGCATGCGGCCGGACTTCGAATTCGGGTTCGTGACGGCCCGGCTGGACAGGGTGATCCGCCGCCATGGATTGGAGGCCGAACCGGTGTCGTGGCAGATCGTGACCTTGCTCGGCGGTGCAACGGTCCGCGCCTCCCGGCCTTGCGCGGCTGCCGTGGCGCCGGCGAACAGGACCGGAACGGCGGCAACTGTGGCGATGAACAGACGCTTCACGTCAACAACCTCCCGCAGTTTGCTCTCGCCGGGAGTTATGCCCGCTTGCAGGAACCTTCGTTGCTCCGGAGACCGGTTTTGCAGATTCTTTACAGGCATTTGCCCAGCAAACGAGGGCACTGGCCGGAACCGGCGCCCTCTCCTGGCCACGACCGGCGGACTCTAGAGCAGCTCGGCCGAGCGGAGTTCTACGATGACCGCATTCGTCACCCTCGACGAAAGGAGAAGTCATGGCGACGGTGACCAAGGGGCTGTGGGTGCCACTTGAGGCGAAACCAGGCAAGGAGCAAGCCGTCGCAAGCTTTCTCGAGGCTGGCCGCGCGCTCGTCGATGAGGAGCCGCAGACGACCGCGTGGTTCGCCGTCAGGCTGAGCGACTCACAGTTCGCGATCTTCGACGTCTTCCCGGACGACTCGGGCCGACAGGCTCACCTCTCGGGCCGCGTGGCCGAGGCGCTGATGGCCCAGGCGGACGAACTGCTCGCGAGCCCTCCGGACATCCAGCAGGTGGACGTGATCGCGTCCAAGCTGCCCGCGTAGAGCCGGGGAGCTCGGCTCTACTCGAGTCGGTAGGCGTGCAGCATCGTCTGCTGCACCGAGGTCCCCGCGCTGTCCGTAGCCGGGAGTGGGAACAGACGCCCTGCCCGCGCCGCGTTGTTCTCGTCGAAGGACCGGACCGAAGCGGATCGCCATCACCGGCAGCGGCGTGAACTCGGCGTCGGGCCGGCAACGCCAGGGCGAGAATCGCTCACACCGCAGATCTCGACCCGCCCGCGCTCGACGCCGTTAGACGGCTCCTCGACCACGCGTTCGATGGGGACTTCTCCGACGACGACTGGGAGCATGCGCTCGGCGGGGTGCACGCGCTCATCTGGGAAGACGGCGAGCTCGTAGGGCACGCAGCGGTCGTTCAACGGCGCCTGCTCAACCAAGGCCGCGCGCTGCGCACCGGCTACGTAGAGGGAGTCGGAGTTCGCTCGGACCGGCGGCGGCGTGGACACGGCGGCGCGCTGATGGACGCGGTGGAGCGTGTGATCCGCGGGGCGTACGAGCTGGGCGCACTGAGCGCGTCAGGCGAAGTGGTTGAGTTTTACGCCGGCCGTGGGTGGCAGCGGTGGCGGGGGCCGACGTCGGTCCTGACGCCCGCCGGCATCTCGCGGACCGAGGACGATGACGGCGGGGTGTACGTGCTCCCGCTCGAGGTCCCGCTGGACCTCGACGGCGAGCTCACCTGCGATTGGCTCGACGGCGACGTCTGGTAGACGATTGTGGAGCAGATCCGCGAGCTACGTGCCTGATCCGCCGGTAGCCGGCGGTTCGACCTGGGGCGGCGGCACGGTCCGGCTGGGCTCTGCCTCCCTCGGCTCTCCCCTGATCCCCCAGCGATAGCGAACGCGTAACCACGCCGTCACCGTGATGGCGAGCGTGATGCCGAAGCCGATCCACGCCCAGAACTGCTGGAACTCGTTGTCCTTGATCAGCTTGACGAGTGTGCAGACCGCCATCACGGTCGCGAGGACCCCGGTCACGATCGCGGCCGCCCACCCTCGCATCGACAGCCTCGGGATCACCACCGGGAGCAGCTCCCAGATGAGGATCGCGACAGCGAAGATCGCTGCGTAGACCCCGTAGTTCGAGCCCTCGTACCCCGTCCGCCAGCCGCAGATCCGGGGCTCGTCGCCGCTCGTGACCGCGCAGATCCGCTGCCACGGCAGGGCTAGCTCGATCAGAAACGCCGCACTCAGGAGGAGAATGATCTTCGATCCGAGCGGGCGGTCCCAGAACTTCCGCACGGCTAGATCCTACGCTCGTCTCAGGTCGCCAATGAGATCCCGACGAGGATCGGCACGATGATCCAGCAGCCGAGCGTCAGGCCGACGGAGACGAGGACGAACGTGCGGGTCGAGTCCTTGGGCGGCTTGCCGCACCAGCCGATCGTGCTCCAGAGGGTTTGCAGCGGCGCGCGGGTTGCGAGCCTGATGCGACGCGAGGCAAGCGCCGCGCCCCGCAGGATGATCCACGAGGCGGCAAGGGCGATCAGCGCCCCGACGACGCCGATGATCGAGGCGAAGAGCGCGTTCTCGAACAAGCCGGTGATGCGGCCCAGTGATGCGAAGATCGGGAGCGCCGCGCCGCCGACGAGGAAGGCCGGCAGGGCCAGCTCCCTGGTCTGGAGGGCCTCGACCATCCGCTCGGCATCCAGCCGCGCCCGATGCAGCTCGCGCCGCTCCTCGCTTGCCGGGAGCGCCTGGATCTCCCGCAGGCCGTAGAGGTTCCTGAGCCTCGTCGAGACGTTCCGAACGTGCGAGACGACCAGGTAGCGGGCGACGAGCTGAACACCCCACCGAACTGCGGCGCGGAGTGGCCCCAGGCTCTTGCCGGCGCCCGTGCCGTGGTAGCCGTGCCGGGACAGGGACTCGAGCGCCTCGACCATGTTGCGGTGTGCTTGCGGGAAGGCATCCGGTCGCGCGAGCGGCTGCGTCCGCGAGATCTCGTGCATCATCTCCCGCTCGCGAGGGCTTGTCACCTCGATCGCGTCGAGGTACTTCGCGATCTCGTCCTCGTTGCCGGAGAGCAGCTTCAGCCGCTCGATCGGGTTGTCGATCTCCTCGAGGAGCTCTTCCTGCTCCGTCTGAGGTGCACCGGTGACGGAACCGTCGGCGGCCACGGCACCTCCACGATAACTCGTACTCCGAAGGGCCCCAAGACGCCGACGGGCGGCATTTGCCGCCCGTCATTCGCCGTGCGTTCAGCACGTAGCTACGACGCGAGGATCTTGGCCTTCTGCGCGGCGAACTCCTCTTCGGTGCCCTGCGCCTTCGGATCAGCAAGTTTCTGCAGCTCGGCGACGGTGTCGACTGCCGGCGGAGGCGCCGCCGCCGCAGCGGCGGCTTGCTGCTGCTCGTAGGCGGCCTGCTGTTCGTAGGCGGCCTGCTGATCCTGCTCCGCGTACATTCTCTGCTGGTGGTGCACGACCGCGCCCGCGGTTCCAGCGACCACTGCCGTTCGGGCCGCGGTCCCGACGAGACCGGGGCGGCCAACTCGTCGTCGCATCATCAGCTTGCTCCTTCTGACTAGTCGGGGTTGATGAACACGAGGTCGATGATGCGGATCGTGTTGCTTTCGACGAGCTCGCCGAGTGCTGGGATGATCTCGCCCTTGAACTTGTTCCCCGGGAACTTGAGGATGACGTACTCGACAGGGCCGGTACTCATGGCTTCGCGAGCTCGGACCGGATCGCCTCGTCGGACGGCAGCTCGCCTTCCGGCGACAGCTTGTCGACCACCTCGGGCATTGCCTTGCTGAGCTCCTCCGCCGCCTCGTCGACGCTGCCTCCCGCGTCGTCGGCGATCTTCTGCAGGTTCTCCGGGTCCGCAGTGGCCTTCACCTGCTCGGCGGTAATCGGCTTGTTCTCGCCCCTGCCGACCCAGGAGTCGAACGTTTCGCCCAGGCCTGACTGCTCAGCGCGCTGCTTGAACTTCTGAAGAGAGAGCTCTCCCTCCTGCATCATCTTCGTGACGCTCGCGACGTACTTGTCCGGAACGCCGCTCGACTTCAAGAAGCCGGTCAGGGTCTCGGTCAGCCCCATCTGCGTCCCCCTTTCGTTCGAAGGGCCCGTGCTTGGCGGTCACTCTACTCCTTCCAGAGTCGTCCTCCCACGAGCGAATCCCCGTCGCCGCGGAGACGCGCTCCCCTTTCGCTCGCTCGAGCGCCTGTTCGGTGCCGTTGACGTAGTCGAACTCGCGCACGGGATCGTCGTGGAGGACGAGCAGCCGTAGCGCCGGGCGGTCCTTGCCCCCGGCTAACCGGAGCATCGGGATGTCGCCATCGAGGTGTCGCCGGCCAGGATCGGACGGCGTCCGATCCTGCTCCAGATGCGCACCGGCTTCTACGGAATCCCGCCCGAGCGACGAACTGCATGATCGCCTGTCTCGTGGACGTGTCGTTCCAGGACTGGAGCTCGGTCAGCCGCGGGCGCCGCTGGTCGCGTCAGCCATCTTCTCGAGCGCCTGGTCGATCGTGAAGCTCGCTGCCTTCTGGCGCGGCGGGAACTCCTCGAACGTCGCGAGGAACTGGGCGACGATCGCCTGCGCTGCCATGACCATGTAGCCCTTGTCGACGTACCAGTCCCAGTAGGTGTTCGAGGTCACGTCGGCTCGCTCGAACGGGTCCATGCGCAGGTTGAAGAGCTTCGGCATCCGCAGGACAGTGAACGGGTTGGCCCAGAGCGCAAGCGTGCCGGCCTCCCGCTGCTCGACGAAGACCCACTTCCAGTTGTCGAAGCGGAGGGCGACGAGGTCGCCGTCGTCCGAGAAGTAGATGAACCCCTGGCGCGGGCTCTCTTTCTCCTCGCCCGTGAGGTACGGCAGCAGGTTGTACCCGTCGATGTGCACCTTGAACTTCTTGCCCGCCGCCTCGTAGCCGCTCTTCAGCTTCTCGACGATGTCCGGCTCGCCGGCCGCCGCGAGGAAGGTGGGCAGCCAGTCGTGGTGCTGGACGATCCCGTTCGAAACGACGCCCGCCGGGATCGTGCCCGGCCAGCGCACCATCGTCGGCACGCGGAACGCACCCTCCCAGTTCGTGCCCTTCTCGTTGCGGAACGGCGTCATCGCTCCGTCCGGCCACGTGTTCATGTGCGGCCCGTTGTCGGTCCCGTACATAACGATCGTGTCCTCGGCGATCCCCAGCTTGTCGATCAAGTCGAGGATCTGACCGACGTTCTTGTCGTGGTCGATCATCGTGTCGTGGTAGGGCGACTGCCAGCGGCCCGCCTGGCCGAGGCTGCGCTTCTTCGTGTGCGTCCGCAGGTGCATGTGGGTGAAGTTCACCCAGCAGAAGAACGGCTTTCGCCGATTGTGCTGGCGCTGGATGAAGTCGACTGCGGCGTCGGCGAACTCGTCGTCGCAGGTCTCCATCCGCTTTCGGCTGAGAGGGCCCGTGTCCTGGATCCGCTGCTTGCCGACGCGTCCCCAGCGCGGGTGCTCCTTGGGGTCGTCCTTCGTCGTCGCCCTGCAGCGGAGGACGCCACGCGGGCCGTACTGCTCGCGGAACTGCGGGTACCCGTGCTTCTCGGGGTAGTCCGGGTCCTCCGGGTCCTCCTCCGCGTTCAGGTGGTAGAGGTTGCCGAAGAACTCGTCGAAGCCGTGCAGGGTCGGCAGGAACTCGTTGCGGTCCCCGAGGTGGTTCTTGCCGAATTGGCCGGTCGCGTAGCCCTGCTCCTTCAGGAGCTCGGCGATCGTCGGGTCCTCGTCCTGAAGCCCGATGGGAGAGCCGGGGAGCCCCACCTTGCTGAGGCCGGTGCGGAAGACGCTCTGCCCGGTGATGAACGACGACCTCCCGGCGGTACAGCTCTGCTCGCCGTACGAGTCGGTGAAGCGCACCCCCTCGTCGGCGATGCGGTCGATGTTCGGCGTGCGATAACCCATCAGGCCGTCGCTGTAGCAGCTGAGATTCGTGATCCCGATGTCGTCGCCCCAGATCACGAGGATGTTCGGCTTCCCCTGCGGCATGCTCGTCTCTCCTTCCTGTGCGACCGCCCTACGGCGCCCGGGCCACGCAACGGAAGCCGAGGTGACTCGTCGAGGTGTCGATCGGCTGGGCCATGCGTGCCGCAGGCCGATAGCGGTGGCAGTAGTTGGGCGCGCAGAGGTGCGATCCGCCCTTCATCACCCTCCGTGGGATTGCTGCTGCGTCGTTCGGGTCGACACTGGCCGCACGGGGATCGCCGGTGCAGCAGGGCGACGTCGGCTCGTGGCTCGACGTGTACCAGTCCGTCGTCCACTCCCAGACGTTCCCGGTCATGTCGTAGAGGCCGTAGCCGTTGGGCGGGAAGCGTCCGACGGGCGAGGTCCCCTCGTAGCCGTCGGTGAGCCTGTTCTCGTACGGGAACTCGCCTTGCCATGTGTTCGCCATCGGCCGTCCCTTCGGCATGAGCTCGTCGCCCCACGCGTACTCCGCGCCCTCGAGCCCGCCCCGTGCGGCGAACTCCCACTCCACCTCCGTGGGCAGCTCCTTGCCCGCCCAGGCGGCGTACGCCTCGGCGTCGCTATAGGCCACGTGCACCACGGGGTGGCGTTCACGCCCGTGCAGCGAGCTTTCCGGCCCCTGCGGGTGCCGCCAGTCGGCGCCCTTCGTCCACGTCCACCAGTTGTGAGGGTCGCGCAGGTCGACCGGTCCGGCGGTCTTCTCGAAGACGATCGAGCCGGCGAAGAGCATGTCGGGCTTGGCGTCGGGATACTGGGCGGGGTCGGGCGCCTGCTCCGCGGAGGTCAAGTGACCCGTGTCCTTCACGAAGCGCAGGAACTCCAGGTTGGTCACCGGGCGCTCGTCGATCCAGAAGCCCTCGACGCTCACTTCGCGGACCGGCGCCTCCTCCGGGTAGTGGTGCTCTGAGCCCATGACGAAGGTGCCGCCCGGGATCGACACCATCCCTTTCGTACGAGCCCCGATCTGAGGAGGTGCTCCCACCGGTTCCCCTCCGCGCTAGAGGATCGTCAGGCTGAGCCTACCGCGAGCGCGTAGGGGGCATCCGATTGCAGCTGAGCGACGAGCGAGCGGCGCAGGCGCACGAGCCGATTCAGCAACGCGTCGCCGAAGCGATGAGTTTCGGCCTGTCCCCGCGTCTACCCTGGAAGAGATGGTTCTCACCTCGACGGCCTCGATGCAGGATCAGGAGCTGCTCGACGCGGCGCGCCGAGGCGACGAGAGTGCGTTCGACCGCATCGTCGAGGTCCACCGCGCGGAGCTCCACGCCCACTGCTACCGGATGCTCGGCTCCCTGCACGACGCCGACGACGCGCTCCAGGACACCCTGATCCGCGCCTGGCGCGGGCTGAGCTCGTTCGAGGGCCGCAGCTCGCTTCGCACCTGGCTCTATCGGATCGCCACAAACGCCGCCCTCGACGTCGTCGCGCGCCGGCCGAAACGCGTGCTCCCGATCGACTACGGCCCGCCGGCCGACTCGACGGCCGACATCGCCGAGCCGCTCGTCGAGTCCGTCTGGGTCGAGCCGTATCCGGACGAAGCGCTCGGAATCGGGGACGGCTACGCCGCGCCGGAGGCGCGGTACGAGCAACGCGAGGCGGTCGAGCTTGCGTTCATCGCCGCCCTCCAGCACCTCCCGGCGACCCAACGCGCCGTCCTCATCCTCCGCGAGGTGCTCGGCTTCTCGGCTCGGGAGGTCTCCGAGTCGTTGGATACGTCTGTCGCCTCGGTGAACAGCGCCCTGCAGAGAGCCCGCAAGGCGATCGCAGAGCGCCTTCCCGAACGCAGTCAGCAGGAGACGCTGCGATCCCTCGGCGACGAGGAGACTCGGAGGCTCGTCGAGGCGTACGTCGACGCCTTTGCGAGGAAGGACGTCCAGGCAGTTGCCGCGCTGCTCGCCGAGGACGCGGTCTTCTCGATGCCGCCGTCGCCGAGCTGGTGGCGCGGGCGCGAAGCGATCGCCTCCTTCGCGGCGCTCGAAACATGTCCGGAGGCACGCCAGGTTGCGGTTCGTGCCAACGGGCAGCTGGCGATCGCCAGCTACAGCCGGGACGAGGAGTCCGGCCGCTTCCTGGCCTCGGCCGTCGACGTCCTCACCCTGGAGGGCACGCTGATCAAGGAGGTCACGGCCTTCGTGACGCCGGAGCTCCACTCCCGCTTCGGGCTGCCGGCCGAGCTCGACGCCTAGCCCGGTCGGCTCGTTTCGCGATGCAGGCGGTTCGGCTCCACTCTCCTGGACTTGACGGCCTGCGTCTCGATGAGCTCGATGTGCCGCAGGTTCGCGCGGGCGAGGCGCTCGTCGAGGTGCACGCCGCTGCGATCACCCGCGACGAGCTCGAGTGGCCGGTCGATCGCCTGCCTGCGATTCCCTCGTACGAGCTCTCCGGGGTCGTCGAGGCCGTCGCAGGCGACGTCGAGGTTGCCGTGGGCGAGCCGGTCTTTGCGTTGACCGAGTTCGATCGTGACGGCGTCGCCGCGGCCTACGCCGCCGTGCGAGCGAGCCTGCTTGCGCCGAAGCCGTCCACGGTCGATCACGTGGCGAGCGCGGCGATCCCCCTTGCGGCTCTCAGCGCCTGGCAGGGGCTCTTCGACCATGGACGGCTGGAGGGAGACCAGCGCGTGCTGATCCACGGTGCGGCAGGCGGCGTGGGTCACTTAGCGACGCAGCTCGCGCGGTGGCGTGGCGCGCACGTGATCGGCACGGCGTCACCGGGGAGCATGGAGGCAGCGCGCGCCTACGGAGCACACGAGGTCTTCGACCGCCTCGAGGAGGCGCTCGCGCCGGTCGACCTCGTCTTCGACACGGTCGGCGGCCCGCTGCTCCAGGGCTCACCGGCGCTGGTGCGGCCCGGCGGGCGGCTCGTGTCCGTGGCCGAGGAACCGCCCGTCACAGAGGGGATCGAGGCGAGCTACTTCGTCGTCGAGCCGAACCGAGAGCAGCTCGTCGAGATCGCGCGCCTCGTCGACGAGGGCGTGCTCCGGCCCGCGATCGACTCCGTCTTTCCGCTCGCCGAGGCAGCTGCGGCGTTCGAGCGCAGCCTGGCCGGGGGAAAGCGCGGCAAGGTCGTCATCCGCGTTCGGCCCTGACGAACGATCACCCCGGGCGGCTGAGCAGGCGGCGGCCCTTGACGAGCGCCAGTGTCGCCCGAGCCGCACCTTCGGCGGCGAGCTCGGCAGCGTCCCTGGAGGTGCCGAAGGCCCCGTCGAGGAGAAGGACCGCGTAGCCGTGTGCGGTCGCCTCGACGGCGGTGGCCAGGGCGTCGCCATCCCGCAGCGCGTGAACGGCGCTCAGGAAGGCGTCGTCGATCGGCTTTTCCGCCACCGCGATCTCGGGATGTCGAGTCTTGTCGAGGCCTGCCACGAAGAGGAGCTCGAAGAGAGGACGGTGCGCCGCGGCGAAGCGGACGTAGCAGCGGGCGATGGCGGCGAGACGGTCGGCGGGCTTCGTGACGCGCTCCAGCTCGGGCTCGAGCTCGGTGCGAAAGAGCTCGAGGGCGCGGACGGCGACTGCCGCGAGGAGGTCGTCCCGGCCGGCGAAGTGGGCGTAGGGGGCGCTGACCGTGACCCCGAGGCGCCTACTGGCCTCGGCGACGGAGAAGTTGCGAACGCCGCTCTTCTCGATGAGCTCCACGGCTGCGTCGATCAGCGCGGTCCTCAGGTTCCCGTGGTGGTAGCGGCCGCTCTTTGTCCTCGCCGTCACCGTCCCGCGAGCTCGTAGCGAACGCCCGTCAGCTGCTCGGAGAGCTCCCAGAGCCGTCGCTGGGCGACCGCGTCGTGCGAGCGGGCGCTCGACTCGACGCGAACCGGGTGGCCGGTGAACTGGAACCGGCCCGCGGGGCCGAAGTAGTCGCCTCCCCGGGCAGCCGGGTCAGTGGCGGCGCGCAGCGTCGGCAGGGCCCCGGCCTCCGCGCTCTGCACGAGCCAGAAGGTGAGGAAACGAAGGCGCGGGCTGATCACCGCCCGCTCGAGCCTCGAGCTCGACCGCCAGAGCTCGGTGCGAGCATTGCCGGGGTGGGCGGCGAGCGAGCTCGTGGTGGCGGCGGTGTCGCGGAGGCGGCGGTCCAGCTCGTAGCTGAAGAGGAGGTTCGCGAGCTTCGACTGCGCGTAGGCATCGGAGGCGGCGTAGGTCCGTTCTGACTGGAGGTCGTCGAAGCGGATCCGCCCACGGCGATGGGCGACGCTGCTCACGGTCACGATCCGCGACCCGGCGGTGGCGAGCAGGCGATCCAGCAGCCGGCCGGTGAGGGCGAAGTGGCCGAGATGGTTGGTCGCCAGGACGAGCTCGAACCCGTCCTCGGTGCGCCGGTGGGGCACGTCCATCACGCCGGCGTTCAAGATCAGGAGATCGAGGCGAGAGCGAGTGGCGCGAATCTCGTCGGCGCCGGCATGCACCGACGCGAGCGAGGCGAGATCGAGCTCGACGATCTGGACGTCGGCGGAGATATGCGCTGCCGCCCGCTCGGCCTTGTCGAGGTCTCGGCAGGCGAGAACGACGGAGGCGCCCCTCCCGGCCAGGACCTTGGCCGTCTCCAGGCCAAGACCGGCCGTCGCGCCGGTCACGACGGCAGTCCGCCCTGACTGGTCAGGGACGTCGGCGGCCGTCCACGGGCTCATCGAGGCTCAAATCTGATAGGCACTCAGAATCTGAGTGTAACTAAGATTGCGGGCGCCCGGAGGTGATGGCTGTCGAACTGCGAACCCTGCGGCCGTGCTCTCGGCGCTGATCATGTTCCGGCGCTTCCTCTTCATCGCGTCCCGCGAGCAAATCGAGGCCGAGAGAGCTGCGAAGAAAGCAGCGAACAGCGGCAACGGCTAGGCCGAACCGCCCTGCCGGGCCGATTGGTGTCGGACCCCAATCCGTGTCAAGGCTCGAGTGCGCCGAGTCTGGGCCGACTACTCCACGGCGGCCCTGGCGGAAGGGGCGTTACTTCACCCGACTCCCCGCGACGTCATACGGGATGTTGATGGTCTCGTCGGCGCCGGGGTTCGGACGCCAGCCACCGGAGAAGCTCTCCCCGTCGTCGCTGAACTCGCCCCGGAAGCTCGAATCCAGCGGGCCGTGGGACACGGAGATCGTGAGCACGTCGTCCCGCAGATCCCACCTGTAGGGGAGCGGCTCGGGCGAGAAGTTCGAGTAGACGTATGAAGCGAAGGCTTCGGTCTCCGGGTCGTAGCCGATCAGCTCTCGGGACTTGACCTCAAACATGCCCGCGAAGTGGATCTCAGCGTCTTGCTGGAGGAAGAACCCACCGTCGAGCCACTGGAAGCTGATCTCGCCGGTGATGTTCTCCTCGTCCGAGCCGACGAGATGGCCTTTCAACGTCCAGGTCCCGACTAGGCGATCGAGGCGCCGGAGCGCGGGGTTCGGTGTCGGCGCTTGCGTCTCTTGTGCGGCGTAGTCGGACATGTAGCTCCTCTCGGATCGAGATCCGTTCCTGTGTGAAATCGAGACCGGCTCGGAGACGAGAACTCATCGTTTGCCGCGCGGGCGATCGCCGTCTGGCCGACGCGCAGCCCTACCCCGGATGGGTACCGTCAGCATCATGGCGAGCACCACGAGCCTGGCCGAGCAGGAGCTGGTCGAAGCAGCGTGCGGCGGCGACGAAGAGGCGTTTCGTAGCCTCGTCGAGCCGTACCGTTTGCCGCTTCTCGCGCATTGCTACCGAATGCTCCGCTCGTCCCACGACGCTGACGACGCGCTCCAGGATGCGCTCCTGCGCGCCTGGCGTGGTCTCTGCGGGTTCGCCGGCAGAAGCGCCGTCCGCAATTGGCTGTATCGAATCGCCACGAACGTATGCCTCGACGTGATCGCGCGGCGTCCCCGGCGCGTCGTTCCCATCGACTACGCGTCGGCGGTAGCGTCAGACTCGAACGATCCCGAAGCCGGCCGGATCGATTCAGAGGCCCTGCGCGTCACGGTCGGCGCCGCACCACCCGAGGCTCGCTACGAGCAGCGCGAGTCCGCGGAGCTCGCGTTCGCGGCGCTGCTCGAGCACCTGCCGCCGCGTCAGCGCGCCGCGCTGATCCTCCGCGACGTGCTCGGGCTCTCGGCCAAGGAGGTTTCCGGGTTGCTCGGAATGACGGTTCCGTCCGTCAACAGTGCGCTGCAGCGCGCTCACAAGGCAGTTGACGAGCGGCTCGGCGTGCGGACCCGTCAGTCGATCCGTCCGCGGCGCGACCGACACGTGCGCGAGACTGTGCGGCGATTCGTCGACGCAGTCGATCGAGGGGATGTGGATGCGATCGTCCGACTGGTGGCCGAAGACCCGACCTTCGCAACGCCCGCTCGGGCCGGCTGACGACTGACCTGCCCGATCCTACGACGGGACCAGCACGAGGCGGAACCGGGATCCGCCACCTTCGGCGTCCTCGACGTCGACCCGGCCCCCGTGGCTCTCGGCAATCTGCCTGACGATCGCCAGGCCGAGACCGGATCCAGGCTGGCCGCGCGCCGCGTCTGACCGGTAGAAGCGGTCGAAGATGAACGGCCGCTCGGACTCGGGGATACCGGGCCCATGGTCGCGGACCGTCACCTGGCCGTCCCCGACCGTCAGCTCGACGCGGCCGCCGCCGTTGCTCCATTTGGCGGCGTTCTCGACCAGGTTCCAGAGGGCCCGGTCCAGCTCGTCGGGGTCGCCCCAGACCGTGGTCTCGTCGGCTTCGAGCGCGAACTCGAGGTTCGGGAAGCGTGTCTCTGCCCGCTGGACGACGCTCTCGGCGATCTCGTTCAGACGAACGTGCTCCAGATGGAGATCCCGCTGGCCGCCGCGGGCGAGCTCGACGGTGTTGGCGACGAGTGCCGTCAGCTCTTCGAGCTCCCGTGTGACGTCGCGCAGTAGCCGTTCGCGGTCGCGGTCGCCGAGCGTGACCCCCTGCCGCAGGAGGTCGATGTTCGTGCGCAGGCTCGTCAGCGGTGTGCGTAGCTCGTGGGACGCGTCGGAGACGAGCTGCCGTTGTGAGCGAATCGCGCCCTCGAGCGAATCGAGCATCGCGTTGAAGGACGCCCCGAGGCGGCTGAGCTCGTCGTCGCCGTCGGTCTCGATCCGCTCGCTGAGGTCGTGGGTGTCGGTGATCCGCTCGGCCGTCGCGGTTAGCGTGCGCACGGGGCGGAGTGCACCGCGGGCGACGAGGCCTCCCACACCGCCGGCGAGCACGATTCCGGCAAAGCAGGTGATCGCAAGGCTCCAGCCGAGCCGGTTCAGCGCATTCTCGACCTCGCTCAAGGAGCGGGCGGCGAAGAGTGCCCGCCCTTGTCCGGCCGGCCTGACGTACATGCGCATTGCCGTTCCCTTGACCTCCACGTCGGTGTAGTAGGCAGCCGCCCCGTTCCTCGCCACGTCGAGCGAACGCGACGAGACAGGCAGCACGGTTCGGCCTCTTAGTGGAGCGACGGCCTTGCCCCGCGTATCGATCAATTGAAAGAAGCTCGGCGCGTTTCCGAACTCCGGCTCGGGTGCGACGATGTCGAGGTCGAGTCCGCGGGACGCAGGGTTCGAGCCCTGTGTCTCCTGGAGATCCGGGCCCAGGGCCCGGCGCAGGCGCGGGACACCGAGCTCCTCGCCGCTGTCCGCAATCACGACTGCGGCCGACTGCCGGCGGAGGCTCTGATCGAGCTGGCTGCGGAGCTGGCTGCGTACTGCGACGTAGGTCGCGATCGAGCCGACCAGCAACACGAGTGCGATGCCGGCGGCGGAGAAGAGCGTCAGCCGCTGGCGGAAGCTGAGCCTGCTCATTGCTCCCGCAGGACGTAGCCCATCCCCCGAACCGTGTGGATGAGGCGAGGCTCGCCGCCGTCCTCGAGCTTGTGCCGCAGCTGGCTCAGGTGAACGTCGAGTGAATTGGAGCTACCGCCGAAGTCGTAGCCCCAGACGCGCTCGTACACCAGCGACCGAGGGAGCACCTGGCGGGGATTGAGGAGGAACAGCTCGAGCAAGAGGAGCTGCATCCTCGGCAGCTCGATCCTGCGCCCGGCGCGCTGCACCTCGAGCGATCGGCGGTCGAGCGAGAGATCGGCAAATCTGAGTAGTGAGTCGCCGACGTCGGCCGTCGTCCGCCGCAGCAGCGCTCGGAGGCGGGCGATCAGCTCCTCGAGTGCGAATGGCTTGACCAGGTAGTCGTCGGCTCCGGCCTCGAGCCCGGCGACACGGTCGGAGACAGTGTCGCGAGCCGTCAGGATCAGGATCGGGACGCGGTTACCGGCGGCCCGGAGCGTACGGCAGACGTCGATCCCGTCGCGTCCGGGCATGAGCACGTCCAGGACGACGACGTCGAAGGGGGCGCCGCCGATCGCACGGAGCGCCTCCGTCCCGTCGTTCGCGAGCTCGACGTCGTAGCCGTTCGCCCTCAGCGAGCGGTCGAGCGACTCGCGAATCGCGAAGTCGTCGTCGACAACGAGGACGTTCATCTCACAAGTATCGGCACCCAGGTTAAAGCGCTCCTAAAGCCTTGCGGAGGCTTTAGGAGGAGCTGAAAGCCGCTTCATGGTCGCTTTAGGCGCGGCCGCTTTCGTCCCAACTCTTCCATGAATCGGACGAAAGGAACTGACATGAGACGCAAGCTGGGACGTGCGGCCGCGGTTGGAGCGCTGGCCGTAGCACTGATCCTGGTTCTCGCGGCGTGCGGCGGAGGCGGCGATTCCGACGGCGTCGCGTCGCTGACCGACACCACCGGCCAGACCGACCAAGACGGCACGGCGGGATCCGGCGGCGGCTCGGCTGGGACCAACGACCAGGAGAGAAGAGAAGCGGAGCTCGAGTACGCGCGGTGCATGCGCGAACACGGCGTCGACTTCCCAGATCCGGTGAACGGGCGCTTCGAGTTCAGAGGCACCCGCCGTGACGAAGGGAAGTTGGAGCAGGCGCAAGAGGCGTGCCGAAGCATCCTGGAGCGAGTCGGCCCTCCGCAGCTCGACGAGCAGCAGCAGGCCGAGCTCCGGGAGGCGGCGCTCGCGTTCGCACGGTGCATGCGCGAACACGGGGTCGACATGCCCGACCCGACGTTCCGCGATGACGGGGGGATGCTGCAGACGTTGCCCGAAGGCGCCGAGAACGATCCCAAGTTCGAGGACGCACAAAGGGCATGCGAGGGGCTCATGGACGATGCGTTGCCCAGCGGCCCGCGTGATCGAGACGGTGACGCGTGAATCGGCGAACCCTCATTCCGGTGGCGGCGGCCGTCGTGCTCGCGGCCGCCGCCGGCGGCGCAACCTTGGCCGCAGACGGAGACTCGGGCTCGAGCGGAGCCGAAACGCCGACGCAGCATGCGACGGCGACGATTCAGCGCCGCGATCTCGTGCAGCACGAGTCGGTCGCCGGGACGCTCGGCTACGGCGACACGGAGACGTTGTACGCGCAGGGCATTGGCACGGTGACAGGGCTTCGCGAGCCCGGCAGGGTCGTCGAGCGCGGCGAAGCCCTTTACTGGGTCGACGGCAGGCCCGTCACGCTCATGTACGGGCGAGTGCCGATGTGGCGACGCCTGGACGACTCCTCCCCGGGCGGGAGAGACATCCGTCAGCTCGAGCGGAACCTCGTTGCGCTCGGGCACGACCCTGACGGCGACATCGACATCGACAACGAGTGGGATTCGGCCACGACTGCCGCAGTCAAGCGCTGGCAGGAGGACAAGGGGTTGCCGAAGACCGGGTCGGTCGAGCTCGGCCAGATTGCGTTTCTTCCCGGCGCGCGGCGGATCGGTCAGCTGAAGACAACGGTCGGTGCTGTGCTGCAACCGGCTGGTGAGGTCTTCGACACGAGCGCGACGACGCGGATCGTCAGCGTCGATCTCGAGGCCGACAAGCAGTCGCTCGTCAAGGAGGGCGACAAGGTCCAGGTCGAGCTCCCCGACGGGTCCACCGTCGACGGGTGGATCTCCAGCGTTGGCAAGGTCGCCGAGTCGGAGCAGGACCCGCAAACGGGTGAGCAGAGCGACCCGACGATCCCGCTCGAGATCCGGCTCGCGGCCGGCGCGAAGACCGGCGATCTCGATGAGACCCCGGTCGAGGTCTTCGTCCAGAAGGAGACGGCCGAGAACGCCCTCACCGTGCCTGTGAGCGCGCTGCTCGCACTCGCCGAGGGCGGCTACGCCGTCGAAGTCGTCGGCGCGGGCGGATCGACTCGCCTCGTCCGGGTCGAGCCGGGGCTGTACGCCGACGGGATCGTCGAGGTCAGCGGCAAGGGGATCAGGAAGGGCATGAAGGTGGTGGTTCCGGAGTGAACAGCATCGTGGCTAACCCGGAGCCTGATCGAGGCCGGATAAGTGACGTGCTCGAGATCGAGAACCTGGTCAAGACGTATCCCGGGCCGGTCGTGGCGCTCGCCGGAGTCGACCTCTCCGTCCAGACGGGCGAGCTGGTGGCCGTCGTCGGCCCGTCCGGCTCCGGCAAGACGACGCTGCTGCAGATCATGGGCACGCTCGACCGGCCAACCTCCGGGACCGTGCGGCTCGCCGGCGGCACGGTCGACGACCTCTCGGACGGCCAGCTCGCCGCGCTGCGCGCTCGATCGATCGGCTTCGTGTTCCAGCAGTTCTTCCTACTGGACGGCATGTCGGCCCTCGACAACGTCGCCAACGGGCTCCTTTACTCCGGGACGCCGCTGTCGGAGCGGCGCGCGCAAGCCGTGGACGCGCTGCGGCGAGTGGGCCTCGGCCACCGCCTCGGCCACTCGCCGGCGAAGCTGTCGGGCGGCGAGCGTCAGCGTGTTGCGATTGCGAGAGCGGTCGTCGCGCGGCCGGCGATCGTCTTGGCGGACGAGCCCACGGGCAACCTCGACACCCATACCGGCACCGAGATCCTCGAGCTTCTGCGGGAGCTCAACGCCGACGGGACCACGATCCTCGTCATCACCCACAACTCCGAGATCGCCGCCGCCATGCGGCGCCAGATCGAGATGCGCGACGGGCGCATCGTCGAGGACACCGCGCGGGAGGTGAACTGAGATGGAGCTCGCGCCGTCAAGGCTGCTCTCCGTCGATGTCTTCCGTGTCGGCGCCGTCGGGCTGCGCACCCGGCGGCTGCGAGCCGGGCTGTCGGCGCTCGGAATCGCCATCGGCATCGCCGCGATGGTGGCCGTGCTCGGACTCTCCGATTCTTCGAAGTCGGACTTGATCGCTCAGCTCGACCGCCTGGGCACGAATCTCCTCCGCGTGGCGCCCGGTCAGACGGTCCTCGGCGAGGAGGCCGAGCTGCCGGAGCAGGCGAGGCCGATGATCAGCCGGATTCGGCCGGTCGAGTCGGTGTCGGCCCTCGAGCAGGTCGATGTCACGGTCAGACGCACGAACTACATCGCGGAGGAAGAGACGGGTGGAATCAGCGTCATGGCGGCCGACGTCAAGCTGCTCGGGACGCTCGGCGCGACCGTCCGACGCGGCGCGTTCCTCAGCGAGGCCACGGTGCGCTACCCCGCCGTGGTGCTCGGGTCTGATGCGGCAGAGCGTCTCGGCATCGACAAGCTCGGCGTGAGCGTCTGGCTCGGAGACCAGTGGTTCACCGTCGTAGGCATCCTCAACCCGGTCGAGCTCGAACCGGACCTCGACAGCGCCGCCTTCATCGGCCTGCCGATTGCGGAAGAGCTGTTCGATGCCGACGGTTCTGCTTCGACCATCTATGTGCGCGCCGACCCGGACGACCTCAACGACGTCCGCCGAGTTCTCGGCGCGACGGCGAACCCGGAGCACCCGGAAGAGGTCGACGTGAGCCGCCCGTCAGACGCACTCGAGGCCCGCGCGGCTGCGCGGACCGCGTTCACCTCGCTATTTCTCGGGCTCGGCGCCGTCGCGCTCCTCGTCGGCGGGGTCGGAATCGCGAACGTGATGGTGATCTCCGTGCTCGAACGTCGATCAGAGATCGGGCTCCGGCGCGCGCTCGGCGCCACCAAGGGCCACATCCGGCTCCAGTTCCTGACCGAATCGCTCATCCTCGCCGCCCTCGGCGGCGCTGCCGGCGTCGTCCTCGGCGTGCTCATCACGGTCGCGTACGCCTCCAACCGGGGCTGGGAGGCCGTCGTCCCCTGGTACGTCCCTGCGGGAGGCGTCGCCGCTGCGCTCGCGATCGGTGCCGTCGCAGGCCTCTATCCGGCCATGCGGGCCGCCCGGCTCGCGCCCACCGACGCGCTTCGTTCTGCCTGACGGAGGGCGACTGCGATACTCGAGTGACGACCCTCGAACTCATCAACCTCGACGAGCCCGCCGAGACGCGGCACTTCGAGAAGGGGCGTTTCGACGTCTACCACGTCGGGCCCGCGATCCTCGGTCGGGCGACGTACGAACCGGGATGGCGCTGGTCGGAGCACGTAGGGCCGATCGTCGGCACCGCGTCATGCCAGGTCAAGCACGTGGGTCTTGTGCTCAGCGGCCAAGCGGTGGCAAGGATGGACGACGGCACCGAACGGAAGCTGAAGGCCGGCGACTTCTTCTACATCCCGCCGGGCCACGACAGTTGGGTCGTGGGCGACGAGCCCTACGTCTCGCTTCACATCGTCGGCAGCGAAGGCTACGTAGCGCCCACTGAGTAGCGGGAACACGTGCTCACGCTCTGGCTTCTCCCAGTCTGGCAATTGCAGCCTCGGCGAGATAGCGCGTCATGTGCGGGACGGAGGGAACCTGCCGGCCGCTGAGCCACGTCACGTGGAGTGAGCGAAACGGCTGGATGTCGAGAAGGGGTCGGACGGCGACATCGTGAAGCGGCGGCTGGAGCGCCAGCTCGGGCAAGACCGCGATGCCGAGGCCGGCGGCGACGAGTGCGCGCGCGACCGTGATGTCGTTCACGACGTGAGCCATGCTCGGCTCGAAGCCGGCGTCCGCGCAGAGCTGGTCGAGCATCGTTCGGTAGGTGCGCAGGGTTCCCTCGGCCGGCGGGGCGATGAAACGCTCCGCTGCGAGGTCTTCCATCCGGACCCGGCGGCGGCGGCTGAGGGAGTGGGCTAGCGGGAGCGCGACCCGGTAAGGGTCGTCCGCGAGATCCACCTCGTCGAGGCCCTCGTTGAGGCGGTTGCCCCCGTTCGTTGACGGCTCCCGCACTCGATAGACGACTGCCAGGTCGAGATCTCCGCTGCGGAGGCTGCGTAGTGCCTCCGGTTCCTCGACCTGCCTCAACGGCACCTCGACCTCGGGGTGCGCTGCCTCGAAGCGAGCGAGGGCAGCCGGAACGAACGAGTTGGCGGCGGAGAGGAAGGCGCCGAGCCGGAGAGCTCCGCTCTCGAGCCCTGCGACAGCCCTGAGCTCGTCCTCCGCAGCGGTGATGTACCCGAGTGCCGCTTCACCGTGTTGCAGGAGGCGGCCGCCGGCGTCCGTGACACTGACCGGCCGGGTTCCCCGGTTGACGAGCGTGAGCCCGAACTCCCGCTCGAGCGCGGCGACGTGGTGGGAGACGACCGACTGCGTGTATCCGAGCTCGCGGGCTGCCTGCGAGAAGGATCCTGTTCGCGCGACCGCATGGAACGCGCGCAGGCGGCGAAGATCGTACATCGACCGACAGCATAGAAGTTACGACAACTTGTCTTGCGTCGATAGATGCTGGCAGCGATCCTCAGCACTGAACGAGGAGGACGCGTGACGGTCAGCGGGATCAAACAGGTCGTTCTCGAGGTCGAGGATCAAGACCGAGCCCTCGCTTTCTGGACAGGCGCGATGGGCTTCGATCTCGCCTATGACGGCAGGCCTGGTGCCGATGACGAGCGGTGGCTAGAGGTCCGAACGCCCGACCACGCCGTCACCGTCGTGCTGCGCCGTTGCGACCGGTCGGCCGCTTCTGAAGGGTTGCCGATGTCGAATGTCTTCTTCCACTGCGAGAACGTGCCTCGGACGTACGAGGAGCTCCGCGCCCGCGGGGTCGAGTTTCCTCAGCCTCCGGTTCAGCAGCCGTTCGGGTGGTGGTCGATCTTCGAGGACTCGGATGGCAATCGATTCGCGCTGACGTCCCCTGACTAGAGAGGCCAACCGGGTCTGACTCGAACACGCGTGGCACGCATGTGATATTCGGACACCGTGGCGTGTCCTCGAGGAGAGACGATTTGAGTGTCCCACGTGAGGGCGGATGCTCCTGCGGAGCAGTTCGCTATCGGCTGACGTCCGATCCGCTCTTCGTGCACTGCTGCCACTGCCTGAACTGTCAGCGGCAGACGGGAAGCGCGTTCGTCATCAACCTGCTGATCGAGACTGACCGAGTCGAGTTGCTCGCAGGAACGCCGCAGCCGGTCGACGTTTCCCGCGACGACCGCAGCAAGCAGCGGATCTTCCGATGCCCGACCTGCCAGGTGGCTGTCTACAGCCACTACGGACACCCTGGCGTAGCGTTCGTTCGCGGTGGGACGCTCGATGAACCGTCAGGAGTCAGTCCGGACGTTCACATCTTCACCCGGTCGAAGTTGAGCTGGGTCGAGCTGCCGGACTCGGTGCCGGCGTTCGAGGTGTACTACGACTCGAAGGCCCTTTGGCCGGCCGAGAGCCTCGAGCGGCTCAGAGCGGCGATGGCGTCGCCGGTCGCCGACGCCTGAGCGCGACGCTCTGGCCGGCGTCAGCTACTGAGCAGGGACTCGAG
>Ga0081538_10000969_pt1 | contig 30642 bp, 29 predicted proteins | sample TabmetS5T2R1_FD_71022 | JGI IMG/M metagenome (GOLD analysis project Ga0081538, IMG submission 71022) | Tabebuia heterophylla rhizosphere microbial communities from the University of Puerto Rico - S5T2R1 | ecosystem: Host-associated > Plants > Roots > Rhizosphere ...
GGAGCGATGATCCTTCTCGCCCAGGCCCAGCACTTCGTCCGGTCGCCGGAGTGGACCTGGTACATCGTCCCCTACTTCTTCCTGGCCGGCCTGGCCGGCGGCTCCTATTTCATCGCCACGCTGCTCCGCCTGTGGGGCGAGCGCGCCGACGAGCCGGCGGCGCGGGTCGGCTACTACGCCGCCTTCCTGACCTTCCTGCCGTGCCCGATCCTGCTGACGCTGGACCTCACCCAGCCGCTGCGCTTCTGGCACATGCTGTGGAACACCACGCCGGGCTCGCAGGGCTTCAACTTCAAGTCCGGGTCGCCGATGTCGGTCGGCTCCTGGGCACTGGTTGCCTTCGGCCTGTTCGCGACGGTGTCGTTCCTCGAAGTGCTGGTGCGGGACCGCAGGATCCGCGGTCGGCTGGCCGACCGGGCGGTGCGGCTGCTGGACGGTGCGCTAGGCAAGTTGTGGATCAGTGTCGGGGCGGTCCTTGGCCTGTTCATCGCCGGCTACACCGGCGTGCTCCTGGCCGTCTCCAACCAGCCGGTGTGGAGCGACACGTGGGCGCTCGGCGGGCTCTTCCTCGCCTCCGGGCTCGCCGGGTCGGCGGCGCTGCTCCTGCTGCTCATCCGCTACCGAGCGGACGCGCGGACCAGCGCCGGCATGCTGGAGCTCTCCGAGCGCCTCTTCACGCTCCTCGAGCTCGTGCTGCTGGTGGTTTTCGTGCTCACCCTCGTCCCACACGGCGCGTTGGACGACGCCTTCGGCTTCCCCTGGATCCTGCTGTGGCTGGTGGCGTTCGCGGGGATGGTGCCCGGGCTTCGCGGGCTGGTCACCTCTCGGCTCGCCGTCACCGCCGACGGGGCCGTGGTCGCCCAGCCGCTGCTCGCGAGCGCGCCGGGGTTGGTCCTGATCGGCGTCCTGGCGCTGCGCGCCGCGGTGATCCTCAGCGCCCAGCTGTGAGGGACAGGGATCCGGGAGTCGCCGCTCCTCAGCTATCGCGCGAGCCGACAGTCCCGCACAGCGTGGTCACAGCCGAGGTGACCTCTGAGGCACCATCCCGCCCCGAACCAGGCGGCAGAACCAGCGCCTTGGACATGCCATAGGCTCTAGCAGACTCCGCCCCACCCTGCCGTGAGCCGAAGGTGGAGCTGATCGCTATGGCCTGAAGGCCGATGGCGGCCGGCTCGGCGTTTGTTGAGGTCCCCACGGGTAGGCGCGCAACCAAGGCGGCGGCCCCAATCGGTGGGCGCTTCCCGGTCCGTGAGGAGCGGTCATGGACACTGGCGTACTGATCGCGATCCTCGTCGTGCTGGTCGTGGTCGTGCTGCTCGGGCAGCGACGTCGCACCCAGCGGCTGCAGCAGCAATTCGGTCCCGAGTACCGGCGCACTGTCGCCAGAACCGGCGACCAGCGCACGGCGGAGTCAGACCTCGCGGCCCGGGCGCAGCGTCGTCGGGAGCTCAACATCATTGCCCTCGAGCCTGCCGCCCAGGCCCGGTACGTGGAGGCGTGGCGGGTGACCCAGGGCAGGTTCGTCGACGATCCGGCCGCCGCCACCCGGGAGGCCGACGTGCTGGTGGCGCAGGTGGTGCGCGACCGGGGCTACCCGGTTGACGACTTCGAGCAGCGGGCCGCCGACGTCTCGGTCGACCCATCCCCAGGTCGCCGAGAGCTACCGCGCCGCCCACGCGGTCTGTCAGGCCAACGAGCAGGGGTTGGCCAGCACCGACGACCTACGGCAGGCGTTCGTGCACTACCGGTCCCTCTTTGCCCAGTTGTTGGGCGTCAAGGACGATGGCCGCAAGGAGGTCACCCGAGGACCGAGCGCCGTGACGACCTGAGCACCGCCGATCTCGCTGCTCCTCAGCCAACCAATCGCGCCCGACCTGACCGCGCGGAGGAGGTCGATCCCGGGAGGCAGCAGCACATCGCTGACGACCATGGACGCGAGGATCTCCGACAGGACGACCTCGCACGTGGCCCGGCTATCGTCGAGAACCATCCAGCCGACGTCGAACCGGACCGAGGTCCAGTGCGAGAGGACCATGACCGGTCCGCAGAATTCGGTGTCGACCAGGAGCCGGCTGGAGAGTCAGTGGGACCGGGGCGACGACGTCCCCACCGACGACTTGCGCCACCGCGTTCCAGCGGTATCGTTCGTTCTTCGAACGGCTCCTGGCAACCTGACGGGCGACGAGCCGACGCATTCCCAGCCACAGGAGGTCCGATGGCCGACGAACCCACCGCCCGTGCCCCGCTCGACGCGATCGACCTCGAGTCGCTGAGCGACGAGGAACTGCAGCGTCTGATCCATCTCCTGATGAGCGAGAGAGAACGACGGATGGGACTGGAGCCCGGGCCCGAAGACCCGGTGTAGCTTCGTTCGGCGTTCCCATGTCCTGACCAGTTTGATTCCTCGACTGCTCGGCGCCGCGACCGTGGGCGCCGGGGTGACCGCGGCTGGCTATGTCGGGCTGGTCACCGGCGCCTGCCCGATCGACCTTGGCATCGGCCGGCGGGTCCGGCCACTCGGCCCCCAGCTGGTCGACATGGCCGCCCCCCGCGCGGTGGTGTTCGAGGTCATCGCCGAGCCGTATCTGGGCCGGACCCCACGGGCGCTGGCCGACAAGCTCCAGGTGCTGGACCGCGGCAGCGACCTGGTCCTGGCGGCCCATTTCACCCCCCTCGGCGGGCGGCTGGGCCTGGTCGCCCAGACGGTGGAGACGGTCCGGTTCACCCGGCCCGAGCGGGTCGACTTCCGGCTGGTCCGCGGGCCGGTCCCCCACGTCGTGGAGACGTTCGTGCTCACCGAGCAGGCCGGTGGGGCCGGCACGCGGCTTGCCTACTCCGGGGAGATCGGGGCCGACCTGTGGCTCCTGGGGCAGCGCTGGTGTGCGCTGGTCGCGGAGCGCTGGGAGCAGACGGTCGCGGCCTCGCTGGCGGCGGTCAAGGCCGAAGCCGAACGGCGCGCGTCGAGCGTCGTCGGGCGCCGGCGCCCCGATCTACCACCCCCAACCGCAGACCGATAACCCGCCACCGCCTCGACGACGCCGTCCCGCAACAGAGCCCGCCCCACCCGCGTCCACCTCCGTGAGGCCGGCGGGGTGATGTGTCGTTCCGGCAGCAGACCAAGGTAGACTGCCACCGACCAGGCCAAGGGGCCGCCTGCGGAAGGAGTCGACCCATTCCTGGACAGCCTTCCCGGCTGATCACCCCCATAGGCGGACTGTCCTGAATGCGGTAGTGTCCCGGCCTGTCTGTTACGGGGCATGCCCGGAGGACGACCCTCCCAACGCCAGGGCATGCGCCCCCCCGGCGAGATCGCGCACCCGGAAGGTGGTAGCGCATGCGCAAGAAGTCCCTGCTTGCCGTCGCCGTCGTGTTGCTGCTCGCGGTCGGCATGGCCGCCATGTCGGTCACCTCGGCGGCGGCGCCGAGCTCCTCCCGGCTCCATGGTTGGGCCAAGCCGTCGGCCAACAACGCCTCCGCAGCCACGACCGCGGCCGAGGCCGCCGCCAAGGCCAAGGACGTCACACGGCTGGTCCTGATCGTCCGCTCGGTCGATGAGGTCCAGGTGGACGTGCCACCGGAGGGAGAGGAGAACCCGGGCGATAGCGCCCTGGTCACCGAGGACGCGTTCACCCCAGCCGGGCGGCGGGTCGGGTATAACCAGGTCCGGTTCACGGTGATGTTCCGCCAGGAGGACTTCGTCGAGGCAACCTTCATCCTCCAGGGCAGGGGGCAGATCGTCGTCGAGGGCGGCTTCAGCTTCACCGAGCAGCGGCCGGCCCTGGCGGTGGTTGGCGGAACCGGCGAGTTCCACAACGCCCGCGGTCAGATGTTCGTGCTGCCGGGGCCAACTCCGGAGGAGACCAAGCTGGTGTTCGCCCTGCGGCTCTAGCCTGCAGCAAGTCCAGCGTCGGTGCGGGGTGGGTGGCGTTGGCACCCCGCGCCGGCCGCCTGGAGCCCCGACGGCCTGGGAAGATAGCGGTCTCAGAACGCATCCCTGCATGGCCGTCCTTACGGAACACCAGGCTTCTAGTCTGGGCTGCCGGCCTGGACCCATCGGCGGAACAGCGCGACCCGCTCGGCCGACCAGGCGCCATCACACGGCATGCGGCCCGCGGCGACCTGTTCCAGGATGGCGTCGGCGTGCTGCCGCACCGACGCGACCTCCCAGAGGTCGAATGACCAGCGCATGGCGGCCCTGTCCCGTTCGGTGAACAGCGGCCGGATGTCCCGGTCGAAGCTCGGGACGGCGGCGGCGCCAGCCGGTGGGTCGGCCCCCCGGGCCGGGACGGCCGCTTGCGGCGCCCGGTCGGCGGCACCAGCTGGCCCCAGCGGCGCCGCGAACGCCGCCAGCCGCTCGCCGACCTCTGCCAGCACCTCCGGCGCCGCGGTCAAGCCGTCGCACACCTCGGCCAGCTCCCGCAGCCGCTCGCCGAGGATGGTCCAGGCCGCCGGCTTGTGCGGCGTCACCGGGGTCGCGCTGGTGAGCATGAAGCTCGGCCCGGCGGTCCACCCCGGCGCCCGCGGCCCGACCGGCAGCCTGGTCAGCAGCTCGCCCAGCGGTCGGATGACCTGGCGCATCATCCCCACCGAGGTCTCTCCGAGCATGCTCAGCTCGGCGTCGGTCTCCTCGGTGTGCTGGAAGAAGCGGTACAGCAGCTGCAGCATCGCCGCATAGCAGGCGTTGAACAGGTCGCTCACCGCGGCGGTGGTCGGGTCCTGGATGAGGTGGACCCCCCTGGGGTCGTCGGGGGCGGCCGGCCCGCTGGCCGTGGCCAGACCGAGCAGGTCCCGCGGCACCCGCGCATACGGGTTGGTCACCGATGGGCGGGCGGGGGAGAAGGACGGGTCGGCGGCCCTCATCGCCCGGTAGGCCTCCAGGATCTCGAGGAAGCGGCCGAAGTGCGCCCGCTGCCAGCGGCCCCGGGCGCCCTCGCCCTCCTCGACGATGGTCTGGATGGCCTGGACCGCCGAGGCCATCCCGGTCACGGGGATCAGCGCCGGCATCCGCTCGGGGACGCGGAAGTAGCGCGTCGACGCCTGCGCGTTGGGCGAGCCGACGAACACCCGCTCCTCCCCGTAGCGGTCGACCAGGCCGCGCAGCCCCCACTCGATCCCGCGGTACAGCTGCCCGATGCTGGAGAAGGCCTGCGGCGCCGGCAGCACCAGCGGCCCGGTCGGCACCGGAGGGGCCGGCCGGTCGTGGTCCAGCTCGCCGGCAATCGACGAGATGTCCATCCCTTCCGGCCGCTCGATGTAGAGGAACCGCCGCAGCGTCTGCTCGTTGAACGGCGCCAGGGTCAGCCGGATCTCGGGCGCGTAGGGGGAGCGCTGGGGAAGATTGTGGCGGCCGAGCCGAGGCGCCCCCCCGAGGGCTGCGAGCAGGTTGTTGACCAAGGCGAGGTGGCTCATCTCCTGCAGGGCGATCTCGTTGATCGCTCGCTTCCACCCGGCCACGACCGGCAGCTGCGCGGCCGTGAGTCCCTCTCCGGGTTCGGCCCGGAATGTGAATGCCGCGTACAGGTAGGTGCAGCAGACGGAATGCTCGACCTCGGCCGCCTCGCCCAGCAGGTACAGCAGTTCCTCGCGACCTTCAACGATCAGCTCGTGCGTGGAGCCGGTGGCCACGCCGAATTCCGGTGGGGTCGGTTCCATCGGCCCTCCTCCGCGGCCGCGAGTGGACCCACATCCCTGCTGACCTCGCGGTGGCAGCCTACGCCATGACCGACCGCCATCCCAGCGTTCGGGTGCCGGCGCAGCCCATCCGAGCACCCTGAGGGCCTTGGGGTCCGGACGCACGCCCAAATTCTGCCGGGCGGCCGTCCGATTGCCTATGCCCTGGCCGGTCTGGAGGCTCTACCGGAGCGCTGCCGCCGCAATAGAGTGGGAGCCTGGTTCCCGAATGGCGAGGCGGGTTCGGGATGGAAGATGCGCAGGCGAGTCGGGTGCAGGCCTGGATGGACGGCTATGTCCGAGCCTGGAACTCGAACGACCCAGCCGACATCCGTACGCTCTTCACCCAGGACGCGGCCTACTCCTCCGAGCCCTATAGCCGACCGTGGAGGGGCCAGGACGAGATCGTGCGCCAGTGGCTGGACCGTAAGGACGAGCCTGGCCAGGCCCAGTTCAACTGGCACCCGCTCGCCGTCACCTCCGAGGTCGCCATCATCCAGGGTGAGGTCGCCTATCCCAGGGAGGGCCACACCTACAGCAACCTATGGGTTATCCGCCTCGACGCCGAAGGTCGCTGCACCGAGTTCACAGAGTGGTGGATGCGCCACCCTCAGCCCGACGAGCCTCCTGTTGACCCCTCAAGCCAGCCGTAGACCACCATCGCAAAAGCCTCCATGGTCGCCTGGAGGCCATGGGTTAGGGTCTGGTCCTCTCGGAGCATCTGTGCCGGGGCCCGTTCGAGTGGAGGTGTGCCTTGAGATCCGTGATACGGCCGCTGGCCGAGCGCATCGAGGAGATCCAGCAGCTCGACGGCGCCGCGGAGGCGCTGAAGTCTCTGGTGGACCGCTATGTGCCCCCGCGCAGCGAGCTGAAGGACCTGCTCAGCGGGACCTGGCTGGGCCACCCGCTGCACCCGGTGCTGACCGACGTGGTGCTGGGCGCCTGGACCAGCTCGTTCCTGCTGGACCTGCTGCCCGGGCGCCGCACCCGCAAGGCCTCGGACCGGCTGGTCGACATCGGCATCCTGGCGGCGGCGCCGACCGCGCTGGCCGGCCTGTCCGACTGGGCGGACGTCTGGGGCCGCCCCCGCCGGGTGGGGCTGGTCCACGCCAGCGCCAACACCGTCGCGCTGTCCCTGTACGTGAGCTCGTCGCTGGCCCGCAAGCGGGGGCGGCGGCTGCGTGGCTGGTGCCTGTCGATGACCGGCTTCGGGGTCATCACCACCTCGGCCTACCTCGGCGGCCACCTGTCGTTCGGCAAGGGCATCGGCGTGGACCAGACCGCCTTCGATGCGGGGCCGACCGATTGGCAGCCGGCCATCGCCGAGGTGGACCTGCCGGAGGGCTCGCCGACCCCGGTGACCGTCGGCGCGGTGCCGCTGCTGCTGGTCAGGCGTGGCGCCACCATCTATGCGATCTCGAACCGGTGCAACCATCGGGGCTGCTCGCTCCATGAGGGCGACTTCTCCGGCGAGACCAGCGTGGTGTGCCCGTGTCACGGGAGCACCTTCCGCCTGGAGGACGGGGCGCTGCTGCACGGCCCGGCCACGGCGCCGCAGCCCGCCTACCTCACCCGGGTGCGCGACGGCAAGGTGGAGGTCCGGCTGGTCCACGCCTGACCCTGGCGGGCCCATCAGGCGCGGTGCCCCCCCGGGGGCGCTGCGCCGGGTTGGCGTGGTCAAGGACGAGGCGGTCTGTTCCCTCCGGCCGATGCCCGGCCGACGCCAGGCCGACCACCTCCACCCGCCGTCGGCGGCGACGCGGCGGCTGGAGGTGGTCGGTCAGCCGCGCAGGTCCGCGACCGCGGCGGCGACGGCGTCAGCCAGCGGCGTCGGCGCCCGGCCCAGGAGCCGCTTGAGGTCGTCGCCCTCGACCAGCAGTTCGCCGGCCGCGACACCACGATCACCGTCGGCGACCATGGCCGCCATCGCCTCGCTCAGGCCCGCCCCGACCAGGACCGCCTGATACTGCTCCACCGGCAGGTCGGTGTAGGTGACCGTCCGGCCGGTGGCCACCGAGATGACCTCGGCCAGCTCAGCCATCGTGAACGGCTCGCCACCCAGCTCGTAGACCGCACCGGCGTGGCCCTCGCCGGCCAGCACGGCCGCGGCGGCCCCGGCATAGTCAGCGCGCATGGCCGCGCTCACCTTGCCGGCGCCGGCCGCGCCGACGATGCCGCGCTCGAGGTAGACCGGCAGCTGGCCGGTGTAGTTCTCGAGGTACCAGCAGTTGCGCAGCAGCGCATGGGGGACACCGGCCTCGGCCAGCAGCCGCTCGGTGGCCCGGTGGTCCTGGTGGGCCAGCAGCGTGGAGGTGTTGGCCCGGACCCCGCTGGTGTAGGCGATGAACCGCACGCCAGCGGCCTTGGCGGCGGTGATGGCGTTGCCGTGCTGGCGGACGCGCTGGCCAGCCTCGCTCCCAGAGACCAGCAACAGCTTGTCGGCGCCGGCGAACGCCTCGGGCAGCGACGCCTCGTCGTTGAAGTCGGCACGCCGGACCACGACGCCGCGTCCGGCCAGGTCGCCGAGGGCCTCGGTGCGTCGTCCGGTGGCGATGATCTGCTCGGCAGGGACGCCCCGCTGCAGCAAGGCCTCGACCACCAGACGGCCCAGGTGGCCGGTGGCACCGGTTACCACGATGGACATGTGCTCGTGCTCCTCTCATGGCTGGTGTGCCGACGGTGATCGCCAGACAACCCGGGCCCGCCAGGAGTAACCAAGCCCACGACCCATTGCTTCCTACCGGACAGCAGGTACTTCGACGTGCCGTACTCACCCTGGAGAAACCACTGCGGTCACCGGTCCCCGCAAGGCGTCGAGGGCAGATGACCCCCCCGGGCGGACCCCTCAGTGATCACCGCTCACGCTCGGGGCTCGCGCCACATGGGCCAGATCCTTGGGCCGCCCGGGATCGCTACCTCGCTGGTCGTCTCGAAGCCGTGGCGGCCGTACAAGGCGATGTTCCGCTCGTTTGACGACTCCAGGTACACAGGCATCCCGTCGGCATCGATGCGGGTGAGCGCCTGGGCCAGCAGGGCCGAGCCCAACCCTCGTCCCTGCGCCGCCTGCTCGGTGCCCAGGATGAACAGATACCAGTGGGACGGATCGCGCGGGTGGCGCTCCTCCATACGGTTGAGCCCACCCAATATCGAGGCGGTCCGCAGGCCAAAGAACCGGACCAGGGGCGGCAGCAGCCGCAGCCGCTGGGGGAGGGGCAGCTGCCATCGCCCGGGTGGCGGGAACCAGACCGCGGCGGCGGCCCCGGTGTCGGTCATCCAGACCTCGTCGTGGGGGAAGGCGAGTTTGCGGAGCCGGAACTCCATGAAGGCCGGCAGGATACGGCGGCGGCGGTGCTCGTCAGGAAAGATCCAGGCAATGACGGGGTCGTCCTGGAAGGCTGACGCCAGCGCCTGGGCCAGCCGAGGGGCATCGGCCAGGGTTGCTTTGCGAACCGATGACCCAGTTGGCATAGCCTGCTTCCCTCGCCTGGGGCCAACAGGACCTCGGTGGGCTATCGTAGCGCCACCTGGTGGCATTTCATGTCGCGGGGTTGAACGCATCCCGCTGACCGCCGAGGCAGCCGACACCCGCTCGTCCAGCCCGGCGGCGATGGGCCCATCCCGGCCAGCCATCACCCTGTATCCGCGGGTGCGACGGGCCGCCCAACGTGCGACCATGCTGCCAGTCGCGGCCTAAGGCAGTACCAGGAGCAGAGGAGTTGCAATCGTGGACGGCGCGACGGTGTCGGTGGCGGTCGTTGCCAGCCGCACAGAGGCGGAGCTGATCGCCGGCATGCTGCGCAGTCACGGCGTGAGCGCAGCTGTGTCGGCAGATGATGCCGGCGGACAGTACCCGCAGATGCAGGCAGACGGTGTTCACGTGCTGGTTGGCGCCTCCGATGAAGCCTCGGCCCGTCGGCTGCTGGCCGCCGTCGATGACACCCACGAGTAGGCGCGACCGGCCAGTCGTGGCCGACCGATCATCGACGATTGCCGCTCCCGTCGGATTGCCCGGTTGGTGCCACCCGCGTCCCAGCGGCGGCCGGGTCATCTGAGCGAGTCAACGCGGCCCGGACCAGCTCGTCCAGGGCGGCCGCGATGGTGGCGGCCGTGTGGCGCAGGTCGTGGAAGCGCATCCCTCGACCCCGGCCGCTCGGGTAGCCGGAATCAAGGCCGTCCTTGCGCCAGTATCGACGCGACGGTTACCGGCGAGCCGACCGCGCCCTGGCTAGAGGCTTACCTGCACAACCTGGTTGAGCGTCTGTTGGCGAGCACGTCCGGGTTCGCCCGCGCCGCTTCGAGCGTTTCCGGATCGTCTGGCCAGTCCGGCGTACTGCCTGCTGTTCGTTGAGGCCTGACGCTCACCTTGTCGCCGCACTGATCCCGCGGGTCATGAGTGATGTGGGTCAGCCTCGGCCGGCTACTCGGCGGATGAAGGCGAGGCTGCCGTCGAAGATCACCTGGCGGTCATAGTCCAGCGTTGCCACATGGTAGGAGCGCTCGAGCCACACCACCTGCACATCACCAGCGGCGACGTGGCTGGCCAGGTAGGTCGTGCAGCCGGGATCGACCACGTGGTCCTGGCGGGACACATAGCACAGCAGTGGCTGACGCACCCGCGGCAGCTCCGCTCGAACCTGGCGCTGGAAGGCCAGTACGGACGCGAACGTCTTGAGCGGGATCTGTTCGTAGGCCAGTTCCTTCTCGGCCGAGTCGGCCAGGTCGCTGCCGACTCCCGGTGCCGTCGCGACCAGGAACTTCAACAGCGGCAGCAGCGTTAGGCGGCGGTCCTTGTGGTACAGGGCGGCGTTGACGGTGATGAGGCCGGCGACCTGTTCGGGCCGGGTGGCGGCCAGGTGCAGGGCCAGGGCGCTACCGAACGACAGCGAGCAGATCACCACGGTCCGGCAGTGGCCGGTGAGATCGTCCAGGGCTGCCTCGCTGGCGGCGACCCAGTCGGCCGCGCGGGCGCCGGCCAGGTCCTTCACGTGGGTGCCGTGGCCTGGCAGCAGCGGGCAGAGGATCGTGTGTCCGTCGTTCCTGAGCGCCTCGCCCCATGGCCGCAGTCCTTGTGGCGACCCGGTGAAGCCGTGTAGCAGCAGCACGCCGACGTCTCCACCGGGGAAAGCAAACGCCTCGGCGCCGGACAGGACGGGGTAGGCCATCAGCAACCTCCATTGGGCGCGTACCCGATATTGTCACCGGCGCGCGGATGGGCGTTAGCTCCGTGTCCTCTGCTGAGGACGGCGGGACGACCCGAGGGCCGTATTCGCTTCCACGATCCTTCTCGCCGCGGGAAGATGAAGCGTTAGGCAGCAGGAATTGAGAGGTTGGCGGCATGGGTCCTGGGCGCGACGACCCGGTTGGATCCCCCGAGGCGCCGATGCGTCCGCCGGAGCTGCCGGAAGGTGTCGTGACCTTTCTGCTGACCGACATCGAAGGCTCGACTCCACTGTGGGAGACCCACACGGCAGCCATGAGCATGGCGCTGGCTCGACACGAGGCACTTGTCACCGAGGTGGTGGCTTCCTACGGGGGTCGGCTCATCAAGTCCCGTGGTGAGGGAGATTCGACCCTTTCCGTGTTCGCTCGGGCCACTGATGCCGTGGCTGCCGCATTGGCGCTCCAGCAGTCGCTGGCGGGAGAACTCTGGCCCGAGGGCATCGCGCTTCCCACCAGAGCCGCTCTCCATAGCGGGGAGGCCGAGCTGCGCGACGGTGACTACTACGGCCAGACGCTGAACCGAGCGGCCCGGCTGCGGGCGCTGGCCGAGGGCGGTCACGTCCTGCTCTCGCAGGGGACGGCCGAGCTGGTGGCCGACCAGCTGCCAGCGGGGACGGGCCTGGCCGATGTGGGCAAGCACCACCTGAAGGGACTGTCTCGACCCGAGCATGTCTTCGCGCTTGCGCATCCCGACCTGGGGCCGCCGCCACAGCTTCGCTCGGTGCCCCCGGCATCTGCGGGCGAGGCGTTCGTTGGCCGGGACGCCGAGCTGGCCCAGCTCGACACGGCGTTGGATGCGGCCCTTAGCGGCCAGGGCCGTCTCGTGCTGGTCGCCGGCGAGCCAGGGATCGGCAAGACCCGCCTCGCCCAGGAGCTGGGAAGCCGCGCGCGGGAGCGGGGCGGGAGGCTGCTGTGGGGTCGCTGCTACGAAGGCGATGGCGCCCCCGCGTACTGGCCGTGGGTGCAGGTGCTGCGGGCCTACGCCGCCGAGCGCGGCTTGTCCGATCTTGCCGCCGAGCTCGGGAAGGGCGCCTCGCTCGTGGCCCAGCTCATCCCCGAGGTGGCCGACGCGCTGGGTGATCCACCGGCGCCCCAGGTTCTCGAACCCGAGCTGGCCCGCTTTCGCCTCTTCGATGCGGTGAGCACATTTCTCCGTGGCGCATCGAGGGTGGCGCCACTGGTGGTGGTCGTGGACGACCTGCACTGGGCTGACCAGTCCAGCCTGCTCTTGCTGCAGTTCCTCGCCAGAGAGCTGGGCGCAGCGCGCCTCCTGCTGGTCGGCACCTATCGGGACGTCGAAGTGACTCGCCGGCACCCCCTCAACGACACCCTCGCCGAGCTCGTCCGCGAGCCAGTGACGACCCGGCTGGTGCTGCGGGGCCTCGGTGAGACCGAGGTGGCTCGCTGCATCTTTGAGGTCTCCGGAGTCGAGCCGGCGGCCGACCTTGTGGCCGCCGTGCACGACCGGACCGAGGGCAACCCCTTCTTCGTAACCGAAGTAGTGCGGATGCTGGCCGCCGAAGGCCGCCTTGATGACCACCAGCGGCTCACCGCGGCGATCCCAGACGGGATCCAGCAGGTGATCGGTCGGCGGCTGAACCGGCTCTCGGATGCCACCAATGAGCTTCTCGCCGTCGCATCCGTTCAGGGCCGCGATTTCCATCTCGATGTGCTGTGCCAAGTTGCCGGTGTGTCGGCAGGCGAGGCGCTGGCATCGATCGAGGATGCTGTCGACGCGCACCTTGTCGCCGCGACGGGCCGAGAGCCGAGCCGCCATCGGTTCGTCCACGCGCTCGTCCAGGAAACCATCTACGACGAGCTCCCGATCGGCCGACGCCGGTCAATCCACCACCAGACGGGACAGGCGCTGATGGCGTTGCGCGCCGGTGACCTCGACGCCCATCTCACCGAGCTGGCGCATCACTTCTTCCAGGCAGCGCTGCCCGGCCAGGCGGCGCTCGCCGTCGAGTACTGCACGCGCGCGGCCGATCGAGCCTTTGCCGTTCTTGCCTACCACGAGGCCATTGGCCACTACCAGCGGGCACTGCGCGCCCTGAGCCTCGAGTCCCCATCCGAGCATGGTCGACGCGCGGAGCTGCTCCTCGCCTTGGGTCGGGCGCAGGCCGCGGCAGCCGGTCCCTCGGCCGCGCGCGAGACCTACGAGCAGGCGGCCGCGTCGGCGCGACGCGCCCGAGCAGCAGAGTCGCTGGCCCAGGCCGCGCTCGGGCTCGGTGTGGAGTTCGTCGCCGGTCTGGTCGATGACCTCGAGGTGCGTCTCCTGGAGGAAGCCCTGGCGACGCTGCCCCAAGCGGACAGCACAACCAGGGCCAGGGTGCTGGCCAGACTGGCCAAGGCGCTGCAGTTCACTCCCTCCTTCGACCGCCGAGCCGAGGTCAGCAACGAGGCCGTGCACATGGCGAGGCGACTGTCCGACCCGGCAACGCTGGCGGCGGTGCTCTATGACCGCCACGTCGCGATCTGGGGGGCAGCGAACGCCGAAGAACGCCTCGCCATCGCGAGCGAGGTGGTCGAACTTGCCCAACAGAGCGGCGACCAGGCGCTCGCCCTGCAGGGTCATGCGTTGCAGGCGGGCAACCTGCTCGAGCTCGGCGACATGGCGGCCCTGAGCGCAGCAATCCAGGACTACGACCACCTTGCGCGAGACCTACAACAGCTTCGGTACCTCTGGCTGACGCCGTTCCTTCGAGCAACAGAGGCCACCGTCGGCGCCCGCTTCGAGCAAGCCGAGCAACTCGCGCAGGAAGGTCTCGCGCTCGGCCAACGGGCGCAACATCCAGGACTCCCCGCTGCCTTCGGGGTCACGATGGCGACGATCCGGTTCACCCAAGGCCGCCTCGGCGAACTCGCCGACGTCCTGGAAGCAACCGTCGAGGGCTCCCCCACACTGCCGGCATGGCGAGCCACGCTCGCGGTTGCGCTCTGCCAGGCCGACCGGGTCGAGGACGCTCGCGGTCAGTTCGAACGCCTGGCCGTGGACGACTTCACCGGCCTGCCGCGCGACTTCACCTGGATGTCCGGCCTGGCCGCCCTCGCATGGGCCTGCGCCTCCCTGAACGACCGCGAGCGGGCGCCCGTCCTGTACGACCTGCTGCTGCCCTTCGCCCCATACAACGTGCGTGTCAGTCGCCTCGGTGTGGGCTGCCTCGGGCCGGTCGCCTACTACCTGGGGCTCCTCGCCTCCACGATGTCGCGCTGGGCCGAGGCCATTCGCCACCTTGAGGCTGCCATCGACCTCAGCGCTCGAATCGGCGCACCGGCATTCCTCGCCAACAGTCGCCTCCAATACGGGCGCATGCTGCGCGGCCACGGCCAGCTCGTGGACGACAAGGCGCCAGAGGATCACCTCGCGCAAGCCCATGCCAGCGCGGGCATCCTTGGGATTCGGCTCCACCTGGATGATTAATGCCAACACCGGTCGCGGACTGGTTCGAACGGGCGTCGATCGCCGGCTCACAACAGGGGCGCACATTGTCGCTCCGCGGCAGCGCGTGACCCGTTGGGCTCCGCCGCGGCTGACTCACTTGTCTGGGCGGGCGTTGGCGCCGACCGTGTCGACGACGACGGTGTGGTGGGTGACGGTGCTGTCGTAGGTGACCAGGGCCGCCTGGGCGGCAGGCTCGACGACGGCATTCTCCAGGTTCGCTCCGGTGAAGCTTCTGATCGCCTCCAGCGAGTCCCAGAGGGTGAGCACCTGCAGCCGGACGTGCGTGTCGTGGTCGCGGCGCAGGAGGTAGGCGCCCCGGTAGCCGTCGATGCGTTGGAGGTCCGGCAGGACCGTGCGGGCGAAGTGCTCGCGATAGGCGTCTGCGCCGTCGGCAGTGGCAATGGCGTGCCAGGCCCTGACGATCACCTTGTCCAGATCCTTCCTGCAGTCGGGTCTCGGGAGATCGTTGGAGGGGAGCGCTCAGCTGTTGTGCCGCTCGGCCCCTGCGGTCCGACTCTCCAGGACCCTGCGCCAGGTGTCGACCCAGGTCGCCACGAACTGCTCCTCGGTGGCGCCGGCTGGCGTCTTGCCGTAGAGCGCCTCGTCTTCGCGGAAGTGGACCAGGGACCCGAGGGCGATGGCGGCCAGCGCGGCCACGTCCCCCACCGGCAGCCCGCGCGCCTGGAGCAGCCGGGCGAAGACGGCGACCGCGAAGTCGTAGCCGCGTTGGACCAGTTGCTGGTGCACCAGCATGGCGAGGTCGGGGAAGTCGGGGCCGTCGCGTTGGAGGAGCCGGAACAGGTCGGCCTCGGCGGCCAGGCCTGCGAGCGCGAACTGGGCAAGCCGGGTGAGGGTGGTTTGCTCGTCGTCGAAGTCGAGCGCGTCCAGGAGGTCTTCGAGGGATCGGAACTTGCTGGCGTAGCGCGATACCGCGGCGGTGAAGACCTCCTGTTTGGAGGGGAAGTGGCGGTACAGCCCGCCGCGGCGGGGGGCGAGCCCGGCGGCTTGTTCGATCGCGCCGACCGTGGTGCCGCGATAGCCCCGCTCGCCGAACAGGACCATCGCCGCATCCAGGATCCGATCCCGGGTTGGCTGGCTGGCGTCCACCCGCCGATGGTAGCTGTCCTTGACAGCCATGTAATCGAGGGATTACAAGGGAAGTAATCAGACGATTACGCCTGGGGATAGGGATGAAGCGCTTGCTGGAGCGAACCTTTGTCGTCGAGGCAGCCGCCGAGCGGGCCTGGGCCGAGCTGGTGGCGGCCGAGCAGTGGCCCAGATGGGCCCCCCACCTTCGCAGCGTCCAGGTCACCCCGCCCGGGCCAGTCGGACCCGGCAGCGGCGCGACGCTGACGTTGACCAATCACACCAGGGCCACCATGAGGGTCACCGAGTTCCAGGAAGGGCGGCGGTTCCGGTGGGAGGGCTCGTTCCTGTGGCTGGGTCTCGGCTACGACCACCTGGTCGGCACCGACGAGACGGGCCGGGTCACCATCACCTTCACCGTCGACGCCGCCGGTCTCGGCGTCAAGACGATCGGAGCGCTGTTCGCCGGCATCTACGCCCGCAACCTGGACCGCGCCATCCCCCGACTCCAGGCCCACCTGCGATCACCCGATCCGGCACGGCCCACGTAGGCCATTCTGCAGCAGCCCGGCGGGTGGGCTCGACGAGTCGGGTTCCCCGCCCCAACAAGGGCAGCGCCACCAGCGCCAGGAGCGCGCCGGCCGGGAAGCCGCCCGGGACGCAGCCGTCGGGGCCAGGCAGCCAGCTGCTGAGCGAGCAGGCGACCCTGACGCCGGCGACGGCGCCCATGGCCGCTCCCGCGAGCACCGCTGCCGCACCGCTCTGGCCGATCGGGCGGGTCAGTCGCGTCGGCAAGATCAGATACCGACCTCGAACCCCAGGTCCACGTCGCTTGCCGGTGTGCCGCCCCGAATGCCCCAATTCTCCAGGGGGACCTCGTTCAGGACGATGAGCACGTCGGATGGCGGGATCCCGAGGCGGCCCAGGTGCCTGACGACCGCCCGGTACAGCCGACGCTTCGCGTCAAGCGACCGCCCAGCGAACATCGTCACCTCGACCAGGGTGAACCGCTCGCCCCTGCCGGGTGGGAACTCGAAGGCGTCGGCTGGGTGCTCGGTCAGGATCTGCGTCCGATCCTCGTCGGGGATCTGGAGCGCCTCGACCGCCGCGGCATGAATCGCGTCGAGCAGCCTGGACTTCTCAGCGCGGGACCAGCCTTCACGGATCTCAATACGGATCAGCGGCATACAGACTCCCGGTGACGACAGGACGCGCTTGGCACTCTATCCGGGTGAATGCGCCGCGACCTCAACCGTCTGGGAGATCCCCCACCGACCGGTAGCTTCCGTGCAGGTAGGCCAGCGGATCCTCCAGGTCGGGCAGCTCCAGCTGCTCGATCACGCCCTCGACCAGCTCGGCGTAGCCGACCGGGGCCGATCCGGCCAGGCGGCAGGCCGCGCGCGGGCGGCGCCCCGCCAGCACCGGACCCCAGGGCGACGCGGCCACCCCCAGGCGCTCGAACGGGCCCCGGATCGGGGGGCGGACCTCGCTGAACCGCTCGGCCAGGGACCGGTCACCGACACCCAGGATGTGGACGACGAACCCGCCGGTCTCCTGCGCGGCCGCGAAGAACGCCGAGGTGGGGTCGATCAGGCCGAGCAGGCGGGCTGGTTGGCCCTCGGCGACCAGGACCGAGGAGACCGTCAGGCCGGCCCCGCCCGGTGGCCGCCCAGCGGTCCAGACGGTGACCGGGGCCAGCAGCCGCCCGCGCAACCGGCGGGCCGGGTCGCGACGCTCGGGCGGGACCGCGAAGGGAGGCTGGCCCCCGACGCGGATCGGGTCCTGCCCGGTGGCCATGCCAGCAGCCTCAGGCTCGGGCGGCGACCGGCAGCGTGGCGACGTAGGTGGAGACGGCGCGGCCCGCGGCGAGCAGGGGCTCGACGTCGTGCTGGGCCCGGGCCAGCAGGAAGCCGCCCTCGAGGGCGGTCAGCAGGGCGTACATGGCGGTGCGGGCGTCGGGCTCGGACAACCCTCGCCCGGCCAGGTACCGGGTGCCGTCCTCGACCCACGACGCGATCACCTCGGCCGCGACCTGGCGGAGCTCCGGCTCGGTGTCGGCGATCTCGGCGGCGACGGTGCCGACCGGGCACATGTTGACCCAGCCGGTGTTGGCGATGTCCTCGGCGGCGGCCGCGAAGGCGGCCTCGATGGCGGTGGCCAGGTCGGGGTGGCGGTCCAGGAGCATCGGGAGCAGCTGGATGTAGGCGGCGCCGGACTCGCGGAGGGCGGCGGCCGCGACCTCCCGCTTGCCGCCGCGGAAGTGGTGATAGATCGAGCCGGTGGGCGCCTGGGCGGCCCGGGCCAGCTGCTGGAGGCCGGTGGCGGCGTAGCCCTGCACCCGGAGCAGCTCGGCCATCGAGCGAATGATCCGCTGGTCGGTCTTCATGGCACCATACTAGAACAGTCATGCTAGAATAACCATTCTAGAGTGGTCGTTCTAGGAGGGCGGACATGCACAGCATCGAGGTGCCGGCAGGGGTCATCGAGTACGACGAGGTCGGGTCCGGGCCGCCGGTGGTCCTGCTGCACGGGCTGCTGATGGACCACACGTTGTGGGACCGGGTGCTCCCGCTCCTGCCCCAGGGCTTCCGCTACCTCCGCCCGGTCCTCCCCCTCGGCGCGCACCGCCGGGCGATGGACCCTGGCGCGGACCTGACGCTGCCCGGCCAGGTACAGGTCGTGGCCGACCTGCTGGAGGCGCTGGGCCTGGAGGACGTGACTCTCGTCCACAGCGACTGGGGCGGCGCGCTGTTCCTCACCGCCCGCGGGCTCGACCGTCGGATCGCGCGGCTGGTGATCCTGCCGAGCGAGGCGTTCGACAACTTCCCGCCCGGGCTTCCCGGCCGGATGGTGGCCCTGGCCGTCCGCCTTCCCGGAGGCCTCCAGCTGGCCGCCCGCCAGATGCGGGTCGGCTGGCTGCGCCGGCTGCCGATCATGTGGGGGCAGATGGCGCGCCGGCCGCTACCCGACGAGCTCATCAGGCGCTGGACCGAACCGGTGCTGGGTGACCCCGACGTCCGCCGCGACCTGCTCGCCTACGCTCGGGGAACCTTCGACAAGGCGGCGCTGGTCCGCGACACCGAGGCACTCCGGGCCTTCCAGGGCGACGCCCTGGTGCTGTGGTCGCCGGACAACCGGGTCATGCCTCCGGCGCACGGTCGTCGACTCGCGGCGCTGCTGCCGCGGGCCCGGTACGCGGAGGTCCCGGGCGCCTACGTGCTCTCCCAGCTCGACGAGCCCGAGGCGGTGGCCCGCGAGATGAGCGAGTTCCTCATCTCCACCCCGGCCACCACGCGACCCAGCCAGGACCGCAACCGCCCGTAGGTGACCGTTGTGACCATCCTCGAGGTGGAGCCGCAGCGGCTTCATCCCCATCGCGTGACGGCATCCTCGGGGAGGACTGGGTGCCCCGTGCGGCAAAGGGCCCGCCAGGGCCGGTGACCGGTTCCGGGTCGGCGGTGTGACCAAGTCGTTCGTGGCCCACTCTGGTGCTGCAGCTGGTCGATCGAGGGCTATGCGACGACGGCCTTCAGCTGCTAGCACCCGTCCCCGCACCTGCCACATCGGATGTCGGCGCGGTCGGGGAGAATGTGGTCGTGACCCCGACGTCCACGACCCCGGCCTCGCTGACCTGGAGCGGGGTCACGGCCCGGCGGATGGCCCGCCAGGCGTTGACCGAACCGGCAACGGAGCTGGGGCCGGCCGACATCGCCGGGGTGCTGTGCGGCGCGCACGCCCAGGTCTTCAGCGCCGCCGAGCTCTCGATCGGGCGGCGCATCGCCGGGGCGACCCGCGCCGATGTCCGGCGTGCCCTGTGGCAGGACCGCACCCTGGTCAAGACCTTCGGTCCCCGCGGCACCGTGCACCTGCTGGCCACGGCCGACCTGCCGATGTGGACGGGGGCGTTGTCGGCCCTGCCGTCGTCGGTGCCGGCCCATCCCGAGCCGGTCCGCTTCACCGCCGAGCAGGCTGAACAGGTCATCGCGGCCATCGGGGACGCGCTGGCGGCCACCGAGCTGACCGTCGACGAGCTGACCGGGGCGATCGTGGAGCGCACCGGCCCGTGGGCCGGCGACGAGACGATGGAGGCATTCGGGGGCCGGTGGCCGCGCTGGCGCCAGCTCACGAGCACGGCCGCGCACCGCGGCAAGCTCTGCTTCGGGCCGAACCGGGGCCCCAAGGTGACCTACACCAACCCGCACCGCTGGCTGCCCGGCTTCCGACCCGACGACGGCCAGGCGGCCCTGCGGGCCCTGCTCAGGCGCTACCTGTACGCCTACGGCCCGGCCACGCCCCAGCACTTCGCCAGGTGGCTCAGCATCCCGCCCCGGCGGGCCGCCGAGCTGTTCGAGGTGCTGGCCGGCGACCTGGAGGAGGTCGAGCTGGACGGCGCGCCGGCCTGGACCCTGGCCGGTGACACCGCGACACCGTCCCAGCCGCCCCCAGGGATCCGCCTGCTGCCCTATTTCGACGCGTTCGTGGTCGCGAGTCAGCCTCGGGAGCGGCTGTACCCGGGCCCCGCCGCGACCCGCGGGCTGACCCCGGCCGGTCAGGCCGGCAACTACCCGGTGCTGCTGGTCGACGGCGTGGTCGGTGGGGTGTGGCACCAGCGGCGCTCGGGCCGGAGGCTGGCCGTCACCGTGGAGCCGCTGGGGGCGCTGACCGCCACGCAACGCCGGCAGCTGCAGGACGAGGTGGAGCTGGTGGGCGCGGTCATGGAGGCCGAGGCGACCCTCACGGTGGGCGCCGTGACGGTCGGCCCCCACGCCTGACCACGGCGCCGCGGCCTCCGACAGGTCGAGTTCCTAGCGCGGGCGGTGGGCGTGGAACACGATCCGTGATCCGGTGCGGATCCGGGCCTGCTCGAACCCCGCGCCGCGTAGGCGGCCTCCGAAGGTGGCGGGATCGACGATGGTCCGGTTGTCGCCCAGGTGGATGAGGCGGAACTTGAGTCCCCGACCCGGGTTGTCGGAGCCGCAGAAGACGCCGCCAGGAGCCAGCACCCGGTGGACCTCGGCGAACAGCCGGTCCTGCAACTCCGGGACCGGGAGGTGGTGCAGCATCGTCAGGCAGACCACGGCGCTGAAGGTGCCATCGGCGAACGGCATCCTCGTCGCGTCCCCGCGCACGACCAGCGCGGCCGGCACCCGGCGGCGGGTCGCCCTGGCCAGGGTCGGGTCGATCTCGATCGCGGTCAGCTCGGGGGCCGCCCCGGCCAGGACCTCGGTGGTGAGCCCCGGGCCGGGACCGATCTCCAGCACCCGCCGGCCCAGCTCGGTCCCCTCCAGCACCGCCGGCACCAGGGTCGTCTGCACCAGGCGGGCCCAGCCGCGGCTCGCGCAGTAGTAGCGATGGAACCGGTTCACGCCGCTCCTCTCATCGACGGACGCCGGTCACGCCAGCCCGAGCATGCGGTAGCGGCGGCGGCGCTCACGATACCGGGCCGAGGGGTCGGATCGAAGCAGCGCGCCCAGCTCGGCTTGGAGCACCCCATCGACCCGGCGCAGGAACGCCTCACCCTCGTCGGTGGCGTCGGGAAGCTCCGGGATGACCCGGTCGACGATGCGATGGGCGCGAAGCGCGGCCACGCCGACGCCTTGCCGCTCGGCGACCTCGACCGCTCGCTCGGTGGTGCGGTGGAGGATGGCGGATGCCCCCTCGGGTGGGAGCGGGGAGAGCCAGGCGTGCTGGGCCGCGACGACACGGTCGGTCGGCAGGAACGCCAGCGCGCCGCCGCCGGCGCCCTCGCCGAGCAGCAGGCACAGGGTCGGGGCGGGCAGGGTCACGAGGTCGACCAGGCATCGGGCGATCTCCCCGGCCAGCCCGCCCTCCTCGGCCTCCTTGGACAGCGCCGCCCCAGCGGTGTCGATGACCGTCACCAGTGGCAGGTCGAGCTCGGTGGCGATGCGGATGCCGCGCCGCGCCGCGCGCAGTCCCGCTGGTCCCAGCGGTTGCTGCCGACGCTGCCGGTGCCGGTCCTGCCCGAGGAAGACACAGGGAGCGGCGCCGAAGCGGGCAAGGGCCAGGAGCACCCCCGGGTCCAGCTCCCCGGCGGCCGTCCCACTCAGCGGGGTCACGTCCCGCGCGGCCACCCTGAGCAGGGCCCGCACCCCCGGTCGGTCCGGGCGGCGCGAGCGCCGGATCGACTCGGCGACCGGGGTCTCGGCGACCGGGTCGCCGGCGACCGGCTCGGCGGCCTGCGGGACCTCGCGGGGGGCGCACAGCACCTCCAGGACGCGAGCGGCCACCCGGGCAAGCTCCTGCGGTGCCACCACCGCGTCAACCAGGCCCTTGGCGTGGAGGTTCTCGGCCACCTGCACACCCGGCGGGAACGGCTGCCCGTGGAGGGCCTCATAGACCCGCGGCCCCAGAAAGCCGATCAGCGCCCCCGGCTCGGCGGCGGTCACGTGCCCGAGCGACCCCCAGGAGGCGAGCACCCCGCCGGTGGTGGGATGCCGAAGGTAGACGAGGTAGGGCAGCCCGGCCTTGCGGTGGTCCGCGATCGCCGCCGCCACCTTGACCATCTGCAGGAACGCGACCGTTCCCTCCTGGAGGCGGGTGCCGCCGGAGGCTGGCGCCGCCACCAGGGGCCGGCGCTCCCTGGTGGCCCGCTCGACCGCGCGGACCAGCCGCTCGCCGGCGGCGACGCCGATCGAGCCGGCGAGAAACCCGAACTCGGACACGACCACCGCCACCTGGCGACCACGCAGCCGGCCGGTGCCGGTGATGACGGCCTCGTCCAACCCCGTCCGCTCCCTCGCCCTGGCCAGGTCGGCAACATAGCTCGGGTCGATGCCGGGCGGCGTCACCGCCGGCTCGTCCCAGCTCTGCCACGAACCGGGATCGACGACCGCGTCGATCAGCTCGGCGGCGCTGAGGCGGGCCGGCCGGCCCGCCTCCCCGGATGGTGTTGCTCCTGCCATTGGTCCCTCGGCTGGTCTAGCCTTTCGCACAGCATCCATGATCGGCGCCGCGACCGATGGGCGCGAGGTCTCGCGCCGGGCGGGAGGTCCCCATGAGCGTCTCGACCACCCCGACGGCGGGCGGCACCCTGCTCCCTCCGCTGGCCGACCCGAGCGACCAGGAAGCCATCCGGTTCGGAGAGCAGCTCCTGACGTACCGGGAGCTGGCCGGCGTGGCGACCCACCTTGCCGAGCTGCTCGAGTCCAAGCCCCGCGTCGCCGTGTGGGCGGTGTCGGCCCCGGAGACCTGCGCGGCGGTCGTCGGCGCCCTGGTGGCCGGCGTGCCGGTGGTGCCGGTCAACCCCAAGGCCGGCGAGCGCGAGCTGGCCCACATCGTCGCCGACAGCTCACCGGCGCTGATCTTGACCGCCGAGGGAATCGAGCTTCCCGCGCAGCTCGCCGGCGTTCCCCGGATCGACGTCGACCTGTCGGCCCGGGGTGGCTCGCTGCCCGCCGAGCCCTCGCCCGAGGCGGCGGCGGTGATCGTCTACACCTCGGGGACGACCGGGCCCCCCAAGGGCGTCGTGCTGCCCCGGCGGGCGATCTCGTCCAACCTCGACGCGCTGGCCGCCGCCTGGGAGTGGAACGGCGACGACGTCCTGGCCCACGCCCTGCCGCTGTTCCACGTCCACGGGCTGATCCTTGGCGTCCTCGGGCCGCTGCGCCTGGGCGGAGCCGTCCATCATCTCGGGCGCTTCTCGTCGGCGGCGATGGCGGCCGAGCTGGCCGGGCCGGCGACGATGATGTTCGGCGTCCCCACCATGTACCACCGGCTGGCCGCCGACGCCGAGCGCGACCCGGAGATCGCCAGCGGGATCTCGCGGGCCCGACTCCTGGTCTCCGGATCGGCGGCCCTGCCGGCGACCGACCACGAGCAGATCGCGGCCGCCACCGGCCAGCGCGTCGTCGAGCGCTACGGCATGACCGAGACGCTGATGAACTGCGCCGTGCGCGCCGCCGGCGACCGCCGGCCCGGCACCGTCGGGCCGCCGCTGGACGGTGTGGAGGTGCGGCTGATCGATGACGACGGCGCGACCATCGAGGCCAGCGACGACGAGACCGTCGGCGAGATCCTGGTCCGGGGGCCGAACCTGTTCCTGGAGTACCTCAACCGCCCGGACGCCACCGCCGAGGCGGTCCGCGACGGCTGGTTCCACACCGGCGACGTGGCCGTGCGGGCGCGGGACGGGTACGTGCGGATCGTCGGGCGCCGCTCGGTCGACCTGATCAAGAGCGGCGGTTACAAGATCGGCGCCGGCGAGATCGAGAACGCCCTGATGGAGCATCCCGGGGTGGCCGAGGCGGCGGTGACCGGCGAGCCCGACCCCGATCTGGGCGAGCGCATCGTCGCCTGGATCGTCCCGGCGGCCGAGCGGCCGCCCGAGCAGGAGCTGGTCGACCACGTCGCCCGGCTGCTCAGTCCCCACAAGCGGCCCCGGGTGGTCCGCTACCTGAAGGAGCTTCCGCGCAACGACATGGGCAAGGTGATGAAGCGGGACCTCAAGGACTGAGCCGCGTCCTAGCCCAGGACCACCACGAACACCAACCACAGGACGACCGGGGCGACCGCGACCACCAGGGCGCCGTAGGCCACCAGCTGCCGGAAGAAGCGGTTCTTGTCGACGCTTGGGGGGGCGTTGGCCAGCACCAGGGCGCCGTTGGTGGAGAAGGGGCTGACGTCGACGATGGTCGAGGAGACGGCGAAGGCGGCGATGAACCCGACCGGGCTGACGCCCGTCCCGGCCTGCAGGAACGGCACGGCCAGGGGGATCAGCGACCCCAGGACCGCGGTCGAGGACGCGAAGGCCGAGACGACCGCCCCGATGAAGCACAGCAGCAGCGCCACCAGCAGCGGCGAGGCCAGGTCGGCCACGGCCTCGCCCACGTAGTCGATGGTGCCCATCTCCTCCAGCACGCCGACATAGGTGCCCACCCCGGTGATCAGCAGGATCTCCGGCCAGGTGACCTGCCCGACCGCCCGCTTCTGCAGCTGCGGCGCGAGCAGGGTGAGCACCAGACCGATGGTGATGGCCGCGAACCCGATGTCGACCTCGAAGAACAGGGTCAGCGCGGCCAGGATGAGGATCCCGGCCACGGTGAGAAGCCGGTAGGCCCTCGGGGACAAGAGCCCCTCGGGGGCCGCCTCAGGCGCCTCCCGCGGCGGCCGCTCCAGCTCCCGCTCCTCGCCGCGGGCCTCCATCTCGGCGTCGCCGTAGGCCTGTGCCCCCTGCTGGGGCGAGCTCGCCAGGACGCGGCGGTCCTCTTCCGGCGGCGGCCGGCCGTCCCCGGCGCCGCCGGCCCGGGCCGGCTCGGCGGTGTCGCCGCCTACCCGCTCGGCCACCTCGGCCCGCCGGCGGAGCAGGTCGCGGCCGCCCAGGACCACGAACAGCAGCACCGCCACCGCCAGGTTGGCGACCAGGCTGGCCAGGAAGGTGGCGATCTCGTTGAGGGGCAGCCCGGCCCTCTCGACGACCCCGTTGGTGATGCCGCCGTAGATGCTGATCGGGGAGAAGCCGCCCGCCTGGGCGCCATGGATCACCATGAGCCCCATCAGCAGCGGGCTGATCTGGTACTGGACCGCGAAGCCGAGCGCGATCGGGGCGATGATGGCCACGGCGCCAGGGCTGACCGCCCCGACGGCGGTGAGCACGGCGGCCAGCGCGAACATGATCCAGGGGATCGCGCCGATTCGTCCCCGGACGGCCCGCACCGCCAGCTCCACCAGCCAGTCGACGGTGCCGTTGTTCTGCGCCACCGCGAACAGGTAGGTGATCCCGACCAGGGTGAGGAACAGGTCGCTCGGGAACCCGGCGATGATGTCGTCGGTGGACTGGTCGGCGACCAGGGTGCCAACCAGGAAGGCCCCCGCGAACGCCAGGATCCCGATGTTGACCGGCAACAGGGTGGCGATCACGAAGATCAGCCCGAGGACCAGGATCGAGATGAGTTCCGGCGACATCGTCACCCGCCATCCTGATCGCGCGGCGCGGTCCTGAGACGACACCCTTACCCATGGCGGCCATCGCCGACACCATGCGCGTGAACGGCGTCTTCGACGGCGCTCAGACCGGCATCGACCGCGGGATCACGTGCCAGGCCTGCTGAGCGGTGGGTATCACCAGGTCGTCGGTTTGCTCGGCGTCCGCAGCCACAGGTCGAAGAAGGAGTCGAGGTCCTGGCCGGACACCTTCTCGTAGACGGCCTCGAAGTCCTCCGTGGTGGCGGTGGAGTCGTCGTAGCGCTCCAGCCATTCCTGGGCGGCCTCGAAGAACGCCCGGTCGCCGACCTTGACCCGCAGCGCATGCAGGGTCGCCGCGCCACGGTCGTACACCGCCCCGTTGAAGAGACCGAGCGGGCCCGGGTCTGCGATGGCGAGGTCCCAGAACGGGTCGTCGGCGGGGATCTCCATGATGGCGTCGAAACTCGCCTGGGCCGAGTCGCCGCCGGAGTGCTCACTCCACAGCCACTCGGCGTACGTGGCCCAGCCCTCGTTGAGCCAGATGTCCTGCCACCGCTCTGGGCTCACGGCGTTCCCGAACCACTGGTGGGCGAGTTCGTGGACGACGGTGGACTCGCTGGCCACCCTGGAGTAGACGGGCCGGGTCTGCGTCTCAAGCGCGTAGCCGACGCTGTCGTCGTCCACGATCGAACCGAAGGAGTTGAACGGGTACGGCACGAACGTCTCCTCGAGGAAGGCGATCATGTCCGGCTGCAGCTCGAGGCTGGCATCCGTGGTGGCGGCGTTGTCGGGCGTGAGCCCATCGTCGATGGCGTCGATGATCGGCAGCCCGTCCTCCGTCTTGGAGTAACGCAGCTCGTAGTCACCGACAGAGGCGGTCGTCAGGTAGCTGGCCTGCAGATCCGGGGCGTCCCAGAACCAGGTGGTCCAGCCCTTCTTCGTGATCGGTCTCCGCGCGGGCAGGCCGTTGGCGACCGCCGCCTTCCCCTTCGGCACCGTGATCTCGAAGCTGTAGGTGGCCTTGTCCGTCGGGTGGTCGCTGACCGGGTACCAGGTCATCGAGCCCTCGGGTTCGCTCACCACCATGGCGCCGTCGCGCGTCGTCACCCAGCCGTAGAGGGCGCCTTCGATGTCCTCCGGTCGGGTCGTCTGGCCGCCATAGGCGATGACGACCCGCGCCTTCGCTCCCCTCTTGAGCTTGGGACGGGGCTGGACGATCAGCTCCCACACGCGGGTCTCGTCGTTCTGGACCTGCCAGTAGGCGGGGCCCCCGACGGCGGCCCCGGGAGCCGGTGGGGTCACCTCGCGGAGCCGCCTCCCGTTGACCTTGATCGCTCGTACGTCCATGTCCCGAAGGTCGAGGTTGAAGCGGTCCAGGTTCTGCGTGGCCACCAGGTCGATGGTCGCGACGCCGCGCAGCTGACCGACGAGCGGCGCCGGGTCCGGCGCCGGCGGCGTGTAGGTGATGTCGAGGTCGTAGTGCCGGACGTCGTAGCCGCCGTTTCCGGCGAACGGAAAGTAGGCGTCGCCAGCGCCGGGCGCACCGGGACGGAACCTGCGCCCGCCCGGATCGCCCGGAGCGGCCATGGCGCCGTCCCCCACCCACAGCACCCCGACTCCGATCAGCAAGGCGACGAACACGCTGACCAGTCGCGTGCGAACACTCATGGCACACCTCCGCGCTCGGGGGCCGCATTATAAGTTCCCCGGCCAACCCGGACCGGGGCAGCCGCCCTCGGATCCTCGCTGGCCTCGGCCTCCGCGGCGACCTCCTCGACGGTTCGACCCGAGACCACCCACACACCTGGCCGTGCTTGAACGGGTGCCTGGGCGGGCACCCTAGACTGACCCAAGGCGCAGCGTCCTGGCGCCGGCGGGGAGGTCCTGTGTCCGAGAGCCTATGGACTCCAGCGGCCGTGCGTCGCCTGCTCCTGGACCACGTCCGGCCGCTGCCACCCCGGCCGGTTCCGCTGCCCCAGGCCTCCGGCCTGAGGTTGGCCGAAGACCTGGTCGCGCCGGCAGACCTGCCCCGGTTCGCCAGCTCGGCCATGGACGGGTTCGCGCTGCGGGCGGCCGACACGGCAGCGCCACCCGCGCGGCTACAGGTTCTCGGGCGCGCCCTGGCCGGCCGTCCCTATCCGGGTGAGATCGCGCCGGGGACGGCGGTCGCGATCGCGACCGGGGCGGCCATGCCCACCGGCGCGGACGCCGTCGTCCCGGTCGAGCTGGCGGAGTTCGACGGGGAGATGGTGGGGATCGACCGGGCCGTCGAGCCGGGGCGGCATGTCCGCGCTGCCGGTGAAGACCTCCTCGCCGGCACACTGGTCCTGCCGGCAGGCACGATTCTCGGCCCGGGTCAACTGGCGGCGGTCGCCGCCATGGGCCGCGACCATGTCATCGCCCACCCACGCCCGATGGTGAGCGTCGTGCCCACCGGCGACGAGGTCCGCCCACCGGGCGCCGCGCTCGGGCCGGGACAGGTCCACGACGCCGTCTCGGCGCCGCTGACTGCGCTGCTCGCCGAACTCGGCGCGATCGTCGACGTCCGCCCGGTGACGCCTGACGACCAGGCCGCCCTTGCCGAGGCAGTCCACGCGGCGAGCGGCACGGCCGATCTCATCCTCACCATCGGTGGTATCTCGGTCGGCGAGCGCGACCTGGTCCGGCAGCTCGGCGACACGATCGACCTCATGCCGATCCAGGTCGCGCTGCGCCCGGGTCGCCCGTTCGCGTTCGGCCGGGTCGCCGGGGTCCTCCTCTGTGGCCTGCCCGGCAACCCAGCCGCGGCCCTGGCCAGCTTCGAGGAGCTCGTCCGACCCGTCGTCCTCGCCCTGCAGGGCAAGCCCCCATCGCTTCGTCCGACCCTGCGGGCCACCCTCACCACACCGATCAAACTCCGGCCCGGCCGGCTCCACCTGGTCCACTGCCGCATCTGGTGCGAGGCCGGCCGCCTGCGAGCCCAACCGCTCGTCGGTCGCGGCACCTCGAGCTTCTCGACCATGGCGGCCGGCAACGCCCTCGTCGTGATCCCCGCCGACGCCACCGACGCGCCCGCCGGAGCAGAGGTCGCCGTCCGACCGCTGACCGAGCCGCCAGCGGTCCAGGCCGACCCTCCACCGCCATGAGCTCGGCCCGCCGGACCACCAACATCACAGCCGAGAAGGCCAGTGCCAGCGTGCGATACTCGACTCGAAGACCACCGAGTACGGCCCATTGACCCGCGGCCCGCGGGTCGTCGGCCGGGAGACGCAGGCGGCGATGCAGGGAACCGTGCCGGCAGGCGGAGCAGGCGGGGTGTCTCCTCCGCCTGGTCCAGGAACGGTCAAGGTCGGCGTCCTCCTGGAGCGGCGACCGGACGAGCTCGGCGAGTGGCTCGCCGACGCGGGGGCCTTCGAGGCGGCCGGCGCCGACGCGCTCTGGGTCGACCCCGCACCCGAGTCCAACCTCGATCCCCTTGCGCTGCTGGCGGCGCTGGCGGCCCTCACGTCCCGGGCGCTGCTGGTCGCGACACCACCGGCCGCCGACCGACCATCCGAGGCCCTCGGTCGCGCGTTGGCGACGATCGGGCGCCTCAGCCACGGCCGGCTCGCGCTCGCCGCCGAGCCCGAGCGGCTCGAGGAGCTCACCGACCTCGCGCCCGGTGCCGCCGCCTTCCGCCGTCTGCCCGGAGAGCCAGCGGCCTTCGAGCGCCTGCATGAGGCGGACACGGCCGAGCGCTGGATCCAGACCTCGCCACCTGAAGGTCGCGCGGCCTGGCGGACGGCCCTGGCCGAGGCCGTCACGCGCGGTGCCGGGGGGCTCCTGGTCCCGGCCGGCCCGCGACTGCTGGACATCCTGCGCAACCCCAACGACCCGGAAGGCCGCCGCGACCTCCAGCTCGCGCAGGGTTGAGCGGAAGCGCCGGAAGTTGTTGACGTCCCGCTGGAAAGGTTCGAGAATCCCCGAAGCTGGCGATTAACGGCATACACGCGAATCAAGGCAAGCAACGCAAGCGCACGCCACGACGTGATGGTGCCCAAGGAGGGCGGCCATGGAGGTCACACGGCGCCAGTTCCTGAAGGCGGGCGCGGTCAGCGCCGGAACGCTGGGAGCCTCGGTCCTCGGCTTCGACATCGCCCAGGCCAAGCAGGTACAGCAGCTGCTGCGTATCGAGGGCGCGACGGTCTCCCACACTGTTTGCCCGTACTGCGCGGTGGGCTGCTCGATGCTCGCCTACACCAGGAAGAACGGTGACGGCAAGACCGAGCTGCTGCAGATCGAGGGGAACCCTGACAGCCCGGTCAATGAGGGAACCCTCTGCCCGAAGGGCGCGACCGCGCTGCAGCTCGCCATTTCCCGGCGGCGCGTCGAGAGCCCGCTCTACCGGGCGCCGGGAGCGACGGAGTGGAAGTCCGTCTCCTGGGACTTCACCCTGAACAAGCTGGCGCAGAATATCAAGGCCTCGCGCGATCGCACGTTCGTCACCGAGGACGCCGACGGCAACGTCGTCAACCGCTGTGAGGGCGTCGCCTTCGCCGGCGGGGCCGCGTTCAGCTCCGAGGAAGGCTACTTCGCCACCAAGCTGTTGCGCGCCATCGGCATCGTCTACATGGAGCAACAGGCCCGCGTTTGACACGGCCCCACGGTGACCAGTTTGGCCGCCACGTTTGGTAGAGGGGCAATGACGAACCACTGGCGTGACATCCGGCACGCCGATCTCATGCTGATCAACGGGGCCAACCCCGCCGAGGCCCATCCGGTCGGGTTCCAGTGGATGATGAAGGCGAAGCTGGAGCGGGGCGCGAAGATGATCCACGCCGACCCGCGCTTCACCCGCACCTCCGCCGTCGCCGACATCCACCTGCGGATCCGGACCGGGTCGGACGTCGCCTACTTCGGCGGGCTGATCAACTACGTCCTTCAGAACGAGCTCTACCACAAGGAGTATGTGGCCTGGGCGACCAACGCCGCCCTGGTGGTCAAGGAGGGCTACGAGTTCAAGGACGGCCTCTTCAACGGTTATGACCCGAAGACGCGCACGTACGACCCCGCGGCCTGGGCGTACGAGGCGGCTGGGTCGCAGGGGCGCACCGAGCGCGAGACGAGGAGACGCCCGCTCGCGCACGGACCTGGGCCGACCGGCGGGTTCGCCCGCATCGACATCGACCACCCGCGCTCGGTCTTCAACCTCCTGCGCAAGCACTACTCCCGGTACACGCCGGAGATGGTCGAGCGGATCACCGGCATCCCCCGCGACCAGTTCCTCCAGGTGGCGAAGCTGGTCGGCGAGATGGGTCGGCCGGACAAGGTGATGACGATCA
>Ga0081538_10000970_pt1 | contig 30637 bp, 28 predicted proteins | sample TabmetS5T2R1_FD_71022 | JGI IMG/M metagenome (GOLD analysis project Ga0081538, IMG submission 71022) | Tabebuia heterophylla rhizosphere microbial communities from the University of Puerto Rico - S5T2R1 | ecosystem: Host-associated > Plants > Roots > Rhizosphere ...
GACTTCATCGACAACTCCGGCGGGGTGGACTGCTCCGACCACGAGGTCAACATCAAGATCCTGCTGAACCAGGTGGTCGCCGACGGCGACCTGACCCGCAAGCAGCGCGACAACCTGCTGGCCGAGATGACCGACGACGTGGCCACCGCGGTGCTGCAGGACAACTACCGGCAGGTGCTGGCGATCAGCGTGATGGAGGCGCAGGCCCCGCAGCTGCTGGACGAGCACGCCCGGCTGATCCGCAGCCTGGAGCGGGCGGGGCGGCTGAACCGGCGGCTGGAGTGCCTGCCCAGCGACGACTGGCTGGCCGAGCGTCGCGCCGCCGGCCGCGGGCTGACCCGCCCCGAGCTGGCCGTGCTGCTGGCCTACTCCAAGATCGTGCTGCAGGACGAGCTGGTCGCCTCCGACGTGCCGGAGGACGACTACCTCGCCGACGACCTGGAGCGCTACATGCCGGCCAAGCTGCGGGAGCGGTTCCGGACCCAGCTCCACCGCCACCCGCTGCGCCGCGACATCATCGCCACCTACGTCACCAACAGCATGGTGAACCGTGCCGGCGCCACCTTCGCGCACCGGCTGGAGGAGGAGACCGGCGCCCGCCCGCCCGACATCGCGCGGGCCTACACCGTCGCCCGCGAGGTGTTCGACATCCGCCGGCTGTGGAAGGACCTGGCCACCCTCGACGACGTCGTCCCCGCCGAGGTGCAGACCGAGCTGCAGGCCGAGGGCCGCAAGGTGATCGAGCGGTCGGCGCTGTGGTTCCTGCGCAACCGGCGCCAGCCGCTCGACATCGCCGCGACGGTGTCGCACTTCGCGCCGGGGGTCGCCTCCCTCGCCCAGGAGCTGCCGAAGCTGCTGGCACCGGCCGATTCCGAAGCCCTGGACCGGATGGCGGAACGGTTCGCCGCCCAGGGCGTCCCCGCCGACCTCGCCAACCGGGTCGCCAGCTTGGACGCGCTGTTCTCCGGGCTGAACGTGATCGAGGCCGCCGACGAGTGCGGCGAGACCGTCGAGGCGGTCGCCGCCGTCTACTTCGCCCTCGGCGCGCGGCTGGACCTGCACTGGCTGCGCGACCAGATCGCCAAGCTGCCGTCCGAGACCCACTGGCAGGCGCTGGCGCAGGGGGCGCTGCGCGACGACCTGTACTCCGAGCAGCGCGAGCTGACCATCGAGGTGCTGCGGCCCGGGCTGGAGGACCGCGACGCCGAGGCGCTGATCGACGCCTGGATGCGGGAGAACGCCGCCTCGGTGGCCCGCGCCACCGCGATGCTGAACGACCTCAAGGAGGCCGAGGGGGTCGACATCGCGATGCTGTCGGTGGCGCTGCGGGAGATCCGCAACCTGAACGAGACGGGCGCCGCCAGCGCCGCCGGGCCGCGCTGACGGCCAGGCCGGCTCGGCGCGGCGGCGCGGCGGGGGGTGGCGGTCAGGTGCGGACCGGCAGGCCGGCACCGGCCAGGGCGGCCTTGACCTCGGCGATGGTGAGCTGGCCGAAGTGGAAGACGCTGGCGGCCAGGACCGCGTCGGCGCCGGCGTGGCAGGCGGCGGCGAAGTGCCCGACCTCGCCGGCGCCGCCGCTGGCGATCACCGGCACGTCGACCGCCGCGGTGACGGCGCCGATCAGGTCGAGGTCGTAGCCGGTCCGGCGCCCGTCGGCGTCCATGCTGGTGACCAGCAGCTCGCCGGCGCCGCGCCTGGCGCCCTCCTCCGCCCAGGCGAGCGCGTCGCGGCCGGTGGGGGTGCGGCCGCCGTCGACCACCACCTCCCAGCCGCCGCCGTCGGCCCGCCGCCGCGCGTCGATCGCCAGCACCATGCACTGCACCCCGTAGGTGCCGGCGCCGGCCGACAGCAGCTCGGGGTCGCGCACCGCGGCCGAGTTGACCGAGACCTTGTCGGCCCCGGCGCGCAGCAGCCGCTGCACGTCGGTCACGCTGCGGACGCCGCCGCCGACGGTGAGCGGGATGAACACCTGCTCGGCAGTGCGGGCGACCACGTCGAACAGGGTGGCGCGGGCCTCGACGGTGGCGGTGATGTCGAGGAACACCAGCTCGTCGGCGCCCTGGGCGTCGTAGGCGGCGGCCAGCGCGGCGGGGTCGCCGGCGTCGACCAGGTCGACGAAGGAGACGCCCTTGACCACCCGGCCGGCGTCGACGTCCAGGCAGGGGATCACCCGGCGGGCCAGGCTCACGCCCGCCACCCGGCCGCGGCCGCCAGGACGGCCAGGGCCTCGGCGACGGTGAGGCGGCCGGCGTACAGGGCCTTGCCGACGATCACGCCCTCCAGCCCGTCGGGCTCCAGCGCGGCGAGCGCGCGGAGGTCGTCGGGCCCGGCGACGCCGCCGGAGGCGACCACCGGGCGGGCGGTGGCGGCCAGCACCTCGCGCAGGCGCCCGGTGGCCGGGCCGGCGAGCATGCCGTCGCGGGCGACCTCGGTGTGGACGAAGCGGCGGCAGCCGGCCGCCTCCAGCCGCGCCAGCGCCTCGAACAGGTCGCCGCCGCTGCGCGTCCAGCCGCGTGCCTGCAGGGTCCGGCCGCGGGCGTCGAGGCCGACGGCGACCGCCTCGCCGTGGCGGGCGCACGCCTCGGCGACCCAGCCGGGGTCCTCCAGGGCGGCGGTGCCGACCACCACCCGGGCGGCGCCGAGGTCCAGCAGGGCGTGCAGGTCGGCGGCGGTGCGGACCCCGCCGGAGGCCTCCACCCGGACCGGCGCGACCGCCTCCACGATGCGGCCGAGCTGTTCGCGGTTGCGGGCGCCGCGGCCGAAGGCGGCGTCCAGGTCGACCACGTGCAGCCAGCGGGCGCCCTGGGCAGCGAAGCCGGCCGCGGCCTCGACCGGGTCGCCGTAGCCGGTCTCGGTGCCGGCGACGCCCTGGACCAGGCGGGCGGCCTGCCCGTCGAGCAGGTCCACCGCCGGCAGCAGCTCCAGCGTCACCGGCACACCTCTCCAACGAGGCCCGCACCGCGCCAAGAACCCCGGGATCCCGCAGGAGCCAGCTGCGTCGTCATGGCGCGGCACGGGCCTCGTTGACAAAGTTGCCCAGCAGCCGCAGGCCGGCGTGGCCGGACTTCTCGGGGTGGAACTGGGTGCCGAACAGGTTCCCGGACTCGACCGCGGCGGCGAAGCGGCCGCCGTGGTCGCAGACGGCGGCGACCCCCTCGCCGTCCGGCTCCGGCGCGTAGGAGTGGACGAAGTAGAAGCGGGTGCCGTCCGGCAGCCCGGCGAACAGGCGGCTGCCCGGCCGGGGGGTCACCTGGTTCCAGCCGATGTGGGGGATCTTCGCGCCGCCGGCCAGGCGGCGGACCTTGCCGGCGAGCGCGCCGACGCCGCCTGCGACCGGCCCCTCCTCGCTGGCCTCGAACAGCAGCTGCATGCCGACGCAGATGCCGAGCAGCGGCCGGCCGCCGCGCAGCCACCCGGCGACCGCGGCCGGCCCGCCGGCGGTGCCGAGCCCCCGCAGGCACGCCCCGTAGGCGCCCACGCCCGGCACGACCAGCCCGGCGGCGCCGGCCGCCGCCGCCACCGTCGGCACCACCAGCACCTCGGCGCCGGCCCGGTCGAGCGCCTTGGCGGCCGAGTGGAGGTTGCCGACCCCGTAGTCGAGCAGGGCGACCGGGGGGCGCCTATCCACCGGGGGACCCCCCTGGGGTTCCCCGGACCCCTCCGCCGAGGACCCCCTTGGTGCTGCCGCTGCCGGCGCGCGGGTCCGGGGTGCAGGCGTCGCCGAGGGCGCGGGCCAGCGCCTTGAAGCAGGCCTCCAGGCAGTGGTGGGGCAGGTCGCCGGCCTCCAGCACCACGTGGACGGTGCAGCCGGCGTTGGCGACCAGCGCCTCCAGCAGGTGGCGGGCCTGGCGCGGGTCGAAGCCGCCGAGCTCGCCGGCGCTGGCCTCCACCTGCACCTCCCAGACCAGGAACGGGCGGCCGGACAGGTCGACCGCGGCGCGTGCCCGCGCCTCGTCCAGCGGCACGACCGCGTCGCCGAAGCGGCGCACGCCGGCCTTGTCGCCGAGCGCCTCGCGGAGCGCCTGGCCGACGGCGATGCCGGTGTCCTCCACGGTGTGGTGGGCGTCGACCTCCAGGTCCCCCTTGGCCTGCACCCGCAGGTCGAAGCGGGCGTGCTTGCCGAGCTGGGCGAGCATGTGGTCCAGGAACGGCACGCCGGTGTCGGCGCCGCCCGCGCCGCCGCCGTCCAGGTCCAGCTCGACGGTGACGGCGACCTCGCTGGTGCGGCGCTCGACCCTGGCGCTGCGCGGGGCGGCCATCAGCCCAGCTCCGCGGCGAGGGCGGCGAGGAAGGCGTCGTCCTCGGCCTGGGTGCCGACGGTGACGCGCAGGTGGCGGTCGAGGGTCGGGTAGCCGGAGACGTCGCGGACCAGCACCCCGCGGTCGAGCAGCCCGCGCCACAAGCGGGCCGGGGCCACGGGGGTGTGGAAGCAGAGGAAGTTGGCGTCGCTCGGCAGCACCCCGACCCCGGGCAGGCCGGCCAGCCGCTCCGCGACCCGCTCGCGTTCCCGCTCGGTGGCGGCGATGTGGTCCATCAGCGCGCCCTTGTGGCGCAGCGCCCGCAGCCCCACCGCCTGGGTGATGGCCGAGAGGTGGTACGGCAGGCGGACCAGCCGGACGCCGTCGACCACCGCGGGGTCGGCGAGCAGGTAGCCGAGCCGCACCCCGGCCATCCGGAACGCCTTGGAGAAGGTCCGGGTGACGACCAGGTTGGGGAAGCGGGTCAGCAGGGCGGCCGCGTGCGAGGTGCCGAACTCGCCGTAGGCCTCGTCGACCACCACCAGGCCGGGCGCGGCGGCGCAGACGGCCGCGAGGACGTCGGCGTTGGTCGCCTCGCCGGTGGGGTTGTTCGGCGAGCACCAGAAGGTCAGGTCGGCGCCGGCGTCGGCGACCAGGTCGGCGGCGGCGTCGGGGTCGAGCGGCTCGTCGCGGGGCTGGACCCGGCCGACCACGCGGGTGCCGGTGGCGCGGGCCAGCAGCGGGTGCATGGCGTAGGTCGGCTCGACCACCAGGGCCGAGCGGCCGGGGCCGGCGAAGGCGAGCAGGAGCTGCTGCAGGACCTCGTTGCTGCCGTTGGCGGCCCAGGTGCCCTCCAGCCCGTGGCCGGCGTGCAGGGCGAGCGCCTCGCGCAGCTCGGTCGCCTCCCGGTCCGGGTAGCGGTGCAGCTCCAGGCCGCGGACGGCGTCGGCCAGGTCGTCGAGGACCGCCTGCGGCACCGGGTAGGGGGTCTCGTTGGTGTTGAGGCGCACGGGGACGTCGAGCTGTGGCGCCCCGTAGGGGGTCAGCCCGGCGAGGTCGTCGCGGACCCGCACCCGCCCGGCGACCCGGTTCGCGCTCAAGGCGTCCCGTCCGCTGGCTCGAGGCGGGCGGTGACGGCGCGGCCGTGGGCGGGCAGGCCCTCGGCGCCGGCGAGGGCGGTCACGGTGGGCGCCGCCGCGGCCAGCGCCTCCCGGTCGAACTCGGCGACCTGGACCGTGCGGAGGAAGTCGAGGGTCGACAGGCCCGAGGCGAACCTGGCGGTGCCGGCGGTGGGCAGCACGTGGTTGCTGCCGGCGGCGTAGTCGCCCAGGGCGACCGGCGTCCAGGGGCCGACGAACACCGCGCCGGCGTTGCGGACCCGGCCGGCCAGCTCGCCGGGGTCGCGGACCAGCAGCTCCAGGTGCTCCGGCGCGAACGCCTCGGCGACCCGCAGCATCGCCGCGCGGTCGTCGCACAGCACCACCGCCGACTGGCCGGCGAAGGCGGCCTCCACCCGGTCGCGGTGGGTCGCGGCGGCGGCCTCCTCGGCGAGCAGCGGCTCCACCGCCTTCCACAGGCCGGGGTCGTCGGTGACCAGCAGGCAGGCGGCCAGCGGGTCGTGCTCGGCCTGGGCGACCAGGTCGACGGCGACCAGCAGCGGGTCGGCGCCGGCGTCGGCGAGCACGGCGACCTCGGTGGGGCCGGCGAACCCGTCGCTGCGGACCCGGTCGGCGACCTCGCGCTTGGCGAGCGCGACCCACAGGTTGCCGGGGCCGGTCACCGAGTCCACCGCCGGGACGGTGGCGGTGCCGCAGGCCAGCGCGGCCACCGCCTGGGCGCCGCCGAGCAGCCACACCTCGTCGACCCCGAGCAGGCTGGCCGCGCCCAGGACGGCCGGGTGGCCGCGCCCGCCGGGGCCTGGCGGGGTCGCCAGCGCGACGCTGCCGACCCCGGCCGCCTGGGCGGGGACCACGTTCATGACGACGCTGGACGGGTAGGCGGCGAGGCCGCCGGGCGCGTACACCCCGGCCCGCCGCAGCGGCACGAACCGCTGCACCAGGCGGACCCCCTGCCGGCCGGTCCAGACCAGGTCGGCGGGGCGCTGGGCCTGGTGGAAGGCGCGGACCCGCTCGATCGCGTCGGCCAGCGCGGCGCGCAGCTCCCGGCCGAGGGCGGCCTCGGCGGCGGCCAGCTCCGCGGCGGTCGCCCGCCAGGCGGCCGGCGGTGCCTCGACCCCGTCGAAGCGGCGGGCCGCGTCGGCGACCGCGGCGTCGCCGCGGACTGCGACGGCGGCGACCAGCTCGCGCACGGTGGCGCGGGCCGCCTCGACCCGCGCGGCCGGGGCGCGCGGCAGCAGCCCGGCCGGGTCCCGGTCCGAGCCTCGCAGGTCGACGACGGGCAGCACGGCAGCTCCCAGGATGGGACGACGGCGGGGTCGGGACCCCACCCTACCGCACGCGCAGCCGCCTGGCCGGGCCTACCATGGGGGCGACGTCCTCGAGCCACGAGGTTGCCGTGGAACTGCCCCTGTTCCCCCTGCAGACGGTGCTCTACCCGGGCGTGCCGATCCCCCTGCACGTCTTCGAGGACCGCTACCGGACGATGTTCGACCGGGTGCTGGACGGCGAGCGGCGCTTCGGGGTGGTGGCGATCGTCAGGGGCAGGGACGTCGACCGTGACGCCACCTACCACCCGGTCGGCTGCGTGGCGGAGGTCCGCGACGTGCGCCGCCACGCCGACGGCCGCCTGGACCTGGTCGCCCGCGGGCAGCGGCGCTTCCGGATCGACGGGGTGGTGCAGGCGGCGCCCTACATCGTCGCGGAGGTGAGCACGCTGGCCGAGGCCGCCGGGGAGGCGGCCGAGCAGCGGACCATCAAGGCGGGCCGGCTGTTCACCCGCTACGTGGCCACCCTGCTGCAGATGGCCGGCGAGGAGGCCCAGCCGATCGACATCCCCGACGACCCGGTGGCGGCGTCCTACCTGGTGGCGGCCGGCCTCCAGGTCGACCTGGCCGACAAGCAGCGGCTGCTGGCGATCCCGTCGGCGGCCGAGCGCCTCGCCGCCGAGGCCTCGCTGCTGCGCCGCGAGCTGACGCTGCTGGAGCACCTGCGGGTCGCCGGCCCGGCCCCGACCGCGACGCCGTTCTCGGTCAACTGAAGGAGCCCGCGCGTTACCGTGACGTCCGGCCTGATCGCCTTCAGGGATCCCGTGGTCTTGGTCATGCGCGGGCTCCTTTGAAGCGCTCCGTGGCGGGCGAGGTGGGGTTGCTGCGGCTGGCGGGGCCGCTCGACGTGGCGGGCAGCCTGGAGGGGTACCGGCGCTCCGGCGACGACCTGCTGGACCGCTGGGACGGCGCGCTGTGGCTGCGGACCCTGCGGCGGGACGGTGGTCCCGTGGCGGTCGCCGCCCGCCCGGTCGGGACGGTGGCCGCGCCGGCGCTGCTGGTCGCCGCCGGCGACGGCGACGCCGCGGCGGCGGGCCGGGCGCTGGCCGGCGCGTTCGTGCCCGCGACCGCGGCGCTGCGCGAGCTGGCCGCCGCCGACCCGGTGGTCGCCGCCGCGGCCGCCCGCTGGCCGGGGGTCGCCCCGGTGCTGCAGCCGGACCTGCTCACCGCGGTGGTGCGCTCGATCAGCGCCCAGCAGATCACCCTGCGCTTCGCCGCCGTGCTCCGGGCGCGGCTGGCGCGCCGCTTCGGCCGCCGCCACACCGTCCCCCTCCCGCCCGCCCCCGCCGCCGGCGACCCTGCCGCCGGTGACCTTGGCGGCATCCCCGCCGGCGGGCCGGCCGGCGGCGCGGGCGTCGGCGAGGTGTGGAGCCTGGACCCCGCCGCGCTGGCCGCGGCCGAGGTCGCGGAGCTGCGGGCGCTGCAGTTCTCCAACGCCAAGGCGGTCGCGATCGTGTCGTTCGCCGGCGCGGTCGCCGCCGGCCGGGTCCGCCTGGAGGAGCTGAGGGCCCTCGACGACGAGCAGGTGGTCGACCGGCTGGTGGCCTACCCGGGGATCGGACGCTGGACCGCCGAGTGGCTGCTGGCGCGCACCCTGGGCCGGCCGCGGGTGGTCGCGGGCGACCTCGGGGTCCGTAAGGCGGTCGGGGCCGCCTACCTGGGCGGCAGGATGCCGTCGGAGGCCGAGGTGCGCGCCGCGACCGCGCACTGGGGTGCCGCCGCCGGGGTCGCGCAGCAGCTGCTGCTGCACCGGCTGGCGGCGGAGGCGGCCGCCCGGCGGCCGCGGCCCGCGAAGCGCTCCCTACCCGCGGGAGGAGCGCGACCCGGCCAGCGCGGTCGTCACCCCGAGGCCGACCAGCACCCCGCCGGAGAGCAGGCGTGACGCCCGCGCGACCCGGCGGCGGCCGCGCAGCCAGCCGGCGCCGGTGGCGGCGAGCAGCGCGTAGGCGCCGTCGGTGACCAGGCCGATGCCTGTGAAGGTGGCGCCGAGCACCACCGCCTGCAGCGGCGCCGCGCCGGCGGAGGCGTCGACGAACTGGGGCAGGAACGCGAAGAAGAACAGCGCCGTCTTGGGGTTGAGGACGTTGACCACCACGGCCGCGGCGAACACGGCGAAGGTGGTGGTGTCGGGCATGGGACCTCCGGCTGGGGCGCGGGACCGGCCGCGATTCTACGGGCCCGCTGCTCCCCGGTCCTCCCGGTTTCACCGGGGAGCGGCGGGCCGGTAGACGCAAGCGCCCCGGGGGGGGTGGCCGGGGCGCTTGCCGGGGACTGCCGGGAGCTTGGTCGCCGCGCCGGAGGTCCCGGCACGGGGCCAGCATCGCCCCCCGGAGCGACCGGCACAATCGGCAAGGTTGCTGTCTGCAAGTCACCCGGACGGGTGTCCCCCGGGTCGCCCACCGTGGCTACGCAGTGTCCAGCGGGAGGCCGCGGGCGGCGACCGGGGAGGACTGCACGATCGAGGTGGTGGTCTGCCCGAACAGCAGGAAGCGGTCGATCACCTCCTCCAGGTGCGCGACGTCGCGCACCTGGAGCTTCATGAAGAAGCAGTCCTCGCCGGTGATGCGGTGGCACTCGACCACCTCTGGCGTCTGCCTGGCGAGCTCGGCGACCTTGGGGAGCTCGCCGGCGGCCGGCCGTACCCGGATGATGACGCCGAGGGGGAGGCCGAGCGCGGCCGGGTCCAGCTCGGCCCGGTAGCCGCGCACCACCCCCGCCTCCTGGAGCCGCTGCAGCCGGTCCCCCACCGCCGGTGCGGACAGGCCGACCCGCCGGCCCAGCTCCGCGAGGCTGAGGCGGGCGTCGGCCTGCAGCTCCCGCAGGAGCCGCCGGTTCACCGCGTCGAGCAGGCCGTCGATGGCGTTGCGCCGGTTCGGCCTTCGTTCCGTAGCCATGGCCGCCAGAGCTCCTTCGGTTGGCGCTTCAAGTCTGCCATGCGGCGGGGCATGCTCGTGCCATGCCCTCCAGCGCCTCCCAGGCCGGGGCGACCCGGGCCTCGCCGGCGGCGCCGCCTCCGCAGCTGTACTTCCTGGTGAGCGCCGTCTTCCACTACCTCGGGCCCGCGTTCGCCGTGCTGCTGTTCGCGCGCGTGGAGGTGCTCGGCGTCGCCTTCCTGCGGGTGGTGTCGGCGGCGGCGGTGTTCGCGCTGTGGCGCCGTCCCTGGCGGGCGCCGGCGCGGCTGGGCCGCGACGAGCGCCGCACGCTGCTGGCGTGGGGGGCGCTGCTGGCGGTGATGAACTGCTGCTTCTACCTGGCGATCGACCGACTGCCGCTGGGCACGGTGGCGGCGGTCGAGTACCTGCCGGTGGTCGTGCTGGCCGCGGCCGGCGCCCGGACGCTGCGCAACGGGCTCGCCATCGCGCTGGCCGTGCCCGGCGTGTGGCTGCTGACCGACGTGCGGCTGGTCGCCGAGCCGTTCGGGGTGGCGCTGGCGTTCGCCAACGCGGTGCTGTTCGCCGGTTACGTCGTCCTCGGCCACCGCGTCGCCCGGCACGGCGGGCGCGGCGGCATCGACGGGCTGGCCGCCGCCATGCTGGTCGCGGCGGTGCTGGTCACCCCGGTCGGCGGGTGGGCCGCCCTGCCCGCGTTCACCGACCCGGGGGCGCTGGCCGCGGGCGTCGGGGTCGGGGTCGCCTCCTCGGTCGTCCCCTACGTCTTCGACCAGCTCGCCATGGCGCGGCTGCCGCGGGCCAGCTACGCGCTGATGGTGTCGCTGCTGCCGGCCACCGCCACGGTCGTCGGCGTGCTGGTGCTCGCCCAGGTCCCCTCCCCCGCCGAGGCGGCCGGCGTGGCGCTGGTGGTGGCGGGCGTCGCCCTGCACCGCCCGCAGGCCGCCGCGGGCTAGCCGCCCTCCAGGACCACCACCGAGCGGAGCACCTCGCCGCGGCGCATCTTGGCGAAGGCCTCCTCGACCTGGTCCAGGGCGATCGTCTCGGAGACGAACCGGTCCAGGTCGAAGCGCCCGCGCAGGTACAGGCCCGCCAGCAGCGGGAAGTCGCGGGTGGGCAGGCAGTCGCCGTACCAGGACGGCCTGAGGGCGCCGCCACGCCCGAAGAAGTCCAGCATGCGCAGGTCGACGCGCATCCCGGGGTCGGGCACGCCGACCTGGACGAGGGTGCCGGCGTGGTCGCGGGCGTGGAAGGCCTGCTTCATCACGTCGGGGTGGCCGACCGCCTCCACCGTCACGTCGGCGCCGAACCCGCCGGTGAGCTCGCGGATCGCGTCGACCGGGTTGACCTGGCTGGCGTCCACCAGGTCGGTGGCGCCGAGCTCCGCGGCCCACGCCAGCTTCCGCCGGTCGAGGTCGACCGCGATGACCTTGCGGGCGCCGGCCAGCGCGGCGGCGTGGACCGCGGCGTCGCCGACCCCGCCGCAGCCGAACACCGCCACGGTGTCGCCGTGCCGGACCCTGGCGGTGTTGACCACCGCGCCGAACCCGGTCACCACGCAGCAGCCGATCAGCCCGGCCACCTCCGGGCGGACCGCCGGGTCGACCTTGACCGCCTGGCCGGCGGCGACCAGGGTGCGCTCGGCGAGGGCGCCGACGCCCACCGCGGCCGACAGCGGCGTGCCGTCGGGCAGGGTCGGCGGCTGGCCGGCGGTGCGGCTGTCAAAGCAGTACCAGGGGCGGCCGCGCGCGCACGAGCGGCAGCGCCCGCACGGCGCCCGCCACGCCAGCACCACGAAGTCGCCGGGTCCCAGGTCCGCCACGTCGGGGCCGACGGCCTCGACCACGCCGGCCGCCTCGTGGCCCAGCAGGAACGGGAACCGGCCCTTGATCGCGCCCTCCCGGTAGTGCAGGTCGGTGTGGCAGACCCCGCAGGCCTGCACCCGCACCAGCGCCTCCCCCGGCCCGGGGTCCGGCACCACCACGGTCACGACCTCGACCGGCGCCCCCGCCGACCTGGCGACCACGCCGCGCACCCGGTGCCCCATCCCCGCTCCTTCCCACGGCCGGCCCACGGCCGGCCCGGCTCGCCGCAACGCTACCCCAGGGACCCCGGGTGGACCGGCCGGCCCGGCCATCGCGTACCATGCCGGGGACCGGGCGGGTGAGGCTCCCAGCGCGCTGCGGGGTTCTTGGGGATGACAGATGGGCCGGAGAGCGGGCGCCTGCGCCGGGAGCTGGTGGGCAAGCTCCGGGAGGACGGGCTGCTCGGCGACGCGCTGGTCGCCGGCGCGTTCCTGACCGTCCCGCGGGAGCGGTTCGTCCCGGAGGCGGCCGAGCGGGACGGGCTGGCGGCGGTGTACGCCGACCGCCCGATCCTCACCAGGCTCGACGCCAGGGGCTTCCCGATCAGCTCGTCGTCGCAGCCGGCGATCATGGCGGCGATGCTGGAGGCCCTCTGCCTGCGGCCCGGGCAGCGGGTGCTCGAGGTCGGCGCCGGCACCGGCTACAACGCCGCGCTGCTCGCCGAGCTGGCCGGCCCGACCGGCCGGGTGGTCTCGGTCGAGCTGGAGCCGGAGACCGCCGAGGGCGCCGCGGCGGCCCTGGCCGCCGGCGGCCACCGGGCCGAGGTGGTGGTCGGCGACGGCCGCGCCGGCTGGCCGGCGGCCGCCCCCTACGACCGGATGATCGTCACCGCCAGCGCCGCCTCGGTGCCGCACGACTGGTTCGAGCAGCTCGTCCCCGGCGGGCGGCTGGTGGTGCCGCTGCGGGTCAGCGACGGCGTCGAGGGGGTCCAGGTCGTCGGCGTGCTGGACCGCGACGGGGACGGCTTCACGCCCGCCGGCGCCATCTGCGGCGGGTTCATGTCGCTGCGGACGCAGGCCGGCGTCGGCTACGAGATGCCGCCGAGCCTCGGCGGCCTGGAGTGGCTGGGCGACGGCGACCGCACCCTGGCGCGGCTGTCCGGCACCGGCCTGGCCGGCATGCCCGAGCCCGCCCGCCGCCGGCTGCTGGGGTTCGCGGTCGACCCCCAGCGGGCCCGCCGGGCCAGGGGCCGCCTGCCCAACTACCCCGTCGAGCTGTTCCTGGGGCTGGCCGCGCCCCCCGACCGGCTGGTCGCCTACGACAGCGGCCGGCTGCACGGCCTCGGGATCGTCGACCGCCGCGGCCGCGGCCTCGCCGTGCTCGCCGGCGGCAGCGAGCGCCTCACCCGGGTGCTCGCCGGCGGCGACCGCGGACCGGAGGACCTGCTGGACGCGCTGGTCGCCGAGTGGCGGTCGCTCGGCCGCCCGACCGAGGACGCCCTGCGGCTCGGGGTCCGCTACGGCCGCAGGGTCGGCCGGCACTGGCGCACCCTGCGGCGGGACGGCTGCACGCTGGTGGCCGACTGGGCGCCCCCGGCCGCTCAGACGAGCAGGGCGTCGGGGCCCAGCTCGGCCTTGAGCTCGGCGTAGAGGCCGTTGCGCGGGTCGACGCGGAACTCGTCGCCGAGGCGCACCACCATGGTCGCGTTGGCGCCGCGGATCTGCAGGTGCACCGGGGAGCGGCCGCGGTGGGAGCCGAGGATGCGCTTGAGCCGGTCGACGAGGCCGTCGTTGCAGGAGCGCGCCGCCAGGTTGACCACCACCGGCGCGACCGCCGGGTCCTCCAGGTTGGGCGGCCTCACCTCCAGCGCGACCAGCTTGGGGGGCTCGTCGCGGCCGTCGACGCGGCCCTTGACCACCACCACCGCGTCCTGCACCAGCAGCCCCTGGTGCTGCTGGTAGACCTGCGGGAAGAAGATGCACTCGGCGCCGCCGTCGAGGTCCTCGAGGTCGGCGACGACGTAGGTCTCGCCGCGCCTGGTGAACTTCTTGGTGAGCTTGGAGAGGATCCCGGCGACGGTCACCACCGCACCGTCGGGGCGCTCGGCCAGCAGCGACAGCGGCGTGTCGGCGACGGCCTTGAGCACGTGCTCCAGGCCGAGCAGGGGATGGTCGGAGACGTACTGGCCGAGCATCTCCTTCTCGAACGCCAGCCGCTGCGACTTGTCCCACTCCTGGCGGCCGACCTCCGGGAGCGGCTCGACCACCGCGTCCTCGCCGTCGCCGACGGCGCCGAACAGCGAGAACTGCCCGGCCGCCTCGGCGCGCTTGCGGGCCGACACCCGGTCGACGGCGAGCTCGTGGACCTCGAACAGGCCGCGGCGGGGCAGGCCGAGCGAGTCGAAGGCGCCGGCCTTGATCAGCGACTCGATGACCCGCTTGTTCAGCACGCCGATGTCGACCTTGTCGCAGAAGTCGAAGAAGTCGGTGAAGCGGCCCCGCTCCCGCCGGGCCGCGATGATCGCCTCGACCACCTGCTCCCCCACGTTCCGGACCGCGGAGAGGCCGTAGCGGATCGCCTTGCCGTCCGCGGGGGTGAAGTCGCTGTCGGAGTCGTTGACGTCGGGGGTGAGCACCGTGATGCCCATCCGCCGGCAGCTGCCGAGGTACTTGGGCCGGGCGTCCTTGTCGTCCTTGACGCTGGTGAGCAGGGCGGCCATGTACTCGACCGGGTGGTGCGCCTTGAGGTAGGCGGTCTGCCAGGTGACCAGCCCGTAGCCGGCGGCGTGGGCGCGGTTGAAGGAGTAGCCGGCGAACGGCTGGATCAGCCGCCACAGCGTGTGGGCCTGGTCCTCGGTGAGGCCCTTCTCGCGGCAGCCGGCGAGGAAGCGCGGCTCCTCCTTGCGCATCAGCGACTCGATCTTCTTGCCGATCGCCTTGCGGACCAGGTCGGCCTCGCCGGCGGAGTAGCCGGCCACCCGCTGCAGCAGGGTGATGATCTGCTCCTGGTAGACCAGCACCCCGTGGGTGTCGGCGGTGATCTCCTCCATCAGCGGGTGCAGGTGGGAGACCTGCCCGGGGTTGCGCTTGCCCGCGATGTACTTGGGGATCTCCTCCATCGGGCCCGGCCGGTACAGCGCGTTCAGCGCGACGATGTCCTCGAAGCGGTCCGGGCGGAGCTGCCGCAGCAGCCGCCGCATGCCCTCGGACTCCATCTGGAAGACGCCGTCGGAGTCGCCGGCCTGCAGCATGCGGAAGGTGGCCTGGTCGTCGGTGGGCAGTGCGTTGAGGTCGAGGTCGACGCCCCTGGCGCGCAGGTGCGCCAGGGTGTCGTCCAGGACGGTGAGGTTGCGCAGGCCGAGGAAGTCCATCTTGAGCAGCCCGAGCCTGGCCACCCCGTTCATCTCGTACTGGGTGATGATCGCCCCGTCGGCCTCGCGCCGCATGATGGGGACCTGCTCGACCAGCGGGTCGCGGGAGATGACCACCGCGGCCGCGTGCACCCCCCACTGCCGCCGCAGGCCCTCCAGCCCGGCGGCGGTGTCGAGCACCCGGCGGGAGTCCGGTTCGTTGTCGCGGGCGGCGCGCAGGTCGGCCGAGAGCTTGAAGGCCTCGTCCAGCGAGCGCTCCTTGCCGAGCACCGGCGGGGGCATCATCTTGGCGAGGTCGTCGCCGAGCTTGTAGGGGAAGCCGAGCACCCGGGCCGAGTCGCGGATCGCCTGCTTGGCCTTGATGGTGGAGAAGGTGACGATCTGGGCGACGTGGTCGGCGCCGTACTTCTCGGTGGCGTAGCGGATCATGTCGCCGCGGCGGCGCTCGTCGAAGTCCAGGTCGATGTCGGGCATCTCGTTGCGGCCGGGGTTGAGGAAGCGCTCGAACATCAGCCCGTAGGCCAACGGGTCCAGGTCGGTGATGCGCAGGCAGTAGGAGACGGCGGAGCCGGCCGCGCTGCCGCGCCCCGGCCCGACCCGGATGCCCTGCTCGCGGGCGTGGCGGCAGAGGTCGGCGACGATCAGGAAGTAGCCGGCGAAGCCGAGCTGGTCGATCACCTGCAGCTCGTAGTCGAGCCGCTCGCGGACCTCCGGCGGGGGCCGCTGGCCGTAGCGCTGGACGGCGCCGCGGTCGACCTCGGCGCGCAGCCAGGACTCCAGCGTGTGGCCGTCCGGGACGTCGAAGTGGGGCAGGAGGTTGGCGCCGAACTCGAGCTCGACGTTGCAGCGCTCGGCGACCTCCAGGGTGTTGTCGCAGGCCTCCGGGTGGTCGGTGAACAGGGCCCGCATCTCGGCCGGGGACTTGAGGTAGAACTCCTCGGCGTCGAACTTGAGCCGCTTGGGGTCGGCCAGGACCGCGCCGGTCTGGATGCACAGCAGCACCTCGTGCGGGCCGGCGTCGGCCTTGTGGATGTAGTGGAGGTCGTTGGTGGCCAGCAGCGGCAGGCCCAGGTCGCGGGCGAGCGCGACCAGCTCGGGGTTGACCCGCCGCTGCTCGGGCAGGCCGTGGTCGTGCAGCTCCACGTAGTAGCCGCCGGGCCCGAACAGGTCGCGGAACTCCGCCAGGGTCGCCCTGGCGCCCTGCCGGTCGCCCCTGAGCAGGCGCTGGTTCACCTCCGAACCGAGGCAGCCGGAGGTGGCGATCAGGCCCTCGTGGTGGCGCTGGAACAGCTCGCGGTCCATGCGGGGCTTGTAGAAGTAGCCCTCCAGGGACGAGAGGGAGACCAGCCGCAGCAGGTTGGCGTAGCCGGTCTGGTTCTCGGCCAGCAGCGTCAGGTGGGTGTAGGGCTCGGCGGCGTCGCGGCGCTGCTTCTCGAACCTGGACCCCGGGGCCACGTAGGCTTCGCAGTTGTGGAGTACGAAGTCCGAGACGTAGGAGTTGTCCTCCTCGACCTCGAAGTTGAAGACCTCGGTGTCGAGATGCACCGGTTCCACGGACAAGATCGGCCGGTACAGGTACCGGTCATCCTCAAGAGTCCGCGAATATTGCCGGTTCGGCCGGAAGGAGACGACGTACCAGCGGTTGTCATGCAGGCCTCGGCCCCAGGGGAAGAAACTCGGGGACTCGCCGGTGCTCACGGTCGCCCAATGCCCAGCGTCCGCGAGCAGCGCCCGAAATCCCCAAGCGAGCGAACGAGAGGCCGTCTTGAGATCCCGTCTGCCGCTGGGGTTGGAGGCGCGACCGGGGTTCTTGCCGTCTCCGTCGAGCAGCCCGTCCAGGAAGCCCTGCCGGACCTGAGGCGGTCCGTTGAGGACCTGTGCAGGAACGCGCTTGTGCTTGGCGCCCTTTCCGACCAAGGCGACCAACAGGTAGGCAAGCGGCGTGCTCGCCGCCTTGATCTCCAGAGACTGCCGGTCGGGCCGGTCGTAGCCGACAGCGCTGACGCCGAAGCGGGCAAGCAGCTCGGTGATGCGAGCGGCCAAGCTCCGCTCGTCTCGGTGGAGCGTGAACCCGACCTCGCCGTTGACGCGGCCGTGGCTGGAGCCGATGTGGCCTTCAGCGGCGTAGATGCCGAGCAGGTACCCGAAGTCGTAGTCGAGCGGAATGCGGTCGGGGAACCGCGGCCAGGCGTGTTCTCCCCGGTACTTCGACGCATAGGAGCGGGCGAGTCCACCCGTCAGCGGTGCCGAGAAGTCGGTTGGGAGGAAGTCGCAGGTCCGGATGTCGGTCCACCCGGTCCGCAACCGAGGCAGGCAGGCCCAGGACTTCCAGCAGTCCACTCCCCCATGCCTGCTTGCGCGGCCCGCGTCGATGTCGCCCGGCTTCCTCCAATCGACGAGACCGTCGCGTGTTCGGACAAGGACTGGATGCTCCTCGGTCAAAGTCAAGGTGCGGCCATAGCGCCCGCCTAGCGAAACCGTGTATCCCTGCCCCCGGTATGGGCGACGCATGGTGCGAAGCACGCGGCGGAATCGCCCTTGATGGGTGAGCACCACATCGCCGACTCGGACATCCTCGACGTTCTTGACCCCGTCGGCGGTGACGATCTCTTGGCCGGCGAGCAGGCAGCCGATGATCGGCTTGACGCCGTGCTTGCGGCCGGCGAGGTAGAAGTCGACCGCGCCGAACAGCTGGCCGTGGTCGGTCATGGCGAGGGCCGGCATCCCCATCCGGGCCGCCTCGGCGAACAGGTCGTCGACCCGCGCAGCCCCGTCGAGCATCGAGTACTCGGTGTGGACGTGGAGGTGCGCGAAGCTCCCCGGCATGACTGCGTTGCTCCCCTACGGCGTTGCGCCCCTGCGACCCGCTCCACCCGGGGCCGCCTCAGCTCGGCTCCCCGGTCCCTCCTCGTCCACAGGAGTTTCCCACAGGGGTGTGGACAAATGACACCGTTGTAATTCCCGTCGCGGCAGGTTACACCGCGCGCGAGGCGAAGGCAACGACCCTCGGCGAACCGAAAGCCTTACGCCGCAACGGTTCCGGCATCGAAGCGGCAGGTCAGGGAGCGGTTGCCGGAGTGGTTGCCGGCCAGCTGGCGCCGAGCCGGTCGAGCACGCGCTGCAGGTCGGGGGGCAGCGGCTCGGTGAGCTCGACCCGGTGGCCGTCGGTCGGGTGGCGGAAGCCGAGGCGCCAGGCATGCAGGAAGGGGCGGCCGGCGCCGAGCCGGGCGGCGAGGGTCGGGTCGGCGCCGTAGGTGCGGTCGCCGACCAGCGGGTGGCGCGCGGCGGCGAGGTGGACGCGGACCTGGTGGGTGCGGCCGGTCTCCAGGGTGGCCTCGATGAGCTGGACGGCGGGGAGCGTCTCCAGCACCCGCCAGTGGGTGACCGCGGCGCGGCCGCCCTCGGCGAGGGCCGCCATCCGCTTGCGGTCGCGGGGGTGGCGGCCGACCGGCCGGTCGATGGTGCCGGTGGCCGCCGGCAGCCGGCCCTGCACCAGCGCGAGGTAGTCGCGCTCGACCCGGCGGGCGGCCAGGTCGCGGGAGAGGGCGAGGTGGGCGGCGTCGTCCTTGGCGACCAGCAGCAGCCCGGAGGTGTCCTTGTCGAGGCGGTGGACGATCCCCGGCCGGTCCGCCGCGCCGCCCGCGGCCAGGGCGGTCCCGGCGCGGCCGAGCAGGGCGTTGACCAGGGTGCCGGTCGGGTGGCCGGGGCCGGGGTGGACCACCAGGCCGGCGGGCTTGGCGACCACCAGCAGCCGGTCGTCCTCGTAGCGGACCTGCAGCGGCAGGTCCTCGGCGGCCGGGCCGCCCGGCGGCGGCGGTGGCGGTGGCCGCCAGGCGAGCCGCTCGCCGCCCCGCAGCCGGTGCGCCTTCGGCCGTGGGCGGTCGTCGACCAGCAGCCGTCCCTCCTCGGCCCAGCGTGCCGCCCTGGCGCGGGACACCCCGGCCGCCTCTGCCGCCACCTCGTCGAGCCGCCGCCCGGCGTCCGCCGCCCCGGCCACCGCCTCCCCCGCCCCTGGCGAGGTCGGGGCCGGCGGGCTCACCGGGCGTCGGGGGTGTGGGGGTCGGCGTCGGGGGCCGCCCGGCCCCGCTCGCGCTCGGCCCGGTCGGCGCGGGTGAACAGCAGCACCAGCAGCAGGCCGCCCACCACGATGCAGGAGTCGGCCAGGTTGAACACCGGCCAGATGCCGACCTTGACGAAGTCGACCACCTCGCCGTCGAACACGGCGTCGCCGCGGAACAGCCGGTCGCCGAGGTTGCCGAGCGCGCCGCCGAGGACCAGCCCGAGCGCCAGCACCATCGGCAGCCCCTCGGCCCGGCGGGCGGTGTAGATGATCCCGGCGATGATCACGATCGCCATCACCCCGAAGAACAGCGGCGCGCCGGTGAGCAGCGAGAAGGCCCCGCCGGAGTTGGTGGTGTAGCGGAGCTCCACGAAGCTGCCGACCACCCGCACCGGCGGCCGCCCGGCGAGGTTGCTGACCACCAGGTACTTGGTGAGCTGGTCGGCGGCGAGCACCACCGCGGCGGTGCCGTAGAGCGCGGCGAGGCGGGCGAGCGGGCGCACGGCTCGCGGGGCGGCGGGCTGGGGCATGCTCAGCGCAGCCGCACCTGCCGGCGGGCGTCGGCCAGGCAGAGGGTGGTGTAGGGCAGGGCGTCCAGCCGCTCGGCCTCGATCGGCTTGCCGCAGGCCTCGCAGCGGCCGTAGCTGCCGTCGTCGATGCGGGCGAGCGCGTGCTCGACCTTCTGGATCAGGTCCTTGACGTTGTCGACCAGCGACAGGTCGCGCTCCCGCTCGAAGGTGTAGCTGGCGGCGGCGGTGTACTCCTCGTCGAAGCCGACCTCGCCGCTGGCCTCGGCCAGGCTCGCGCCGGTGGCCTCCTCGAGGTCGTCGCGCTGGGTGGTCAGCTCGGCCAGCTCCCCCTCCAGCCGCTTGCGGTAGGCCTGCAGGTCGCGCTTGGTGACGATCGAGCGGTGGCCGCGCCTCCGGGGCGCCGGCTCGGCGCCCGCGGAGGGCCCGGTGGGCGGCCGCTTGCGGGTGCTGGCGGTCTTCCTTGGTGCCATGCCGTCCTCCCCGTCGCTCGTCACTCCGTCCCGGTTCCCGGGTGGCCGGCGCTGCGGGGCGGCGGACCGAACACCCGCCGGACGCTACGGCCCAGCCGGTGCCGCCATCGGGAGCGCGCTCTCGGGTGCCCGCGATTGTACAGAGGCCCCGCCGGCAAGGCCGGCCACCGCCGCGGCGGCCTCCTCGGGAAACCGAATTGCCGGGGCGGGGTAGACTCGGTGGTACAGGCGACGACGGGAACGAGTAGGGGGCGGCACGGCCGCCAGCGAGCCGGGGACGGTGGAAGCCCGGTGGCACGGTGCCCCACGAACATCCTCCCCGAGCCGCTGCCCGAACGGTGGGACCCGGTCCCGCCAAGTAGGCGCAGCCGGGTCCGCCCGTGACCGCGGGAGGCCATCGGCCGGTCGCCGGCCGGGGTGGCCGTGAGGGGCCGGAGGCCGCGAGGCCGCCGGCAAGAGGGGTGGTACCGCGGGGCCCTGGCCCCGTCCCTTCGCGAAGCGGGCCGCGACGCGACGACGCGAAGGAGACGATCAGCCAGATGGGAAGGTTCCCAGCGGTCGACCCCAACCTCGACCTCCCCGCGCTGGACGCCGAGGTGCTCGAGCTGTGGCGCGAGCGGAAGGTCTTCGAGCGGTCCCTCGACCAGCGCGACGGCGCCGAGCCGTTCGTCTTCTACGAGGGGCCGCCGACCGCCAACGGCCGGCCGGGGGTGCACCACGTGGAGGCGCGGGCCTTCAAGGACCTGTTCCCCCGGTTCAAGACCATGCGCGGCTACCGGGTCGAGCGCAAGGGCGGCTGGGACTGCCACGGCCTCCCGGTCGAGCTGGAGGTCGAGAAGGAGCTCGGCCTCAAGGACAAGCGCGCGATCGAGGCGTTCGGGGTGGAGGCGTTCAACGCCCGCTGCCGCGAGTCGGTGCTGCGCTACGTCGACGTCTGGGAGGCGCTGACCGAGCGGATCGGCTTCTGGCTCGACACCAGCCAGGCCTACCGCACCATGGACACCGACTACGTCGAGAGCGTCTGGTGGTCGCTGGCCGAGCTCCACCGCCGCGGGCTGCTGGTCGAGGACTACAAGGTGGTCCCCTACTGCCCGCGCTGCGAGACGGCGCTGTCCGACGCCGAGGTCGCCATGGGCTACCAGGAGGTCGAGGACCTCACCGCCTACGTCGTGCTGCCCGCCACCTCGGGGACGCTGGCCTCCGAGGGCGCCGGGCTGCTGGTCTGGACGACCCAGCCGTGGACGCTGGTGCCCAACGTCTCGGTGGTGGTCGGCCCGCGGATCGACTACGTCCTGGTCGAGGCCGAGCGCGAGGGGGTCAGGCGCAAGCTGGTGGTGGCCAGGGACGCGGTGGCCCGCGCCGTCGGCGAGGACGCGCGGGTGCTGCGCCCGGTGCCGCTCGAGGAGCTGGTCGGCACCCGCTACCAGCGGGCCTTCGACCTGGTTCCGGTCACCGATGAGGAGGCCGAGCGCGGCTGGCAGGTGGTGACCGACGACTTCGTCACCACCACCGACGGGTCCGGGCTGGTGCAGACCTCGCCCGCCTACGGCGCCGAGGACCTCGCGGTCGGCCAGCGCTACGGCACCCCGATCCTGCACCCGGTCCAGGCCGACGGCCGCTTCGGCCCCGAGACCGGCTGGCTGGCCGGCGTGCCCGTCAAGGAGGCCGACGCCGACATCGTGGACGACCTGCGCGGCCGCGGGCTGCTGTGGCGCGCCGAGCCGCACCGCCACAGCTACCCGCACTGCTGGCGCTGCGGCACCAACCTGCTCTACTACGCGCTGACCTCCTGGTACGCCCGCACCACCGCGGTGAAGGACCGGCTGCTGGCCGAGAACGCCACCATCGGCTGGCACCCGGAGCACATCCGCGACGGGCGCTTCGGCGACTGGCTGGCCCACAACGTCGACTGGGCGCTGTCGCGGGCGCGCTACTGGGGCACGCCCCTGCCGCTGTGGCGCTGCCCGGAGGGCCACGTCACCGCGGTGGAGGGCCTCGCCGACCTGTCGGCCAGGGCGGGCCGCGACCTGTCCGGCCTGGACCCGCACCGTCCCTTCGTGGACCGGGTCGCGTTCGCCTGCCCGCAGTGCGGCGCCCAGGCGCGGCGCGTGCCGGACGTGCTGGACGCCTGGTACGACTCCGGCTCGATGCCGTTCGCGCAGTGGGGCTACCCGCACCACGGGCGCGACGCCTTCGAGGCGGCGTTCCCGGCGGACTTCATCTCCGAGGCGATCGACCAGACCCGCGGCTGGTTCTACTCGCTGCTGGCGGTCGGCGTGCTGCTGTTCGACCAGCGGGCCTACCGCAACGTGGTCTGCCTGGGGCTCCTCGTAGACCGCGACGGGCGCAAGATGTCCAAGAGCCTCGGCAACGTGCTCGACCCGTTCCAGCTGCTGGACCGCTACGGCGCCGACCCGCTGCGCTGGTACATGCTCGCCGGCGGCTCCCCCTGGGTGGACCGCCGCCTCTCGCCGGAGGTGCTGGAGGAGGTCACCCGGACGTTCTTCCTGACGCTGTGGAACACCTACGGCTTCTTCACCCTGTACGCCCGCCTGGCCGGGTTCGACGGCCGATCCACCGGGGGGGCGGCAAGCGCCCCGACTGACCAGGGGACCCCCCTGGGGTCCCCCGGACCCCCCCGGCCGGCCCCCCCCGCTCCGCTGGACCGCTGGGTGCTGGGCGAGCTGGCCGACACCGTCGCCGAGGTGACCAGGCGGCTGGACGGCTACGACCCCGCGGCCGCCGGCCGGCGGCTGACGGCCTTCGTCGACGACCTCTCCAACTGGTACGTGCGGCTGTCGCGGCGGCGCTTCTGGCGCGGCGCCGGCGAGGACTCCGAGGCCGCCTTCCGCACGCTGTGGACCTGCCTGCGCACGCTGGCGCTGCTGCTCGCCCCCTACACGCCGTTCACCGCCGAGAAGCTGTGGCAGGGGCTGGCGGTCGCGGTCGACCCCGAGGGGCCCGACTCGGTCCACCTGGCCGACTGGCCCGAGCCCGACCGCGCCGCCGTCGACCCGGAGCTGTCGGCGGCCATGGCGGAGGTGCGGCGGCTGGTCGGCCTCGGCCGCCAGGCCCGTACCGAGGCCAGGGTGAAGGTTCGCCAGCCGCTCGCCAGGGCGCTGATCACCGTCCCCGACCAGGTGCGGGACGGCGTCGCCGGGCTGCTCGACCTGGTCGCCGCCGAGCTGAACGTCAAGCAGGTCGGCTTCGCCGAGGGCCAGGACGGGCTGGTCGCCTTCCGCCTGGAGCCGCGCTTCCGGGCGCTCGGCCCGCGCTTCGGCCGCGACGCCCAGGCGGTCGCGGCGGCGCTCCGCCAGGCGCCGCCGGCGCTGGCCGCCGGGCTGGCGCCGCGGCTGCGGACCGGCGAGCGGGTGGAGCTGGAGGTGGAGGGCCTCGGCCGGGTGCAGCTGGGGCCCGACGAGGCCGGCGTGGTCGAGGAGCCGGTGACCGGCTGGCGGGTGGTGCGCGAGGGCGCCACCTCGGTCGCGCTCGACCTGGAGGTCTCCCCCGAGCTGCGCCTCGAGGGGCTGGCCCGCGACCTGGTCCGCGCCGTGCAGGACCTGCGCAAGGCCGCCGGGCTGGCGGTGGAGGACCGGATCGAGCTGGCCGTCAAGGCGCAGGGCGAGGTGGCGGCCTCGGTCGAGGCCCACCGCGACTACTTGCTCGGCGAGACGCTGGCGACCGCCCTGCACCGGGCCCCACAGGGGGACGGGTACGACGCCACGGTGGAGCTGGACGGCGAGCAGGTGCGGCTGTGGCTGCGGCCGGCGGCCGCCGGCCGGCCGGATGCCTGACCCCCACGGCCCCGGGGCGGGCGGGGCCCCGAGGCTTGCCCGCGCGGACGGGCTCGGCGCCCTCCTGCCCGCCGGCAGGTCGTGGTGGGCGTACCTCTGGGCCGGCCCCAACAGCCTGGTCGGGCTGGCCGGGGCGCTCACCACCGGCGGCCGGCCGGTGCGCTGGCGGGGGGTGCTGCTGTTCGAGGACGCCGGCGGCGGCCTCGCCCGCTTCCTCCGCTGGCGTGGCTTCACCGCCATCACCCTCGGCCACGTGATCGTGGCCAACGCGCGGCTCAGCGACGAGATGCTCGCCCACGAGCTGGTCCACGTCGCCCAGCACGAGCGCTGGGGGCCGCTCTACTACCCCGCCTACCTGGCCGCCAGCGTCCTGGGGTACAAGCGCAACCCCTTCGAGCGCGCCGCCACCCGCCTCGCCGCCGCCGCCGTCGACGCCAGGGACCCCCGGCCGGACGGCGGCCGCTGATGGCCGGGCACGACGACACGGCGGCGGCGGCGCTGGCGCGCAAGCTCGGCATCCGGGAGGGGGCGCTGGTCGCCCTGCTGGACGCCCCCGAGGGGTTCCCGCCGCTGCTGGAGCCGCTGCCGGCAGGGGTCGGGCTGCGGCGCCAGGCCCGCGGTCCGGTCGACGTGGTGGTGCTGTTCGCGACCTCGCGGGCGCGGCTCGCCAGCCGGTTCCCGGCCGGCGTGCGCGCGATCGCCGCCGACGGCGGGCTGTGGGTGGCGTGGCCGAAGAAGACCGCCGCGGTGACCACCGACCTGGACTTCAACGCCGTCCAGCGGGTCGGGCTTGACGCGGGGCTGGTGGACAACAAGGTGGCCGCGATCGACGCGACCTGGACCTCGGTGCGGTTCGTGGTCCGGGTCGCCGACCGGGCCGCCTGGCCGGCCCGCCGGTAGGCGACGCCGCCACCCCCCGGGGCCGCGCGGCTCCAGGCCCGGTTCAGCGGGGTGGGGCCGGCCGGCGGCGTTGCAGGGCCGCGACCAGCAGCGTCAGCGCGACGGCGTCGGCGGCGAGGGAGGCCCAGACGAGCGCCAGCCCGTCGGCGCGGAACAGCGACACCACCAGGAGCCCCATGGCGGTCGCCAGGGAGAGCAGCGCGCCGGCGACCAACCTGGCTCGCTAGGCCGGGCGGGCCTCAGTCGTCGTGGCGCAGCCGGTCGACGCGGTCGCGGCCGTTGTGGCCGAGCTGGTCGCCGGAGTCGCGCAGCGCCGAGTAGCTGTTCTGGCGTGCCCCGGTGGACAGCGCCGGCAGGTCCTCCGAGCCGGGCAGCGGCCGCGAGTTGCCGCCGAGGCCGGGCGGCTGCGGCGGGGCCACCGGGCCGGACGGGGCGGCGTCCTCGAGCGCCTTGAGCTGGCCCTCGACGAAGCCGCGCAGGCGCGCGCGGTAGTCGCGCTCGAACGCGCGCAGCGCCTCGATGGAGCTCTCGAGCTCCTGGCGCCGGCGGGCGACCTGCTCGGTGGCCTGCGCGATCTGCATGCGGGCCTGCTCCTCGGCCACGCGGGCGCGGGCCTCGGCCGACTGGATGCGCTCCTTGTAGCGGGTCTCCAGGCCCTCGGTGAGCTCGCGGGCGCGGGCCTGGGCGGCCTCGGTGACCTCGCGGGCGCGGAGCTGCGCGGCCTCGGTGACCTCGCGGGCCCGCATCTGGGCGGCCTCGGTGACCTCGCGGGCCCGCATCTGGGCCTGCTCGGTCATGTTCTTGGCCCGCGCCTCGGCCTCGGCGACCATCGACTTGGCCTTGACCTTGGCCTCTTCGACCGTCTGGTCGGCCATCCGCTGGGCCATCACCAGGGCCCGGGCGATCGCCTCCTCGCCACCGGCCCCGCCGCGGGCCTCGGCGACCACCGGCTGGGGCTGCGGGGGCGGGGGTGGGGGCGCCTGCTGCACCACCGGGGCCGGCTGGGCCGGTCCCGCGCTGGAGGCCTGCTCCCGGAGGCGGGCGATCTCGTCCTGCATCCGGGTGAACTCCTCGGTGACCTGGTCGAGGAAGGTGTCCACCTCGTGCATGGCGTACCCGCGCATGGCCTTGGTGAATTCTTTGTGTTGGATGTCCAGCGGCGTCAGTGGCGGCATGTGCGCTCCTTACCTGCAAGTGGATGGGCGATTGTACCCGAGCACCACTCGAGCGTTCGCGTTGGGCCGGCTAGCTGGTACTCACCACCTGTCTCAACAGGGCGATCAGTACGAACACGATGAGGGGGGAGAGATCTAGGGCCACAGCGCCGACTCGCAAGGGGGGAAGGAGTCGCCTTATGGGTCGGAGGATGGGTTCGGTCAAGTCATACAGTATCCCATACAGGATCGCCAAACCGGATAGACCTCGGCCACCGGTCAAGCTGAGGATGAGGTCCATGACGATCCTGCCGAGGAGGATCAGCCAGTAGAGGCTCAGCAGTAGGGAAAGAATCCACACGGATCGACACCGGTCATGCCTGGTTGAAGAAGCCCCGCTCCTGGAGCCGCCGCCGCTCCTCGGCCGAGACCTCGACGTTTCTAGGGGTGAGTAGGAACACTTTGTCGGCGACGCGTTGGATGCGCCCGTCGAGCCCGAACGTCAGCCCGGCGGCGAAGTCGATCAGGCGCTTGGCGGTCTCGGCCTCCATGGCCTGGAGGTTCACGATCACCGGGATGTCGGCCTTGAACTTCTCGCCGATCTCCTCGGCGTCGTTGAACCCCGACGGCTCGATGAGATGGACCTTGCCGGTGGCGGCGGACGGGATCGGGTGGATCACCGCCTCGGTCGGCTCCTCCAGGCGCCCCCCGTCGCGACGACGCCCGTAGACGTCCTCGTCGCGCACCCGTCGGATGGCGCCCCGGTCGGCCGGGGGTCGCCCGGCCGGCTCGGCCACGTCGGCCAGCTCCTCGTCGTCCTCAGGCTCGACCAGCCCCAACCACACAAGGCTCTTCTTGAACGCCCCGGCCACTAACGTCACCTACCTTCCCTCTGTCGACAACTGTCCAAGCACCTGAGGACGTCCGCCTTGAGCGGCGCCGGGAACACTATGGCGATCATCGCCACAGAAGTCACGGCGCGCCAGCGGGGAACGTCCCTTTGTCCGATTTCAGAAGTCGGGATCGGCGCCCCTGACCGGATCGTAAGGCTCGGGGGCGACAGGCTCACGGCGTATCTCCGGGGGTGGCGCCCGCCGGGCGGTCGGGACGGGGGCCGAACAGGGCGGTGCCGACCCGGATGAGGGTGGCCCCCTCCTCCACGGCCACCTCGAAGTCGGCCGTCATGCCCATCGACAGGTCGGCCAGGCCCGCCTTGGCGGCCAGCTCGGCGGTGCGCCGGAAGGCCGGGCGGGTCGCCTCGGGGTCGTCGGCGGGGGCGGGCATGACCATCAGGCCGCCGACCTCCAGGCCGTCCACGGCCCGGCAGGCGTCCAGGAAGCCCGGCAGGTCGTCGGGGCGGACGCCGTGGGCCGCCTCGCGGTCGTCGACCTCGACCTGGACCAGGGCGTGGGCGGTGGTGCCGGCGGTCACGGCCCGCCGCCCCAAGGCGCGGGCCCCGGCCAGCGAGTCCAGCGAGTGCACCAGGGCGCCCACCCGGACCAGCGCGGCCGCCTTGTTGCGCTGCAGCCGGCCGACGAAGTGCCAGCGCGCCCCGGGCACCTCGGCCGCCTTGCGCTCGAGGTCCTTGGCGTAGTTCTCGCCGACGTCGGTCACCCCGGCGGCCAGCACGGCCCGGACCGCGGCCGGGGGGAACAGCTTGGCCACCGCGACCAGGGTCACCTCGCCCGGGTCGCGCCCCGCCCGGGCGGCGGCGGCCGCCACCCGCTCCCGCACCGAGGCCACGTTGGCCGCCACGGCCGCCGGGTCGAGGGGGGCGCTCACCCGGCCCCCAGGGCGATCAGGCCGGCCTGGCGACCGGTGCGGCCTTGGTCGCGGCGGTGGGAGAAGAACCGCTCCTCCAGGTCGAAGCTGCATTCCCCCGCCACCCGGACCTGGCCGATCCCGGCCCGCTCCAGGGCCTGGACGGCCCCGGCGGCCGGGTCGAGGGCGGGCCGGCCGTCGCGGGTGGTGGCCAGGGCGGCCGGGTAGCGGCCGCCGACGGCCTCGCGCGCGTCGGGGCCGACCTCGTAGCAGCAGCCGCCGATGGCCGGGCCGACCAGGCCGACGCATGCCCCCGGGTCGGCGCCGAGCCCGGCCAGGGCCCTGACCCCGGCCTCGACCACCCCGGCGGCCAGGCCGCGCCAGCCGGCGTGGACGGCCCCGACCACCCGGGCGGCGGGGTCGGCCAGCAGCACCGGGGCGCAGTCGGCGGTCAGCACGGCCAGCACCACCCCGGGGTCGGCGGTGACCAGCCCGTCGGCGTCGCCCAGGGGCGGCTTGGCCTCGGGCGGCCCCTGCCCCAGCCGGGCGGCCTCGACCACCAGCACCTCGGCCGAGTGGACCTGCCGGGCCAGCGCCCAGGGGCGCCCGGCCAGGCCGAGGACGTTGGCCACCCGGCGGCGGTTGGACAGGACCCGCCGCAGGTCGTCCCCGACCCGCAGGCCCAGGTTGAGGGTGTGGTGGGGCGGCTCGGAGGCGCCGCCGGCCCGGCCGGTGAACGCGGCCACGATCCCGGCCGCGAGCAGGTCCTCGGCGACCAGCACCGGCGGCCAGGCCGGCCGCGGCTGCCCGGGATCGGGCGGCCCCGGCCGCCAGACCAGGCCCGGCTCCTCCGGCGGCTGCGGGTCAGCGCTTGAGGAAGGAGGGGATGTCCAGCTCGTCGTCATCACCGTCGTAGCGGGGGCGGCGCTCGGGCTCCCGCCGCTCGGGCTCCCGCCGCTCTGGCTCGCGCCGCTCGGCCGCGCCGGTCATCGGTGAGGCCGGCCGGGAGACCCGGTTGTCGCTGGCCCGGCGCATGCCCGGGGTCGGCCAGACCGACTCGTCCTCGGCCGGGCCGGGCACCGAGCGCCCGGCGTCGGTGGACGCCTGCTCGGCGGTGCGGTCGAACCCGGCCGCGATCACCGTCACCCGGACCTCGTCGCCGAGGGCGTCGTCGATCACCGCCCCGAAGATGATGTTGGCGTCGGGGTGGGCGGCCGAGGCGATCACCTCGGCGGCCTCGTTGACCTCGAACAGGCCCAGGTCGGAGCCGCCGGAGATGTTGAGCAGCACCCCCCTGGCCCCGTCGACCGACGCCTCCAGCAGGGGCGAGGAGATGGCCTGCTTGGCCGCGGCCACGGCCCGGTCCTCGCCGCGGGCCTGGCCGATGCCCATGAGGGCGGTGCCGGCCTCGCGCATGGTGGCCCGCACGTCGGCGAAGTCGAGGTTGATCAGGCCGGGGATGGTGATCAGGTCGGTGATCCCCTGCACGCCCTGGAGCAGCACCTGGTCGGCCAGCTTGAAGGCGTCCAGCATCGAGGTGGTGCGCTCGGCCACCTGGAGCAGGCGGTCGTTGGGGATGATGATGAGGGTGTCGACCTCCTGCTTGAGGCTCTCGATGCCCTTGTCGGCCTGGGCCGAGCGGCGCTTGCCCTCGAAGGCGAACGGCCGGGTGACCACCCCGATGGTGAGCGCCCCCTGGGCCTTGGCGATGCGGGCCACCACCGGGGCGCCGCCGGTGCCGGTGCCGCCGCCCTCGCCGGCGGTGACGAACACCATGTCGGCGCCCTTGAGGACCTCCTCCAGCTCCTCGGCGTGGTCCTCGGCGGCCTGGCGGCCGACGTCCGGGTTGGAGCCGGCGCCGAGGCCGCGGGTCAGCTCGCGCCCGACGTCGAGCTTGACGTCGGCGTCGGAGGCCAGCAGGGCCTGGGCGTCGGTGTTGACGGCGATGAACTCGACGCCCTTGAGGCTCGCCTCGATCATGCGGTTGACGGCGTTGACACCACCGCCGCCGATCCCGACCACCTTGATCACGGCCAGGTAGTTCTGCGGCGCCGCCATCATCCAACCATCCTCCTTACGCCCGTTCTCGGACGTCGTCGCCCAGCGCCAGGGCCAGGGAAGCGGGGGGAAGTTGCCGAGGGACCCCGAGAGCATGCGCGGCCGCCGCGCAACGTGCCTCGTCGCAAACTGTGAGCCTCAACTTGAGGTTAATTTCCGTCACCTCTGGCTCCGCGCGATGCTACCGGTGCCCTGTGAGCTGGTCAACTACCCCGGTGTAATTCGGTCCGCCGCAAGCACCGTCGGGGCCGACGGATTTCGGACGTCGATGCGTTCCACCTCCCTCCGCTCGCGGGCCAGCCTTCGCCGCACCAGGATGACGGCGGCGTCCTTGGCCGGCTGGTCCGCCGCCAGGCCGTAGAGGACCCTGGCGCCGTCGCGCAGGCGGAACTCCAGGCCGTCGAGCGAGCGGGCCTGGACGGCGGCGACCTGGCGGCGGAGGTCGGGCCGCATGCCGCCGAGCGCGGCGAGCGCGTTGGCCAGGGGGTTGCCCGGCACGAGCCGGCTTCCCGGGTGCACCCCGTCGGGCAGCGGGACGCCGCCCACGTGCGGCAGGCCCGCCGGCCGGCGGCTGGCCGCCTCGAGCACGGTGCCGTCGGCGGCCACCACCCAGTAGGCCCCCGCCCGGCGGACGCTGGCGACCGGCGCCCGCTCGCTGACCACGATGCGCAGGCTGGCCGGGTAGTCGCGGACCACCCTGGCGGCGGCCACCCGCGGCAGCGCCGCCACCCGGTCGCGGATCGCCTCCAGGTCCAGCCCCAGGTACGGCTGCCCCGGGCGCACGCCGGCGGCGGCGAGCACCTGGTCGCGGCCGGTGGGCCCGGTGCCCTCGACGTGGACGCCGCTGAGGCCGAACAGCGGCGTCCTGAGCAGCTGGACGGTGCCGGCGGCGAGCACCAGCGCGGCCAGGCCCCAGAGGAGCTGGCGGCGGCGGCGCCGGACCCGCGCCGCGGCGATCGCCTTGCGCCGCTCGGCGATCCGCCGGTCGGCGGACGGGCGCCGCCACGCCGGCGCGGCTGCCTGGCCGCGGGCGCGGCCGGGCTGGCCGGTCCGCTGGCTCATCCCCCGGACCCCTCCCGTCCCACCGGGGCACCCCCCTGGGGTTCCCCGGACCCCTCCGGTCCCACCGGGGCACCCCTTCGCTGTTCCCCGGACCCCTCCGGCGG
>Ga0081538_10000971_pt1 | contig 30634 bp, 23 predicted proteins | sample TabmetS5T2R1_FD_71022 | JGI IMG/M metagenome (GOLD analysis project Ga0081538, IMG submission 71022) | Tabebuia heterophylla rhizosphere microbial communities from the University of Puerto Rico - S5T2R1 | ecosystem: Host-associated > Plants > Roots > Rhizosphere ...
CGGGCAGATCACCGTCGATCATCGCAGCGAGAGCGGGACGACCACGACCCTGCTCTTCTCCGTGAGCAGGGCGGCAGCCGGCGAGCGTTAGTTCGGACCGCGTCCAAGATTTTACATGCGAACCGTCGTGACCAATGATACAGTGGCGATGTCTTCCACCTCGAGCCGATGAGCGGGTGGCTCAACGCCTTTCATCGGCGCTGACCCAATCAGGGAGTTGGAGAGGCATCGCCCACTATGCCGTATGTCCCCTTCCAACCGTTGGTTACAGGCTGGTTCGTCGAACGTTTTGAGCACCCCACCCCCCCTCAAGCCTCCGGCTGGCAGCACATCGCCAGAGGCGCTGATACGTTAATCGCGGCACCCACCGGCTCTGGCAAAACCCTTGCCGCCTTTCTCTGGTCGATCGATCGCCTCGTGACCCTTGGGGTCACAGGTTCCCTCGCCGACCGCGTCTATGTCGTCTATGTCTCTCCCCTCAAAGCCCTCGGCAACGACATCCAGAAAAACCTGCAACAGCCGCTGAGCGAGATTGTGCAACGAGCCGCAGACGCAGGGCTGCAGCTGCCCGAAATTCGCACGGCAGTGCGTTCCGGCGATACCCCCGCTCGTGAACGGCAATCGATGGTGCGCCGGCCACCGCACATCCTGATCACCACGCCTGAGTCGCTCTATATTCTGCTCACCGCCGAACGAAGTCGGCAGGCGCTCGCCAGCGCCGAGACGGTGATTGTGGATGAGATCCATGCCATCGCCGGAGATAAGCGCGGCGCCCATTTGGCGTTATCTCTGGAGCGGCTTGACGCGCTCGCCGGACGACGACTGCAGCGCATCGGCCTGAGCGCTACGCAGAAGCCGATCGAGGAGGTCGCCCGCCTCCTCGTGGGCACCGATCGCATCATGCCTGACGGGTCTCCTCAATGTGCCATCGTGGATATGGGACACCGCCGCGCCATGGAGCTGCAGATCGAAGTGCCCGATCAGGAGCTGGGGCCGATCGCCAGCCATGAAATGTGGGGAGAGGTCTACGATCGTCTCGCGGCGCTGACGCAGCAGCACCGCAGCACGCTGGTCTTTGTGAATACGCGGCGACTGGTGGAGCGAGTGGCGCATCAACTAACCACGCGCCTGGGCGAGGGGCGCGTTGCACCCCATCACGGCAGCCTATCACGCCAGATGCGTCTGGACGCCGAAGAGGGGCTGAAAAGCGGCGCGATTCCTGTAGTGGTGGCAACCGCCTCGCTGGAGCTTGGCATCGACATCGGGCACGTCGACCTGGTCTGTCACCTTGGCGCCCCTCGCGCCCTGGCGACCCTGTTGCAACGGGTTGGCCGCTCCGGTCACGGCGTTGGTGGCATCCCCAAGGGCCTCCTCTTCCCCATGACGCGCGATGAACTGGTGCAGTGTGCTGCGGCCGTAAGGGCTGTGCGGCGCGGCGCGTTGGACCGCGTGCTCCTGCCCATGGCCCCCCTTGACATCCTGGCGCAACAAATCGTCGCGACTGCCGCCAGTGCGGAGATCGCTGAGCCGGAATTGTGGAACCTGGTGCGCGGGGCCTATGCCTATTGCCACTTACGGCGCGAGGACTTCGAGGCCGTCCTGGAGATCTTGGCCGAGGGGGTCAGCACTCGACGTGGCCGAAGCACCGCTCTGATCCATTGGGATCGTGTACATGGCCGTATCCGCGCCCGGCGTGGGGCGCGACTTGCCGCTATTACCAGCGGCGGGGCCATCCCTGATACCGCCGATTACGACGTCATTGAAGAGCCCGCCGAGACCTTTGTCGGTACTGTAAACGAGGATTTCGCCGTCGAGAGCCTTGCCGGGGACATTTTCCTGCTCGGCAACCGCTCCTGGCGCATCCGCCGCGTCGAGTCCGGTCGCGTCCGTGTTGAGGATGCCCATGGGGCACCACCGACCATTCCCTTCTGGCTGGGCGAGGCACCGGCGCGCACGGCCGAGCTGTCACAGGCAGTGGCGGAGCTCCGGGAAGAGGTCGCCACGCGCTTGCCCGAGCCCGAGGCTGCCGTGTCATGGCTGCAGGCCGAAACCGGCGTCGATGCGGCAGGAGCCCAGCAAATCGTCGCCTACATGGCGCAGACGATGTCGGTGCTCGGCGTCGTTCCGACCCAGCACGTCGTGGTCGCCGAACGTTTTTTCGACGAAGCCGGAGGCATGCAAGTGGTGCTCCATGCTCCCTTTGGCGGACGCATCAACCGCGCCTGGGGGATGGCCCTGCGCAAGCGCTTCTGCTTGACGTTCGACTTCGAGCTCCAGGCCGCCGCCACCGACGATGGGATCGTCTTGTCGTTGGGAGCCCAGCACAGTTTTCCGCTGGAAAATGTCTTCGCCATGGTGCGAGCGATGACCCTCGAGCGCGATCTCATCCAGGCGGCATTGGCGGCCCCGATGTTCGAAAATCGTTGGCGCTGGAATAGCACCCGGGCGCTGGCCATCTTGCGCCATCAAGGGGGGAAAAGAGTGCCGGTCGCCATCCAGCGCATGCGTGCGCAAGACCTGCTCGCCGCCGTTTTCCCGGCGCAATTGGCCTGCCGAGACAATCACACAGGGCCTATCGATCCCCCCGACCACCCGCTGGTCAAGGAAACCATCGCTAACTGTTTGCACGAAGCCATGGACATCGACGGACTGCGGAGGCTTCTGGCGACGATCGAGCAAGGGCGGGTGCGCACGCTGGCGATCGATACCCCTCTCCCCTCGCCAATGACCCACGAGATCCTCAACGCCAACCCCTACGCTTACCTTGACGATGCACCTCTGGAGGAGCGCCGCGCCCGGGCAGTGTCGTTGCGGCGCACCGACCCGGAGCTGGCTAAAGGTATCGGGGCCCTCGATCAAGCGGCCATCGATGAGGTCTGCGCCCAGGCCTGGCCGGATGTCCGCGATGCGGAGGAATTCCACGACGTGCTGCTCAGCGTCGGGATCCTCCCACTCGACGATGCGCACGCGTGGCACTCGTACGCGCATGAGCTGGTGCAGGACAGCCGTGCCACCGTGGCTCGTTGGCATCTCAATGGTTCAGCACAGATGTATAGCGCCTATGTCGCCGCCGAGCGCCTGCCACTCGTGCGCCTCGCTATTCCTGAGGTGGTGTGTCAGCCGACCATTGAGCCTCCGGCTCTCCGACGTCGGGCCAATGAGGAACTCAGCGAGGCCGACGCTCTGCGGACGATCGTGCACGGTTGGATGGAGTGTCTCGGTCCGACGACGGTATCGTCCCTGGCGGCGCGATTGGGCCTCCCGGACCGGCGCATCGAAGCCGCCATGCTGGCGCTTGAGGCCAACGGCACGGTCCTGCGCGGTCGCTTCACGCCGGGCCAAGGCGAGGCCGCCGAGGAATGGTGCGAGCGTGGGTTGCTCTCTCGCATCCACCGCTTGACGATCGGTCGCCTCCGGCGCGAAATCGAACCCGTCTCGGCGGCCGACTTCATCCGCTTCCTCTTACGCTGGCAACATGCCCATCCAGGCACGCAACTGCATGGACGCGCCGGGCTTCTGCAGATTATCGGCCAGCTGCAGGGTCTCGAATTGCCAGCCCCCGCCTGGGAGGCTCATATATTCCCCGCTCGCATCGGTCGCTACGATCCATCCACCCTGGAAGATCTCTGCCTCGCTGGCGAGGTGAGTTGGGGACGACTCGAGCTTCGAGCCCGGACTGAAACGGTTGAGGAGCCTCAGCCACCTGCACACGACGCGCGGAAATCCGCAAGACGTGTTCTCGCCCCCACACGCGCGGCGCCTCTAGCATTCATGCTACGCGAACACCTCTCCTGGCTGCTGCAGCCCGCCTCGCAGGCCTTCGACGAAGTCATCGCCGGTTTATCAGACCCTGCCCGTGAAGTCGCCGAGACGCTAAAGCAACATGGGGCATCATTTCTCAGCGACCTCGCCCAACACACCGGCCGTTTGCCCATCCAGGTCGAAGACGGGCTGTGGGAGCTGGTGGCCTGCGGCTTGGTGACGGGGGATGGCATCGCTGGCCTGCGCACCTTATTGCTGCCCGAGACGAAGCGGCGCCCGACGCGACGCCTGCCAGGGCGGTGGCTCCGCAGTCGGCCGTCGGCGCGGTTGATGCCCGTTGGACGCTGGTCTTTGTTACGGCCGGTGTGGACGCCCGAGTCGCCGCAGGCACCGGAGCACCGTGACGAAGCGATGGCCAGGCAATTGCTGCGCCGTTATGGGGTGGTATTTCGCGAACTGTTAGCGCGCGAGACGCAAACGCCTCCCTGGCGGACGCTGCTGCCTATGTACCGTCGATTGGAAGCACGCGGGGAAATTCGCGGCGGACGCTTCGTGGCGGGATTCATCGGTGAGCAGTTCGCGCTTCCTGAAGCGGTAGATGGGCTACGCGCCGTGCGGCGCCAGGCGAAGGAACCCGAGACCGTCATCGTCGCCGCGGCTGATCCGCTGAACCTGGTTGGCATCCTTACCCCCGGCCCGCGCATATCACCGTTCACACAACAAGTCATCGTATACCGCTCGGGGGTGCCGGTCGAGACGGGCGCCTTGGGGGCTGTCAAGAGCCGTCTGCAGATGTCAGAGCCTGAAATACCCCCCCTAGCTTGAGGGGCGCGGATCGTCCACGAGCCAGTTCTACACAGCCGCCAATCCTCCTCGTCTTTACGGTAGCGGCGCACATGCGGATGTGTGGCGCATGTGAAGCCGCAGCGCCCGCCATCTTGACTATGGCGGATCCCCTACATCGCTGCACTGCCTGGCGCACTGTTGCTCTCGTCGGGCTCGTGCTTTTCAGGCCTTATCGGCAGCCTCGTCATAGAAGCCGGAATTGTCAGGCGCCTCCGTCTGGCCTGCCAGCCTTCGCAGCGTGTTGGTGAGGCGAAGCTGCTGAATAAACAAGTCGTGGTCGGGGTTCAGGTTTGTAGGACACATGGGGGACTTGAAGTAAAACGATAACCACTCCTGAATACCTGAGAAACCGGCCCTCTTGGCCAGATCGAGGAAGAGAATGACATCCAACGCCAGCGGAGCCGCCAGAATAGAATCACGACAGAGGAAATTGACCTTGATCTGCATGGGCTGACCGAGCCAGCCGAAAATATCGATGTTATCCCATCCCTCTTTGGCATCTCCTCGCGGAGGGTAATACTCGATTCGAACCTTGTGGTAATAATCCCCATAGAGATCAGGATAAAGCTCAGGTTGTAGGATGTCGTCGAGAACGTTGCTCTTACTCACCTCCTTTGTCCGGAACGATCCAGGATCATTCAACACCTCGCCATCCCGGTTGCCGAGAATATTTGTCGAGAACCAACCATTCATGCCCAACATCCTAGCTTTCAGTCCGGGAGCGATAATGGTCTTCAACAATGTTTGGCCTGTCTTGAAGTCTTTGCCGGCGATCGGCAGGTGTCGCTGGGTGGCCAATTCGACCAGGGCGGGGATGTCGACTGACAGGTTCGGGGCACCATTGACGAAAGGGGTACCGCTCGAGAGCGCGGCGTAGGCGTAGATCATCGAGGGAGAGATCTCCGGGGCATTCTCTCGAAGCCCGCGTTCAAAGGCCTCGATGGTTTCATGGATGGGACCAGCCTGTAAATAGGCCTCAGTAGAACCGCACCAGCTCATGACTGCGCGCTGCAGTCTGTGCCTGGTCAAGAAAGTGTCAATATCGTGCATGATCGCTTCCGCAAGGTGCATCTTGGTTCGACCACGCTTGAGATGTCTGCCATGCAGGTTGCGGACGTAAGACTGCTCGAACACTCCTGGCCAGGGGCGGACGGCTTCGAGCTCTTCGCGAATTTGGGCCAGCAACTCGACCGGCAGGACACCAGCGGCCACGGCAACCTGATAAGCATTCTCCGGAAAGATATCCCAGCCGCCGAAGACGAGGTCTGTGAGGTCAGCTAGCGGCACGAGATCTTTGATGAGCACGAACCTGGGACGTGAACGTGTACTTAGCGGCATCTTCTGCATCTGGGTGAGGGAACCATAAGGTTTAGCAAGCCCTTTATTGACGAGATGAATGCCCGCTATCAGGGTAGTCGCCACGGCTCCTAAGCCCGGGAGTAGAACGCCAAGCTCCCCGCGTGCCGGCATCATATCCTCGACCAGATCCCGAGAGAACAAACTCTGCGCACTCATGACAGTTCCCCCTCCGAGTGAGCTTGGGTACGAGCAATCTACAGCGGTACACGCAAGAGAATCCAGCTACAGGCTACAGCCACAGAAATCACACCACCATCCTAACAACCGCGAACAAAATGCTTGAAGCAGGCAGAAAAGTTTACGATCTGCAATCAGCTCATGTCTCCCCTGGGAAATTTATGAGGGCTATCAGGGTGTGCTGATGGGCCCTACGCTCGAGGGCCAGCAGTCAAATATTAAGACGGCGACGAGCGTAGCTACAGGCATAGCTGCACCGACAAGCGCGGAACTCCTGACGAGCGCGCCCAGCCCTGTCATCTCTTGAGGAGCACAATTTATGCCAGGGCCCTTTTCACCAGCCATAATGTTGCCTGCCGCACGCGTGCAGAGAGGGCGCACAATAACGAAGAGGCCGGTTATCAACGCTGGAGAGACTCAAAATGAAAGTACTTTTTCATATTGAGAGTACACAATAGCCATGGCAAACACCTTGCACGGCAAAGTCTAGTGACGACAGCACAGCATGTGCATTACCTGCCTGTCCCAGTGGTGTCGATTTTTCTTCTTTTCTCTCAAATATTTACCCATGGGCCACCTTCAACGAGACGGTGCGAGACTCTCCTTTGTATGATCCGGAGAGCCACTGTTAGAAGCGCTATACCATTCTCAAGATGAGAGCCAAACGGGCACCTATGGGCGATTATCCTTTGATACGGGTGATTATCCTTTGCAATGACTGCTACAAGGGCAGTTTGGCACAGTCTTTGAGAAACCAACAGGAGGTCTAAGGTTATGGGGAGTTGTTTCAGATGACCACAGGGTTTCCATGAGGCCATTCTCCCGGTCAATGCCAGACCATAAAACGAGACCTGGGCTGTGGTAAGGGACATGCAACCGCCGACGGATACCATTCCAGGCTTTTCAGATAGCAAGTCACTATGCCTCCTAGACCAGCCATTCCGGGAACGTCGTTAGCTCCTGAGCACATTCAACGGCGAGTGCGCGAGTTAGGCAAGTGGTTTCACAACATCGACTTGCACGGGATCAAAACAGCCCCCGACCACTTCCTGGGTGATTATCCGGCGGTAAAATGGAGACGTTTTGCCGATGCCTTCCCCATTAATCTGCAAGGCAAATCGGTGCTTGATATCGGCTGCAACGGTGGCTTCTATGCCATCGAGATGAAGCGGCGTGGCGCTGACCGCGTCGTCGGCATCGATCAGGACGCCACATATCTGGCGCAGGCGCGCTTTGCGGCCGAAGTCACCGGTGCGGATATCGAGTTGCAGCAGCTTTCAGTGTATGACGTCGCAAAGCTGGGCGAGAAGTTTGACGTCGTGCTCTTTATGGGCGTGCTTTACCACCTTCGCTACCCTTTGCTGGCGCTCGATCTCATCCATGAGCACGTCACGAGGGATCTCCTGGTCTTCCAATCCATGCACCGCGGCAGCGACAAGTTGGAGCCTGTCGCTAGCGATTACCCCTTCAATGAAAAAAAGATCTTCAACCGGCCTAGCTTTCCCCGCTTGTACTTCATTGAAGAGCAGTACTCGAGCGACCCAACCAACTGGTGGATCCCGAATCGGTCTTGCTCGGAAGCGTTGCTCCGTAGCTCTGGCTTTACAATCGTCAGTCATCCGGAATCGGAAGTGTACATTTGCCGCCGCAGAGAGCTGAAGGACGGACCCCACGCAGTTTATCCAGCCCAACAAAAGGATAGTACACGAGGGAGACACCATGATTGAAGCCGTGATGTTTTGGAACGAGCCGAACAACAAGTCGCATTGGGCCTTTGAGATCGATCCGGAGTGGCGAACGTTTGCCGACATGACCAAACTCGCCGCGCGAGCCGTGGCGGCCGAAAACCCAGGGATACTGCGCGTGCTCGGCGGCATCTCACCCATTGACCCGGAGTTTATTGCCAATATGAAAGCCCAAGGGGTCCTCGAGAGCCTGGATGCGGTAGCTGTGCATGGCTTCCCGCTGGACTGGAATCATTGGAATATCAACGAATGGCCCGACAGGATCAAGGAAATTGAGGCGGTGACGGACCGACCGGTCTGGGTCTCGGAGGCTGGGGCCTCATCATTCGGTGCCGAAGAAGTGCAAGCATTTGGTTTGCGGCGGGTGGCTGAACTCTTGCGTGGACGTGTGGAGCGGATTCACTGGTACAGTCTGTATGACCTCCCCCGCGCCTGGCCAGCCACGACTAGGCATCGCGAGGAGGAAGGGTCCTCCTACTACCGGCACTTTTACATGGGGCTACTGCGCGAGGACGGCACGCCCAAACTGGCCTTGGAACAGTTCGCCGATTATACCCCGGATTTGGGCATTTGCCAGTGGTTCCACTTCGACGATCATCGCCTCACCGAGGCAGTCCAATGGCTCCGCCGTTTGGGTGTCAAGTATCTGCGTACAGGTCTGAGTTGGGCCGATTTCTTTCGCCCGCATGCGTTAGATTGGTTCGATTGCCAGATGCGGGCACTAGAGGAGTTCGACGTCACTGTAACCTTTTGCTTCACTCCAGAGTCGCGCGGCGTCATGCCTCACCATACCAGCCCACCACAGTATATCGCGGAATTCGCGGAATTTTGTGTACAGATGGTACGGCGCTATGCCCAGCCGTGGTCTGCACTACCGCCAGCCTGCCAGGTAGAGGTGATGCCGGTAGACCTCGATGCACAGGAAACGACGCAAATCGCGGACCGCCGCCCCCTAATGCCCGCCAGGTGATCGGCTCGGCCGCGCCACCCGCGTAGGCGCCGGAATCAGTCGTAAGCAGCGGTGTTCTCTCCTCGCGGAACTGTGTGCGGGCTGACCACGGGATGTGGGAGTTGCCGCATCCCCGCATGTAGGCCGCCTCTCCGAGGGACGCTGGAAGAGGACGTCTTTTGTACGGCGTGAGGGAGGAGCGATGGCCATTGTGCCAGAGGTAGGGATGAACTGTGGATCGGTGGAAGGATTATATGAGGCGGGGCGAGTTCGAGGCCGCCTGGGCGATCAGTGACGCCGTGCTGCGCCGCCGGGCCGGGGCGCCGTGCTGGCACCTGCCGCGCCACCTGCAGTACGTGTGGGATGGTACGCCGCTGGCGGGCCAGCGCGTCTTGGTGCGGTGCTACCATGGGCTTGGGGATACCATCCAATTCATCCGGTACATGCCGCGCCTCAAAGCGCTCGCCGCCGCCGTAAACGTATGGGCGCAGCCGGCGCTCCTGCCGTTATTGCACACCATGCAAGGTAGCGATCAGATTCTCGCCCTGCACGACGGGACCCCTGATGTGGCGTACGACGTCGACGTTGAGGTGATGGAACTGCCGCACGTGTTCCGCACTACGTTGGCCACAATCCCTGCGGAGATCCCCTACCTGCATGTCGAGCCGGCGCCGCTTTTGCGCCAGGGGCAGCTCGCCGTAGGCCTTGCCTGGCGCGCCGGTGAGTGGGACGCACGGCGTTCCATTCCCTTTGCGCTACTAAAGCCACTGTGGGATGTCCCCGGCATCAACTGGTACATCCTCCAGCGCGGGCCCGGCTTGACCGAGTGGCGTGCCGAGTTCGGCATCCTCCCAGGGGCTAGCAATCTCTACGAAGAGGCGCATCTCATTCGGGCTCTCGACCTGGTGATCTCCGTTGACACAATGCCGGCGCATCTCGCGGGCGCACTGGGCGTGCCCGTCTGGACGCTGCTTCCGGTACAGGCTGATTGGCGCTGGATGGAGGACCGCGACGACAGCCCATGGTACCCAACCATGCGGCTGTTCCGGCAAGGGCGAGATGGAGCCTGGGAGCCGGTGATCACGCACGTCGCCGCGGCGCTGAAACGGCTCACCGCGGCCGAAAGGGCGGGCCAGGTGTGACGGCCGTAACGGGTCTGTGCTCCCGTCATTCAGGTCACCGAGCTCAGCACTTTGTACGCCGGGGATCATGCCGTCGATCAGTCGAGCGCCGTTGGCACCTCGGCAAAGCTGGAACACACCATGCCCTAATGCCTCATAGCATTAGAGCCGAATTTCGGAAGGCATCAGAAGTAGCGCATGCTCCGTTAAGAGTCGCCGCAGACTTCTCAGTGCCGGCTCCCACGCGGCGGGCGCTACAGACGGCCACGGCATGGCTTTCGCCGGACGCACCATGACCACGGGGACGTCGATATCAAGCGGAATCTGCGCCAGCTCTTTCGCTTTGCGCACCGCCGCCTCAAGATCCCCCACCTCGTCGATGAGACCAAGGCTCATGGCCTGTCGACCGGTCCAGACGCGCCCACGGGCGATCTCCTCGATGGCCTCGAGCGATCGTCCCCTCCCGGCCGCGACCCGTGCTTTGAACCGCTGATAAATCTCCTCCATCCACCGTTGCAACAGCTCCCACTCATGCTCGGAATAGGACGCGAAGGGTGAAGGCATCGACGCGGTGGCCCCGAGGCCGACGATCTCGCGGTGGATACTGGCCTTTTCGAAGAGGCCGCTCAGGTCGATCTTGCCCGCGATGACGCCGATCGAGCCCGTCAAGGTGGTTGCGGCAGCCACGATATGCCGGGCCCCACAGGCTACGTAGTAGCCGCCGGAGGCGGCGACGTTGCCCATGAAGACCACCACGGGCTTCTGCCGCTGCACGCGGCTCACCTCGTGCCAAATGAGGTCAGAGGCGATCGCCGATCCGCCCGGCGAGTCGACATGGAAGACGATGGCCTTGACGCGCGGCGAAGACTCGGCGCGTCGCAGCGCTTGCGCGATCGTCTCATGTCCGGCCAACTGCTGGCCCACTAGAGGCAACGGCAGCGGCAGCTCACGACTCTCCCCCGGCACGATCGTCCCGACGAGCTGGACGATTCCGATGGCATGGCGTTCCAGCGAACGCCAATGATACGGCCGACGGATGCGCTGTCGGGCGCGCTCCCAGGGGTAGATGCCGACGGGTTGACCGTTTCGACTCAGCGACGTGGAGAGTTCATCTCCGAACGCGATGGCGTCGAGTAAGTGACGTGCATGCGCCTCCGTGGCCGAGAGCAGTCCTTGATCGACGGCTTGGCGGACGGCCTCGGCGGGCTGGCGGCGGGCGTTGGCGATCGCTCCCACGACCTCCTCAAAGATGCTCTCGAGCAGCGCCGTGAGCATTTCGCGCTGTGATTCCGGCATTGACGCATAGAGTAGGCGATTGGCGGCAGATTTATACTCAGCGATATGGTGGAACTGTGGCCGCACGCCCCACTGGTCTAAAGCCGCCCGCAGGAAGGTCGCCTCAGTGCGCAGGCCATGCAGAGCCAATTCCGCACTCTCCGGCGCCACCAGGGTATCCGCCGCACTGGCCAGATAGTAAGCGGAGAGGTTGGCCGTGACCAGAAAGGCGATGAGGCGCTTACCCGAGCTCCGAAACGTCAGCAGACTTCGCCGCAGGCTCTCGAGCGCCGGCAGCCCCGCCTGCAGGTCGCCTATGGTGACGACGATGCCCCTGACCCGTGGATCGTCAGCCAACAGCTGCAAGCGTTCGCGCCACACCTGCAGACTCTCCCGAGGTGGATTAAAGCGACGCTGCAGCCAGCCGCGCCAGCCCTGAGGGCGTACACGTAGCTCCGGAAGCCTTCCAGCGATCTCGATGAGGACAAAGTCAGGTCCAGGGGAAAACCCGGCGACAACGTTGCAGAGCCAACGGCCGGAGTTGGCAAGCGCTTCAGCAACGACGGCGCTCGGGTGCATCGCCTGCGTGCGTCGGTGTTTGTGGCCAACTCGGTTTGACGAGGGTGAGGCGGGCTGTCTCATCAGCTGGTTCCTTGTGCTTCAAGGGCGATCAAGGTGGCGCGAACTCGGCAATCTCTCACGGCCTTGAGTTAGCTCATCCGCTAAAAATTATTTGCAAGATTTGCCATTTTGATAGAATATTTACTTTCTAGTAAAGGGGCATCTCGAGACTCTGTGGAGTCCGTTATTGTATCACACGTGTCACACTCTCGTCCTGAACCTCGCCGATCGCCGGTGTCGAGAGTTCGCAAGAAGGCAACAGCTGAGCCCATGGTGTACGACGCTCACCCATTGCGGTTTCTGATTATCGATGACGATCCAGATGACCGGAAGCGCCTTGTACGCTACTTGCAGAAGGGATTCCCAGGAGCCGTGTTGCATGAGATCACCGGCAAACGGGATTTGGACGAGGCCATTGCGCGGCACCCCTTTGATCTCGCGCTGACCGAATATCAGCTCACGTGGAGCGATGGACTCAAAGTTCTGAAAAGAATTCGCCGGCGCTTCCTTTACACACCGGTCATTTGGGTGAGTTCCGCAATTCGCGATGAGACGATTGCCGCCGGGATGAGGGCAGGTCTGAATGACTATGTGTCGAAGCGGCATCTTCAGCGTCTGCTCAAAGCGACCCGGGACAGTTTGGCGCAGGCCAGGCAAACCGAGCAAGATGCGCACGTACTGCAGGCCTTAAGAGCCGCTGAACAGCGGTATCGGGTGCTCTCGGAACTCACCTCCGATTATGCATATGTCCTACGCATTGAAGCGGACGGCAGCCTTGTCTGTGAATGGGTGAACGAAGGCTTCACGTCCCTCACTGGGTATACCCTTGAAGTGCTCGATCGCCGGGGCAGCTGGACCAGCTTGATCCATGCCGAAGACTTGCCCTTGGTATTAGAGCGTCTGCCACGCTGGCTGGTGGGCCAGACCGACGTCAGTGAATTTCGCATCATTACGCAGAGTGGCGAGGAGCGCTGGTTCCGTGACTATAGTTGTCCGGTTCGTGACGGACACGACGCATGTATGGTGCGCGTCTATGGGGCGGGGCAGGACATCACCGAACGCAAACGCCTAGACGAGCCCTTACGTCAGAGCCATAGAATGGAGGCCATCGGACGATTGGCCGGCGGCATCGCCCATGACTTCAATAATTTGCTGCAGGTAATTTCAGGCTATAGCGAGATGCTACAGCGACGCCTCACACGGCAAAGCGCGCTACGCCAGTATGTCCAGGAAATCATCAATGTCGCAGAGCAAGGAGCCGTGCTGACACGCCAACTCATGATGGTGAGTCGCAAGCCATCGTTCCAGCTTCAGGTGCTGGATTTCAAAGGTATCATCAGCAACATCACCCCCATCCTACAGCGCATCCTCGGCGAGGATGTCGAGTTAATCACCTCGGTGGCTCCTGAGCTCGGACAAGTGAGCGCCGATCCCGGCCAGCTTGAACAGGTCATCTTGAACCTCGCGGTGAATGCCAGGGACGCGATGCCGCAAGGCGGCCGCCTCGCCTTAGAAGCCGCCAATGTCAAGCTGGATCCAGGGCGGGCCAGAGGGTTGGGAGGGATCGCGCCAGGAAAGTATATCAAGTTCGCGGTGAGCGACACTGGCGCCGGGATGGACGCGGAGACGCTAACGCATATCTTCGAGCCATTCTTTACCACGAAAGAACCGGGCAAGGGGACCGGGCTCGGCCTGTTTACTGTTTATGGCATCGTCAATCAAAATGGTGGCAACATCCAGGTAGAGAGCGCCTCAGGGGCCGGAACCACCTTTACCATCCATTGGCCCCGGGTGGATGCCCCTGTCGAGGAGGTCAAGGTTGAACTCGTCCCCCAACTCGCTCGCCATGGCGGTGAGACGATCCTGCTAGTTGAGGACGAACTCGTCGTGCGAGATTTGGTACGAGAAGTTCTCCAAGCCACGGGATACGCGGTCTTGGAGGCGGCCAACGGTGAACAGGCCCTACAGGTGAGCCGCGCCCACCACGGCCCAATCCACCTGTTGCTCGCCGATGTGGTACTCCCAGGGCTCAGCGGCCCTGAAGTGGCAGCGCAGTTGGTCCCAACCCGCCCAGAGCTTCAAGTCATTTACATGTCGGGCTATGTACCGGAGACGATTAAGCGCTATGGCGTCTCCGAGAAGCACCGCCTCTTTCTCCAAAAACCCTTCACTCCAACCAGCCTCCTGGCAAACGTGCAGGAAGCGCTGGATGCCTCGAAAGCATAACCGATCCTACTGTCCGCTGCCCGCCAGCCGTTCACTGACCTGCCGAGCGAAGTCTTGCAACATGGCATCGGCCCGTTTGCGCATCACTGGCTGGCCGAACTCCCCGATTTTGCCCAGCACATGCGCTTCGAGTGTGACACGCATCTCCGTTTCGGAGGCCCCCTTTGCCATCAGATCCATGCCCAAGCGGGCCCGCACACCGCCCCCTAGCCTGCGGTCCTTTGCCTCTGCTCGCATGGCCCCATGCCATTGCGCGCGGTCCTTAGCCTCGACAGAAATCGTGCCTTGCAAGGCGAGGGCAATAGGTCCCATTTTGATGCGCAAGGTGCCGTCATACGTCTCCGCATCGACCTGTCGGACATCCTCAACGCCGGGGAGGCACTGGGCAATATTCTGCATGTCCATCAGAAAGTCCCAGACCGCTTCGCGGCTGGCGGTTATGGTGCATGACTGTGTAAAGGTCATCAGACGTTCTCCAGTCGAGAGTTCCAAGTTCCCTTCTCCCGCTGGGAGAGGGATAGGGTAAGGGGAGAGATCGCACCTGGCAGAGTACCCTCACCCCGGCCCTCCCTCAGCCGAGGAGGGAGATACGGCCAAGGGGATGGCCGCACGTCGTTTTAGACCGCCGCCTGGGCGCGTTGCCAGGCTTGCTCCAGCGCCCGCCGCACGAACACCCCTGCCATGGCGCGCTTGTAGTCGGCAGAACCACGCGCATCGCTAATGGGATCGGTCACCCGTTGCGCCAGGGTTCCAGCTTCGCGTGCCAGCTCTGGCGTGAGACGTTGGCCACGCACGACGGTCTCAGCCTCGGGAGCGCGGACGGGAGTGGACGCGACACTTCCCATGGCGATGCGGCAATCCTGACAGGTCCCGCTCGCCGGGTCAATGGTCACGGTTGCAGCCACACCGACCGTGGCATAGTCGTCCGCGGTACGGGGCAGGAACTTCAGATAGACGCTGCCCGAGTGAGGTTTCAGCACCGGTACGACCACCTCTGTGACCAACTCATCAGGCTGACGCACGGTTTCGTAGTAGTCGGTGAAGAACTCCCCGACGGCCACCTGGCGCGAGCCAGCCGTCGACGTCAGCCGTACCCGGGCGTCGAGGGCCAGCAAGATGACCGGTGGGTCCTGGTTTGGGTCGGCATGGGCTAACGCCCCGCCGACGGTTGCCACATTACGAATGCGGATGGTCGCCACGTGGGCGTAGGTTTCGGCCAAGGACGGAATGCGGCTGCGGATCGCCGCTGACTGCTCCACGGCGCGATGAGTGGTCAGGGGTCCAAGCTGGATCTCGCCATTTCCCGCATGGATCTGATCCAGCCCCCGGAGCTTCTGCAAACTGATGAGACAGTCGGGCATCACGAGCCGTTGCTTCATCATGATGATAAGCGCCGTTCCCCCGGCCATGACCCTGGCATCTTCCCCGAGGTCATGCAACAGGGTGAGCGCTTCCTCCAACGTGTCAGGCTGGCGAAACTCGAAGGCGTTCATGAGACTCTCTCCGTTTGCATGCGGGTAGCGGCACCGCGGATGGACTCGATGATTTTGTAATAGCCCGTGCAGCGACAGAGATTCCCCATCATCCAGTCCTTGATATCGTCGTCAGATGGATTCGGGTTCTGATCCAAGAGCGCCTTGGCCGCAACCACCATCCCTGGCGTGCAGATCCCACATTGAAAGCCGCCGTAATCGATGAAGGCCTGCTGCACCGGATGCAATTTTCCATCCTGCGCCAGACCCTCGACCGTGGTGATCTCCTTGCCATCCGCCAATACCGCCAGCGTCAGGCAAGAGCTCACTACTACACCATCCATCACCACCGTACAGGCCCCGCACACCCCGACACTGCACCCCTCTTTGGTGCCGGTGAGCCCCAGATCATAGCGTAGACAGTCGATGAGCAGTCGTTGCGACGGCACATCCGCCGTGTAATCTTTGCCATTTACCCGCATCCGAATCGTGTGAGTCATCGGCCCCTCCTGTCTTACTCTGGTGTCTCCTCGTCAACCCCCTGCTGCGCCTGCAACGCACGGTACACCTTTTCTGCAGTGATCGGCAGATCGCAGATGCGCACGCCCACCGCATCGTAGAGAGCATTGGCGATCGCCGCGGTAATCGGCGTGATGCTACTCTCGCCGATCGATTTCCCCTGGAACGGCACTGGACCGAGTTCCTCCTGTACCAAGACCGTCTTCAGCGGCGGAATGTCCTTGATGTTGGGGAGCTTGTATTCGCCAAGGCTCAGCGTGGAGACGCGCCCTTCCTCGGCGTGCATCTCCTCGATCATGCCGAAGCCGATCCCCTGGATGAGCCCTCCCTCAATTTGTCCCTGATGGCCAAGGGGATTGATGATCGTGCCCACGTCGTGTGCCGTGACGACGTCGAGCAGCGTCATTTGGCCGGTTTCGGGGTCCACCTCCAGTTCGACGGCCTGCGCAGTAAAGCCGGTCACGTGCGGATACTCCGACACGCGGTAGGTCTTCTGGACGGACAGAGGGCGCTCGTGGGCCAGGGCGGCTCGTGCCACGTCGGCAAACGACAGGCTGCGCTCACCGCTGGCCGCCACGGCACAGCGTCCGCCGCTCAGCGTGACCTCACTCGGCTGGCAGCCGAGGAGCTGCGCCGCCACCTCCCGGATGCGTGCCTTCAACTCCTCCGCCGCCTGGTAGGTCGCCTGGCCAGCGACGTGTGTCACGCGGCTGCCACCAGCCCCCGAGTCTGCCTCGAAGGCATCCGTGGTGGCCACCTGGATGCGGACCTGCTCGATCGGCATCGACAGTGCCTCGGCGACGATCTGTCGCAAGACTGTGTGCGATCCAGTGCCAGTGTCGGGCGCAGCGGTCAGCAGCGTGACCGTGCCATCACCTTCCACGCTGACCTGGGCATTCGCATCACCGATGCCGATGTGCCGATGTGAGACTGCCAGTCCACGGCCGACAAAAGGTCGTGGCTTCGGTTGTCCCCAGCGTGAGCCGCGAACAGCGGCCTCCAGGGTCTCCCGGACTTTCACATGCTCAACGGGATGGCCGCTTGGCAAGCGGTCGCCGTCCTTGAGGAGATTCCGGCGCCGGAACTCCAGGGGGTCGATGCCCAATGCCTCGGCCATCATATCCATGGCGGATTCCACGGCAAAGGTCACTTGCGGATCCCCGGGTGCCCGCATGTGCCCAGCCGGCACACAGTTGGTATAGACCGAGTAGGCGTCAATGCGGATGTTCGGGATGCCGTAGGCGCCTGCGGCTTGGCTGGCGCCGGTGATATTGACCACGGGCGTGGGCTTGAAGGCGGCATAAGCGCCGCTATTGAAGATGACCTTGGCTTCACGAGCGACGATGACCCCCTCCCGCGTCACTCCGGTGCGCAGCACGACCGTGGAAGGATGGCGTGGATTGCCGGCCATCAGCTCCTCGGTATAGGTCATCACCATCTTCACCGGGCGGCCGGTGCGGCGTGCCAGGTGATAGCACAGCGGCAGGTCCATCAGTGAGCCCTTGCCGCCAAAATCCCCGCCGATGGGGATGAGGTGGACGAGGATCTGCTCCAAGGGGATCTGCACCGCATCGGCCAGTAGCTCCCGCGTCCGGAAGGGCATTTTGTTGCTGAGCCAGACGTGTGCCCGTCCGTCCGACTCGATCGCCACCGCCGAGGCGTGTGGCTCGATGTAGCCTTGATGCACATAGTGCGTCGTGAAACTGTGCTCGAAGACGTGTGCGGCCGCGGCAAAGCCCTGCTCGACATCGCCCAATTGCCAGGTGACGTGGGAGTGGACGTTGGGGAGGTCGGAAAAATATTTGGCGGGGGCATGCGGATACAAGCGATATTGCGGATGCAGTAGCGGCGCGTCGGGCTTCATCGCCTCCTGGGCGTCAAAGACCGCCGGGAGCTCCTCATACTCGACGTCGATATGGGCCAGCGCTTCTTCAGCCAGGTCTGGGTCCTCCACCGCCACGATCGCCACTTTCTCGCCGATGAAGCGCACGCGATCTTTGGCGAGGACCGGCATATCGTACACGCGACGCCCGATCAGCAGGTCCGGGAGATTTTGGGCGGTCAGCACGGCCAGAACCCCGGGCAGACGCTCGGCCGCACTGGTATCGATGCGTACGATGCGTGCGTGTGGCAGGGGGCTGCGCAAGGCCTTGCCCCAGACCATGCCGGGCAGTCGTATATCGGCGCCATATGTGGCTGCACCAGTGACCTTGGCTGGCCCTTCGACCCGTCCAATAGGTTTGCCGACAGCGTTGTAGGTCATCGTCTCCCCCTCCCGGTCACGGCTGGGCACCTATGTCATGAACACTCTGAAGCCATCGAACCCCCCTCTTTCGCAAAGTTGTCCAATTGTATCGCGTCCGCTGCCCCTGGTAAAGTGCTGAGTCGCTGCACGGGTGGTGTGGAGAATTCATCCGCAAGTGGCTCTTGCTCTTAGCCAGGCTTCTCGGTAGGATGTGGCCGTCACGCGAGGCCCCCCGTCGTCGGAGGTAACAAGGCTCGCTTGCCTGATTTCAGCAGTGCAGAAGCCTATAGAACTAGAGGAGAGCTCGAGTATGAAGCTGCGAACCGGCGACCCCTGGATGCCCGCCCCCCAATACGGGCTTGCCCTGCGGGGGCTGACGCTCAACCTCTTGGTGCGGGACATCGCCCGCTCACTCCCTTTTCACCGTGAGGTGCTCGGGGCGCAGGTCGTCTATTGCGATGCCGATTTCGCCGTGTTGCGCCATGGTGAGGCTGAATGGATGCTGCACGCCGATCACACCTACCTGGATCATCCCTTGCACGCCAGTCTCCGCGAGGACATACCGCGGGGCGTCGGCGCGGAGTTACGGCTGCATGGTCGGAATCCGGATGAGGCCGAAGCCGCGGCACGCCAGCACGGCTTCACGGTGCTGGCCGGCGCCATCGATAAGCCCCACGGCCTTCGCGAAGTCTATCTCGTCGATCCAGACGGCTATCTGTGGGTACCTGATATCCCCTCGCAGCGTTGAATCGTGGGCTCAACATGGTCGACGCTCTAGCCGAATTTCGTCGCCTGCAGCGAGTGCATGCACTGACGCCTGGCGTGGCTAAACGCCTGGCCTCAGAGGCCACGGCCGCGTTCCTGGAGCAGCATGCCGCTTCGGGGCATTACCTCAGCGATGCGGTCACGTTGCTCTGCCAACTGGCAAGCCTGGACGATCCAGCGCTGTCGCAGATCGGTATCTATGGCCTCTTTCCCTTGTTGGTGGAGCCCTTAGGGGATGCGTTCACACCGGAAGCCTGTGCCGTCTACAACCAACTCTTTGCCCAGGTGATCCAGTACTGCCGCCAGCAACCGGCGGGAGCGACGATCGATCGCTACTTACGACACTTCGGCCTGGTGACCGAAGCCGATCTCTTGGGGCGTGCCGTACGCATCCGCAGACAATTGCGTTTCGATCGGGAGCGCGCCCACCGGATCAAGAAGGCCTTCCTGTTGTCGCGCGTGACCCTAGGCGCGGATGTCGCGGTGACCAGCGTGGCCCTCGCGGCTTTGAAAGAGGTATTCCCAACGGCGGAGATCAGGCTGGTGGCCAACGCCAGGACGCTGCAACTCTTCGCCGGGGATCCGCGTGTGCAGCTGTGCGCCATCGAATACCCGCGCGGCGGCGGGCTCATCGAGCGACTCACGAGTTGGCAGCGCGCGGTTGAAGCGCTCCGGCAGGATACATTGGGGCTGAGCCCGACCGAGTATGTGATTGTCGACCCAGATTCCCGCCTGACACAGCTCGGTTTACTGCCATTGGTGGCAAACGAACGCCCCTATATGTTCTTCGAAAGCCGCAGCTACAGTGCCGCAGGGCTGCAGAAGCTCGGTGCGCTGACAGCCCATTGGCTGCAACAGGTATTCGGCATGACAGAGCCGGTCTATCCCTATTGCGCACCTTCGCGGCCGGACGTCGCTGCCGCGAAGCGCATCCTCAGCACCCTGAAGATGCGCGCCACGGGGCCGATCGTTAGCGTCAACCTCGGCATCGGGGCCAACCCCGCGAAACGGCTTCCGGACCCGTTTGAGTTTCGGCTGCTCGTTCGGCTTTTGTCGGAGGGGGCGACCGTCATCTTGGATAAAGGCGGCGACTCGGAGGAGGTGGCGCGCATCGATGCCCTCGTCGGCATGCTGGGAGGGGAAGGCTTTAGGGGGTTAGCGCTGGATGAACGCCGCGACGTGATATCGTTGCCGGCTGAGGTCAACAGGGTGCGATTCTTGACCTGGCAGGGAGGCATTGGGCGCTTTGCGGCATTGATTGCTGAGAGTACGGCGTATATCGGCTATGATTCGGCTGGACAGCACATCGCAGCAGCGCTTGGTATCCCGACCATTGATATCTTCACCGGGTTCACCTCACCCCGCATGCCGGAGCGCTGGTCGCCCCACGGACGAGGTCCTGTCCATGTGCTCGTGCTAGATAGCGCGGAAGCCTTTACCGTAGCCCGACTCGAAGGGGTTGTGGACGATGTCCTGGCGCACGTCCCCCGAGGCTAGCTTTCCTCTTCCAGCAACTGATCGACCCACGCGCTCCATTCGGCCAGGGATTGTGGGAGGGTGGCAGGGGTGGAGCCATACCGTGGGGCGAAATGCCTATACGGACCGTAGGCCGCGAAATGCTCCAGGCAGGGGCTGCAATAGTAGAGAATTCCCAGCACGTGCATGCCGGGGTCATGCAGCACAATACGGTGAATCTTCGAGTCGGCGGGGACTCGACGTGGACAGCCGGGCGTTGAGCAGGGCACCTTATTCATGGGCGCTACTATAGCACACAGTGGTGTTGATGCCACAACGATTTCTGCATCGTCGCGGCGACGGCTCACCGCGTCTCGGAGCTGGTCGGCAGGCGTGCCCATACTCGAACCCACGGAAGGGAAGCTTCCATGAGACGGCTGGTCTGTGTCAAGCAGACGTTTCCCCTGACAGTCTCAGACTGCCCTCTGGCGCCTCGTGCATGGTTGGTCTACTTGCCGTTCGTGTGTTGGGTATCGGCTAAGGCTTGGCCCAGGGCTCTGGTTCTTATCTCACATCCAGCTTCCATCCGCATTCTGGCGAGCCCATGCGAGCTCCATGCATGTTGGGGTTCGATTGCTGTGAGTCGGTGCTGCCATCTGCGATGCGACCTCTAACGGCCAGCTTCCCTCTCGCAGTCACCGGAACACGATCTACCGAAGGCCGAGCCGTTTAGCGAACTACCATCACACACGTGGTCGCTTCACCACCTCCGCTGACTTGGTGTCCCTATCGATCTTCAAGCTTCATTGAGCCCTTCAGTGACGTACCCTCGCGAGTGCCGGCGTGGGGGGAAGGGCACGTAGGTCCCACCGCGCACCCAGAGTGTATGTAAGAGCACGGCCAGCTTCCGCGCCACCGCGACCAGCGCCCGTTTCTTTGCATTCTGCCCCCCGTGCGCGGCCAAGCCCAACCCCCACCGCCTGACCGCACTATCCGGGCCAAAGGGCCCCAGCATATAGTGCGCCGACTGCACCAGTAGCTTCCGCAGATAACTGTTCCCCGCTTTGGTGATGCCCAACTGGGGATCGTGCTCGCCAGACTGCGATTGCCGAGGCCGCATTCCCACATAGCAGCCCACATCACGACTCTTGGCAAAGCGTGCTTTATCGCCTAAGGTCAGCACAAAGGTCAACGCGGTTAAGGCGCCCACGCCAGGTACCGTGCGTAATCCTTTCGTGTCAAGATAGCGCTGGTCGGCTAGGCGCTGGATCTGATCGTCGTAGGCCTTGATCTGATCAGTCATCGTGCCAATCTGCTGCACCAAGGGCAACAACACCGAGAACAGCTCGGCCGGTAACTGCTGCTGACAGCGCTCAGCGAATCCATCGGCGCTACACTCTGGCAGGCGAGAGCCGAGGCTTTTCACGATGCCGCGCGCCGTGTTGATCAAGAGCGTGCGGGCATTCACCAGCTGGGCGCGCACGCGGATGACGATCAGATCCAGTTGCGCCTCGCGGCTGCGGTGCTGGATCGGGTGCAACAGCGCGGGGTCGAACCGTGCGTAGCGGGCGAGTTTCTCGGCATCCCCAGGATCGTTTTTCTTGCGGCCCTTGCCAAGGTTTGGGACGTCGCGGGCGTGAGCCACGATCACATCGTGGCCGAAGCTCGCCAGCAACTGACTGACCCACGCCGAATGCGTGCCCGTCTCCATGGCCACACGCACAGGGGGCATGGTGACAAAGCGAGCAGTCAAGGCCTCGCGCGTCGTCTTCAGCTGGCCGGCTTCGATCACCTCCGCCTCAGGGTCCAGGACGCAATAGTGACTGAATTTATCGCCCAAATCGATACCAATGGTGTGGCTGCTGAGATTAACTTTGGGCCGCCCCATGTTCTGTCCCGCCTCAGACTTGGTAGCCTTTTTCATGGCTGGTTTCCCCCTATGGCACTTGATCTAGCGCGTTCACCTGTAGCTTATTGCAACAGGACTCAGGGGTAACCCAGCCGTCTCATCCCATCTGCGATACGACGTCATTTGCCTCTCTGGGCCCCGTGCGCTATCGAGGACCGTGTACTGACCGACTGGTCTGTACCGTTCTGAGGGGGCGGGGTGGTGGTCACATCATTTCGCTACCAAACCAGGTACCCGATCAGCTGGACGATGCGAACGTCCGGCTACACGTCTTTCGCCGTGCCCTCCTCTGGCAGGTGTGCCAGGGTGTGCTCGAGCTCAGGGAGCACATGCTCGAAGCTGAACCTGGAGTAGTGGACACCCGTGAGGATGCACGGGAGGGCTCGTGGGAATTGATCCGGGCAATGTTTGAGGACCGACCAAATGAATTTCACGCTCTCCCGCTTATACTCGGCGGAAAGCCCCTTGAATAAGCGGTACAGGAAGAGCACTTTCCGCCGAAGCCCCGCATGCTCTTGCGTGGCCTTCTGGGCGCGTAAACGCCTCAGGATGAACATGCCATTGATCCGCTGAAGATACAGGACGCGGCGAATCCGGGCGAGCAGCGCGTCGGGATGGGGGAGCCGGCAGAAGGCTTCGAGGCTCCGTCTGAAATACTCGTGCGGCGTATAGATCGTCGCGATGACCTTCCGATAGCCTTCCAGCAGCTGTCGGGCGGGGAGTTGGGTGACCATGTTGGTGTAGCCGCATTGATCGCTTGTGCCCTCATACACATCCGGCTTCAGCCGGCCCGTCTCCTGCATCCGTTTGTACAGGGGCGTGCCCGGAAGCGCCACGAGGAGCCCGACCATGGCATGCGGGATCGCCGCCTGGGTGATGAACTCGATTTGGCGGTCGAAGACGTCTTCGCGGTCATGGTCAAATCCGATGATGAAGCCCCCGTAGACCAACAGTCCTGCGTTCTGGATCACCTGAACCGAGTCGAGGAGCGAACGCTTCGTATTCTGGTACTTCCTCGTCTCTGTGAGGCTCTCCATGGACGGGGTCTCGATGCCCACGAACACCCAGCGGAACTGGCAGTCGACCATCAGCTGCAGGAGGGCCGGATCATCGGCCAGGTTGATGGAGGCCTCGGTGCCGTACATAAAGGGCTGGCCATGCGCCTCATTCCAGGCTTTGAGTGCGGGCAGGAGCCGTTTGGCCTCGCGTTTATTCCCGATGAAATTGTCATCCACGATGAAGACCACGCCCCGGTACCCGGTGTCGTAGACCGCCTGCAGCTCCGCACAGAGCTGCGGCGGCGTCTTGGTCCGTGGTCTGCGGCCAAACATGACGATGATGTCGCAGAACTCACACTGAAACGGACAGCCCCGCGAGAACTGGATCGGGATGATCGCATAATCATCGGTATGGAGGAGATCAAACCGCGGAATCGGGGTGGCGGTCACATCGGGCTTCTCGTCGCTGGTGTAGAGACTCCTGTAGGTCCCTTGGGCAAGATCCTCTAGGAAGAGGGGCCAGGTCACCTCGCCCTCATTGAGGACCTGCACGTCGCAGTATGGCTGGCACTCCTCGGCGCAGGCGGTCGGGAAGGGCCCACCGAGGACGACGAGCTTGCCCAGGCTCTGACACCGAGACGCGGTCTGAAAGAGCGAGTTTTTTTGTGGAAGCATGGCCGAGAAGCAGACCATGTCCGCCCACGCAAGATCGTCGTCGGTTAACGGCGTGCAGTTGAGATCGACCAGGCGGACCTCATACTCGGGAGGGGTCATTGCCGCGATGGTCAGGAGTCCTAAAGGAGGCATCAAGGCTTTCTTGCCGAACAGGGGCAGGCTATACTGCATCCCCCAGTAGGTTTTGGGGAATTCAGGATACACCAGTAAGAGATGGTGATAGGACGTGCGCATGAAGGTCTCCCACTTTCTTGGGGAAACACGGCATGTCCCTCGGGCGACACCGCATCCCAGTTGACCGGGTGATGCCGCATGGACTCACGGGAGGGAAGCTGCGATGAGACGTCATTTGTCCCTTACCGCACCCGGAAGGTCCGCACGGCCTGCCGGTGGCTAGAAGCGTCGCCGCCGACCGGCTTGACCCCCACCAGACCCACCAGGGCGGCGTTCTGTGCGGTTGTCTCCCGTGCGAGGGCGTGCCTCACTCACGTTCAGCGTCCGCCCATTTAACTCTTTACCGTTGAGTCCGGTGATAGCCGCTTGGGCTTCAGACGTAGAGGTCATCTCTACGAAGCCAAAGCCCCTGGATTGGCCACTGAATTTATCTGTGATAATGTTGACGGATGCGACGGTCCCGAAAGCTTCGAAAGCCTCTCGGAGGTCCGCCTCCGTTGCGTCATAGGACAAGCCCCCAACATAAATATTCATACAGCCTCCCTGGCGACCCACTCGACCCAAGGTGTACCGCGCCCCGGCTAGACCCCATGCGACCTCTACCATATCATGGCCATCTATCAGCCGCTATCAGTGCCTGACTCCAGGGCGTGGACCTCCGGAGGGTCACAGCAACGGCCAGCTTGGACATAGCCGACATACACATGGCCATCCTCGACCCAACTAGCCCACCCATCGGTGTAGATGGTGGCGTGTTCTAGGATCAATGCCCTTGTATGGGCGTCGGTCATTGGACAATGCACCTCGACGCGTGCCGCCTCATAGTGGTGTGGTGGTCCCCTGTCTTCTCGCACTGGCCTTTGCATAGTCGTTCCTCCCCTCGGCTCGCCTCGCAGGTCACGCCTCCCTGCGTTCCGCATTGACGCTGAAGAACGATCTTCACGCCGGGGCGTATGTCTCTGCGAGGTCTCCCAAGTCATGGTAGAGGATAACTAAGCCTCGGCAATATGGCAAGGGATTTAGCAAGCCTGGCCACGAGGGCCAGGTCTATCCAGGGGCAGCCCTAAGGTCTGAGATGTGTGGGCGGGATGGGGAGCATAACTCTCCCCCGGCCCCGGCTTTGCCCAAAAACTCAAAATTCAAGGTGAAATCGATAGTTGTATATCGTTAAAGATTCAAGAAACGGGTCCAAAATCGACTTTTTGGGCAAAGCCCCCGGCCCCTGAGGTATCCTCAATCGGAGTAAAGGTTTTTTTAGCCAGGCCCATGAAGACCCGTGGCGCTATTATCGCATAGGATATGCCAGAGAGCCAACAGGTTATATTACACGCCAATAGGTAATGAGGATCAATAATAAGGACTGGTCGTAACTTCAGAGTTTGCAGACTCGCCCTGCGGGGAGGTGGGTAATTTTTCCATCACGTATCGGCGTAGTTCAAGCAAGACGGCTCTTCCCTGTGGATCGGTCCATAGAGTGAGGCGTGGCAGGTGGTTGTCCAGGATGGTTGCCGCTTGCGGAGCTTCGATTCCCAGACGAAGAAAGGTCCAGAGCATCACGCTACCGTTGGTCTCGGGCCGAGCAAAAGCGCCATGGCCTGAGAAATCCGGTTCCTGCGTCAGGCGCGTGATCTCTCCAACCAGGGCTCCAGCCATCACCCCTTCGACGAATGGCACGGCCTCGACGCCGTATCGATAGATCTCCCCCCCTACCCAGGGGGAGCGTTCCCACGGGCGCTCGACGATCCGTTCGCAGACCCTACGGGAGTAGATTTTATAGCCGCTGTGAAGGTCCGGATATTCCCCTGACGAGGAGAAATACCGCGTGTTCAGCACCTGCTGGCGCTGTGCCAGGGCAAAGCGCACCGTGTCGATCAGCACCCGATTCAGCAGCGTTTCAAGCTCTCCCCGAATCCACCCTAAGGTCCGATGGGGATGGTTCCTGCGCCCGACGACGATCAGCCGATCCGTGCCTTCATTGCTGTGAAGGACCACTGCCAGACGCATGAGCGTGACGAGATCGTTCAGTGCGTGGTCGCTATCGGCATCGCGAATGACTAAATACTCCAGGCCAGGCCTTGCCAGGAACCACTCCATGCCATGCCAGACCGCCGAGCCTTTGCCACCATTCTCGGCGCTGTAGACCACATCAAACGTCTGCCCATGACGCTGTCGGCAGGAGGCCTGCAAGTCCTGCACAACCGCATAGCTGCGGGCATCGCCGTCAACCACCAGTACGATGTGTTCCCATAGCAGGAAATGTTCACAATCGTGCAGGGTGTCGGACAGGGTTGCGCGGACTTGGGCGTCGGACAGACTGGACGGAAACCATACCGGGATGAGCATTCCTAGAGAGCGTCGCATCAAGTCCATGAGCTGCAGATTGGTATACACTATCCTTCGATGCACCTATCGTTAGTACCCTCTGCCCCGGCGCCTGAGATCACTCACCTGCGCACGGGGAACGATGTCTGACCCTGCGTGTCCAGTTCATCCCCCCACTGCGTCCATCCGTCCATCCGGCCTCGCGCAAACAATTCAAGATATGGACCGGGACTACACCGCGTAATGAGATCATACACGGCGATCGGTTTACGCGAATGTTCACCCTTCCGACTCATTAATAAATTCACCTGCGTCCTGCCTGGCTGGAGTGTCCGCAAGTTTCCCTTCACGCCGAACAGCAACAGCTCCGTCACATTTCTGAAATAAAAGCCGACCCCCCGGCCATCGGGGCCACCGTCTTGGCGTATCTTGTACCAGACGATGTTCGTCTTGTAGGTAAACCCCCAGGCCTTCATGATGGTCAGCGCTTCAAGCAACAACGCGTTAGGACACCACAGGTACAGATGACTCTTGGGCAGGGCGAACATCGCCACCGGTATGGCGGCGATCTCCTCGAAACTCATGGTCTGATAGCGGTGAAGCCTCTTATGCTCCGGGCCGACCTTCCCCGTGCGGTTCGCGAATCGCCACGGCGGATCAATCAGGATGGCACCGAATTGCCCTGCTATCGCATTGAACGCGCAGGCCCTCGTGCTCGTCGCTGCCTGAACGGTGACCTCATCTGCCGTCCGCACCATCATCGCTCCCTTCCTACGCTAGACCGTGCTTATCACGGGGATGACCATATTCCTGTCGTCGGAACCCTCCTGCGAACGTGATCTTCTTGCGGCGACGGCATGAGTTCAACGGCCTCAGCATAAATCATCAGTCCATTTGCTGTCAACCGGTGCCTGAACTCAGGGTGAGGCTGGCAGACCATACCCATGCGCCTACGATCCCCTCACCCCATCCCCTCTCCCAGGAAAGGGGGAGTGAGGAGTATGCCCCGATGCCACCGCGGTTGTCGGTCGAACAGATCGTTCCCAAGAGAGGTTGACAACGCTTTGATTTCTGATACGATCGAGGGCTCATTTGTGGTATAGTCAGCAATGCTTCGTGCAGGTTTACATGACGAGTGAAGGCGGACGAACCCTTTGTCACGCGGCGCGAGGGCGATCTCGCATGGACATGACAGAACCCGTAACGAGAGGATGCAGCCCTCCCAGCGATACGGCTGGGAACGCATGACTGCCCTGCGGGTTTCCATGAGTAGGACGCAGCATGCGGCAGGAAGCTTCATGCCCATACTGGTGATAGCCATCGTACACTGTCTGTTGCTCTTCTGGCCTGACGCAATCTGGGCTCAGGGGCGGGGTCACCTGGGAGTGTTTATCCAGAATGCGCCACGAGCGCTCGAGGAGAGCGGGAAGCCGTCGGGTGAAGGCGTGTTGATTCTCGGCCTGATGCGCAATAGCCCGGCCGAGCAGGGTGGTCTGAAGCGCGGAGATATCATTCTCAAGTTCAGTGGATCGCCGGTTCGCCATGTGGAAGATCTGCAACGTCTGTTGGGCGAAGCCCCTCTCGGCGAAACGGCTGAGATCGAGGTTCTTCGGCGCGACCAGACGCTCGTCATCCCGGTGAAGGTCGAACCCACACCGGCGTCGCTGCCTCCCGGCGCACCTCCCGACGCCCTGCCGATTTTGCTGCAACGGGATGAGCTGTTCTGGGTTGTGCTGGCCGCCGCGGGATTTTCGCTGATCATCGTCTATTTGGCGTCGACCCAACCATGGCGACGTTGGCGGCCGATGCGAGCGGCATCACTGATGGCGCAGGCAAGCCATATGCACGTGTCGAATCATCACGTCTTCTTCGCGACGGTCGGATTCCTACTGGCTATCCTCGGCTGGTCTAGTCTGACGATGATCGAGCCGGGGCACCGTGGGGTCGTGTTTCACCTCTTTCAGGGTGTGCAACGCGAGACGTTGACGGAGGGAGTCCACTTCCTGCCGACTGGGCTGAATCGGGTCACCGTCTACGACACGCGTTCCCGCTTGTATCACGTCCGTAATCTCACTTCGTCCCCTTCGTCTTCGCCCCCACCGCGCACGTCGAGCCAGCCACAAGATCATCGCTCGTCGAGTCAGTCGCCCGAGCATCTACTGTGGACGCCGACAGCGGATGGTCTCAAGGTCGGGCTTGATCTCAGTGTACGCTATCGTCTGGACCCCAGTCGCCTCCCTGAGTTGCATCGCAGCGTGGGCCCGGAGTTCGAGAGCAAGCTCGTCCATCCCATTGTGTGGAACGTCACGCGCTTGGTGGCGTCGGAATACAGCCTGCTCGACATTTATGGCAAGCGCCGTCAGGAGATGCAACAGCAAGCGTTCAGCCGAGTACAGGCGCTGCTCGCCCGAGATGGGCTGATCGGCGAGGATCTCTTACTGCGTGACGTGGTCTATACGAAAGAATTCGAGAAAACCCTGGTCGATAAAATGGTGGCGGAGCAGAAGGTCCAGGAGTCGGTCTACGAGGTGGAACAAGCCGAGTTGCGCGCCCAGGTGGAAGTCATCGAGGCCCAGGGCGAGGCGCAAGCCCTAGACTTGGTAAACCGTGCCCTCCAGGGGCAACCTTTATTACTGCAGTATCTCTGGATAAAGAGCCTGCCGGAGCTTGTCCGGGTGGTAGTCGTCCCGAGCCGCTCGGAGAAGCCAGCGCCTCCGACGAAAGCTACCCTCCCGGAACCGCAGCGAGCCCGCACAGAGGGCGATCAAGGCGACTGAGGGGAGGCAACAGTGCGTCGGCGCGGTTCTGAGGTGTCTGGCGTCGACGGTGGTGATCAGGGAGTCCAGCATGTCCGAATTCGGTGTCCCGTTCGCGCCGGCGGTCAACCCACAGGCGCCCGTCTATTACCCGGGACCGGATGATGCGTGGGAACGCAAGCAGCCCGAGGATGTCGGCGTTGATCCGTATCTATTACAGAAAGCCGTCGTCTTCGCTAACGACCCCGCGCATGCCGGGTTGCCTGCTGATCTCGGCAACCATCTGGCCACCATCTATAGCGGGAAGCGTTATGATGACGGCGTCATCCTCGGTCCGACCAAGGCCCATGGGCCGGTGACCGGCGTCGTTCTACGGCACGGGTATCTGATAGCCGAGTGGGGAGAGCCCGAGCGGGTAGACATGACCTTCAGCATCACCAAGAGCTTTCTGTCGACCGTCGCCGGTCTGGCGTGGGACCGCGGCTTGATTCGCGATGTGCACGATCGCGTCAAGGACTACGTCGACGATGGTGGCTTCGATTCCCCACACAATGCGCGGATTACCTGGGATCACTTCCTACGGCAGACCAATGAGTGGGTGGGCACCCTTTGGGATAAGTCCTATTCCGCTCGCAACACGGACGACGAACTGCGCCAGCCTCTCCAGCCCGGCACCTATTATGAGTACAACGACGTACGGGTCAACCGGTTCTCGCTCTCACTGTTGCATGTCTGGCGACGCCCGCTTCCCGAGGTCCTGAAAGAGTTGGTCATGGACCCTATCAACGCCTCCAATACCTGGCAATGGCATGGCTACCACAACTCCTGGGTTACAATCGATGGCGTCCGTATGCAATCGGTGAGCGGCGGTGGGTACTGGGGCGGTGGCATGTGGATCACGGCTCGTGACCTCGCCCGGTTGGGCTATCTCACGTTGCGGCGCGGGCGCTGGCAGGATCGACCAATTCTCTCCGAGCGTTGGATTGAGATGGCCACCACACCGACGGCTGTGCATCCGACCTACGGCTTCATGAACTATTTTCTCAACACACACAGGGAACTCTTCCCCAGTGCACCGGCGAACCACTATTATCACGCGGGGATGGGTGCCAATCGCGTCTGGGTGGCACCCGAACTGGATATGGTCGTGGTGTTGCGGTGGGTCGCTCCGGAGCAATTCGACGGCTTCGTGAAGCGCGTGTTAGGGGCGGTCAAGCCGTGAGCCTGAGAGGCTTGTACGCTCACCGTGCACCCTCCTTCCGG
>Ga0081538_10000972_pt1 | contig 30627 bp, 25 predicted proteins | sample TabmetS5T2R1_FD_71022 | JGI IMG/M metagenome (GOLD analysis project Ga0081538, IMG submission 71022) | Tabebuia heterophylla rhizosphere microbial communities from the University of Puerto Rico - S5T2R1 | ecosystem: Host-associated > Plants > Roots > Rhizosphere ...
ACTCCGGACTGCAGCGGGCAGTCGATCCGGTCGCAGCGGACGACACTCGACCCGAAGACCTGGGTGCTCCCCTCGGCGAGAACGGGCTCGGCGAGGGTCATCGCCTGCGGCCGGTGCTGGTCGCCCCCGCCGTCCCATGCCAGCAGGTCGACCGTGTCGGTGAGGGCGACGGCGGGGGCGCCCAGCAGGGTGCGTAGGTGCCGGATGGCGCGTTCGGCGCTGGTCTGGTCGAGCCCCAGTCGCAGCGACCGGGACGCGAGCGTGGCGGTGTGCAGGGTCTGGAACGTGGCCCGGTCGGTCGACGACCCGAGGTCGCGGCGGTGCCGCACCAGCCAGACCGCCAGGGCCGCGGCAAGACCCACCCCGGCCACGATGGCGAGCAGGCCTGCCCAGGCGTCCACGGGCCAAACCTACGAGAGTCCCGGCGTGTCGGCTGCTCCAGCGACCTGAACCCCAGCGCTCGCGTCGCCACCGCGTGCCCGCCGGCGTGCCGCCCCCGCCCGCCTCAGCGGAAGTCGAACAGCAGGTTGCCGCCGCCGGGCGGCTCGGTCCGCTCCGGCGACTCGCCGAGTCGCTCGGCCCGGAAGCAGCGGGTGAGATAGGGCATCCGCATGCCGTCGGCGCCGCGGCCGTACTCGTCGTAGAGCGCCGCCACCCGATCGAGCAGCGGGTCGCGTTCGGCCGGCTCGAGGACGGCGACGTACGACCGGGACGACACGTCGCCGAGCAGCCGGTCCTTGTCGACCAGCTGCCAGAACCGGAACGTCTCCGCCTGGACCGGCGCGAACGGCCCGAGCTCGGGCACCTTGGCGGTGTCGTCGGACACGTCGTACCCCTCGCGGTGCTCGCCGAGGATCGAGCTGAGCCGGCGTACCCAGGGCACCGAGTCGTCGCGCTCGTTCCACACCATCGCGAGGCTGCCCCGAGGCCGGAGCACCCGGGCGATCTCCGGCACCGCCGTGGCGTGGTCGAACCAGTGGAATGCCTGCGCGACGACGACGACGTCGAACGACATGTCGCGAAACGGCAGCCCCTCGGCCACCGCTTGTACGGGGATCGCGGCGTCGAGATTGCGGGCCAGGTGCTGCAGCATCGGCCGCAGTGGTTCGCTCGCGCAGACCTCGTGGCCGCGCTTCAGCAGGGCACGGGTGAGCTTGCCGGTGCCGGCGCCGAGCTCCAGGACGCGCCGGGGCTGGGTCCCGACCAGCCAGTCGATGGCGTCGTCGGGATAGTCCGGCCGGGTGCGGTCGTAGATGTCGGCCACCGTGCCGTAGCTGCGCCCGAACCTGCGGCGCTGGCTGTCGTCCATCGCGTGCAGGCTACCAACGGAGTACGCGTGGACCGCCTGTGCCGGGCCGAGGCCACCCCTCTCGTACGCTGCCGGGATGCCGTCGCCCGATCCGTTCGCCGCCGTCGCCGGGTTCGAGGGTGTGCCTTCGGCGGTGCGCGCGGCCCGCGACGCCGTCGACGCCCTGCTGCGTGATCGCGGGCATCGCCCGGTCGGGCCGGAGGTGACGTCGGAGTCGCTGCTGCGCGGCGCCATCGCGTCGGCGCGGCTCGAGGGCAGCGGGTCCGACGACGCGGCGGTACGGGCCGGGGCGGGCGATCCGATCGCGCGGGCGGCCGTCCGGCTGTCGACCGAGCTGCTCGGAGTGTTGCCCGCGTGGCAGGCCGCGCCGCTGCAGGCGCTCGCCCGGTTGCACGCGATCGTGGCGGCCGGCGCCGTCGATGAGGGAGAGCTGGGACGCCCCGTCGTGGCCGAGGGTGCCGACCGGCTCGCGGCCCTGGCCCGATCGCTGTCGGCGTCGACGTCGGCCCCGGGCATGGTTGTCGCGGCTGTGGTGCATGCCGAGGTCGTGGCCGCCGGTGCGTTCGCGTCGTTCAACGGTCTCGTCGCCCGGGCCGCCGAGCGGCTCGTCCTGGTCGACAGCGGCGTCGACCCGGCGTCGGTGACGATCCCGGAGGCCGGGCACCTCGCGGCCGGCGCCGACGCCTATCGCTCGGCGTTGGAGGGCTACCGCTCCGGCGGTCCGACCGGCCTGCAGACGTGGCTGCTGCAAGCGATCCGCGGGTACGCCGCCGGCGCGGAGGCGGCCGTCGACCTGGTTCGATGAGTGCCGTACTCCAGGCTCAGATCCCCAGCAGACAAGGCGAAACGGGCCCGGACATGCGAACGACGTCACCACGGGAGTGACGCCGTCCGCTTGCACAACGCGCCCGGTTACCAAGCGTGCACCGAATCGTCGGCGGGGTCGAGCCCCTGTCCCGATTGCCCTGTAGGAAGGGTAGGTCGCCGCGTGGGTGCCTGGCCGTTGTGCGAGATCTGGAGTTCTTGGATTCCTTTGTACGCTGCCGTCGCGGCCGAGGGAAGAGACCCGTGCGAATTCAATCGAATAACCGGCGACTGTCCGTGACACCCGTACCCGAAGTACGCGTCACCGCCGCCGATCGACGCGGTCGACCGTCCGACTCGTGGGCCCGTCCGGCATCCGGATCCGCGACCAGACGACACGCTGGACGAGCAGGGTGAGCGTCCCGGACAGCAGCATGCCGCCGAGGTTCAGGAGGAGCTGCAGGAGTGAGTTCCGGGCCTCGCCCCACAGTCCGGTCGCGACCGTGAGCCCGATCGTGCCGGCGGCGGGAACGGTCGTGACGGAGATGAATACTCCCACCAGGGTCGCCGACTTCGCCGCCGTGAGCGACAGGACACCGGCGACCCCGGCGAGCAGAGCGATGACGAACGACCACACGTCGGGATGGATGATGAAGTCGGTCTGCGGCCCCGTCCCCGCCTTCTCGCGGGAGATCCAGCCGAAGACGTCGGCGGTCCACCACCACGCGATGGCGATGGAGATGGCGATGCCGAACCCGGCCGCGAGCGTGCCGGCGGCGGTCGCGACCAGCCGTACCTTCCAGCGGGTCAGCCCGAAGCAGATCGCCGCCACCGCGACGAACTCCGGGCCCACCACCATCGCGCCGACGATCAGGATCGGCTGGTCGAGATAGCGGCCGATCCCGGCGATCAGCGTCGCGAGGACCAAGAAGACCGTGAACGACCACGAAAGCTTGCTGTCCTCGGCCGTCCGCGCCTCGACGCCGTCCCAGATCACGGCGTCGGCGGGCCGACCGGGCGCCGCCTTCTCCGCCCGGGCCGCGGCGTCGGAGAGGATGACCTCGACCTCGTCGAACGCGATCGCCCCGCTGTGATGCAGGTCGAGCGCGCGGAGCCGTTCGATGACCCTGCTCGCGCTCTCCCGCGCCAGGTCGAACAGCACGAGGTCGCCCGGCGGCTTCCGGCTCGCTCCGGGTACGACGACGAGGTTGGCGACGGTCGGTTCGTCGTCGATGACGTCGAGGACCGGCTCGACCTTCGCTGCCGGGACGTTCAGCCGGACGTGCAGCATGGCCAGATCCTGCCAGGGTGCCGGTGGCTAGCGCGCGTCCTGGGTCTGGACTCGTCGCCACCAGCGCCAGCCGACCACCCCGGCCGTCGCGAGCGCGATCGCCGTCACCGTGAGCGCCGTGCGGTTCGCCGGGCGGAGCTCGACCCGCCGCGGCAGCCCGACCGGCCGGCTGAACCGCAGCACCGGCCAGTCGCGTTCCTCGGCGATCCGACGCAGTGCGCGGTCGGGGTTGACCGCGTACGGATGGCCGACGGCCTCGAGCATCGGCCGGTCGGTCTCGGAGTCGCTGTAGGCGTACGACGCGGTCAGGTCGTAGCCGTACGCCTCGGCGGCTTCCCGCATCGCGTCGGCCTTGCCCCTGGCGTACGCGTAGAACGCGATCTCGCCCGTGTAGCGGCCCTCCTCGACGACCATCCGGGTCGCGATCACGTGGTCGGCGCCGAGCAGCTCGCCGATCGGCTCGACCACCTCGGCGCCGGACGACGACACGATGATCACGTCCCGGCCGGCGGCCTGGTGCTGCTGGATCAGTCGGACCGCCTCGTCGTAGACCAGCGGCTCGACGATCGAGTGCAGCGTCTCGGCGACGATGTCGCGTACCGACTGCACCGGCCAGCCGGCGCACATCGCCGACAGGTACGCCCGCATCTTCTCCATCTGGTCGTGGTCGGCCCCCTGCAGCGCGAACATGAACTGGGCGTACGCACTGCGCAGCACCGCCCGCCGACTGATCAGCCCACCGGCCTGGAACGGTCGGCTGAACGCGAGCGTGCTCGACTTGGCGATGATCGTCTTGTCGAGGTCGAAGAACGCGGCGGGACGCGTACCGGCGGCCGGACGAGACCCGGCGTCCGTCGGGAGGGTGTCGGCGTCGGCGGGGGGCGGAGGGCATACCCCGCCCACTGGGGTGGGGGTGGAGGTGGACCCCTCAGCCTCCGACGCGCTCACGACCCGGAGCATAGTTGTCCACACGGTCGGCGGTGCGCAGGTTGTCCACAGCGGACCGCGACCCGGTCGATCCCGCCGCCGCGGCGGACGAAGCTCGGGACATGAGCCACACCGAGGACCACGTCGCGCGACCACTGGTCGCCACGGCCGACGAAGCGCTGCTCGATGACCTACTGCGGCTGGCCGCGGCCGCGGGCACTACTCCCGAGGTCATCGCTGACGCCGGATCGGCCCGACGTGCCTGGCCGACCGCCGGCATGGTCGTCGTTGGCGACGACCTGGCACCGGCTCTCGCCTCGGCGCGACCACCCCGCCGCGACGGCGTTGTCGTCGTGGGGAGCGCCGATCGCGATCGGCCGGTCGACGGCCCTGACGGTCCGGACGCCGTCCCGTTCGACGGTCCCACCGGCGTCCCGACCGAGCCGTCGACGGTGTCCTCGGTGTGGGCTCACGCCGTCGCCGTCGGGGCAGAAGACGTCCTCCGGTTGCCAGACCGCGAAGCGGAGCTGATCGACCGGTTCGGCGCCTGCCTCGACGGCGCACGGCGCGCCCTGACCATCGCGGTCGTCGGCGGATCCGGCGGCTGCGGCGCGTCGACCTTCGCGGCGGCCCTCGCCGTCGCCGGCGCCGACCGCGGACTGGCCACACTGCTCATCGACGCCGACCCGCTCGGCGGCGGTCTCGACCTGCATCTCGGCGCGGACGTCGACGGGATGCGATGGCCCGACCTCGCGACCACGAGCGGGCGGCTCGCCGCGCCGGCTCTGCGGGAGGCTCTGCCCCGCGTCCACGGTGTATCCCTGCTGTCCTGGGGCGCCGGCGAGCCTCGTCCACTGTCGCCGGACTCGCTCCGGTCGGTGCTGACGGCCGGTCAACGCGGCCACGACCTCGTGATCGTCGACCTGCCGCGCCGAGCCGAGGAGTCCGCCACCGAGGCGCTGGCCCTGGCCGACTACACGCTGCTCGTCGTCCACGGCGATGTGGTCGGCGTCGCCGCCGCCCGGCGAGTCGCCCGCCCGGTCCGGTCGCTCGCTCGGCGCGTCGGAGTCGTGGCGATCGGCGGCGGATCCTCCAGCTTTTCGGGCGACGTCGTCTCCGAGTTGCTCGACCTCCCGCTGCTGGTGGCGATGCGACCCGACCGCCGGGTCGCCGCCGACCTCGACGACGGCCTAGGACCGATGCGACGCCGGCGTGGTCCGTTGGCGACCGGCTGTCGTGCGATCCTCGACGAGCTCGCCGTCGCCTCTACACGGGCCGCGTGACCATGGTGACGCCGGAGCTGTTGGAGCGACTACGCCACGCCTTGGCCGACGACGGTCTCCAACCCACTCCGACGCGGGTGGCCAGCGCCCTGCGGGCCGAAGGTGAGGTGCTCGACCACGCCGCCGTCCTCGACGTCGTCGACACGCTGCGACGCGACACGACGGGCGCCGGCCCGCTCGAGCCGCTGCTCCGCGACCCCGATGTCACCGACGTCGTCGTCAACGGCGCCGGCGCGGTCTACGTCGATCGCGGTGCCGGTCTGGAGCCGACCGCGATCACGTTCCCCGACGACGACGCCGTCCGCCGCCTCGCCCAGCGCCTCGCGGCCGTCGGCAGCCGTCGCCTCGACCACGCCTCGCCCTATGTCGACGTACGGCTGCGCGACGGCACCCGCTGTCATGCCGTCCTCGCACCGATCGCCCGCCCCGGTACGGCCATCTCCCTGCGAGTGTCGGGCCGTCGGACGTTCACGCTCGAGGAGCTTGTCGCCTGCCGCACCGTCAGCCCCGGCGGCGCCCAGCTGCTGCAGACCCTGATCGACTCCCGGGCGGCCTTCCTTGTCACCGGCGGCACTGGCAGCGGCAAGACCACCCTCCTCGCCACGATGCTCGGGTTGGTCGATCCCGGCGAGCGGCTCGTGGTCGTCGAGGACTCCAGCGAGCTGCGACCCGACCACCCGCATGTGGTGGGTCTCGAAGCCCGCCCGGCCAACGTCGAAGGCTCCGGTACGGTCACGCTGCGAGACCTCGTACGCCAGGCCCTGCGGATGCGTCCCGATCGGCTGATCGTCGGCGAGGTACGCGGCGCCGAGGTCGTCGACCTGCTCGCCGCGATGAACACCGGTCACGAAGGCGGCTGCGGCACCGTGCACGCCAACTCGGCCGCCGAGCTGCCAGCCCGGATGGAGGCGCTCGGAGTCGCCGCCGGCCTGAGCCGGGAGGCGCTGCACAGTCAGCTGGCCGCGGCCGTCGACGTCGTCGTCCACGTCGTACGACCCCGCACGGGAGCGCGTTACGTACGCGAGCTGGCCGTCGTCCGCCCCGGCCTCGACCACCTCGTCCGCGCCGACCCCGCGGTGACGTTCGCGCCGGACGGCACGGCGCGGCACGGACCCGCGGCCGCCCAGCTCGACACGATCCTGAGCCGGGCATGACCACCACACTCCTGCTCGCGGCCGTCGCCGCCGGCGTCGCGGTCTGGCTCGCCATACCCGACCGCACGCGCTCTCGTCGCCGACGTCTTGCCGACGACGACGCGCCCTCAGACCCACGAGCCGAGTGGCGGCGGGCGGTCGGGCTGGCCGGACTGGCGCTCCTCGTCGCCGTGGTCGCGCTGCCGACCGCGCGTCCGGCGCCGCACCACGTTCTCGTTCTGGCGACAGTGATGGGCGCTGCGTGGGCCGGCGTGGTTCTCGTCCGGCGGAGCCGTCGGCGCGCTCGGATGCTGGCCGACCGGCGCCGGGTGGTGGAGATGTGCGATGCCATGGTCGCCGAGCTCCGGGCCGGTCAGCCGCCGAGCCGGGCGCTGGCTTGGGTGGCCCGTGGCTGGCCCGAGCTCACGGCCGCGAGCCGTCTCGCCGGTCTCGGCGGTGACGTACCGGCAGCGCTCCGGACCATCGCCAGACGATCCCGCGCCGCTCCGCTCGTCCACGTCGCCGCGGGCTGGGAGGTCGCCTACCGCTCCGGAGCCGGACTCGCCGACGTGCTGGATCGACTGTCTGTCGCGCTGCGTGACGACGAGGACGTCCGACGCGAGGTCAGCGCCTCGCTCGGCCCGACCCGGGCGACCGGGCGGCTGCTCGCCGTGCTTCCGCTGTTCGGGCTGGCCCTGGGCTTCACGATGGGCGCCGATCCGCTCGGCGTCCTGCTCGGATCGACCTTCGGCGCGCTCTGCCTCGCGACCGGAGCTGCCCTGGCGGCCGGCGGCGTGTTCTGGGTCGAGCGCATCGCCGATCGGGCTGAGCCATGGTGAGCCTCGCCATGCTCGCGGCGGCGCTCGCAGCCGCGCTGGTGGTGCGACCGCCCAGCCCACGCGTGCTTCTGGCCTCCCGCCTCGGCGGCGCACCGGTTCCGGACCGACCGCCACGACGCTGGTGGGCCTCTCCCTGGGTCGCCGCGGCGACTGCCGCGCTGGCCACGACAGGGCTGATCGGCGGCGTCACCGGTTTGCTCGCCGGCGCCGCAGCCGGCGTCGCCGCGCATCGTTGGATCGCGACCGCCGAGCCGAGCAGCAGCCGCCGGCAGCGTGCCGAGCTGCACCGTGATCTCCCGCTGGCAGTCGACCTGATGGTCGCCTGCGTGGCTGCCGGCCAGGCGCCGTCGGCCGCCGTCGCCGCGGTCGCGGAGGCATTGCCCGGATCACTCGGCGGCCGGCTCCGATCGGTCGCCGCCCGCCTGGCCCTCGGCGCCGACCCCGAGGTCGTCTGGCGCGATCTGGCCACCGACCCCGCGCTGGGTCCGCTCGGCAACACGCTGGCCCGATCGGCCCGAACCGGCTCCTCCGTGACCACCGCCCTGGCCCGCTGCGCCGACGACCTGCGCCGGCAGCGCCGCACCGAGGCCGCGACGATCGCTCGCAGCACCGGGGTCCGCGCTGCCGCCCCGCTCGGCGCCTGCTTCCTACCCGCCTTCCTCCTGATCGGCGTCGTCCCCACCATCGTCGGCGCGTTCGGCGCCTTGGCCACCTAGGCACCCGTGCCCACGAACCGCGACAGTCGTCCGGGCCCCGACGTCTTCCACAGCCGACCCGCGAGGTCCCGTCATCCCCAGCCCGACCCGGATGCGGCCGACTGCGCGCCCGCGCGACCCAGGCTTGGCGGTGACCGCTCGCGACGCCTTCAGATGGCGTCGCCACAACGAAGGAGAAGACATGGCACCACACGCTCGGCGGCGGCAGGACGAGATCGGGATGACGACTTCGGAGTACGCGGTGGGCACCGTCGGCGCCTGCAGCATCGCCGCGATCCTCTACCAGCTCGCGCAGAGCGACTGGTTCACCGGACGACTGCAGGACATCTTCGAGGGCATCGCCGGGGTGTTGCCGTTCTGACTCGGCGTCGGGACCGCGAGGGCGGCATGGTCACCGCCGAGGCCGCGATGGTGATCCCGGTCCTGCTGCTGGTGACCGTGGCGCTCGCGTGGCTCGTCACGCTCGGGATCGCCCAGGTCCGATGCGTCGACGCCGCTCGCGAGGCGGCGCGACTGGCGGCGCGTGGCGAGCCTGCGGCGGCGGTGACCGCCGCGGCCGAGCGGGCCGGGCCACGCGGCACGACCGCTGTCGTCGACGAGTCGGCCGACACCGTGACCGTCGACGTCGAGGCCGCCGTCGTCCCGGATGTGCCGCTGCTGGACCAGCTGCCCGCTGTCACCCTGCACGCCTCGGCCACGTCGGCGACCGAGGAGTCCGATGGGCTGCCGTGACCGACGGTCGGAGTCCGGAGTCGCCACGATCTGGGGCCTCGCGATCATGGGGATCCTGTTGCTCCTCGCCGCCGTCTCGGCCGGTGTCGTCAGCCTCGTCGGCGCGCGACACCAGGCCGAGTCGGCCGCCGACCTCGCCGCCCTGGCTGGTGCCCAGGCCGTGGTCAACGGCGGCGACGCCTGCCGCTCGGCGAGCCGGATCGCCGTCGCCAACGGCGGTGATCTGGTCGCCTGCGACGTGCAGGGGGAGATCGTCGAGGTGCGGGTCGAGGTGGTCTCGCCTCGCCTGCTGGGCCAGACCTGGACGCTGACCGGTCGAGCCCGCGCCGGGCCAGCGCCGTGAGAGTCTGCGTAGGCGCCCGGGCCCTAGTCGTGGGGTGTCGACTCGAAGTGGTCGCGCTCGTCCCGGTCGTCGCGATCGGACGAGGACTCGCGCCGACGCGACTGACGTTCGGACATCGGCGTCGTCGTCTGCGCGACGCTCTCCCGGAGCTCCCGCATCTCGCGACGTCGCCTCCGGACTCGTCGCCAGCCGATCGCGATCACGCGAAGGGCGACGACCGCGCCCAGTGCGCACAAGGCGCCGGTCGCGAACTGCCAGCGCTCGGTCGTGTCGATCTCGAAGCCGAGGAGGTTGAGGACCGTGGGATCGTCGCCGGACGCCACGGCGAATCCGGCGATGATCCCCACCGCCAGCAGCAAGAACAGCCCGAACGCGATCATCGGCGTCGTCACTCCTCCACGACTGCGGGAACGCCGTCCAACAATACGGTCAGGAGCCGGATTGCGCCGGATTTGTCGAGCGGGTGGTTCTGATTGCCGCACTTCGGCGACTGGACGCAGGAGGGACAGCCCTCGAGGCATCCGCAGCCGCGGATCGTCTCCCGCGTGGCGGCCAGCCAGTCCCGGGCCACCTCGAAGCCGCGCTCCGCGAAGCCGGCGCCGCCCGGGTGACCGTCGTAGACGAAGACCGTAAGCTCGTCGGTGTCGGGATGGCGAGCCGTCGAGACGCCGCCGATGTCCCATCGGTCGCAGGTCGCGAACAGCGGCAGCAGGCCGATCGAGGCGTGCTCGGCCGCGTGGGCCGCCCCCGGCAGGTCGGCCGTGGCGACATCGCTTCCGCCGAGCTGGTCGTCGGACACGGTCCACCACACGGCCTTGGTCTCGAGGGTCCTGGGCGGCAGGTCCAGCGGCTCGTCGCCGAGGACCTCGCCGGAGCCGATCTGACGTCGCAGGTACGACACCACCTGATGGGTGACGGCGACGGTGCCGAAGCACAGCCGGGAGGCGCCCCAAGCGTGCTCCCGGTCGACCCCACGGATTCCGATCTCGGTCACACTGCGGGCCGTCGTCGTGTAGTCCGGGTCGTCGGATCGGACGATCGCCACCGCCTCGTCCAGGTCGAGCGACTCGACGAGCCAGGTCTCGCCCTGATGGAGGTAGACCGCGCCCTCGTGCACCGTCGCCGGCGCGGTCGCCGCGTCCACGGTGCCGAGCAGCCGCCCGGTCTCGCCGTGCACGATCTGGACCGGCAGCCCGCCGCTGGAGCGGATGTCGGCGAGGTCGCTGGCCCGCTCGCGAGCGGTCCAGTACCACCCGCGCGGGCGCCGCCGCAGCATCCCCGCCCTGCTCAGCGCCGCCACGCCCTCGGCGGCCAGCGGTCCGAACAGCTCCAGGTCAGCCTCGGAGAGCGGGAGCTCCGCGGCGGCCGCCGCCAGATGCGGGCCGAGGACGTACGGGTTGTCCGGGTCGATGACGGTCGCCTCCACCGGCCGGCCCAGGATGGCCTCCGGGTGACTCACCAGGTAGCGGTCGAGCGGGTCGTCACGAGCCACGAAGACGCCGAGCGCGTCGCGCCGGTCCCGGCCGGCCCGGCCGAACTGCTGCCACAGCGCGGCCCGCGTGCCGGGGAAGCCGGTGGTGATGACCGCGTCCAGCCCGGAGACGTCGATGCCGAGCTCGAGCGCGTTCGTCGCGGCCACGCCCACCAGCTCGCCGGAGGTCAGCGCCTTCTCGATGGCCCGACGGTCCTCCGGCAGATAGCCGCCGCGATAGGCCGCCACCCGGCTCGCCAGGTCGGCGTCGACCTCACCGAGCTGCCGGGCCGCCGCCGACGCGACGGTCTCCGCCGCACGCCGCGACCGGACGAAGACGAGCGTTCGAACCCCGGCCGTGACCAGGTCGGTCAACAGCTCGGCCGCCTCGCTCGTCGCCGCCCTTCGGACCTGACCGTCCCTCGCGCTCGAGCCGGCCAACAGCGGCGGCTCCCACAGCGCCACATGGGCTCCGGTCCGGGGCGACCCGTCGTCGGTCACCGGCACCACCGGCATGCCCAGCAGCCGACCTGCGGTGACCTCGGACTCGGCCACCGTCGCCGACGCCAGCACGAACGTCGGATCGGCGCCGTAGTGGGTAGCGAGCCGCCGGAGCCGACGTAAGACGTGGGCGACGTGCGACCCGAACACGCCGCGGTAGTGGTGACACTCGTCGACGACGACGTAGCGCAGGCCGCCGAGGAACCGGGCCCACCGCTGATGCCCCGGCAGCAGCGTCCGATGGCAGATGTCCGGGTTGGCGAGCACCCAGGTCGCATGGTCGCGCGCCCAGGCCCGCTCCTCGCGGTCGTTGTCGCCGTCGACCGCGGCGGGCCGCACTCCCGGCATGTCCACTCCGGCCAGCGACTCCAACGCGGCCAGCTGGTCGCGGGCCAGCGCCTTGGTCGGCGCGAGATACAGCACTGCCGGGCGCCGATCCCGCTTGCTTCGCGGCTCGCCGGCAGCGACCAGGGTGCTCAACGCGGGCAGCAGGTAGGCCAGCGACTTGCCGGACGCGGTGCCCGTCGAGACGACGACGTGCCGACCCGCGTACGCATGCTCGGCCGCGTCGACCTGGTGCGACCAGAGCTCCCGTACCCCGGACGCCGCCAGCGCCGACCGCACCGGCTCCGGCACCCACGACGGCCACGGCGCGACTCGTGCCGGCCGGTCCGGGAGCGCCGCCAGATGCGCCAGCCGATCGACCCGGGTGGACGACGCGGCCAGCTGCCGCAGCACCTCGGTCGGATCGGCTCCCACAACGCCAGTCTGCCGGGCCGGTCCGACCGAACGCCGCCCGGCCGAGCGGCGCCCGGCTGAATGCCGCCAGGCCGTGGGCCCGCCCGACCGAATGCCACCCGACCGGCAGCCGGGCGCCCGCGCGGCCGTGTGCCACCCGACCGGCATTCGCCCGGCGACCCTTGCATCAGATCCGACCAGCGGGGTACGCAGGAAGACATGGCACGCATCGCATTCCTGCTCGACGACGTCTACGAAGATTCCGAGTTCCGGGTGCCGTACGACCGGCTGCGCGAAGCGGGTCACGAGGTCACCGTGCTCGGCCTGGAGAAGGGCAAGGAGGTCCACGGCAAGAAGGGCGACGACAGCTTCGTCATCGAGGCCGGCCCGGACGCGGCCGATCCCGAGAGCTTCGACGCGGTCGTGGTCCCGGGAGGCTACTCGCCCGACAAGGTGCGCACCCAACCGGAGCTGGTGGCGCTGACCCGCGCGGCCGCCGAGGCCGACAAGCCGGTCGCCGCGATCTGCCACGCCGGCTGGGTGCTGGCCGAGGCCGATGTGGTCCGCGGGCGCCAGGTCACGTCGTTCCACTCGATCAAGACCGACCTGCGCAACGCCGGCGCCGACTGGGTCGACCAGGAGGTCGTCGTCGACGGGCCGCTGATCACGTCGCGCCACCCCGGCGACCTCGACGCCTTCTGCGCGACGATCCTGAAGCAGCTCGGCTGAGCTTCACGCGTTCGAGGTGGGCGACCGGAACGTCCGGCGATAGGTCGACGGCGACGTCCGCATCGCCTGGCTGAAGTGATGCCGGTAGGTCACCGCGCGCTCGAACCCGACCGCGGTCGCGACCTCCTCGATCGGCGTGGCCGTGGTCTCGAGCAGCGGGAGGCTGGCCTGGACCCGCTGCAGGACCAGCCACCGGATCGGGCTCGTGCCGGTCGTTCGGGCGAAGTGGCGCAGGTACGTGCGGGGCGACATGTGCGCCTGTCGGGCGAGCGTCCGTACCGTGAGGGTCTCGGCCAGATGCGCGAGCGCCCACGCCATGCTGTCGGCGATCCGGTGGTCGTCGGCGCCGACTGCCACCGGCGCTTCGATGTACTGCGCCTGGCCGCCGTCCCGATGTGGCGGGACCACGAGGCGGCGAGCGACCGCGTTGGCGACGGCACCGCCGTAGTCGCGGCGGACCAGATGCAGGCAGAGGTCCAGGCCGGCCGCGCAACCGGCGCTGGTGAGCACGTCACCGTCGTCGACGTAGAGCGGATCGGGGTCGACCTCGACCTTCGGGAAACGGCGGCGTAGCAGGTCGGCGTAGCGCCAGTGCGTGGTCGCCGGGCGACCGTCGAGCAGCCCGGCCGCCGCCAGCGCGAACGCACCCGAGCAGATCGACACCATCCGAGCGCCCCGGCTGTGGGCCAGCCGCAGGGCGGTCACGACGTCCGGGCTCGGCTCCGCGGTGACGTCGGTGACGCTCGGCACGATCACGGTGTCGGCCGCCGCCAGGGCGTCGAGATCGTGCGGAGTATGGAGAGTCGCGCCGCCGATGACCCGGACCGATCCCGGGCGCTCGGCACAGATCGTCAGCTCGTACGCCGGCGCGTCCAGGTCGGGCCACCGCAGGCCGAACACCTCGGTCACGATGCCGGTCTCGAAGGCCGACATCTGGTCGTACGCCAGGACGGAGACCGTGCGAGGCGGCATGGCGAGATCTTAGCGGACATCGTCGTCAGCGCCACTGGTCGTGGATCAACCGCCGCCCGACGCTGGCCGCATGGGCTTCGAGGTTCACGCTGGACGTCCGGTCCGGCCACCCGAGTGGCGGGTGGCGCTGGCCGGCGTGCTCATCGTCGGTGTGAGCTATGGACTGGCTCGCTACGGCTACGGGCTGTTCCTGCCGCAGCTGCGCGAGACGTACGACCTCTCGGTGTCGACGGTCGGCTTCATCGGGAGCGGGACGTACGTCGGCTATCTGGTGTCGCTCACGCTGGTCGGCCTCCTCGCTCGTCGGGTCGGTCCCCGCCCGCTCGTCGTGTGTGCCGGGCTCTCGGCCGCCGCCGGAATGGCGACGGTCGCGATCTCGTCGACCGTCTCCGGGCTCGTCATCGGTCTCGTCCTCGCCGGGACGAGCTCGGGATGGGCCTGGGCGCCGTACTCCGACGCGGTCGACCGCCTCGTCGCGCCGGGTCGGCGGCACCGGGTCATGGCGGTGGTACCGGCCGGCACGGCCTTCGGCGTTCTGGTGGCCGGTCCGCTCGCGTACCTCATGTCCGGCTCGGTCTGGAGACTGGCGTGGGCGCTGTTCGCCGCACTCGCACTCGTCGCGACGGTCGAGAACGCACGGCTCCTGCCGCGCGGACCGCAGCCGGTCGCGACGGTGCCGAACGGCCGGGGCTCCGAACCCGTCGGCCGACGGTGGTTCGCCCGCGCCGGCAGCGGCCTGCTCTTCGCGAGCGCGCTGTCGTACGGAGTCGTCGGTGCCGTCTACTGGACCTTCGCCGTCGACGCGATCGCGCAGAGCCGCGCCGGCGCCTCGGCAGCGCCGCTGTTCTGGACCTTGATCGGACTCGCGGGAACCGCCGGAGTGCTGACCGGCGCGGTCCTGAGCCGGCTCGGACTACGCCGCTCCCATGTCGTGCTCTTCGCGGCGAACGGCGTCGCAGTCGCGCTGATCGGCATCGCGCCGGGAGCACCTGCCCTGGTCGTGCTCTCCGCGGTCGTCTACGGCCCGACCTTCATGGCGATCTCGGGGCTGCTCGCCGTGGCGAGCTACGAACTGTTCCGCGACCGGCCGACGACCGGGTTCAGCGCCACGGTCTTCTTCCTCGGCGTCGGCACGATCGTCGGTCCGGCGGCAGGGGGTCTGGTCGCCGACCACCACGGCCTTCGGGTCGTGTTCGTACTCGCCGGCGGCGTGGCCGTCCTCACCGCGTTGGCGGGCCTCAGGCGAGCTGCCGGTCGAGGAACCGCACCGAGCGCCGCATCGACAGCGCCCAGTCGGCGTAGAAGGTGTGGCCCTCGCCCTCGTAGAGACGCAGCCGGACATCCTTGTCGAGCCGCTCCAGCTCGTCGACGGTCCGGTGGGTCCACCGCAGTGGGCACGTGTCGTCGATCGTTCCGTGGTGCACGAGGATCGGCTCGGTGACCCGCTCGAAGTAGGTGTACGGACTGACGCCGCGCCAGAACTCCGGATCGCGCTCCGGCGAGCCGTACTCGTCGATGATCCAGCGGGCCAGCTCGGTCCGCTCGCCCCGGATCCAGCGGTCGAAGTTGTCGGCCGTGTGGGAGCTCACCGAGGCGTACACCACGGCGGCGTCGACCAGCCCAGGCCGGACGACCAGCGCGTTGTACGTGATGCCGCCGCCCATCGACCGGCCGAGCAACCCGATCCGCTCGGGGTCGACGGTCGGCCGGCCGAAGCGCTTGAGCGCGAGCACCGCATTGATGACGTCGACGGTGTAGCCGAGTCGCAGCCGCCGCTCGGAGCCGGGCGCGCGATCCGACCCGGCGTGGTCGCGGTAGTCCGTGTGCAGCACGACGTATCCCGCGCGGGCCAGGTAGTCCTGCTCCCGGGCGAGGCCCTGCCCCGTGACGTAGTAGCTGGGATCGATGTACCCGTGGTTCAGCACCAGCGCCGGGAACGGCCCGCGTCCGGTCGGGACGTTCATGATCCCCGAGATCCGCAGGTCACCGCTTCGGTACGTGACGGCGTAGCGGGTGTACGCGTCGGTCCGCAGCAGCACGTCGCCCAGCCGAAGGCCGTGCCCGTCGTACGTCCTCCCCATCAGGGCCGGCAGCGAGACCGGATGCGGTGGTGGAGGTGCCGGCTCGTCCGCCTGGCCGTCGGGGGCCGGCTCGGAGGGCTCCGGCGACGTCGACTCCGACTCCGTGGGCTCGGAGGTCGCGGACTCAGCAGGGGTCGGCTCCGAGTCCGCGCTGTCGTCGTCGCCCGAGCAGCCGGCCACGAGCAGCAGCAACCCAACGGCGAGGAGATGTCGCACAGCCATGCCCCATTGTGACTCGGTGGCCGCCGGCGCCTCGTTCGATCGACGTCCATATCCGTCACCTATAGTGAAGCGCTGCAGTCGACTTCGAGGTGGGTCTCGCCTTGCTCCGTGAGTACGTCGTCGAGGGCGACGAGGACGCGCTGCCGATCGAGGCGATGTGCGACGCCCTGTCCGCCCGGGCCGAGCCGCGTCGTACTGAGCGACGCAGCTGGATCGACACGTTCGACTGGCGGCTCTACAACGCGGGACTGGTCCTCGAGCACCAGCGTCGCGGCGGTGAGTCGGCTCTGGTGCTGTCCGACCGCGACGGTCAGCGCGTCGCGCGGGTCCCCGTCGGCGACCGTGCCGAGGCCGCCGTCGACGAGCTGCCGGAGGGTCCGATCCGCGACCAGATCAGCACGCTGGCCGGACCCCGTGCCCTGTTCGCCCGCGTCACGGTCGACGGGCCGGTCACCCTGCTGTCCGCCCTCGACGGCGAGGAGAAGACGGTGGCGCGGGTCGCCGTGGAGGGTCCGCTGACGGTCGAGGGCGGCGACGCTCTGCCGCCCCGGGTCCGGGTCGAGACGCTGCGCGGCTATCCGAAGGAGGCCCGCACCGCGGCCAAGCGGCTGGCCGGCCTGCGCGGCCTCGCGACGGCCGACGACTCGTTGTTCGAGGCCGCCTGCGCCGTGTCCGGGTTGCGCCCGGGTGTCTACCGATCGAAGCCCGACGTCGACATCGACCCGACGCTCCCGGCGAACGAGGCGTTCGCGATCCTGCTCGGCGAGCTGCTCGACATCGCTCGGGTCAACGTCGACGGGACGCTGCGCCAGCTCGACACCGAGTTCCTCCACGACCTCCGGGTCGCCGTCCGCCGCGGCCGGGCCGCGCTCAAGATGGCGAAGGGCGTCTTCGACGAGCCGGCCCGCTCCCGGCACGCAGCGGAGCTGAAGTGGATCGGCGACATCACCACGCCGAGTCGCGACCTCGACGTCTACCTGCTCGGATTCGACGAGATGGTCGAGCGGGCGCTGGATCCCGACGCGGTGCGGCCGTTCCATACCCTGCTCGTCAGGAAGTGTCGGAAGGCGCACACGGCGCTCAACCGGGCGTTGCGCTCCCAGCGGTTCGGTCGGCTCCTCGAGGACTGGCCAGGCGACCTTGCGGCCGCCGATCAGCTTGGACCCGAGGCGGACCGCCCGATCGCCGACGTCGCGACCGACCGGCTGCGGCGGGCGTGGCGCCGGGTCCACAAGCGCGGCTCGGCGATCACGGACGCGTCGCCCGCCGAGTCGCTGCACGACCTGCGTAAGCGCTGCAAGGAGCTGCGGTACCTGCTCGAGCTGTTCGCCGGCCTCTACACCAAGAGCGCCCACAAGGAGGTCGTCGGCGAGCTCAAGCAGCTGCAGGACAACCTCGGCGCGTTCCAGGACGCCGAGGCCCAGCGGTTCCTGATCCTGGAGTACGCCGAGGAGCTCGCCGAAGCGGGCGTACCGGCGGCGACGCTGATCGCGATGGGGCGACTCGACGAGCACTTCGAGCGTCGCCAGTCGGCCGCCCGGGCCGAGTTCGCCGAGCGATGGTCGCGCTTCGACCGCAGGCACAACGAGCGGGTGTTCACGCGGATGCTGGGTGCCCGATGAAGGTCATCGCGGCGTACAGCATCAAGGGCGGCGTCGGGAAGACCACCGCCGCGGCCAACCTGGCGGCCGTCGCCGCCGAGCGGGGATACCGCGTGCTGCTGTGGGACCTCGACCCGCAGGGCGGCGCCACCTACCTGTTCCGGGTGCGGCCCAAGGTCAAGGGCGGCGGACGGGCCTTGGTCAGCCAGCGCCGCCAGCTCGTCGACGCGGTGAAGGCCAGCGACTTCGACAACCTCGACCTGCTCCCGTCCGACTTCTCGTACCGGCATCTCGATCTCGTGCTCGACGGTCAGAAGCGCCCGACCCGGCGCATCGGGCAGCTGCTGGACGGGCTGCGGTCGGATTACGACGTCGTCGTACTCGACTGCGCCCCGAGTGTGTCGCTCGTGTCGGAGAACGTCGTACGCGCCGCCGACCTGCTGCTGGTCCCGATGCTTCCGGCCCCGCTGTCGGTACGGACGCTCGACCAGCTCGAGACGTTCGTCGCCGACGCGAAGGGCAGGTCGCCGGCCGTCCTCGCGTTCTTCTCGATGGTCGACCGGCGCCGCGGCCTGCACCGCCAGCTCGTCGAGGAGCTGCCCGGCGAGCGACCGGAGCTGGCCCGTGCCGTGATCCCGGTCGCCTCCGCGGTCGAGCAGATGAGCGTGCGTCGGGCGCCGCTGGTCACCTGGTCGCCGAGCAGCCCGGCGTCGCAGGCCTATCGGGACCTGTGGCAGGAGGTCGTCAGGCGCTGGTAGCGACCCACTCCACCGCCGACATCCGGATCGGGCCCTTGTCGCGCAGGTGGACGGCGTAGAACCCGTCCTTGCCGACGCCGTTGCGCCGCTCGCGTCGATCGCCGAAGGCCGCCGCCAGACCGCGCCGGAGCCGCGTTACGACCGTCCGCTGGGCGCAGACCACGGTCGGGACGCCGGCCGTCGCCAGGTCGACCAGCCGGCGGAGCGCGGCGTCGGGATCGTCGTCGACCGCGTTCTTGACGAACACCGGCTCGCTCTCGATCGCGATGTGACGCTCGGCCGCGAGCGGCAGCAGGGTCTGTCGACAGCGCCGCAGGTCGGCCACGAGCACCCGGCGGACGGCGTACGCGTCGAGCAGCCGGGTCAGGCTGGCCGCCTGCCGGCGACCGTAGACGTCCAGCGGCCGGTCCGGATCGGGGCCGGCCCAGCCGTCTGGGCTCACGGCGCGAGCGTGCCGGACGAGCAGCAGGGGCCAGGCGTCGTGCGGTCGCTGCTCCTGGTACGCCGCGATGATCGGCCGGTCGCGTCCCCGGGCGAGCCGGCCGGCGGCATCCGGCGGCAGCCAGACCAGGTCGTCGACCTCCCTGGTCGGGACGAACCGGCCGTCCCGGGCTCGCAGCGCCCAGTACCGGACCCGCTTCGACGCGCCGTCCTTGCGATACCTCGTGCTGCCGAGTGGGATGCCGGCCGCGGAGCGATAGCCGGTCTCCTCGGCGACCTCGCGCAGGGCTCCCAGCAAGGCGTGCTCGCCGCCGACCAGCTTCCCCTTCGGCAGTGACCAGTCGTCGTGCGCCGGCCGGTGCACCAAGGCGATCTCGGTGTCGAACCGCCCGTCCGCCGGCCGCCAGAGCACCCCGCCGGCCGCTTCGATGGTCGATGGCACGGACGCACCCCCAAAGCAGCGGCGAGGGCCGTCACCCATCCGACGTGCCAGGTCCGGGCCAGCCCCTACGGGAGTCCAGTTTCAGTCGAGGTGTCGAACGCGATGTGGCCGGCAGTCGGCCAGAACATGAACGACATTCCTGACTCAGCGCGCCCCGCGGTTTCGCCACGGCCGCCGACGCGGCGCCGTGCACCAGCGGGCCGGCCCGGTACGCCCGCCGCTCACCCGGAAGCCGCCGCAGGCCACCGCCCGGCGGCGTACCGGAAGGTCGCAGTGCATCCCGAGGTATCTGCAGGGCGCCACGACGACCAACGTGCCAGGGCCGCGCCGGCCGCGCCGAGGTTTCGGCGGCGTGTCAAGCGAATCGGGCGCTCGTCAACCCGCTCGAGTTCCGAGTCGTGGAGGGTGTCGAGGTGGCCGGACCCACCACGACTCGGAACTCGACGATCCCGGCGCGTCAGTTGCGGCCGAACTGCGAGCGCAGCTGCCGCAGCTCGGTGGCCTCCACCTCCTGCGCCGGGCCGTTGTAGATCGCGTTGTAGAGCAGGGTGAACTGCTCGCGGGGCAGCGTCCGGAAGGTGACCTCGCTGCCGTAGACGACCGCCGTGCCCCGGCCGACGTCGAACGACACGACGTTGGCCGTCCCGGCGATGTGCTCCTCGCCGCGCAGGTAGCCGCTGGCCAGGACGTTCTCCTCCGGGTAGCTCGCCACGACGTCGGCCGCCGGGTCGGTGACCTCGAAGAAGCCGGTGTCGTAGAACCACACCGGCCACTCCGCCGGCTGGCCCCAGGACACCGGATGGGTCGGGTCGAACTCGTTGCGCAGCAGCGATCCCGCCGAGACGAACTCGTCCTCGTCGTCGGGCATCACGTCGGTGATCGGCAGGTCGAGCAGCTCCTGCGCGGTCTCCGACGACTCGCCGACCGCGAGCAGCGTGCCGCCGCGCCGGACGAACTGCCGGAGCTTCGCCCAGCCCTGCTGGCCGACGCCGTAGGCCCAGGCGTACTTCTCGGAGTACTCGTCGGGGTCGAGACCCTCGACGATGTCCTCCTTGTCGACGCCGCTGGAGATCACGATCGTGTCGTACAGCTCGTTCAGCGACCTGTGCTCGTAGTCCTGCGCCCGGACGACCTTGTAGTTGATCCCGTACTGGTCGAACAGCCACATGTCCCAGCCGCCCGGCATGTTGCCGATGCCGCGCAGCAGACCGACCCGGGTGCCCGGCTTCAACTGCAGGCCCGGCGCGGCCGGCGGGGTGTCGGTCGCGGCGACGGGGATGCCGACGTCGGTCGACGCCTGCCCCAGGGTGTTGCGGGCCTGCGGCGTTGCCGGGACGACGTAGCTACCGGCCGGGTAGACGACGCCGCCGTCGGTGAACTCCTCGGCGACCCGGAAGGTCGGGATGTTGTCGGCCTGCAGCGCCGACACGATCTGGATCGTGCCGTACGACTCCGGCCGCACCAGGTACGCGCCGCCGGGCGCGGGTGCCTCGGGCATCGTCACCTCGGGCACCTCGACCGACTCGACCAGCTCCAGGTCGGCCTCGAACGGGTCGGCGATCTCGTCGACGTCGACCCCGAGCTCCAGCGGCAGGCTGGTCGTCGCCTCCGCGTACGGCAGCAGCACCGGGCACTCGGAGCAGTCGCGTACCTCGGGGTAGTCGTCGGAGCCGAGCACCTGGTGGGCCCAGTTGCCTCGCGGCTGCTTCATCAGGATCACGTACGAGCCGGCCGGATGACTCTCGCCTCCGGCGGTGAATCCCGACGTCGCCCGGTGGATCTCGACCTGCGTCCACTCCAGACGCTCGAGCATCTCGTACGTCGCGAACGGGTCGCGCTGGTCGGCGTCGACGACGAAGGCGTACGTCCCCGACGGCACGCCCTGCGTCATGTACTCATGCGGGACGGCGTAGAGGTTGTCGTACAGCAGCTTCTCGCCGTTGTCGGCGGTGTACTCCATGCCGGCGTACGTCGCGACCTCGGCGTAGTCGACGATGTCGGCGAGCGTCCACGTGTCGGAGCGGTAGGGCTCGATGAAGTTGGTCCGGGACTGTTGTGGCCCGAGCGGCGAACCGTCGTCGGACTTCTGGGGGTAGGCGTAGTCGGTGACCGACGCGATCTCGGTCAGGTAGACGCCGGACCCCGTGAACGGGAAGAACCCGACGGGTTGCTCCAGGGTCCAGAAGATGTGGTAGTCGTCGCGCAGCACCCCGGTCATGCCCTCGGCACCGAGGGCGCGGGCGGCGTGTTGACCGATGGCCGAGACCGCGTTCGTCATGTTGACCGGCACGTTCTCGCTGTTGATCCCGCCGTACGGCGGCACGAAGATCCGCTCACCGGTGTTGCCCTGCTGATGCATGATGTGCACGACGGCGGGGCGGTACTTCTTCTCCAGTTCGAGCCGGTATTGGGCCTCGACCTGGGTGAACATCGTCCAGTCGCGGTTGTCGTCGTGCCCGGTGTACTTGTGGTAGAGGTCCGGGTACGTCCGCTCGTAGTCCGTCCCGGCGGTCTCGTTGAAGTGGTCGACGATCAGGTGCTGGCCGTCCGGGTTCTGCGACGGCACCAGCACGATCACCGAGTTGGTGAGCACCTTCTCGGTGAAGTCCGAGTCCTCGGTGGCGAGGCGATGGACGATGTCGTTGATCGCCTGGCCGTTGCCGACCTCGCTGGAGTGGATCGTCGCCTCGAGGTGATAGAACGGCACACCCTCGGCGGCCAGCTCACGCGCCGCTTCCGGCGAGGTGTTGCGAGGGTCGGACAGCTGCTGGTTGATCTCGACGAGCCGGTCGATGTTCTCGAGGTTGTCCGGCGAGCTGATGAGTACGGTCGCGTAGTCGTTGCCCATCGTGGTCGGGCCGATGTCCTCGTAGTCGACGCGGTCGGACTCGTCGGCGATCAGCTGCATGTAGTCGAGGACGTCGGGGTACGCCGCGAGCTTGCCCTCGGCTCCCATCGGGAAGCCGAAGTACTCCTCGGGCGTCGGGATGTCCGCCGCGGCCGCGCTCGGCAGGGTCGCGGCGGCCGATGGCGCGGCCGTGTCGACGGCGGCGCCGGACAGCAGGCCGACCGCGCCGGTCGAGACCAGTGCCGTGGCGAGAACGGGGACGGATTGTCGCAGGGGTACGCGCATCGTCAACCTCCGGTTGCGGGCGGATCCGGGACGATCACATAAGAAATATCATCGGCGACGACCCGTTGGAATCCCTTTGCCCCTTCTGTGGCCGCTTCACTCGTTCCGGTGCGACGCATGCCGGATATGTCGGACGGAAAGTGACACCGAGACGAGTGAAGCGGCGCCGGAGTCAGACGAAGGCGAACAGCGTCCGACCGGGTGCGTACGGTTCGGCCGGACCGGCGAAGCGATGGACGCCGACCCGAAAGCCGGCGTCCTCCGGCCGGACGAACGCGATCTCCTCGAACCCCGCCCGGGCGAACAGGCGGCGCACGTCCTCACTCCGGTCGCCCGCGGCGTCGGACGGGTCGTCGGCGTAGGCGCGTCGTCCGCGGGTCCAGATCACCGTGGCGCCCGGGCTCAGCAGCGTCGGGAGGGCGGCGATCGTGCGCTCGATGTCGACGTCGGTGACGTTGCCGAACACGCCGCAGGCCAGGAGGACGTCGGCCGGCACGGCACCCGCGTAGGCATCGGTCCGTCCGGCGTCGGCGGTGCGGACCTCGACGCGATCCAGTCGCAGCCCGGCCGCCGTCTCGCGGGCCCGGGCGCCGAGCCGCTCGTCGAGCTCGACCAGCACGGCCCGAATCCGTCGCGGGGTCGCCGCGAGCACCGGCAACGTGTCCCGGCCGTCGCCCGCGCACATGCTCACGAGCGTCAACTCTCGGTCGGGATGCGCTGTCGAGTCGGCGAGAGCGAGCCGCAGCCGCTCCCGGACCACCTCGAGTCGGCGCGACAACGACGACGTCGGGTCGTCGTAGTTGGCGTACCAGTCGTGCCAGTCCCTCGTCACGGTTCACCCCGGTCGATCGCGCCAGACCCGTCGAGCGGCAACGGTACGGTGCGGGCGTCGACGGCATCGGGTGCGGTCCCGTACGTGTGAAACGGGGCGAGTTGGGTACGCCACAGCGCCGGCGCCGCGTTCGGCACCGGTCGTCGCACCAGACGGCGCGGTCGTCGTGCCGTGGTGGCGGTGCGGGCTCGGGCCTTGGTAGGGAGTAAGCGACGCCTAGCGGGGCCGGCGCGCACCGCCGCCGGAAGCTTTCGGCCTCGGGAGGCATGATGCCCGCCGAATCCGGTCCCTCCGATCCCGCCACCGGCGCAGCAGCGCCCGCTCGGGTCGACATCGAGAAGCGACTCCTCGGCGGCGGCACCTACCGCAGCCTCGGCGAGCAGCGGCTGTCGCCGGCCGAGGAGCGGTTCGAGCGCCGCCGCCGTACGGTCGGGCTCTTCCTGGCTCCGCTGGTGACGATCGTCATCGCGGTGATCCCGTTCGATCTGGAGCAGTCGCAGCACACGCTCGCCGCGATTCTCGCCGGGGTCATGGTCCTGTGGGTCACCGAACCGATCCCGATCCCGGTCGCGGGCCTGCTCGGAGTCGCGCTACTCGTGATGTTCGACGCCGCGCCGTCGGAGGAGGTGCTGGCTCCCTTCGGGTCCACCACCATCTTCACCTTCATCGGCGCGTTCATCCTGGCCCAGGCGATGCTCAAGCACGGGTTGGCCCGGCGGTTCGCGTTCCGGATCCTGTCGGTCCGGGGCGTCGGCCACAGCACGTTCCGGGTGATCATCGCCTTCGGTCTCATCACCTGTTTACTGTCGGCGTTCATCTCCAACACCGCGACCGTGGCGATGCTGCTTCCCACGGCGCTCGGCATCCTCGCCGTGATCGCCGGCCTGATCCAGGACCGGCGCGGCGCCGACGACGACGGTGGGTTCGACCCCACCCGACTGCGGGTCGGGACGGCGCTCCTGCTGATGCTGGCGTACGGCGCGAGCGTCGGAGGCCTCCTCACCCCGGTCGGGAGCCCGCCCAACCTGATCGGTCGCGACCTGATCGAGAACGCGACCGGCGAGTCGATCCCGTTCGCCCAGTGGACGGCATCCGCGCTGCCGATCTGTGCGCTCATGTTCGTCGCGCTGGCCGTCATCCTGCTGCTCTTGAACCGGCCCGAGGTGAGAAACCTGACCGGCGTCGAGGAGTACGTACGCGAGGAGCGCGCCCGGCTGGGACCGATGAGCATCGCCGAGAAGAACACCTTGGTGGCTTTCGGCGTGACGGTGGCGCTCTGGATCACTCCCGGCATCGTCGCGCTCGTCTACGGCGGCGACTCGTCGGAGTACGTCACCGTCTCGGACCGTCTCGACGAAGGCGTGGTCGCAGTCGCCGGCGCGGCGTTGCTGTTCCTGCTGCCCGTGGACTGGGAGCGGCGGGAGTTCACGCTGCGGTGGAGCGACGCCTCGCGCATCGACTGGGGCACGATCATCCTGTTCGGCACCGGCATCATCTTCGGCACCCTCCTGGAGGAGACCGGCCTGGCCAAGACCATCGGCGAAGGCAGCTACGACGCGCTCGGGCTTTCGAGCGCCGCGGCGATCACGATCTTCGCCATCCTGCTGGCGATCGCGGTGTCGGAGACGACGTCCAACACGGCGTCGGCGACCGTCGTGGTGCCGATCGTCATCCCGATCGCGATGGCTGCCGGCGTCGACCCGTTCACGCCGGCGTTCGCGGCCACGTTCGCCGCGTCGTTCGGGTTCATGCTGCCCGTCTCGACCCCGCAGAACGCGGTCGTCTACGGGTCGGGCTGCGTGCCGATCACCCGGATGATCCGCTCGGGGATCAGCTTCGACGTCATCGGCGCCGTGCTGATCCTGTTGCTGCTGCCGGTCATGATCCCGCTCGTCGGCCTCAACTAGCGGCGACGCCAAGCCGGCCCGACGTTCGGTCCGGCCGCCACTGGCCGCCCTAGACTCGGCGGGTGGGAGCCGCGCGGCTGGCAGACCTGTTGTCGGGGCTGTCGCGGCTGGCCGACTACGGGTTCGGCCTCCAGGTCGGCTCCGGCCTCCGCTCGTGCGTTCTTGCGGCCCGGCTGGCGAGGTCGGTCGGCCTCTCCGACACCGACGTACGCGCCGCGTACTACACCGCCCTGCTGCACCACGTCGGCTGCGTGGGGTACGCGCACGAGACGGCTCGGCTGTTCGGCGACGAGCTCGCGGCGAACGTCGCGGCCGGGCGGACCGACGCGGCGTCGGCGAAGGACGTGTTCGGCACCTTCCTGCCCACCCTGACCAGGGGTCGGCCGGCGCCCGAGCGGGTGTGGCGCTCGCTGGTCGCGCTGGCGCGGGCGGGTCGGTGGGGTGGGGAGTTCACCACGACGGCGTGCGAGGTGGGTCGCGACGCCGCCCGCCGCCTGGACCTTCCCGACGAGGTCCAGTCCAGCCTGTTCCACGTCTACGACCTGTGGCGCGGCGAGCGGCGGTCGACCGCTCTGGCCGGTGACGCGATCCCGGTCGGGGCGCGGGTGGCGCGGCTGACCGGCATCGCCGTGCTCTTCGAGGCGATCGGCGGGGACGACCTGGCGGTCGACGCCGTCCAGACTCGGGCCGGCGGCATGCTCGACCCGAGCCTGGCCGCCCGGTTCGCCGCGGACGGCCGGGCCTGGCTGCGCGAGCTGGCCGACGGGGACCCACGGCGGCTGGCGCTCGACGCCGAGCCGTACCCCCAGGTCACGGCGTCTGACCCACGTCGGGTCGCGGAGCTCTTCGGCGACCTGGCCGACCTCAAGAGTCCGCATCTGGCCGGGCACTCGCGGGCCGTGGCCGCCCTGGCCGGCGCCGCGGCCGAGCAGTTGGTCCCGGACGCCGCGACCGACCTGGAGACGGCGGGACTGCTGCACGACGTCGGCCGGGTCGCGGTCTCCAACGCGGTCTGGGACAAGCCCGGTCGGCTCAGCCCGGACCAGTGGGAGCAGGTGCGGCTGCATCCGTACTACTCGGAGCGCATCCTCTCCGGATCGGACGAGCTGGCCCGGTTGGCGCCGCTCGTCGGCCGGCACCACGAGCGACTCGACGGCACCGGCTACCACCACGGCGCCACCGCGTCCGATCTGGCGATGCCCGCCCGAATCCTCGCCGCGGCCGACGCGTACCGGACCGCGATCGAGCCGCGACCCCACCGAGACGCGCTGCCACCCGAGCAGGCCGAGCGACGGCTGCTCGGCCGGGTCCGCAGCGGTGGGCTCGATCCCGATGCCGTGCGGGCCGTGGTCGCCGCCGCCGGCCTCCGCCCGCCGGTCAAGCCCCGACCTCCGAAGGGGCTGTCCGCTCGCGAGCTCGAGGTGGTCGGCCTGGTGGCCCGCGGCTACAGCAACGCCGAGATCGCGGCGCGCCTGGTGATCTCCCGTCGAACGGCCGAGCACCACGTGCAGCACGTCTACGCGAAGATCGGCGTCTCCAGCCGGGCGGCGGTGACTCTGTTCGCCGTCGAGCACGACCTGCTGGCGCCGGTCGAGGATAGGTAGGCGTACCGATGCCAGCCGCGGGCCGGCGCGACGAACCTGATGCTCCGAGGGAAGGAGCATCCGATGACCACCACCGCCACCCGCACCCGGGTCGTCTCGACCGACGGAACCGAGATCGCCGTCTTCGTCTCCGGTGCCGGCCGACCGCTCGTCGTCGTGCCCGGCACCACGTCCGACCACACCACCTGGCGCCGCGTGCTGCCGCTGCTCGAGTCGCGCGCGACCGTGTACGCCGTCGACCGGCGCGGGCGCGGTGACAGCGGCGACCGGCTGCCGTACGCCCTCGAGAAGGAGTACGACGACATCGCGGCCGTCGTCGACGCGGCGGCGACCGACGCCGGAATGTCCGTGGATCTGATGGGCCATTCGTACGGCGGCAACGTCGCCTTCGGAGCGGCCCTGCGGACCGCCAGCCTCCGGCGTCTGGTGCTGTACGAGGGGTGGCCGGTGCCGAACATCGCCCATCGCACGTTCCCTCCGCGGCTGCTCCGGCGACTCGACGGGCTGCTCGGGGCCGGCCGTCCCGAGCGGATGCTGGAGGTCTTCTACCGCGACGTCGTCCAGATGTCCGAGGCCGAGATCGACGCGCTCGAGGCGACTCCGACCTGGCCGGCCCGGGTGGCGGCGGCCGCGACCGTGCCCCGGGAGTGCCGAGCCTTCGGCAGGCAGGCCTTCGACCCGGCCCGGGCCGCCGAGATCGCCGTGCCGGTCCTGCTGCTCGTCGGCGCCGACAGTCCGCCGGAGATCAAGGCCGACCCGGAGGTCGTCGCCGCCGCCCTGCCCGACGCTCGGATGGACGTTCTCGAGGGTCAGATGCACATGGCCCATCTCGGCGACCCGGAGACCTTCGCGACCCACGTGCTGGAGTTCCTGGGCGACTGACCCGGTGCCCCTACGTCGGTGCCGGCCCGGATTCACGCTACCGATAAGGTGTGCCGACGCATACCACAGACACCGGGGCCGGACCGGCCCCATGGAGGAGTACGCATGTCCCGGGTCACCCTCGCGGAGTCCGGCGTCGACGTGTCTCTGTCCGGCGGCAACGTGACCTTCGTGGTCGTGGTGGCCCTCATCGGCGCGGTCGCGCTGGTGATGGCCGGCATGTTCCGGCAAGAGGTGCTGGCCGCCGACGAAGGCACCGATCGCATGAAGGAGATCGGTCGCGCCGTACAGGAAGGCGCCGCCGCCTATCTCAACCGGCAGTTCAAGACGCTGGCCGTCTTCGCGGTCGCCGCGTTCGGTCTGCTCTTCGTACTGCCGGGCGACGCCGACGTACGGATCGGCCGATCGCTGTTCTTCCTCGTCGGGGCGGCGTTCTCCGCGGCCATCGGCTACCTCGGCATGTGGCTGGCGGTCCGGGCCAACGTCCGGATGGCCGCCAGCGCTCGCCAGGGTGACCGCGACGACGCGATGCGGGTCGCGTTCCGGACCGGCGGCGTGGTCGGCATGGCCACCGTCGGCCTCGGCCTGCTCGGCGCCTCGGTCGTGGTGCTGCTCTACAAGAGCGACGCTCCCTCGGTCCTCGAGGGCTTCGGCTTCGGCGCCGCGCTGCTCGCGATGTTCATGCGGGTCGGCGGCGGCATCTTCACCAAGGCGGCCGACGTCGGCGCCGACCTGGTCGGCAAGGTCGAGGCCGGCATCCCGGAGGACGACCCGCGCAACGCCGCCACGATCGCCGACAACGTGGGCGACAACGTCGGCGACTGCGCCGGCATGGCGGCCGACCTGTTCGAGTCGTACGCCGTGACCCTGGTCGCCGCCCTCATCCTGGGCAAGACCGCGTTCGGCTCCGAGGGCCTGGTGTTCCCGCTGATCGTGCCGGCCATCGGCGCCCTGACGGCCCTGCTCGCGATCTACATCCTCCGGGCCCGGCCGGGCGAGAACGGCCTGACCACGATCAACCGCTCCTTCTACATCGCGGCCGGCGTGTCCGCCGTGCTGTGTTCCATCGCCGCTCTGGTGTACCTGCCCGGCTCGTTCGCGGACCTCTCGGACTCCTCGTACGCCGGACACGACGGCGACCCGCGACTGATCGCGATCGGCGCCGTCCTGCTCGGCATCGTGCTGGCCGCGGTCATCCTGAGCCTCACCGGCTACTTCACCGGCACCGAGCACCGGCCGACCCAGGACGTCGGCAAGACCGCGCTCACCGGGCCCGCGACGGTAATCCTGTCCGGGTTCGCCGTCGGTCTCGAGTCGGCCGTCTACACCGCGCTGGTCATCGGTGCGGCCGTGTACGGCGCGTTCCTGCTCGGCGGTGGCGTCGTGGCGATCTCGCTGTTCGCCGTCGCCCTCGCCGGCACCGGCCTGCTCACCACGGTCGGCGTCATCGTCGCGATGGACACCTTCGGCCCGGTCAGCGACAACGCCCAGGGCATCGCGGAGATGTCCGGCGACGTCGACGAGAACGGCGCCCAGATCCTCACCGACCTGGACGCCGTCGGCAACACGACCAAGGCGATCACCAAGGGCATCGCGATCTCGACCGCCGTACTCGCCGCGACCGCACTGTTCGGCTCGTACACCGACTCGATCGCGTCCGAGGTGGCCGACTCCGGCTTCACCGGCAACCTCGCCGACGTCGAGGGGTTCGCGACCGCCGTCTACAGCCCGAACACCCTCGTCGGCCTGCTGATCGGCGCCGCCGTCGTGTTCCTGTTCTCCGGCCTCGCGGTCAGTGCCGTCGGTCGGGCCGCCGGCGCGGTCGTCTTCGAGGTGCGCCGGCAGTTCCGCGAGATCCCCGGGATCATGGAGGGCACCGGGCGTCCGGAGTACGGCCGGGTCGTCGACATGTGTACCCGCGACGCGCTCCGCGAGCTCGCGACGCCGGGACTGCTCGCCATCATGGCCCCGATCGCCGTCGGCTTCGGCCTCGGCGTCGGACCGTTGGCCGGCTACCTCGCCGGGGCGATCGGCACCGGCACCCTGATGGCGATCTTCCTGGCCAACTCCGGTGGCGCCTGGGACAACTCGAAGAAGCTCGTCGAGGACGGCTACCACGGCGGCAAGGGTTCGCCGGCTCACGAGGCGACGGTCATCGGCGACACGGTCGGCGACCCGTTCAAGGACACCGCCGGCCCGGCGATCAACCCGCTGATCAAGGTGATGAACCTGGTGTCGCTGCTGATCCTGCCGGCCGTCGTCAGCCTCAGCATCGGCGACGACGAGAACGACGCACTGCGGATCGCGATCGCCGTTGCCGCGACCCTGGTCGTGGCCGTCGCGGTGTACATCACGAAGCGGCGCCCCGTCGCGATCAGCGAGACCGAGCCAGCGGAGGCTCCGGCCGCCAGCTGACCCAACAGCGATCCGTCACTCGGACAGCAACCATCCGCAGTCCGAGTGGCGGATCGTTGCCGTCTGAGTGGCGGATGGCGGCTGTCGCAGTGGCGGATGGCGGCTGTCGCAGTGGCGGATGGCGGCTGTCGCAGTGGCGGATCGCGGGACTCAGTCGTTGACGCGGCGCTTCAGCCACTCCTGGACGCCGCGCGGGAGAGCCCGTACGAAACCGCTCCGCCGGGCGCGGGCCACCATCGGGCTGCCGCGTCCGGTCCAGTGCCGGCCGGCCCGCTCCGTGAGCAGCGCCGCCACCGCGTCAGAGGCGGCATCGAGGACGGCACCGTCGCTGGGCGTCTCGGTGGCCGGCCCGAACTGCGGCCGCAGGTCGTCCAGGTCGCCGACGACGTGCACGCCCGAGTCGGCGATCGCGTTGACCATCCGCTTCGCCTCCGAGAGCACCCACTCCCGCATCGACTCGGGCACCGTCGGGCGGGAGTCGGACCCGAGCTCGACCAGGAACTCCTCGGCGAACCAACCCT